>Ga0075163_10007077_pt1 | contig 14869 bp, 14 predicted proteins | sample JI1023141ADNA_FD_71478 | JGI IMG/M metagenome (GOLD analysis project Ga0075163, IMG submission 71478) | Wastewater effluent complex algal communities from Wisconsin, to seasonally profile nutrient transformation and Carbon sequestration -... | ecosystem: Engineered > WWTP > Effluent > Algae...
AAGGGCGAAAAGCAGCCGGTCACCGGCGACAAGTGCAAGGGCAACGCCAAGACCAAGGCCCTGATCGACTGCCTGCAGCCGGATCGCCGCGTCGACATCGAAGTCATCGGCACCAAGTAATCCGCCGCTGCTACAATCGAAAGCCCTGCCTCGGCAGGGCTTTTTCTTTTTCTACTCTCGCAAAACAATATGCTCAACGCCGACCCCGCCGAACTGGAAAAATTTGGTGAACTCGCCCACCGCTGGTGGGATCCGAATAGCGAGTTCAAGCCACTGCACGACATCAACCCGCTGCGCCTGGACTGGATCGATGCGACCATCGGCCTGGCCGGCAAGCGGATCCTGGACGTCGGCTGCGGGGGTGGCCTGCTCTCCGAAGGCATGGCAGTCCGTGGGGCCAACGTGACGGGCATCGATCTTTCGGACAAACCGCTCGGCGTGGCCAAGCTGCATTTGCTGGAAAGCGGCCAGACCGTCGAATACCGCAAGATTTCGGTCGAGCAGCTGGCCGACGAAATGCCGGGCGCGTTCGATGCAGTGACCTGCCTGGAAATGCTCGAACATGTGCCGAATCCTTCCAGCGTCGTCACCGCCTGCTCGCGACTGGTCAAGCCGGGTGGGCAGGTGTTCCTGTCCACGCTGAACCGCAATCCGAAGTCGTATCTGTTGGCAGTTGTCGCCGCCGAATACGTGCTCGGCATGCTGCCCAAGGGCACGCACGACTACGCCAAGTTCATCAAGCCGTCCGAACTGGCACGCTGGGCCAAGCTGGCCAACCTCGAACCCGATGAAGTGGTCGGCATGAGTTACAACCCGCTGACCCAAGAATATTCGTTGGGCCGGGACAGCAGCGTCAATTACCTGATGCGCGCAACCCGCGTTTGACGCAGGTGTTTGACGCAGTCCTCTTCGACCTCGACGGCACGCTGGCCGACACTGCCCCCGATCTGGGCTGGGCAGCCAACGCTCTGCGCGAGGCCGAAGGACGGCAGCCGCTGCCGCTGAGCACGCTGCGCCCCTATGTGTCGCAAGACGTGCGCGGCCTGCTCCGCGTCGCTTTCGACATCGCGCCGGGCCAGCCCGGCTACGACGAGCTCGCCCAGCGCTTCCTGGCCCTCTACGCCGGCCGCCTGTGCGTCGATACCCGGCTCTTCGATGGCGTCGCCGAACTGCTCGACGAACTCGAAGCCCTCGGCCTGGCCTGGGGCATCGTCACCAACAAGCGCATGCGCTACACCGACCCGCTGGTCGCCCAGCTCGGCCTGACGCCGCGCACTCCCTGCGTGGTCAGCGGCGACACCACGGCTGCAGCCAAGCCCTCCCCGCTCCCGGTGCTGCACGCCTGCCGACTGCTCAACTGCCGCCCGGAACGCACCCTCTACGTCGGTGACGACCGGCGGGACATCTTGGCCGGCAATGCAGCCGGTTGCCGGACCGTGGCGGCGGCCTACGGCTATCTCGGGGATAGCGGCCCGGCGCTGACCTGGGGAGCGGACTGGATCATTGATCGGCCGGCCGACTTGGCGACTTGCCTCAGGCAGCGCGTGCGCCCCTAGACGCCTGACTGGACAGCGGGCTTTCGGCCAAATGCTACGGTCGGCCCAAAATTTTGCCCAAAATTGATATTTCCCTGACGACGCCTGAAGTCACATTCGGCGCGCCGTCAGCAGCAGGTTGCGCGGCGTCAGCTGGCGGTCGCAGAAGGTGCTGAGCCTGGGTTCGTAGCCGCGCTCGGCCAGGTATTCGGCGAGGTCGAGGACAAGCCAGAGCTCCAAGGCGCGACGAAAGGCGTGGCGGGGGATGGACAGTCGGATGACCTCGCGCTGGCGCTGCCAGCCGGCGGCTTCGATGGCTTCCAGATGGCGATTCTCGGGCGCCGGCAACCCTTCGCGAGCGGCCATGTGGACCAGGAAGTCAGCGAAACTGCCACGCAGCCACGGTGCTGGGACCGACTTGAAGGTCTTGTACGAAACGCCGCCAAACTGCTCGCGCCAGGCGGTGAAGGCCAGCTTCCAGGCAATGCCGTGGTCGCGCTGGCGGGTCAGGCGCTTCGATGCGGTGACCGTTTCGGTGACGGCGAGACGGGTGTCATCGCGGCTCAGTTGCAGTTGGCCGCCGGCGCTCAGCGGCTGGTAGTGGGTGTCGACGCCGCGGTAGTAGCAGCAGGGCGCGACATCAAAGCGGGCGACGCCGGCCCCGGCACCGTACTCGACCAGCCGGCGGTGCAGGTTGCCGCAGGCGTGCAGTGCGACGGCCTGCTGGCCGGCGCGCGGCCAGTCGGCGACGGCCAGCGCGTCACGTTCGAGAAAACGGTGGTCGAGACCGATGCGGCCGGCCAGTTGTTCGCCATCGGCACACAGCGCGGCGTCGATTTCCAGCGTATGCACCGGTTTTTGCCAGGCCAGGCCGAGTAGCCGCCCGAGGTGGCCCTTGCCGCCGCACCAGTCGATGACGCCCGCGCCGCCCGGCTGCACGGCACCGGCGAAAGCTTCGATCTGCGCCCGTTTGCGGCCGGGGATTTCCCAGGCCCAGCGCTCGCCGGGCACGGATGGCGGCGTATTTTCGGCAACCGGGACGTCGATCAGGGGGAGCAGGCTATCGACCTCGGGCAGGTAGCCGGCCAGCCAGCGCAGCGCAGCCTGAGCGTCGTCGTTGAGGTGGGCGGCGTCGGCATCGTCCAGGGCGAGCAAGGAGGCGGTCAGCGCCGGCCATTGTTCGCACCAGGCTGGCCGCGCCTCGCGGAAAGGCTGCGGGTGCCAGAGCTCGCGCCAGGCCAGCAGTGCGGTGTCGAGTTGTCGACGGTGCTCGGCTGCCCTCACCGCAGCGCGGCGCCGCGTTCGCGGCGACGGTAGCCGAGCCAGGCAGGCAATATGGCGGCGAGCAGCACGAGGAAACCGACGGCCAGCGGCCACAGTACCGGAGCGTTCCACGCCTGGCGCGCCTCGGCACGGGCGGCGGCGTCAATGCGCTGGTACTTGAGCGTGTTGTTGGCGACGTCGTTGGGTTTGCGGTTGCCCAGCCAGCGGTGGCTCAACGTGTAGCTCTTGGGGTGCAGGCCGAAGACCCAAGGCGCGTCGTGGTGCAGGATGGTGTTCATGCGGCGGACGATCTGCAGTCGCTCCGGCGTGTTGTCCATGTTCTTCATGCGGCCGAACAGTGCGTCGAATTCCGGGTTGGCGTAGTTGGCGGCATTCTCGCCGCCATGCGGCACCTTGGCTTCGTGACCGTCGAGCAGGAAGAAGAAATTTTCCGGGTCCGGGTAGTCGGCGTTCCAGCCGAAGTAGAAGAGCTGGACGTTGCCCTTGCGCACCTTGTCCTGGAAACGGTTGAAGTCGGTGGAACGGACGACGAGTTGCACGTCGATCTTGGCGAACTGGCGAATCAGCCAGTCGAGGCGCGACTTTTCACCCATGCCACCGCCGGTGGTGTCGAGATTGACGACCAGCGGCTCGCCGGTTTTGGCGTCGCGACCGTTCGGGTAGGCGGCGTCGGCCAGCAGCTTTTTGGCCGCCTCGACCGGCTTGCGCTTCGGCTTGCCATCGACCCAGTCGTAGACCGTGGCGTTCAATCCCCCCTCGCCCGCTTCGTAGCCGAAGATGCCCGGCGGCAGCGGGCTTTGGGCAGCAATGCCGCGCCCGTTCTGGAAGATGGAGATAAATTCTTCCTGGTCGATGGCAATTGATATCGCCTGGCGCAGCTTGGTCGCCCGCTCGGCGAGGCCGCCGACGACCGGATCCTGCATGTTGAAGCCCATGTAGAAGGTCGAAGTCTTGACCGAAGTCAGCAGGCGGATGCCCTTCTCCTGCATCTCGTCGGTCAGCGCCACGTCGCCGCCGACATTGACGCGCACGGCCTGATCGAAGCTGTCGGAAGAAATCCCCGAGGCGTCGTAGTAGCCCTGCAGGAACTTGTTCCAGTACGGTATCGCCTCCTTCTCGCGGGTAAACACGGCCTGATCGAGCAGCGGCAGCGGCTTGCCGCAATCGGCCAGCAATCCTGCCTCCTGGTCGCCCGGCTCGCCCTCGCAGGGGTATGCTTCGCCACGGAAATTGGGGTTGCGCGAGAGCACCATGCGGCGGTTCGGGTCGTTCTCGGTCAGCATGAACGGCCCGGTGCCGACCGGCCACCAGTCGAGCGTCAGGTTCTTCTCGGCCATGCCGGGGCGGGCGTAGAAGCGATCCACCTCGCGCGGCACCGGCGCGAAGAAAGGCATGGCCAGCCAGTAGGCAAACTGCGGATACTTGCCCTTGACGCGGATGCGCCAGGTCAGCGCATCGACTTTCTCGACCCCGGCCAGCGGATAGGCGTCGAGGTCGAGCCAGCCGTCCTTGGGCAAGTCCTTCGCCGCCTTGCCGAGCGCCGCGCCGAGTTCCTTCAGGCCAATGATCTTGTCGGCCATCATGCCGAAGATCGGCGAATGCAACTTGGGATGGGCAAGGCGCTTGATCTGGTAGATGTAGTCGTCGGCCGTCAGCTCCCGACTGCCGGTGTGCGGAAAGTCGGCGATCGAGCGCGCCCGGGCAATTTCGGTTTTGGCCAAATTTTCGGGCTGACCGTAGGATTCTGGTGCAAAGGCCGGGTGCGGCTGGAAACGGATGCCGGGCTTGAGTTTCAACTCGTAGACGCTCTCGGCAATGCGCTCGGCCGGCGCATCCTGTGGCAACTCGCGGCCACCGGCATCGTAGAAGCGAGGAACCGGCACCCGCTCGACAGTCAATGGAATCAATTCGTACGGCCGCTTCAGGTAGTGATACTGCAAGGGCGGCTCATAGATCTGCGCCGTGAAGGTCGCCTCGTCCTCGGCGTAGGACTGGGCCGGATCGAGATGCTTCGGCCGATCGGTAAAGGCCGTGTAAAGAATGTTGCGCCCGGCGTCTTCGACCGGATAAGGATCGTTCCACGCCTGACCGCATCCGGACAGGGCAACGACGAAAGAGAAACAGGCGCAAATTTTCTGCATGGCGGACAGTTTAGCAAATGCCTGCCACAGCGCTTGACCTGGCCTGCGTGAATTGCCCACAATGGCTCAAACGACACAACACAGAGGCATTCGCATGCTCGACCAGAAATTCCCCGACTTTTCCCTCCCGGCCACCAGCGGTAGCACTTTCAACCTCGCGGCCCAGGCCGGTAAGGTGGTCGTCGTCTATTTTTACCCCAAGGACAGTACCCCTGGCTGCACGACCGAAGGGCAGAATTTCCGCGACCTGCATGCCGAATTCGTGGCCGCAGGCGCCGTCATCCTGGGCGTTTCGCGCGACAGTCTGAAATCGCATGAAAATTTCAAGGCCAAGCAGGAATTCCCCTTCGAACTCGGTTCCGATGCCGATGAAACCGTCTGCAACCTGTTCTCTGTCATGAAAATGAAAAACATGTATGGGAAACAGGTGCGCGGCGTCGAACGCAGCACCTTCGTCATCGACCGCGACGGCGTGTTGCGCCGCGAATGGCGGGGTGTCAAGGTACCCGGCCATGTCCAGGAAGTGCTCGATTTCGTCAAAACCCTCTAACCTTTTTCCACCCCGACCAAAGGCCCACTCCATGCCGCGCAAGCCCGCAGCCACCAAGAAGCCCGCCGTTACCAAGATTTTCGTTCTCGACACCAACGTGCTGATGCACGACCCCAGTTGCCTGTTCCGCTTCGAGGAACACGACGTCTTCATCCCGATCATGACGCTGGAGGAACTCGACAACCACAAGAAGGGCATGACCGAAATTGCCCGCAACGCCCGCCAGGCCTCGCGCACACTCGACGAGATGCTGGCCCACGATGAAGTCGATATCGACGAAGGCATCGACCTCTACGGCCCTTCCAGCAAACTGGCCAGTGGCCGCCTCTACCTGCAGACCGAGGCGATCAGCGCCGAACTGCCGCAAGGCCTGCCGACCTCCAAGGTCGACAACCAGATCCTCTCGGTGGTCATCCACCTGCAGAAGAAATTCCCGAAGCGCCCGGTCATCCTGGTGTCGAAAGACATCAACATGCGCATCAAGTCGCGTGCCCTCAACCTGCTGGCCGAGGATTACTTCAACGACAAGGTCCTTGAGGATACCGACATCCTCTACACCGGCACCCGCGCCCTGCCCGACAACTTCTGGGACAAGCACAGCAAGGGCATGGAGTCGTGGAAGAAGGACAGCAAGACCTACTACAAGGTCACCGGCCCGCTCGGCCCGCAACTGCTGGTCAATGAATTCGTCTGGCTGGAAAGCGACGGCTTCGCCGCCATCGTCAAGGAAACCGCCGGCAAGACTGCCGTGCTGGAAACCCTGGTCGATTACACCCATCCGAAAAATGCCGTCTGGGGCATTACCGCCCGCAACCGCGAGCAGAATTTCGCGATGAACCTGCTGATGAACCCGGACATCGACTTCGTCACCCTGCTCGGCCAGGCCGGCACCGGCAAGACCCTGCTGACGCTGGCCGCCGGCCTGACCCAGGTGCTGGAAACCAAGCGCTTCGCCGAGATCATCATGACCCGCGTCACCGTCCCGGTCGGCGAGGACATCGGCTTCCTGCCCGGCACCGAGGAAGAAAAGATGGCCCCGTGGATGGGTGCCCTCGAAGACAACCTCGACGTACTGACCCACTCCGACGAAGGCAACAGCGGCCCCTATGGCGGCGAATGGGGCAAGGCGGCGACCAACGACATCATTCGCTCGCGGATCAAGGTCAAGTCAATGAACTTCATGCGCGGCCGGACCTTCCTGAAAAAGTACCTGATCATCGATGAGGCCCAGAACCTGACGCCCAAGCAGATGAAAACACTGGTCACCCGCGCCGGCCCCGGCACCAAGGTCGTCTGCCTGGGCAACATCGCCCAGATCGACACGCCTTACCTGACCGAAGGCAGCTCCGGCCTGACCTACGTCGTCGATCGCTTCAAGGGCTGGCCGCACTCCGGTCACATCACGTTACAACGTGGCGAACGCTCCCGTCTGGCCGACCACGCGGCCGAAGTGCTATAATCGCTGCAAACAGATCAAGGGGCCGTGTCAGCGACACGGCCTTTTCGTTTCAGCCACGGATAATTTCCGCCGGAGGAGTCATTTGAAACGTCGCGATTTTCTAGCGTCCGTAACCGCGCTCTCACTATTTGCCTCGGAAGCATGGGCAGCCAAAAAGCAAGCCAAGCCAGCCGCGGCAAAACCAGGCACTACGAAGGCGAAACCACGCGCAGTCACGGCAAAGCCGGCACAACGCCCACGCGGAAAGACAAAGCCCGCCCCCGCCCCACAACAAGCTGTGGCGCATACGGCCGACGACCCGGTCTTTGAACGTCCGCCACAAGGCACGTCCGCGTCCAGGCTCCCTCCCGTCAAGGCTCCCGAACCGCCCAACGAATGGCGTACGTACGAAATCACCACGACCATCAACCTGAAAGGCCGACATGGTCCGGTGAAATTGTGGCTTCCGCTACCGCTCAACCAGGACACCCTCTTTCAGCGCACCCTGGGGCACTCCTGGTCCGGCAATCCTGCCAACGCCGCCATGCGTCGCCTGCCCGACGGCGATCTAGAGGTCTTTTATTGCGAATGGCCGGACAGCGGCGAAGCAAAGCTGCAACTGACCACACTGGTCACCACGGCAGACCGGCATTTCGACATCACAAAACGTACCGTCGCCCCCGAACGCGAAGACATCCTGCGCCGTAATTTGCAGGCATCGCAACTGATTCCCAATGATGGCCTTGCCTTCCAGCTTGGCGAACGCATCCTCGGCCGAATCAAGGATCCGGTCGCGCAAGCGAAGGCAATTTACGACTGGGTCGTGGACAACACGATCTACGACCCCGGCCTGCCCGACTGCGGCATTGGCGATGTTCGCCGCCAATTGATCCAAGGCCAGTACGGCGGTCGCTCGGCAGATATCAACGGCTTATTTGTTTCCATCTGCCGGGCCATCGGAATTCCGGCCCGTTGTGTTTACGGCTTGCGTACCGGGTCCTCAAGACTATTCCGCAGTCTCGGACTGAGTAGCGACGATGCGACGCGCGCCCAGCACGTCCGTGCCGAATTCTACGTTCCTGGCTACGGCTGGATTCCCGTCGACCCCAGCGACGTGCGACGCACGATCGCACTGGAAGGCATCTCGGATCGTGACAGCAAGCTGCTATCACTGAAAAAGATTCTCTTCGGCGTCTGGGAAATGAACTGGATTGCATTCAATCTCGGCACCGACATCGTTCTGCCGGGCAAAAATTCGCCGATGCCCTTCCTGCTTCTGCCGCAATTTGAATTCTCAGGAAGCGGTGCTACCGGCAGCCCCTATGCCATCCGGACCCGACAGGTCGAACTGTAACGATCCTCGGCTACGAGAATCTAACGGTCACGGATTTTTAGCGGCACTAGAATTCGAATTTCTCGCGTCGCTCTTGGTAACCACCGCCCGCGAGGTTTTGGCTGCGCCGAAACCTCGAACTACTCGCGAGCCTCCTGATAACCACCGCCCGCGAGGTTTTGGCTGCGCCGAAACCTCGAACTACTCGCGAGCCTCCTGATAACCACCGCCCGCGAGGTTTTGACTTCGCCGAAACCTCGAATTACTCGCGCGCCTCTTGATAACCACCGCCCGCGAGGTTTTCAAAACGGGTGTATTCGCCGATGAAGGCCATGCGGACGGTTCCGGTCGGGCCGTTACGCTGTTTGCCGATAATCACTTCGGCAATACCCTTGTCCGGCGTATCCGGCTTGTAGTATTCCTCACGGTACATCATCAGGATCACGTCGGCATCCTGTTCGATGGCGCCGGATTCGCGCAAGTCGGACATCATCGGCCGCTTGTCGGTGCGTTCCTCGACCTTTCGTGAAAGCTGCGACAGCGCCACGATCGGCACCTGCAGTTCCTTGGCCAGTGACTTGATTGACCGCGATATTTCGGAGACTTCAGTCGCCCGGTTTTCACCTTGCCGGTTGCCCGACATCAGCTGGATGTAGTCTATAACCAGCAAACCGAGCTTGCCGCCGTACTGGCGCGCCAAGCGCCGTGCCCTGGCCCGCAGATTGGCCGGGCTCAGGCCGCCGGTTTCGTCGATGTAGATCGGTGCTTCGTGCAACTTGCCGAGCGCGAATGACAGTTTCGACCACTCATCGTCACTCATCCGGCCGGTACGCAAATTCTGGGAGTTCAGGCGGCCGATCGAAGCCAGCATTCGCATCGCCAGTTGGGCGCCACCCATTTCCATCGAAAACACACCGACCGGTAATCCAGTCTCGACGGCGACATTCTCGGCAATGTTCAAGGCGAAGGCCGTCTTGCCCATCGATGGGCGGCCAGCCACGATGATCAGGTCACCCGGCTGGAAGCCGGAGGTCTTCTGGTCGAGATCGACAAAGCCGGTCGGTACGCCGGTAATGTCCGAAGGGTTGTCGCGGTCATGCAATTCCTGAATGCGCTCGACCACCTGTGTCAGCAAGGGATTGATGTGGACAAAGCCCTCGTTGTGGCCCGCGCCGGCTTCGGCGATCTTGAAAATCTTCGATTCCGCTTCGTCTAGCAGGGTTTCGGCATCCCGCCCCAACGGATTCAACGCATCGGCAGCGATTTCGTCGGCGGTCGCCACCAGTTGGCGCAAAACCGAGCGCTCACGAACAATCTCCGCATAGCGCCTGATATTGGCCGCCGACGGGGTATTGGCTGCCAATTCGCCCAGATAGGCCAGCCCCCCGGTCTGGTCCCCTTCTCCTGCGGCATCCAGCGCCTCGGCCACGGTGACGACGTCGGCCGGCTTGGCCCGCTCCAGCAAACTGCGTATCTGGCGGAAGATGCGCCGGTGCTCGTCACGATAAAAATCGGTATCGGTTACCAGATCGCCCATCCGGTCCCAGGCCTGGTTGTCGAGCAACAAACCGCCCAGGATCGACTGTTCGGCCTCGATCGAATGTGGCGGCACGCGCAAGTGATCGAGCGTGGAATCGGTAACTCTGGGTTTCTGCGGGCGTTGGTTCATGGAACGAAGTTTAAAGTAAAAAGGCCTCGCTACTGCGAGGCCTTTTGTCGTGAAGGTTGCCCGAGTTACTCGGCAACAACCGCCACGGTGATGTTGGCCAGCACATCGGTGTGCAGGGCAACGTCGAGCGGGAACTCGCCAATTGCCTTGAGCGGACCGTCCGGCATGCGGATTGCAGCCTTGTCGACATCGAAACCGGCAGCCTTGAGGGCTTCGGCGACATCTGCATTGCCGACGGAACCAAACAGACGACCATCCATGCCGGCCTTGCGGGCGACGGAAACGGAAGTGCCGTTCATCTTTTCGGCAACGCCTTGGGCGGCAGCCAGCTTTTCGGCGGCCAGCTTTTCCAGTTCGGCGCGGCGCGTTTCGAACTCGGCCATGGCAGCCGGCGTGGCGCGCTTGGCCATGCGTTGCGGAATCAGGAAATTACGGGCATAGCCGTCCTTGACCTTGACCACGTCGCCGAGGTTACCGAGGTTAACAACCTTTTCGAGCAGAATGATTTGCATGTTTCGTCTCCCCGAGAATTATTGATGGTTGTCGGTGTACGGCAGCAGGGCCAGGAAGCGGGCGCGCTTGATAGCAGTGCCCAGCTGACGCTGATAGCCGGCCTTGGTGCCGGTCAGACGAGCCGGCATGATCTTGGCGTTTTCCTGGATGTATTCCTTGAGGACATCCACATCCTTGTAGTCGATCTGTTCGACCTTTTCAGCCGTGAAGCGGCAGAATTTGCGACGCTTGAACAGGCCGCCACCGCGCTTCTTTTTCTTGTCGTCATCCTTCTTCTTGAAGAATCGAGCCATTTTCGTTTCCTTCCAAATATTCGAGTGTATTCACATGCAGCACGGGCGTTCGGCTGGTGAGACTCTTGGCAGCCAGAAATCCAGTCAGCTTGACTTCCCCACCGAGGGGAGCTGCCTGCAGCCAGCGGGCATTTTCACCCAAGGCCACGACAGCGATTTCAACTTCTACCAAGCGCTCTGCTCCACTTTCAGTCTGCGAGGAGCTGTGTTGCAGCCTTCCCTCACTGACTGGCACTCCGGCTGGCGTATAGCGCAAGGCTTTGCGCTCGACCAGTTTTCCGGAGAGTGTGATGCAGTTCAGCCGTAATTCCCGTACAAATATGCTTAAGCAGCGACCGTTTCAGCCGGGGCAGCCGGAGCGGCATCACCAGGCATCATCGACTTGGACTTCTCTTCCTTCATCATCGGGGAAGGAGTCGTCACGGCAGCCTTCATCTTGACGGTGAGGTGGCGCAGCACGGCGTCGTTGAACTTGAACGAATGCTCGAGTTCATTCAGCGTGTCGCCGTCGCACTCGATGTTCATCAGAACGTAGTGGGCCTTGTGGATCTTCTGGATCGGGTAAGCCAGTTGACGGCGGCCCCAGTCTTCCAGACGATGGATGCTACCGCCCTTGGTGGTAACGATGGCGCGATAGCGCTCGACCATGCCGGGCACTTGTTCGCTTTGGTCCGGATGGACGATAAAGCAGATTTCATAATGGCGCATGCAAGCTCCTTTTGGGATAAACCCCCCGCCATGCGTTTGCGGTAGGGCAAGGTTGAAAAGCCCACGATTATAACAACAATCACGGGCTTATGGAGAAATCCGGAGCAAGTCAACAAACTATTTGAAACTCACCAGCCAGTGTCGCCCGACAAACCCGCTCAGGCGACTTCCATTCGGTTGGCAGTTTCCTTCAGTTCGATCAGGAACAGGATGTCCTCAACGACCGGCAGGGCAAAACCAGAGCGTTGACCACCGCGGTTGTCACGGAGCAACTGGTAGAGGTAACCGACGACATCGCCGCCCTCCCATAGCGTCAGCACCATGTTCATCAAACGGGGCAAATCCTCCAGACACTGCGGGCGCGGCGCAACGGGTTGCTCTACGGCACTTTCTGCCTGAGCAATTTCGATTTCGCTACGCCCTTCGTCCCAACTCTGGACTTCGACATTGAAATGTTGATTGAGGTTGCGCGCAACGTTCTCGAACTCCGCGCGCATGCCTGCCATCCGGTAGACATCCATCAGACGGATCCAGGGCTGCAGCGCCTCCTGCGGATTGTTGTCGATAAATTCCTGCAATGCCTGCGCGGCACCCTTGACGCGGCCGAAGGAGAGCATGATGTCGGCCAGCTCCATGACCGGATTTGCTTCGAAATGCTCGTCAAGCGTTGTCGCATTGATCGACATCACCGAGTCATTTCCGCGAGCAGGCGCTTGCGCAGGCGCGACGGAACTTTCTGCCTGATTTTCACCAGCGGATTCAAGCGGAACATCTACCTGCATCGGCATGCCCATCGCAACGGGCTCGAAAGGCAAATCTATTCCACCGGGCTCTTCGTGCTCCTCGACGCGCTTCGGATCAACCTTCACCTCCGGCACATGGATCAGCGCATCGGATTCACCATCCGCAATGGTTTGATCACGATAGCGCCGCCAGCCATACCAACCGCCCAAGCCGAGCAACGCTCCCAGCAGAGCGCCGTAGAAGCCCCAGGACGTCGCTGAACGCCCAGCCTCACCCCCTACTGCCTGATTTTTTGGCGCAGGCTGGGCGGGAACATTTTGTGCCGGCGCAGGACTTCCTTGCCCAGAAGGCTGGGCCGCCGCGTTCGGCGCGCTGCCCGCCGCAATCGGGCTATCCTTTTCGACTCGTTGCGCAAAGTCGGTAGCACGCTGCTGAAGCTCGCCCAGCATGCCCTCCATGTTTCGCAACTTTTCGGCAGCGGCCATTTGCGAGACGGCCTGCTCGTTCATAGCCATCAACATCCGGTATTCCAGACGGAGTATCTCGCGCTGCGACTCTTTGGCCTCCAGCGTTCCTGCCAAGAGCGCCGTCGACAAACGCAAGGACGGTTCACCGAGACCGTTGCCATCCGACAACATCAGGCGATCAGGCAAAGCAGCAGCTGCCGGACGTTTTTCCGGTTTCCTCGGAACAATCCTCGATGGCACTTCCGCTTCCCGAGGAACAAATTTCTTAGCTCGCGGCGGAGCTGGCTGCGTCACCTCGGATGGGGTTGGCGGCGCGACGTCGGCACCCGCCCTGCCCGGCTCGACCATCGGCGAAGCAACCGTGCCCGCCGGAGAAGCCATCACGACATACTCGCGAGATACTTCATGTCCACAGCCAATGTAAACGCCGATCTGCAGGACTGGTTCGCGCAAGGGGACTTCAGAGCGAATTTCCAGAACCGGGGGCGTGCCCTTGCGCACCGACAGGCCGGCTTTTTTCAACCATGGAAGGTCGCCGTTGGAGGACGGTTGAACCAGCCGAAAACATGCGGGATCGAGGTGCACTTTTTCTGCCCCCAGCAGACTGATTTCCAGCCTGATGCGATCCCCCAGGGCAGGCTGTCCGCGCAATTCACCAAGACCTATCGCCGATGCATTCCCGGCCAAGAGCATCAATATCGGAAATGAATAGCGACACGCCAAGCGATTCAAGGAAACTGCCCCCAATGACAAAATTTTTTGAATTGTAGCCCTATTTTCCGGCGAGATATCGCGAGTCTTCGAAGGTTCCGACCCAACCAGGTCGGTAAACCACAAAAAGCGTGACCACCATCCCGGACAACCAGGCTTCCGAGAAGCCAAGAAGCAGAAAATAGGGGAAATATTCGCTCATCAGGTAGTCCCACGCATAGGCACCGGACAAGGCCAGAAGGGCCGTTGCGAAAAATCCGAAGCTGATAATCGTCAGCGCAGCACAAAAAAAGCCATTGACGAAGATATATACAAAAAAATGCCTGGGCAATATAGCAGTGGAAATCCGGTAGTAAACCTGACTCAGCGCGACGCTGACTCCGGCCATCATCAAGGCGTTTGCGGCAAAGGAAAACTGGCCGGCTGCACCGTTCAGCGTAATGCCCGCGGTCACCAGCGAGAGGCCGATGAAAGCAAGGTGCGGCCCGAAACTGAGCGTGAACAGGGTGGCGCCAAGCATGTGCAGATCAAGCCCTGGCTTGACACCCGCTTTCAGACTCCAGACCAGCGTCAACACCACGACCAGGCCAAGCCAGACGTTCATCTGAGTGGAATCGGCAAGCCGCCGCCAAGGCGATCTCAGAACACTGCGGACAAAGAGCGGCACCCAGACAGCCCATGCTGCCCAGTACCACCCATCGCCCAACAGGTTATCGGTCAGATTCACATGGCTATTTTAGCCGACTGCCCCGACCAGTTGCGGGACCACCTCGAACAGATCCCCGACCAACCCGTAATCCGCGACCTGGAAGATCGGCGCATCCGGATCCTTGTTGATGGCGACGATGACCTTGGAGTCCTTCATCCCGGCCAGGTGCTGGATCGCCCCGGAGATGCCGACGGCGATGTAGAGCTCGGGCGCGACGATCTTGCCGGTCTGGCCGACCTGATAGTCGTTGGGGACGAAGCCGGCATCGACGGCGGCGCGTGAGGCACCGAGTGCCGCACCGAGCTTGTCGGCCAGCGGTTCGAGCAGGGCGTGGTAGTTCTCGCCACTGCCCAGGCCACGACCACCGGAGACGATGATCTTGGCGGCGCCGAGTTCGGGACGCTCGGATTTTGTGAGTTCTCTGTGTTGGAGTTGGGTTTGCTGGGTGTCGGCGGCGGGGCTGATGTTTTCGGTTTTTGCCTGATTTTTGGCATCGACCGTAGCAAATGCGGTGGTACGGACGGTGATGACCTTGATCTTGTCGACGCTCTGCACGGTGGCCAGGGCGTTGCCGGCGTAGATGGGACGGACGAAGGTGTCGGGGGATTCGACGCCGATGATGTCGGAGATCTGGGCGACGTCGAGCAGTGCGGCGACGCGCGGCAGCAGGTTCTTGCCGAAGGTAGTGGCCGGGGCGAGGATGTGGGTGTAGCCGGCGGCTTGGGCAACGACCAGGGCGGTCAGGTTCTCGGCGGTCTGGGCCTGGTAGTGGGC
>Ga0075163_10007079_pt1 | contig 14867 bp, 16 predicted proteins | sample JI1023141ADNA_FD_71478 | JGI IMG/M metagenome (GOLD analysis project Ga0075163, IMG submission 71478) | Wastewater effluent complex algal communities from Wisconsin, to seasonally profile nutrient transformation and Carbon sequestration -... | ecosystem: Engineered > WWTP > Effluent > Algae...
GACGATGCAAATCATAATAAAACTGACGAATAGGTTTATAGATGGGGTTATTGATATTTTCCATCAGCCAGAAGCGATTTCGCAGTCCTTCAAACGCCTTCCATCCCGGTTCAGCGGCATTCGCACTATTCGCCACTATTGCCTGCGCTTTCGCAAAAAACGGAGCACCACCCATTGGAGAGAATGAATCATAATCGAAGCCAATCACAGTATACGCATAGAACGCCAGCACCATCACCAGATTCGGGTTTGTCTGACCATCCGTATACTCCATCGGCTGATACTCCACATAGCGGAAATTAAAATCATCATCCTTATAATTCAGAATAGGAGAATTATACGAAGTGCCGAACACCGGACGACGTGAACTCACCTGAATCGTTCCTTTAAACTCATCGGTCCCCACCCGTTCCACAATTTCAATCTGGATAGAGCACTCAATTTTCTCTTCGTTTTTGAATTTATCCTGTGTCCATTTCGTGTTATTCACAAACTCCATGATAGCGGTTTGGAGCGTAGTAAATATTCGTTTATCCGAACTCTGGATACGAGGAGAAATCACACTCACGGTACAATTCAGTTCCTGAGCGAAACCGAGGTGACCGAACACCAAAACAACGAGCACTAATAATATACGCTTAGACATGCATCAAATGTACTAATGATTGAACAATTTCCCGAGCCACTTCTGACTTCGGCAATAACGGAATATCCTTAATAGTGTTGTCCTTAAAAATCAGACTCACTTTATTTGTATCAACTGCAAATCCGGCACCCGGATCATTCAGTGAATTCAGCACAATCAGATCGAGGTTTTTCTTTTCCAGTTTCACGCGGGCGTTCTCCACTTCATTTTCTGTTTCCAGCGCGAATCCAACCAGTAATTGTCCGGGCTTTTTCATTGACCCCAGATGCAACAACACATCCTTCGTTTTCTCGAGTTGAAGTTGCCACACCTCTTCCTTCTTTTTAATCTTCTGATCCGCCTTCGACACCGGCTTATAATCGGCCACAGCAGCAGATAGAATCGTCACATCAGCCGAAGGAAAATACTCCGAACAAGCCTCCAGCATATCCGCCGCAGTAACAACGGGAACATGCTTCAGAAAGTGCGGCACCGGAATCTGCAACGGACCTGCAACCAATGTTACTTCAGCACCCAAATGATAAAATGCTTCAGCGATCGCCACTCCCATTTTACCGGAAGAGTGATTCGTAATATAACGCACCGGATCAATCGGCTCCTGAGTAGGACCTGCATTCACCAGTATTTTTTTACCACGGAGAGGTTTATTCGCCAGGAAGAACTCCACCACCTGATCCAGAATTTCCTCCGGTTCAAGCATACGTCCCTCCCCTGTCAGACCCGAAGCCAGTGCACCCGAAGCAGGACCAGCCATCAGGTGTTTACGCGTCTTTAAAAGGTTCAGATTTTCTGTAGTAGAAGGGTGCAAAAACATATCATGATCCATTGCCGGCGCGATCATCACCGGACAACGGGCAGAGAGGTAAACAGCCTGCAAAAGATTATCACACGAGCCCGAAGCAAAAGCAGCCATTGTATTAGCCGAAGCCGGAGCCACAAGCAACAAATCGGCCCAAATGCCCAGCTCCACATGATTATTCCAGGTTTGATCCTCGGAAATCATGTGGAGCTGAACGGGATTTTTTGATAAAACGGAAAGGGTAAGAGGCGTAATGAACCCCGTCGCCGATTCCGTCATAATTACCTGAACATCAGCACCTTCACCCACTAAAAGGCGACAAAGCGAAGCTGATTTATATGCAGCGATGCTGCCGGTAACGCCAAGGACGATCCTTTTTCCGGACAGACGCATAAGAGCGAATTATTTATCGTTGGCAGGGTTACGGTAATAGATTTTACCGTCGAGGAATTCCTGCACCGCCACCAGGGTTGGTTTTGGCAACTTTTCGTAATGTTTAGAGATCTCGATTTGCTCGCGATTCTCAAACACTTCCTCCAGGTTATCTGTCATGCTGGCGAATTCCGACAATTTCTCGTTCAATTCTTCCTTCATTTCGGCAGAGATATGGTTAGCTCTTTTCGCCAAAACCACGAGACTTTCGTAAATATTCCCGGTTTTCTCCTCAAAATTCAGCATATCACGTGTAACCGTGGTATTCGTAGATGATTTATAATTAGCCATTTATACGTATATATAAGGTATATATTCTGTTTAATTGGCCTTCACGGCACTAGCTTCCAGCGATTTCAGGGCATCCTGAACATTCTCATAGATCCGTTCGGCGTCGCGAAGATACCGACTTTGCGGGAAATTATCTATAAATTTTAAATACTCTTCCGCCGAAGCCTTCAAACGCTCCTCCTTTTTCGCCTGCACGGAATTCATCGCATATAGATAAGAAGAACGCAGACTCATATATAATGCCTCCTCCTTATATATAGTACTCGGGAAATCTTTCAGCAGATTCGCGAACGCCACCACAGCAGCATTATAGAATTCTGTCTTATAATATTGCTTTGCATTATTAAAGGACTTCTCCTCCAGCTTCCGGCGCAGCTCATCCATTTTAGTATTCGCCTCTGCCACCTTTGAGCTGTTCGGATATTTATTAGTAAAGATCTGGAACTTCTCAATTGCATCAAGCGTGCTTGTTTGATCAAGACTTGAAACCGGAGAGTCCAGGTAGAAACAGTATGCATACATATATTGCATCTCTTCCGCATGTGTACTTGCCGGATAGCTTTGCACAAAATTATTAAAGTGATAAGCAGCCATTGTAAAGTCATCTATATAATATGTACAGTACGTATAATAATAGTATGACATCTCTGCTTTTGAAGTTCCGCGGTACACGCTGATCAGTTCTTCGAACAATTGCAACGCGTGATAATAATCTTTCTTTTCATAATACTTCACAGCAGCCTGATACTTCTTTTCCATATCAGTACTCTTCATTGTTTGTTGAAATTTACTGCAGGAAGAAATTATCAAGAGTGGAATAATGAGTAATAACAGTCGCTTCATTGCTTCTTCTTTATTTTGCAAATGTACTGATTTGCACAACGTGTTGTTGCTTGATTAACAAATGTATGTTGAAAACATTATGGGTGTTAATGATTTTAACTTTATTTTTGTGTGGATATTTCGGTCGCATTCTGTGGCGGAAATACAACAACGTTAGCCAAAGAAAAAAAGTATAAAACAAAATGATAGATATCTTCGAAAAGATCCGAAAGAACAGAGGTCCGCTTGGAATGCACGCAAAGGATGCACATGGTTACTTCACCTTCCCAAAACTAGAAGGTGAGATTTCAAACAAGATGATTTTCCGCGGTAAGGAAAAATTAGTTTGGAGTTTAAATAACTATTTAGGACTTGCCAACCATCCTGAAGTTCGCAAAGCAGATACTGATGGAGCGATTGAATATGGGTTTGCACTTCCAATGGGCGCCCGTATGATGTCAGGAAATTCCAATCCACACGAACAATTGGAAGCTGAGTTATCGAAGTTCATGTCAAAAGAAGACACTATTCTTTTGAACTTCGGATACCAGGGAATGGTAAGTGCAATAGATGCATTAGTTGACCGACATGATGTAATAGTATACGATTCTGAAGCGCATGCATGTATTATAGATGGGTTGCGCCTTCATATGGGGAAACGATTTGTTTACCCACACAACGATATTGACAATCTCCAAAAGCAATTAGAGCGTGCCACCAAACTGGTTGAACAATCAGGTGGAGGAATTCTTGTTATTACAGAAGGAGTATTTGGCATGTCAGGTGATCAGGGCAAGTTGAAAGAGATTGTAGAACTCAAGAAAAAATTCAACTTCCGTTTGTTTGTTGATGATGCTCATGGATTCGGAACGATGGGTAAAACCGGAGCCGGAACTGCCGAACATCAGGGATGTCAGGATGGTATTGATATTTATTTTGGTACATTCGCCAAATCAATGGCATTAATCGGCGCCTTTATTAGTAGTGAAGAACAGGTAGTAGAATACCTTCGTTATAATATGCGTTCGCAGATTTTCGCGAAATCACTTCCGATGCCGTTGGTAATTGGAGCGCTGAAACGACTTGAATTATTGCGTACACGTCCGGAATTAAAAGATAATCTCTGGAAGATCACCAATGCGTTGCAATCAGGATTGAAAGAAGCAGGATTCGAAATTGGCAAAACAGATTCACCGGTAACACCCGTTTATCTGAACGGAACAATTCCGGAAGCAACCAATCTGATTCTTGATCTTCGTGAAAATTATGACATCTTCTGTTCGATGGTTGTATATCCGGTTGTTCCAAAAGGAGTAATTATGTTGCGCCTTATACCAACAGCCGTACATACACTAGAAGACGTAAATTACACTATCAAAGCTTTCAAAGTGATTCAGGAAAATCTGAAAGCAGGAAAGTATAACGTAGATAAAATTGTTACATCAATATCATAAACCTGAAGAAGAGAAAGTGCTTCACCGTGTTGTTAGAATTGAAGAGAAGTTGTTTGGTGAAAAATGTGACAGAAGTAAAAGGTTACAGAAAATGTAACAAAAATAAATCAGTGACAGTATAACCACAACAAATAATCGTTAACCCAATTCAAAACACAATTAACATGAAACAGAACATGGAAATGAAAAAAAGCACTACACCAAGTGCTGCCGGCACTACACGTGTAATCGGCTTCAAGATGACAAATGTTGAAGCGATGGCTGCTCCTAAAAAAGCAAAGAAAGCTGCTAAAAAAGCAACTAAGAAAGCTGCTAAAAAAGGCGCTAAGAAAGCTGCAAAGAAAGGTGCTAAAAAAGCAACTAAGAAAACAGCTAAGAAAGCTACTAAAAAAACAGCTAAGAAAGCTACTAAAAAAGCAGCTCCAAAGAAAGCTACCAAAAAAGCAGCTCCTAAAAAAGCAGCTAAGAAAGGTGCAAAAAAAGCTACTAAAAAAGCTGCCAAGAAGAAATAATCATCTTCTTGGGTTAACAAAAAAAGCCTCTGCTTGCAGAGGCTTTTTTATTTTCTATACTTTTTATTCAGTTTGATTATGTCGACTTACGCGTCCGTTTAAAACATCATCCGGGCAGATGACACCTCCTATTCACCAGCTTTAATAAAATGATTACAGCGTAGCTTTAGCGCTTTTCACACGGATTAATTCGATATCATATACCACAGGAGTGGCAGGTGGTACCGGACCAAACCCATCCTTTCCAAAAGCATTTTCTGATGAAAGAATTAAACGGCAAATCGAACCTTCCTTCATCGATGAGATCGCTTGCTCCCATGCATCCAGACGTAAACCATCACCCAATACATAGGATAAATTTTCTCCGGCTTTCTTCGAACCATCGAACACTTCACCATTCAAAAAACTTCCGGTGTACCGAACTTCCACGCTATCCCCTTTTGCCGGTTTTTTACCCTTGCCTTCCTTGATCACAATAAAATAAATGCCCGGTTTTGCAGGTGTAACGTTTAATTCATTTTCTGCCAGGTAGACATTTATATTTAGATCTTCCAGTTCACTTACTTCTTTTTTATCCTCTTTGGTTTCTTTTCTGTATTCGTCTGCATTCATTATCGTGAGCATGCGGACTTCAAACTTCAACATATCACCTTTGTTCACCGATGGCGGTAATACCTGACGGAATGTTTTATCAAAAATAGAATCAGCAGGAACCAGGAAGATGGCAGAATCACCCTCACCCATCATCGCAAAGCCCTCTTCTATTCCACCCACAAAGGTTGGAGCTGTGAGCTGCAGAATAAAATTCTCACCCATTACCTGTGAATCATACAGCACTTTATCTTTTGTATCGCGGTACTTTAAATGCATCCGCATCAGTTCACCTGAATGTGGATGGCGCCCGTTTTTCTGCTCAATAAAGCGGTACTTCAAACCATTCGCAGTAACAAGATACTCGTCTTTCTTTTTACACGACGCGAACAAACTTACCATCAACAGGATTAATCCTGCAACACGAACGAATCTTTTCATATTATAAGGCACTTACTTTTTCCAATTTTAACTGATATACAATACTGCTGCTGCCGGGAATGCAAATTGCATCGCCGGTGATACCATACGCGAGAAAGGAAGGAACAATCATGATGGCCCTTTCTCCTTCTTTCATTTTCAATAAGCCTTCCTGTAATCCTGAGGGTTGAGTAGATTGTCCGAGTGTAAATGAAAGTACACCGCTGGAATCACTCGAATAGCAAAACTTACCATCGAGCAATTCTGCTTTATATGATATAGTCACATCGTTCATCAGGCGTGCCGGACGACCATTCGTTTTTTCAATAATTTTTATCCGGAGTCCGGTGGATGTGGTATCCAGGTCGAGACCATTCCGCTCTGCATACGCATCAATCAAATCCATTTCTTCACGGATCAGTTGTTTATTCTGATGGATCAATGCTTCCCGCAATTCTTCCTTTGGGGCAGGTTGATAAGCAGAAGGCACTTCTTTATTCCCGGTATTCTGCCGGCATGACGAGAATACGATCATCGTCAGCAACAGCAACCCTAAATTATTTTTCCAGTAATGCATCTTTATATTCCGGTAAGAGTGCCGTGAATTTGGCAACGGTATTATCTAATGACAACTTTGAGCGTCCACCTGCTGCATTGCGATGTCCACCACCTTCAAAATATTTTTCTGCAATCTCCTTCACAGAGAACAATCCTTTCGAACGGAAAGAAATTTTCACCAAACCATCTCTCTCCGAAAACAGCACCGACATTTTCATTCCTGAAATGCTCAGTCCGTAATTCACTATTCCCTCCAGATCACCCGGCTCATGATGAAAGCGATCCATATCTGCCTGAGAAGCTGTGAATACAACGGTATTAAATTCCTCCAGCACCTGCATTTTCTCAAACAATGTATAACCCAGGAAACGCATCCGCCAAACAGAATTGGTATCATAAATCCGCTCGTGAATGACATCATTACGTACACCTTCCTGCATCAATCTGGCCACTGCCAAATGTGTATTAGCAGAAACCGAATTAAATCGGAAACTACCGGTATCGGTCATGATTCCTGTATACAGACATTCTGCTCCGTTCTTCGAAAGATGGTGATCCCATTTCATTGCCAGGAGGAGATGAACAATCAATTCTGCCGTTGATGCCATGGTGGAAACGGAGAACTGAATATGACAAAAACCGGGCTTCGGATCGAGATGATGGTCCACTAACACCATCGGAACGGTCACTTTCTGCAAATCGGACTGCATTTGTTCCACCCTGCCCGGATCATTAAAATCGAGGCAAAAAACCAGCTCCGCCGCCTCCAGTTTCTGACGCGCCTGCTTCGGATTCCGGATGAAATCGGTCACTTCAGCGGCCCCCTCCATCCAGTCCAAAAACATAGGGAACTCACTGGGAACCACCACTTCAGCATGATGTCCTGCCGCCATTAATACCTGTTTCAACCCCAACGAAGAGCCGAGGGCATCACCATCCGGTTTATGATGGGTGGTGATCACTATTCTTTTAGGATCCCGGAGCAAATCGAGCAAATCGCTGATTTTTTCCGCACTAAAAACATGTGCCATAATTGAAATCAAAAGTAATCCAATTACCTTTGCAGCCCGAAACAAGGATAAAACATTCTAAAAAATATTATGACAACAAATCGCACGTTCACCATGCTTAAACCGGATGCTGTAGCCAATGGATACATTGGAGCCATCCTTGATCACATTACCAAGTCCGGTTTTAAAATCGTGGCAATGAAATACACCCGCTTATCTGCTGAAACGGCCGGACAATTTTATGCCGTTCACAAAGAGCGTCCATTCTACAAAGATCTGGTGAGCTACATGTCATCCGGACCGATTGTAGCAGTGATCCTAGAAAAAGACAATGCAGTAGAAGATTTCCGCACGGTAATTGGTGCTACAGATCCTACTAAAGCTGCTGACGGCACCATTCGTAAATTGTATGCAAAATCAATCGAAGCGAATGCTGTTCACGGATCAGACAGTGATGAGAATGCAGCCATCGAAGGCAGCTTCTTTTTCAATGCATTTGAAAGATTCTAAAGAGAACAATTCAGTGTTAAAATCCCCGGTTCGCCGGGGATTTTTTATTTTGTAAAGCGGGGAACAACAAAGAACATTATCAACATTCCAATAAAGAATACCAGCAAAGCTGTGATAATGATTTTTTCGTATGTAGAATATCCAGGTCCCTTATTCCCCGTTCGCATAATTAATAAATAACGATCTCCAGGATAACCTCCTCCCCCAGCTCATCATTCAACTGACGAAGGATATCCTGTTTTATATAAGTTAGTTCCTGTTTAACGACAGCAGAATTCAGGTGCACGGTCAGTTGTCCGCTTTTAAAACTGAGAGACTGAGTCCGTTGAATCACCGGCGCCGGCATACTAGTAGCCCAGGCCTCGATGATTTTAGCCGACCATAAACCATCTTCCAGCTGATATTTCTTCAGCATCTCCTTAATCACATCTCCCAGGGAATTTTCATTCGTCGGCCGCATTGTACAAATATGTGGAATTAATCTGAATTTCTCCCTCAGTAAAATGGCCGGAAGACACGAAAAATGGATATTTTTGAACCCGGAAATGGCCATCATCACCTTTACTACCGACTGGGGAACCCGCGATTATCATATCGGGGCGATAAAGGGCATGTTATTGTCTCAGATTCAGGACTTACGATTAATCGACCTGAGTCACCAGGTGGCACGACATAACATTCAACAGGCCGCCTACATCTTCAAAAATGCCTGGCGACACTTTCCTACAGGAACACTGCATTTCATCGGAGTACACGGTCAGAACAAACACGATCCGGAGTTAATTGCCATCAAGAAAGAAGGACATATTTTCATCGGAGTCAACGATGGTTTCTTCTCCCTTGTATTTGAAGATGCCCCCATCGACGTAGTTACACTCCGCAATCCAGAAAGCAAAGGTGATTTATTTGATTTACCGCTCATGGTACAAAGTGCTGCCCATCTGCTCAACGGGAGAAACCTCTATGAGCTCGGCGAACGCCCCGAACATTTTGTACAGCGTTCTGCATTTCTACCCACTATCGACGAAGAACTCATTCATGGAGTTGTCATTTACATTGATGATTATGGCAACATCGTCACCAACATCTCCCGCGAACTCTTCGAAGAACAGCGCAAAGGCAGGAAATTTGAAATTGTAGCACGCAAAGCACAATATTCCATCGATAGCATCAGCAGCTATTACAATGTAGTAGAACCCGGATCAGCCATTGCCTTGTTCAACGATGCAGGATACCTCGAGATCGCCATCAACGAAGACAGCGCCTTCAAACTAATGAACATCCGTCTCAACGACAATATCCGCATAGAATTCAAATGATCGTCCGCATCGTACGCCTTTCCATCAAACCGGAACATGCAGATGAATTTTATCGTCTTTTCAGAGAGACATACACTGCCATTCGTGTATTTGAAGGATGCAGCGAATTACAGCTGTTCCATGATGCTGACGACGAAAATTTATTCATCACCTACTCACACTGGGAATCAGAAGAACATCTCAACGAATACCGGCAATCGGAACTTTTCAAAACCACGTGGGCGGCAGTAAAGCCATTGTTCAGCAACGCACCACAGGCTTTTTCGATGAAACATCTCTACCCCATCGCCAACAACTAACGAGCAAGGTCCAGCTCCGGCATTACTTGAATTTCCCTCTCCAAAATTGGATGCATCACGCGATACCATAGAGGAGGAATCAGCGCAAGGATAATCATTCCCGGATAACCGGTAGGCATCTGCGGACTATCATCCACATGCTCCAGTAACTGATATTTTTTACTCGCCTTATAATGGTGATCGCTATGCCGCGACAATTCAAAAAGAAGAATGCGTCCCAGCACATGATCCGAATTCCACGAATGACAATGCAAAGTGCGACCAAAAGAACCATCCTCCTTTTTCCGACGAGCCAAACCATAATGCTCAATATAATTCACCCCTTCCAGCAATAGAATTCCAGTAAGAGATACTATTAAAAACATTACCAAACCGGTAGTACCGAACCACCCTGCAATTGCTGCGAGTAAACCCAACTGCACAACGTGAAAATGAATCATTTGATTCGACAATGACCAGGGAGAGCGATTTAATTTCTGCAAACGAACACGCTCCAGTTCCCATGCCGAGAAATAACTCATCACCACCGAGCGCACCCAAAACGCATATAGACTCTCCCCATAGCGGGCACTTGCCGGATCATCCGGAGTCCCCACCCGTTTATGATGACCACGATTATGCTCAATAAAGAAGTGCAAATACAGCGACGAAAGCAATAATATTTTCGCCAGGAGATTTTCGAATTTCGATGAACGATGTCCCAATTCGTGTCCCACATTAATACCCACTATACCACAAAGCAAACCCATCGAAACCGACATCCCGGCCAACTCAGCACCTGATAAATCAGGGCGATTCACTGAACGCAGATATTCAAAAAGTATAAACCATTGTAACGGCACCAGGAGATACAAGAAAAGGTCGTACATTTTATCCTTCGCTGCGAGATCTGCCTCGGCGGCCTGCAAATTCCGAGGGTCAGGACTCATCCACAACTCCAACACCGGCACCACGACAAATCCCAGAAAGGCCGGCACCCAGCAGAACCAGCCACCATTCCAAATGCCCCATAAAGTGCACAATGGAATAAGGAAAGCCAGACTATACTTCAGCGAACGAACAGCACCCATTAATTAACGAATTAGTTGGGCTAATTTAAGTAAAACAAAAAAGGAACAAATTACGTTTTACAGATAAATTAATTTGCACAGTATAATGTGTATTCATTAACTTTGAAGGGAAGGCTGAAAGATAACCGTCATGGGTCAGGGAAAAACAGGCAATAAAACCAGCAACGATGCTGCACTTCTGCAACAGGAGCGCATGCATCCCTACCGATCTGTACTTTTCTTTGCACTGGTAGGCTCCAGTATACTTTTTCTCTCGATGGTTATCATGTTTATCATCTGGGTCAGCCATCATCCGCCCATTGATAATTTTCAGCTACCAAAAACTTTTATCATCAGCACCCTTGTATTACTCTTCAGCAGTTATTCCATTTCCTTCATACAGCGATATTACAAAGAAGACAATGCCCGCGCACTGCTACTCAGTTTAACCGGAGCCTTGGTACTCTCCGGATTCTTCACCATCTTACAGGTAAGCACCTGGAAAACACTTTACGACAGTGGATTTTATATTGATGGGGAAATAGGCATGACCTTTTTATACGCCATTACCGGATTACATTTTGCCCATTTCGGAGGCGGAATGATTTATCTGTTTTATCTCTGGTTAAAAGCCTTCGACATCTGGAATGATCCGGTACGATCACTACTCTATTTCAGCAATAAATACGAAGGTGTTCGGCTGGAGTTATTTAGCACATACTGGCACTTCCTCGATGGGATTTGGCTTTTCCTGTTTCTTACCTTTCTTTTTACATTCTGATCGCAATCATTAGCTGAATTTTCCGAAATTTGCGCTATGTCAACACTACGACTTAGCCTTGCTATATTCTTGTTTATAGCAGCCCCCCTACTCAGCCGGGGACAATCCACCTACAGCAACAAAGCCTACAAACAATATCCTCACTGGATTACCATGATGGAGGATACGTTGTCCAATTATTACGAAGTCAACAAAGCCTTCGATATATATTGGAGCGAGCATGAGATGCCCAAAGAAGAAGATCAGATTTTAGGGATGAAGGACGCTGATGAAAAAGAAAAAGAAGATAAAGCCGGCTGGTTGAAAAGGTTATTCAGTCGCCGCCGCGGACCTGATGAAACAGAGATGGCCCTCGCGCTGAAGAAATACCGACACTGGAAATTAATGATGGAGCCCTGGGTACAGGAAGATGGCAGCATACTGACTCCGTATGAACGCAAAAAAGTTATTGATTCCATTCAACGATAATCCTTCGATCCTCCATGAAAAAATATATTCAATCCCTCCTGCTCACAGGAATAATCACTATTACCGGCGCTTTCGCACAAACTCCCGCCAACTGGCAGCCACTCGGTCCTATTCAGTTTCCAACTAACATCAGCGGACAAATCAACGGCATCGGACGGGTATGCCAGATGAAATTTCATCCCACCAATCCACAAAAGGTATATGCAGTAAGTGCATCCGGCGGACTCTGGATCAGCAATGACGGATCCACCACCTGGACAGGCACCGGCACTGACGCCATCGCACTCACCGCATGTGCATCTGTTTGTGTGGACTATACCAACGACAGTATCATCTACCTCGCAACAGGAGATCCCAATTATTACAGTGCTTCCTTCGGCATTTACAAAAGCACCGATGAAGGAGCAACATGGGCACCCTCCAACACCGGAATCGGCGTACGCATGGCTTTAGAGATACTCATGGATCCGCAAGATCATCTTACACTCGTAGCCGCCACCAACGACGGAATCTGGAAAACCATTGACGGAGGAGCTACCTGGACAGTAAAGAAAACTGGCGGACAATTCACCGATATGGAAATAAAACCCGCCAACGGTACACGCACACTTTATGCAGTAAACATGTCGGAGTTTTATAAATCGGAAGATTTCGGAGATACATGGACGTTAATTAACAATGGAATTGCGGTACCCGGCGGTGGCAGTGGACAAGGAATGCGACTTGCCGTATCAGCTGCTGATTCCAATGTAGTATATGCCGGAATGGTGAAAGACGAAGGCACTATTTTCAGAAGCAACGACGGCGGAAACACCTTCACAACTGTGTATCATAATCCTTCCCAGAGTTTAACCGGATATGATGCCGGAGGAAACGGACAAGGTAATTACAACTTCACGATGGTCGCAAATCCTTCGAATGCCAGCGAAGTATACGTAGGATCACATGTTGTATGGAAATCGACCGACGGAGGAGTTACCTGGACACAACTTACCCAATGGTATGCCATATTGCACACCGACATGCACGACATGGTATTTAATCCATCCAATACCTCCGAACTCTACAACATCAACGACGGCGGAGTATGGAGAAGCACCAACGGAGGAACGGCATGGACACCCAAAAGCAATGGCATTGGCGCAACAGAAATCTACAAAGCAGCCAATGATCCCAAGCGAAAAGATATCATCAGCATCGGTACACAGGACAACGGCGAACTATACTCCTTCAACAATGTATGGAAAACCAATCGCGGCGGAGACTGGACCTCCCGTGTATTATTCGACTACACTAACAACAACTACGTTTACTACTTTGAAAATGGTTTACGTCGCTCACTGAATAATTCAGCAGAAATATCGTATGGAGTACCAGTAACAGCCAGTAACAATATGCGCATGGCTTTTTCTGCAATCAACACCGACTATGCCATGGTTGGAACGAACACATTGTACTTCGCGCCCGACATCAGCAGTTCATTCCCGATTTGGGGATTGATCAATACCTTCACCGGCACAGTAAAAAGTGTAGAATTCGCAGCACACTCGCCGGAGTTAGCCTATGTTATTACCACTCCTAATCTCTTCTGGAAAGGAGTAGAATTAAATCAATGGGCACCGACCTGGACATCATCAGTAATTCCAACCGGAGTTGGCAATGCATCGAGTATCACTTCATTGGTCAGCGACACCAACGTTGTTTTTATCACGGCCGGATCCAAAGTATATCGTTCAGGTGATCAGGGAGCAACATGGGTCAATGAAACATTCAACCTGCCCAATATCAACATCATTAAAATTTATGCAGATCCACATGCCACTGATGAGTCTGTTTACATCTGCAGTGCTTATGGCGTCTGGTATAAAAACAATACCATGAGCAGCTGGATAAGTTACAATGAAGGGTTACCTGCCATTGCCAACATCACTGATTTCATGTTTTATGATGATGGTCCCCAGAACAGTGTATTACGTGTAGCTACCTATGGACGTGGAGTATGGGAAACACCACTCACCCAAACCACCGGACTCCAGCAAGCACCTGAAAGTAATTTGTTCAGCCTCTATCCAAATCCCGCCAAAGAGGTGATAAAGATTACTCCCACCACAATGCTAAATGAAACGGTAAATATCCGCCTCTTCACAGCCGCCGGACAAAAAGTACAAGAGAAAAATGAAGTCCGCATTACCGGCGAACAAACGATGGATATTTCCGCGCTTGTCAAAGGATTCTACAGCATACAGGTTGTATCCACTGCAGGAAAGATACTTTGGACTGGCAGTTTCGTCAAAGAATAAATATTACGCAATCTACATAACGTAATTTACGTAACAACATCCGCTTAAAGAACAAGCCGGAATGCGCTACTTTTGCACCGCAAATAATTCAGAAATGCAACAAATCGCTGTAATCGGCTCCGGCCAGATGGGAAATGGAATTGCCCACGTATTCGCACAAAGCGGATATCCTGTAACGTTAGTAGACATTCGCCAGGAAGCACTGGACAAAGCCATCGATACCATCACCAAAAACATGGATCGACAGGTAGCGAAAGGCACATTGACCGAAGCAGATAAAGCCGCGGCCATCTCCCGCATAAGCACCAGCACTGATATGAAAGCTGCAGTTGCGCAGGTGGATCTGGTTGTAGAAGCGGCCACCGAAAACATCGATTTAAAGCTGAAGATATTTACCGACCTGGACCAGGCCACGAAAGCGGATTGCATTCTCGCCACCAACACCTCCAGTATTTCCATTACCCGCATTGCAGCAGCCACCAAACGCGGAGATAAAGTAATCGGTATGCACTTTATGAATCCGGTGCCGGTAATGAAACTTGTAGAGGTAATTCGTGGATACAACACCACTGATGCCGTTACAAAAACGATTTTTGATTTATCCGT
>Ga0075163_10007080_pt1 | contig 14863 bp, 13 predicted proteins | sample JI1023141ADNA_FD_71478 | JGI IMG/M metagenome (GOLD analysis project Ga0075163, IMG submission 71478) | Wastewater effluent complex algal communities from Wisconsin, to seasonally profile nutrient transformation and Carbon sequestration -... | ecosystem: Engineered > WWTP > Effluent > Algae...
CCCCGCGCTCGGGCCTCGACGCCGCGACGCTGCTCAAGGCCGGCAAGGGCGCCGCCTACGACGCGATCCGCCGCGCAGTCGACCGCGCCCGCCTCGACGCGCTGCTGGCGATCCCCGGCGAGCAGGCCGAGGCCTTCCACTTCACCACCGCCGCCGGCCAGCTCTCGCGCCTGATGCTCGAGCCCGCCGTCCGCACCGCCCTCGCCGACGGCACCGCCGGCATCGTCGCCTTCATGTCCCACCACGGCCTCGCCCACTGCGTGGTCCCTCGTCCCCTCGCCGACGACATCTTTAAAATTTTCCCGCTGTGGCTGCGCGTGCTCAAGGACCACCCCGGCGCCGGCCAGCAGGAGCCGCCCCGCGAGCCGAAGCCTGCCACCGACCCGAAGCCCGCCACCGACACGCCCGCCACCCCCGCCGCCGACCCGGCCCCCTGACCCCGCCAGCGGACCCCGCGCTCGTGAGAAGCCGCCGCATCCGCCCGCGCGATAGGTCCTGGCCAGCGCGGCGCGCCCTGTGCTATGCAGCGCGTCCCTGCGGTCCTCGCGGCCCGCACGCTCTCTTTAAACTTAAAAGTCCTCCTTCGTTACGGCGAATATAGCTCAGCCGGTTAGAGCGCTCGGTTGTGGTCCGAGAGGTCATGGGTTCGAACCCCATTATTCGCCCCGCCGCTTCGCCGGCATCTGATAGATCGGTCTCGCCCGTGGCCGACGTTTCCACCGCAGGTCCTCCCGCAGGTCCTCCCAGCGCGGCAGGCATGGGCGGCCCGCGACCCGTCGCCGTCCACCTGCTGGCCGCCACGATCGCGGTCGCCGGCCTCTTACAATTGATCGCCAGCGTCGCCCTCGGCCTCGCCACGCCCGAGGCCCTGCACCGGGCCGCGCGTCAGGGCCCGCGGCTCTACATCCTCGCGGCGCTGCTGCTCGGCGCCTGCGCGTTGATCGCGTGGCTGCTGCGCCGGCGCGCCCTCGCTGCCGCCGCGCTCGGCGTCGCCGGCCCGGTGATCGCCGGCCTCGTGCTCTGGCGCGGCGGCGTGACCCGCCTGGCGCTGGCGTACCACGGCGAGTTCATCCTCCACCACTTCCTCAGCCTGGTGTGCGCCGCGGTCATCGCCGCGATCCCGCTGCAGTGGGCCCTCGACCGCCGGCTCGGCCGCCGCCGCTGGCTGCCCGCGCTGCCCGCCGTCGTCGGCGCCGGCCTGCTGCTCGCCGAGCACCTGCTCGCCCCGCCGCAGGCCGAGCTCACCGGACCTCTGGGACAGGTCGGAACGGCCATGTCCCTTGGGACATGGCCGATCGCGCTGGTCGCCCTGTGGCCCGCGCTCGGCCCGACGCGCCTGCGCCTGTGGCTCGTCGCCTCCGCCCTGCCCGCCGCCGTCCGCGTCGCCCTCGGCGGCGCGGCGGCCCTCGCCGGCGTCCCGCTCGGCCTCGCCGCCGCCGCCCCGGTGATGACCGCCGTCGTCGTCGCCAGCCTCGCCGGCATGCTGCTCCTGCGCCCGCAGCTCGACCGCGTCCTCCAGCTGCTCGCCACCATCGGCGCCGGCGTGATGACCCTCGGCCTCTACCGCGTGTACCTGCAGCGCTTCGGCGACCTCGAGGGCGACCTCGGCGGCCTGGTCCGCTCGCTGTTCGGCTTCGACCTGCCCTACCCCGGCTACGTCCCCGGCTGGCGCCTCACCGGCGCGATGCTCGGCCTCTTCGTCCTGTTCGCGACCCTGAGCGGCGCCCTGATCTCGCCGCGCGACCACATCCGCGGCCTCGGCCTCGCGATCATGGTCACCGCCGGCCTCGGCCTCACCGACCCGCAGCTGACCCTGATGCTCACCGCCGGCTACCTCGTGCTCCTCGACGCGACCGTCGGCGCCCCGCCGGACGCGGCCCCGCTCGCCGCCGCCGCCCCGCCGCCGATCGCCCTCGACGCGACCTTCGCCGCGCTCGCCGATCGCCTCGGCCTCGCCCCACCCGTCGCGCTCGAGCAGGCCGACGGCCGCGTGCTCTCCCTGCGCGGCGACATCGATCACAGCCCGCTGCAGCTGCGCGCCCGCGAGCGCCGCCGCGGCTGGTCGGTCGAGCTCACCCTCGGCGTCCCCGGCCGCGACCGCCCCGACGTCGAGCTCATCCCCGGCGAGGGCGGCCACCGCGTGCTCGGCAACGTGAGGCGCCTCGAGGCCCTCCCCGAGGCCCTCCTCGCCGCCCTCGCGGAGTACCCGACGCACCGCACCCGCCTGTGGATCGGCGGCGTCCACCTCGACTTCGGCCCCCGCCTCGCCGGCCTCGACGTCGACCGCCTCGCCCGCCTGATCGCCCAGCTCGCCCGCGCGGTCTGAGCCGCCCCGGCGTCACGGCCGACGATCGGCCAACACGGCGTCCCCCTCGACCGCCCGGTCCGGCTCGACGTCATTGATCGTGCGCCGGTCTTCCCCGACATCGAGGCTCTTGCGCACGCGCACCACGCTGCCGAGCTCGCCCGCGTGCTCGTAGCTCGACATCCAGCCCGGCGGCACCTGCGGCGTCGTCAGCCCGTAGACGTAGCGCGCGTCCTTCGGCGCGAGGTTGATGCAGCCGTGGCTCTTGCGGTGGCCGAAGCCGTCGTGCCAGTACGCGCCGTGCAGCGCGAACCGGCGGTAAAAGTACTGCACCCACGGGACCGCCTCGACGTGGTACGGCGACTCCGCGGCGTCCTCGGGGCGGTTGCGCATCGCGCCCATCGCCAGCTTGTTGCGGATGCGATAGATGCCCTTCGGCGTCGACGTGTTCGGCTTGGCCCCGGTGCCGCTCGAGATCAGCGTCACGAAGATCGGCGCGTCGCCCTGCATCACCGCGAGCATCTGCTGCTGCAGGTCGACGTCGATCCACGTCTCCGCCTCGTCCACCCCGTCGAGCTGCGGGCCCGGCTCGTACCAGCGGACCTTGCTCGCCTCGACGTAGCCCGGCACGCCGGCGCCGAGGCCGTCGGGGACCGTCAGCCACCGCCCGCCGCCGCCCTTGAGCACCTCGGGCAGCACCTCGAGCGCCTGATGGAACGCGAGCTGGCCCGCGACCGGCGCCTTCATCTTCGGCTCGGCGCGCAGCACCGCCTCGCGGGACACCGCCCAGGCCGCGCTGCGGCCCGCGGTCACCGGCTGCTCGGCGAGCACGCGCCCGACGAACTCGCTCGGCGCCTCGGCCCGCATGTCCTTGGCCGGGACCACGCGCTCGTCCTCGTCCTCGTAGATCTTGCCGTGCCCCGGCTGCTGGCGCAGGTCGACGAACGCGTACTGCCGGTTCGGCTCGAGCCAGTCCTCCGGCTCGCGCCCGCCCAGCAGCGCCGAGCGGCTGCGGTAGCGCGGGACCTCGGCCAGCAGCTTGCCCTTCCGGTCGGCGCGCGGCTTGGCGTACAGGTACGGGACCACCAGCCCCTCCGGCACCACCGGCAGCACCTGCGGCGCCGCCTCGCTCGGCGTCGTCGCCTTGAGACACACGAAGCCGTCGCCGTCGCGGTGACCCGCGCGCGCCCAGCCCTCGCCCGAACACCCCGAGCCCGCGACCTTGCCGTAGATCGCGAACGGCATCCCGGGGTCGATGCGCCCGCGCATGTCGCTGCCGTAGCGCGCCGCCGCGTACACGATCGTCGTCCGCTGCGACACCCGCACGCCCGTCGGCGCCGGCACCTCGAGCTCCGCCGCCTCCTCCTCCGGGGCCCCCTCCGGCAGCTCCGCCAGCGCCGCCGCCTCCGGCTCCGCGGCCGCGGCCGCTGCCGCTGCCACATCCGGCGCCGCCGCGACCGGCGTCACCCCCTGCGCCTCTTGCACCGCCGGCGCCCCGGCGGCCGGCCCCGCGTCGCAGCCCGGACCCCACAGCAAGAACGCGAGGGTCGGCGGCAGCGGCAAGCCGGCCCCGAGCAGCGCGGCCAGCACGGTGCGGGCCTTGCGGGTCTTCGGCCTAGAACTGGGCGCAGAACTGGATGCTGGGCTGGACATGGTGGTCTGAGGTCTTTGGTAACGCCGCAGCTTTCGTGCCATCATCCCGGGCGGTGCAGAGCTTCACAGGGACCTCCGAATACATCGTTTCTCCGGAGCTGGCGCGGGCCGTGGACGTCGCGGTCGCGCTCGGGCGGCCGTTGCTGGTCAAGGGCGAGCCGGGCACCGGCAAGACGTTGCTGGCCCGCGACATCGCCCGCTTCTACAACACTCCATTCGAACGCTGGCATGTCAAATCCACGACGAAAGCGGTCGACGGTCTGTACCAGTACGACGCCGTACGGCGGCTGCATGATAGCCGGTTCGGTGACGGCGACGTCGGCGATATCGGGCGTTACATCACGCTGGGACCGCTCGGACGGTCGTTTAGGCGCGACGAGCGCGTGGTCGTGCTCATCGACGAAATTGACAAGGCCGACCTCGAGTTCCCCAACGACCTGCTGCACGAGCTCGACACCATGAGCTTCACGATCCCCGAGACCGGGGAGACGATCGAGGCGCGACACCGACCGATCGTCATCATCACCAGCAACAACGAGAAGGAGCTGCCGGACGCGTTCCTGCGCCGCTGCGTGTTCCACTGGATCGAGTTCCCCGACAAGCCGCTGATGACGCGCATCGTCAAGGTCCACCACCCCGACGCCGAGGAGCGCCTGCTCGCCGGCGCGCTCGAGTCGTTCTACGCCCTGCGCGCCGTCGACGGCCTGCGCAAGCCCCCGAGCACCAGCGAGCTCATCGACTGGATCTCCGCGCTGCGCCACTCCGGCATGGACCCCGCCAAGCTCCTCGGCGCCGGCCTCCCCTTCGTCGGCACCCTGCTCAAAAAAGAGCAGGACATCGACACCGCCCAGCGCCGCTTCAACAACTCCGGGAACAAGGGCGGCGCCCGGGGCCACTGATGTTCCTCGACTTCTTCTACAAGCTGCGCGCGCGCGGGGTGCCCGTCACCACGCACACCTGGCTCGCGTTCGTCGAGGCGCTCGCGCGCGGCCTCCACAACGACACCCTCGACGGCTTCTATCAGGTCGCGCGCTGCATCCTCGTCCAGAGCGAGGCCCACTACGACGACTTCGACCGCGTGTTCGGCGAGGCCTTCCGCGGCGTCCAGGCCGACGCGAGCGAGCTGCTCAAGCAGCTCGAGGAGTGGCTCAAAGACCCCAAGGCGCTGGACCTCGACCCCGAGCTGCGCGCCGCGCTCGCGGGCATGGACCTCGAGCAGCTGCGGCGCGAGCTGCTCGACCGCCTGGCGAAGCAGAAGGAGCGCCACGACGGCGGCAGCCACTGGATCGGGACCGGGGGCACCTCGCCCTTCGGCACGGGGGGTCAAAACCCCGCCGGCGTGCGCGTCGGCGGCGGCGGGGGCCGCAGCGCGCTCGCGGTCGCCGACGCGCGCCGCTTCAAGGAGTTTCGCCGCGACCTCGTCCTCGACACCCGACAGATCGCCGCGGCCCTGCGCCGCCTCCGACGCCTCACCCGCGACGAGGGCAAGCTCGTCCTCGACCTCGACGAGACCATCGACGCCACCGCCCGCAACTGCGGCGACATCGAGGTCGTCCTGTCCCCCGAACGCCACGGCGACGTCCGCCTGCTCCTCCTCCTCGACGTCGGCGGCAGCATGGACCCGCACGCCCAGCTCGTCTCGCGCCTGTTCAGCGCCGCCCACCAGGGCGGCGGCTTCAAGGAGCTGCGCTCGTACTACTTCCACAACTGTGTGTACCAGCGCGTCTTCGAGGACGCCCGGTTCAACAAGCCGGTCCAGACCGCCGAGCTTTTAAAAACCCTCGACGCCAAGTGGACGGTCGTGCTCGTCGGCGACGCGTACATGCACCCGGGCGAGCTGACGATGTCGAGCGGCGACTGGTTCGAGAGCACGCGCGGGCCGAGCGGGCTGACCTGGCTGGCGCGCCTGGCCGACCGGTTCCCGCGCAGCGCGTGGCTCAACCCGGAGCCGCCCGGGCTGTGGCGCTCGGGCACGATCGCCGAGATCGCGCGGGTGTTCCCGATGTTCCAGCTGACCCTCGGCGGCCTCGAGGACATGGTCAAGCACCTGCGACGGCCCGCGCTGTCGAGCGAGCGTCGCACCGTGATCAGCACCCTCGTCCGCGGCCGCGGATGAGCGGAGCGACCGGACATAACGCCGTTCGTTTCGCGGCTCGTCGCAATGCTTGACAGCCCGCGGTCCTCCACTTAAAGCCGGCTTGTGCACCCGAAACGCCCGCTCCTGGCCGTCCCGCTCCTCGCCGCGCTCCTGACCGCGACCCTCGCCGGGCCCGCCGGCGCCGCCGACCCCGAGAGCCGCGTCAAGGGCCGCCTGCGCTTCCACGTCGACACCGACTTCCTCGGCTGGACCCACGGCCGCGAGTTCAACGAGCCCGACCCCAACGACCCCAACCCCACCGACGGCGAGATCTACAAGCTCAACCGCGTCGGCTTCGGCTTCGCGCGCCCGCTCGCGGGCGACGCCACGACGGGCGTCGTCGGCGACGTCGACAGCTTCATCCTCAGCACCGGCAACTCGATGTTCGGCCTCGGCCTCGGCTACGGCGTGCACAAGCACATCATCCTCGGCGCGCGCATGGGCATGAGCTTCGACCACTACTCCAGCCCCAACGAAAACGAGGGCGACGCCAAGGCCTCGGTCAACTACTTCGGGACGATCTTCACGCCCTACCTCGAGGTCCTCCCGCTGACCACCGGCCGCGTGCTGCCGTTCTTCATGTTCCGCACCGGCTTCAGCGCCAGCGCCGTCGGCTACCGCGAGAGCGCCGGCCCCTTCAACTCGCTCAGCCGCACCAGCATCATCGCCCCGACCGTCGGCATCGGCGGCGGCATCCACGGCTTCATCACCGACAACTTCTCGCTCGACGCGAGCCTGATGTTCGACTACCGGTGGTTCTTCGCCAAGTCGCTGTCGCGCGACAGCGAGACCGAGACCACCGTCGAGACCGACTGGGAGCGCGCCGGCTGGCAGTCGTTCACGCTCGGCGCCGTGGTCGGCTTCTCGGTGTGGTTCCTGTAGCGGCCCGCCGCCGTCAGTGCCGTCAGTGCCGCCAGGGCCGCCCGCCCGACAGCGCCGCGACGATCGGCGCGTGGCTGTCGCTCGCCTGGTCGACGAAGCCGAGCTCGCCGCGCGTCACGTCGATGCGCAGAAACCACTGAAAGCCCGCGACCTCGCCGACCCGCCGCGACGGGTGCCCGCCGGTGTAGACCAGCATCAGCTGCAGCGCCCCGAGCTGCGGCCGCGCCGGGTCGCCGGCCAGACACAGCGCCTCGAACTCGAGCACCTCCGGCATGTGACCCACCGGCAGGTCGAGCTCGTACACCGCCGCGACCGCGGCGACGAAGCGGTCGCTCTCCTCCCCGGTGGTCTTGAGCAGCAGCTCGCAGCGCGGCAGCTCGAGCTCGAGCGCCGCGACCGGCACCGGCTCGAGCGCGGACGGGCGCAGCTCGAGCAAGAACCCGACCCGCTGCCCGCCCGCCGTCGCCGCGGCGCAGAAGTGGCTCGCCCCCTGCTTCTGCTCGAAGGACTCGATCTGCAACGTCAACACGGCCAGACCCCGGGCGTCCCCCTCGTCGCGCAGCAGGTCGACAGGGTCGGGGCTCGCAGCTTGTTCGCAGTCCATGGATCCCTTCCTCGCGCATGAGCACGGCCGCCACCGCGCCGCGCATCCCCATCATGCCACATGCACCGAACGCCTGAACCGCAGGCGATCGGTTTCGTGACGCGAGAGCCGCGAATCGGTGCAGCTCACCCCGCCCCCGCGGCCGCTCCGCAAGTCACGCACGCCGGCCGCCCGCGGGCGTGTCCACCGACGTCACGGCGTTCCTCCGCGGCGCTGCGCGTTCTCGCGGCGGTCGCGCTGGCGCGCAGCGGGCGATCGGCCACAACTCCTGCACCCGCCCGACCTCGTGGAGACATCCGCGGGCCTAACCGGGTTACGCTGGGCCAAAGGCCGCCGCCGTGCTCGAACTCCTCTCCTCTCCCGACGTCTGGATCAGCCTGCTCACGCTCTCGGTCCTCGAGATCGTGCTCGGGCTCGACAACATCATCTTCATCTCGATCCTCGTCGGCAAGCTGCCCGAGGCCAACCGCGACCGGGCGCGGAGGATCGGGCTCGTCGGCGCGTTCGGCATGCGCCTCGGCCTGCTCAGCGCGCTCAGCTACGTGATGCACCTCGAGCAGCCGCTGTTCGAGGTCCTGGGCCAGAAGATCACCGGCAAGGAGCTGGTGCTCCTGCTCGGCGGCCTGTTCCTGCTCTACAAGGCGACCAAGGAGATCCATGAGCGCGTCGACGGCCCGCTCTCGGAGGAGGAGATCGCCCAGACGAAGGCCCGCAGCGTCGCCGGCGTGATCTTTCAGATCCTCCTGCTCGACCTCGTGTTCTCGATCGACTCGGTGATCACCGCGGTCGGCATGGCCCAGCACCTGTGGGTGATGGTCGCCGCCAACGTCATCGCTCTGCTCGTGATGCTGCTCGCCTCGAAGTCGATCGCCGAGTTCGTGGACAAGCACCCGAGCGTCAAGATCCTCGCGCTCAGCTTCCTGCTGATGATCGGGCTGCTGCTCGTCGCCGAGGGCTTCGAAATTCACGTGCCCAAGGGCTACGTGTACTTCGCGATGGGCTACAGCGTGGTCGTCGAGATGATCAACATCCGCGCCAGCACCCGCAAGAAGGCGGCGCACGCGGCCGCCCACGCGACGCCGACGTAGCTCGTGCGTGCGGGAGCATGCGGGTGCGGGCGCGGGCGGGCACGGGCGCCCAACGAAGACCCCAAAGTATCTACTTGGGGAAGCCGAACGCCCGCACGTAGTCCGCGCCGGCGCCGTGGCAGTCGGTGCAGACTTTCGGCGTGCCGGAGAAGCTGGCCTCGCCGTCGACGTCGTACTCCGCGAAGAACCACCCGTCCTCGCGCTTCTCCATCGCCGCGACGAGCAGCGGCTCCCCATCTTCAAAACCGTCCTTGACGATCAGCGAGCCCTCCGGCCACGCGGTCAGCGGCTCGCCGGCGGCGAGCGCCTCGGCGAGCACGTCGTTGATGAAGATCTCGACCGCGTCGCCGTGGGCCGAGCCGCTCGGGCGGCGGTCGGGGTAGCCGGGCGCGCGATCCCAGGTGCGGTACTCGTCCGCGTGGAACTGGTCCCACAGCGCCGCGGCGCCCTCCGGGTCCTCGTTCTTGGCGGCGCAGCCGAGCCCGAGCGAGGTGACGATGCCGAGACAGACGAGACGGTGCATGACCATGGTGGGAGATGATACGCCGGCGCCCGGGCGCTGTTACAGGTCCGATGACGGGCGGCGGGCCCGCGCACGATTGACCTGCACGTTGGGACAGGTCATCGTCTTCGGGTGCCCGCCGCCGCGCTCCCGGTGATCGACATGGCCGCGCTGTACGACCCCGATCCGGGGTCCGCGGCGCGGGCCCGGGTCGCGCGGGCGATCGCGGCGGCGTGCCGCGACAGCGGGTTCTTCTACGTCGTCGGCCACGGCGTCGCGCCCGGGCTGCTCGCGCGGCTCGACGCCGCCTGCCGCCGGTTCTTCGCGCTGCCGGAGCCGGTCAAGCTGCAGATCGCGATGGCCCGCGGCGGCCGGGCCTGGCGCGGCTTCTTCCCCGTCGGCGGCGAGCTGACCGCCGGCGCCCCCGACCGCAAGGAGGGCCTGTACTTCGGCGCCGAGCTGCCCCCCGACCACCCCCGCGTCCGCGCCCGCGTCCCGCTCCACGGCGCCAACCTGTTCCCCGCCGAGGTCCCCGAGCTGCGCCCCGCCGTGCTCGAGTACATCGCCGCCCTCACCGCGGTCGGCCACACCCTGCTCACCGGCGTCGCCCTCGCGCTCGACCTCGACGCGGACTACTTCGCCGCGCACTACACCGCCGAGCCGACGCCGCTGTTTCGCGTGTTTCATTACCCGCCCGGCGCCGCCGACCCGGACGTGTGGGGTGTCGGCGAGCACACCGACTACGGGCTGTTGACCCTGCTCGCGCAGGACGAGGTCGGCGGGCTGCAGGTCCGGACGCCGCGCGGCTGGGTCGACGCGCCGCCGCTGGCGGGCGCGCTGGTGTGCAACATCGGCGACATGCTCGACCGCCTGAGCGGCGGGTGGTTTCGCTCGACGCCGCACCGCGTGCGCAACGCGGGCGGGCGCGGGCGCCTGTCGTTCCCGTTCTTCTTCGACCCCGACTTCACGGCGCAGGTCCAGCCGCTGCCGCGGCGGGCCGCGGTCGACGACGACGCGGCGCAGCGGTGGGACCGGGCCAGCGTGCACGCGTTTCGCGGGACCTACGGCGAGTACCTGCTCGGCAAGGTCGCGCGGGTGTTCCCGGCGCTGCGCGCCGAGCTCGGCGACTGACGGGTGGCGCGCGCCCCGGGATGTGCGATGAACCCGGGCGATGCACGCGCACCGATCTCGCCGGGAATTCCTCGCGCTCCTCGGATCCGCCGGCGTCGGCGCCCTCACCGGCTGCTCGCCCCGCGACGCCCCCGCGGAGGCCGCCGCGAGCCCGCCCGCGAAGGTCGTCGCCCCGCCGGCGCCGCAGCTGCTCGCGAGTCCGGGGATCGTCAAGCCGCTGCCGGCCGGCGTCTTCATCGCCCGCGGCGACAATAACGCCGAGACGCGGCTCGAGAGCCTCGCCCAGGACGCCCTGATCACCCCGACCTCGCACTTCTACGTGCGCAGCCACGGGCCGACCCCGCGGCTCGACGCGGCGACCTGGCGCCTCGAGATCTCCGGCGAGGGCGTCGAGCGCCCGGTGACGCTGACCTACGACGAGCTCACCGCGCTGCCGAGCGTCACGATCACGCGCTTCATCGAGTGCGCCGGCAACGGTCGCGCCTTTTATGAGGAGCTGCTCGCGGCCCCGGCCGAGGGCGACCCGTGGCGGCACGGCGCGTTCGGGGTCGCGACCTGGACCGGCGTCCGGCTGGCGACCGTGCTGCGCCGCGCCGGCCTGCGCCCGGGGGCCGCGTGGGTCATGCCCGTCAGCCTCGACAGCGCGCGCTTCGCCCGGCCGATGCCGCTCGAGAAGTCGCTCGCCGACGACACCCTGATCGTGCATCGCATGAACGGCGAGCCGCTCCCGCCCGACCACGGGTTCCCGGCGCGCGTCCTCGTGTCCGGGTGGGTCGGCGCCGCGAGCGTGAAGTGGCTCGGCGCGATCGAGGTCAGCAACAGCGAGCCGAAGGTCGAGACCAACACGGAGAGCTACGTCCTGCTCGGCCCCGACCACCCGAAGCCGCCGGCGCCGCTGACGACGCTGCGGGTCAAGAGCGCGGTGGCCCTGCCGTGGCCGGCGACGCTGCCGGCCGGCAAGCGCACGATCTCCGGCTTCGCGTGGTCGCCGTCCGGAAAAATTGCAAAGGTCGAGGTCAGCGTCGACGGCGGCCTGACCTTTCAGCCGGCGCGGCTGGTCGGCGACAACCTCCCGCTCGCCGGCACCCGCTGGCAGTTCGACCTCGAGGCTGTCCCCGGGGACATGTTCGTGATGTCGCGCGCCGTCGACGAGCGCGGCGACGGCCAGCCCGCGCTCGCCGAGCAGAAGTGGAACGAGAAGGGCTACCTGTTCGCGGCCCCGGTCCCGCACCCGATCCGGGTGACTTGATGTTTTGGAACAGCCGCTACTCGCAGCTCGCGTCGAGGATGATCACGTCGGAGAGCGGCTGGTCGTTCGCGTCGGTGGGCGTCGCCGCGATCGCGTCGCGCACGTCGAAGCCCTCGATCAGCACCCCGAACACCGCGTAGTTGCCGTCGAGGAAGTCCTGCGGGCCGTCGCAGATGTAGAACTGCGAGGTCGCGCTGTTCGGGTCGTTGGTGCGGGCCATGGCGATCGCGCCGTCGACGTGCTTGAGCTCGGGGCTGATCTCGAGCGCGATCGGCGGGTTGGTCGGCTTCATCATCAGGTCGGACGTATAGCCGCCGCCCTGCAGCACGAAGCCGGAGATCACGCGGTGGAAGATCGTGTCGACGTAGAAGTCGGCCTCCACGTAGTCGATGAAGTTCGCCACCGTGATCGGCGCGTTCACGGCGTCGAGCTGGACGACCATGTCGCCCTTGTTCGTGACGAGCCGCACCCGCGGCGCGTCGCCGTCGCAGCCGGCCGCCGCCCCCGTCGAGCTCGAGCCGCCGGTCTCCGTCTGCGCGGTCGTCTCCGCGGTCGTCTCCGCGGTGGTCTCCGCGGTGGTCGGCCCGCCCGTGCTCGTCGTCTCGCCCGTCTCGCCTGGCGTCATCGTCGTCGTCGGCGCCACGCCGGAGGTCGTCGGCTCGCCCGTGGTCCCGCCCGTGGCCCCGCCCGTGCTCGAGGCCTCGCTGGCGCCCTCGCTGGCGTTGGTCGGGTCGCTGTCCGTGACCGGCGGGTTGCCGGTCATCCCCAGGGTCGTCGGCGACTTGTCGTCGCCGCAGGCCAGCGGCACGAGGAGCAGGAGCGTGGCGAACGCGCGGCGTGCTGTATACATCAGGGGGCCACACTGCCCCGTCCCGGGCCCGCCGCGCAAGCGGCCGCGACGAAACTCCGCCGCGCCGCGTCGCGTCTCAAGGCCCCCGCCCGCCCCTGCATCCTCATGCCCGACCTCCGCTCGTCCTGCTCCTTCGCCCTCGCGGCGCTGCTCCTCGCCTGTAGGCCCGCGGCCGCGCCCGCCCCTCCGCACGCATCCTCCGCGACGCGTTCGGAGCCGCAGGCCGCGGCGACGACGGTGATCGTCGTGCGTCACGGCGAGAAGGCCGCCGACGACCCGCGCGACCCGAGCCTCAGCCCCGCGGGTGAGGCCCGCGCCCGCGCGCTCGCGGGGCTGCTCGCGCAGGCCGGCGTCACGCACCTGTTCGCCACCGAGTTTCGCCGCACGCAGGCGACGCTCGGCCCGCTGGCGAGCGCGACCGGCCGCGAGGTCGCCGTCGTGCCCGCGGCCGACGGCGGGGCCCTGCTCGCGGCGATCCGCGCGCTGCCTGCCGGCTCCGTCGCCGTCGTCGCCGGCCATTCGAACACCGTGCCCGGCCTCGTCGACGCCCTCGGCGGGGCCGCCCGCGGCGCCGTCGCCGGCCCCGCGGGCCCGCAGCTCCCGGACGACGCCTTCGACCGCCTGTTCGTGCTCGTCGTCCCGTCCGCGCCCGGCGCCCCGGCCTCGACGCTCGAGCTGCGCTACGAGTCCACTGCGCCCCCCGCCACGCCCCTCACCGCGCCGTGAGCCGCGATCTCAGCCGTCGACGAGCCGCTTGCGCATCGGCACGAACGTGATCGTCTGGCCGTCCGGCAGCGGATACTCGCGCGGCTCGCTCGCCGCGTAGCCGAGCGCGCCGTACATCCGCAGCCCCGGCAGCGTCGCCAGCAGCTCGGCGGCGACGAAGCCGTGCGCGCGGGCCTCGGCCTCGCAGCGGGCCAGCAGCGCGCGACCGAGGCCGCGGCGGGCCCACGCGGGGTGGACGAAGAACGCGCGGATGCGTGCCGCCTCGCGCGCGGGGTCGAGCGCGTCGGCCTGGCGGTCGGGCTGGTCGTCGCCGCCGAACAGCGTGCGCCGGAAGCTCCAGCCGCCGCACGCGACCGGCTCGCCGGCGTCGGCGACGAAGTACGTGCCGTCGCGGATGAGCTGCGAGTCGACGCCGAACGCCGAGCGCAGCGCCGCCTCGATCTGGGCCTCGCCATAGTCGCCGCGCGACAGGCCGCGGGCGGAGGCCGCGATCAGCACGCGCAGCGCGGACACGTCTTCGAGGGTCGCGCGACGCAGCGGGGCGGTGTCCATCCCGCGATCATAGTCCGACCGGCGCCGGCTTGGCGAACCCGCGGGCTTTGCTATGAACCCGGCGCGCATGTCCGACGTCCTCGGCCCCTACTTTCAACAGACCTGGCTGGGGATCTCCGGCCTGCAATGGATGATCGCCGTCCTGATCGTCGTGGGGGTCACGCCCGCGCTCATCCTCGTCCGCGTGCTCGTCACCCGGCGCCTGCGCAAGCTCGCCACGCGCAGCGCGACCGACCTCGACGACTTCGTGGTCACCCTCGTCGAGCGCACCCGCGGGTGGTTCTTCGCGCTGCTCGCCGTCCGCGTCGCGACCCTGACCCTGAACCTCCCCGAGCGCTGGGACGAGCGCGCCCAGACCGCGCTCATCATCGGCGGCATGGTCCAGGGCGGGCTGTGGGCCGCCACCCTGATCACCTACCTCGTCGACCGGCGGTTCGCGGCGCACCTCCAGCACGACCCCAACCAGCACCCGCGGGTCACACCGATCGCGCAGACGCTGCTGCGCTTCGTCGGCCTCGTCGTGGTCTGGTCGGTGGTGCTGCTGGCCGCGCTGTCGGCCTTCGGTATCGACATCACCGCGCTGGTCGCCGGCCTCGGCGTCGGCGGCATCGCGGTCGCGCTGGCGGTCCAGAAGGTTCTCGGCGACGTCCTGGCCTCGATCTCGATCGTCGTCGACAAGCCGTTCGCGCCCGGCGACTTCATCGCCGTCGGCGACAAGTCCGGCACCGTGCGAAAGATCGGGATGCGCAGCACCGTCCTCGGCAGCCTCGGCGGCGAGGAGCTGGTGATCGCCAACAACGACCTGCTCTCGAGCAAGATCCAGAACTTCACGCGCATGGTCGACCGCCGGATCTCGTTCACGATCGGCGTCGTCTACGAGACCAGCCAGGAGCGCCTCGCGGCCCTGCCCGCGCTGATCCGCGGCGTCATCGACGGCCGCGAGAAGGTCTCGTTCGGCCGCGGCGTCCTGACCGGCCTCGGCGAGTCGGCGATCGAATACGAGGTCGTCTACACCGTGCTCGACCCGAGCTACGACGTCTACGCCGAGATCCACCAGCAGATCCTGCTGCAGCTCATCGAGCGCATGCGCGCCGCCGGCTACGAGTTCGCGTTCCCGAGCCGCACGCTCTACGTCGCCCCGCCCGAGTCCCCGCTGCCGGTGCGCGGCCTCTCCGGCCTCTCTG
>Ga0075163_10007082_pt1 | contig 14862 bp, 10 predicted proteins | sample JI1023141ADNA_FD_71478 | JGI IMG/M metagenome (GOLD analysis project Ga0075163, IMG submission 71478) | Wastewater effluent complex algal communities from Wisconsin, to seasonally profile nutrient transformation and Carbon sequestration -... | ecosystem: Engineered > WWTP > Effluent > Algae...
ACAGTCGTCCTCACGGCGCGGATAGGGTGTCGGCGTGAAGTCGTGGCCGAGCCCGCAGGTGCCCACCCTCCCCGGCCGCGGCCTGCCGCTGCGGCTCTACGACACGGCCTCCCGTGAGGTGCGGGCCACCGAGCCCGGCCCAGTTGCGAGGATGTACGTGTGCGGGATCACGCCGTATGACGCCACGCACATGGGCCACGCGTTCACGTATGTCACGTTCGACACGATCAACCGCGTGTGGCGCGACAGCGGGCACGAGGTCCACTACGTGCAGAACGTCACCGACATCGATGATCCGCTGCTCGAGCGGGCCGTGGCGACCGGGCAGGACTGGCAGGCCATCGCCGAGCGCGAGACCGCCCTGTTCCGCCAGGACATGGAGGCGCTGAGCGTCATCCCGCCGCGCGACTACATCGGAGCCGTCGAGTCCATCCCCTCGGTGGCGGGCCATGTCGAGACCCTGCAGGGCCAGGGCAGCGTCTACGCAGTCGACTCCGACCTGTACTTCCGCGTGCACAGCGACCCGGCCTTCGGCTCGGTCTCCCACCTCGACGAGGCCGCGATGATCGCGGTGTTCGCTGAGCGGGGCGGGGACCCGGACCGCCCCGGCAAGGAGCACCCTCTCGACTGCCTCGTGTGGCAGGCGGCCCGACCTGACGAGCCCGCCTGGGACACGCCCCTCGGGCACGGCCGCCCCGGCTGGCACATCGAGTGCGCGGCCATCGCGCTCGACCATCTCGGCATGACGATCGACGTCCAGGGCGGGGGCACCGACCTGGTCTTCCCCCACCACGAGATGAGCGCCTCGGAGGCCCAGGTGCTGCGCCAGGCGCACCCCTTCGCCCGCCACTACGTGCACTCGGCCATGGTGGGCTGGCAGGGCCACAAGATGTCGAAGTCGCGCGGGAACCTGGTGTTCGTGTCGACCCTGCGCCATGAGGGCGTCGACCCCGCAGCCATCCGCCTCGCCCTGCTGGCCCATCACTACCGCACCGAGTGGGAGTGGACCGACGAGGGACTCGTCGAGGCCACGACGCGACTTGCTGCCTGGCGTGCGGCCACGTCGGCGGCGGCCGGTCCTGATGCTGCGCCCACCCTGCACGACGTACGGCGGCTGCTGGCCGACGACCTGCAGACCCCGGCCGCACTGGCCGCCGTGGACGCGTGGGCCCTCGCCCAGCAGTCGGGCGAGGGCGACGACGCGTCAGGACCTCGACTCATTGCGGAGACGGTGTCGGCGCTCCTCGGGGTCGAGCTCTAGGCCTGTCGAGCCCTAGGCCGTCAGGGCGCGCCTGCGCCCGTCCGGCGTCGACTACTTCTTCTCGTCGTGCCCGCCGAACTCCTTGCGCATCGCGCTGAGAACCTTGCCCGTGAAGATGCCGCTGCTCTGCGAGTCGAAGCGCTCGTACAGCGCGGCGGTGAGGACCGGCGTGGGAACGCCCTCCTCGATCGCCGCGATCGAGGTCCAGCGCCCCTCGCCCGAGTCCGACACCCGGCCCGAGAACTCGTCCAGCTCGGGTGACTGGTGCATGGCGGCAGCCGTGAGGTCGAGCAGCCATGAGCCGACCACGCTGCCGCGCCGCCACACCTCGGTGATCGCCGGCAGGTCGAGGTCGAACTGGTAGAACTGCGGATCACTCAGGGGCGCCGTCTCGGCATCGGCGTCTCGGGCGACCTTTCCGGCGTTGGCGTGCTTGAGCACGTTCAGCCCCTCGGCGTAGGCGGCCATGAGCCCGTACTCGATGCCGTTGTGGACCATCTTGACGAAGTGACCGGCTCCGGACGGGCCGCAGTGCAGCCAGCCGCGCTCCTCGGGAGCCGGATCGCCCACGCGGCCCTCGGTGCGCGGTGCCGAGTCGACACCGGGCGCGATGGTGTCCCACAGGGGTGCCAGCCGGTCGACTGCCCTGTCGGCGCCGCCGATCATGAGGCAGTAGCCGCGGTCCTTGCCCCAGACGCCTCCGGAGGTCCCGACGTCGAGATAGTCGATGCCCTTGGCCGCCGCGAGCTCACCGCGCCGCATGTCGTCGCGGTAGTACGAGTTCCCGCCGTCGATGAGGCAGTCGCCGGGCTCGAGGAGGCCGATCAGCTCGGTGACGACGGACTCCGTGATGTGCCCGGCCGGAACCATGACCCAGACGGCTCGCGGTGCGGGAAGGGCGGCGACCAGGTCGGCGAGCGACGACGTTCCGACGGAGCCCTCCGCAGCGAGTGCCTCGACGGCCGCGGCCTGCGGGTCGTAGACCACCGTCGAGTGCCCGTCGGCCATGGCGCGCCGGACGAGGTTGGCCCCCATGCGACCGAGGCCCACCATCCCCAGCGTGACGCGCGGGCTGGCACTCGTGGGGACAGCTGCCGGTGAGTTCATGGCTACTTCGACTCCTTGTGCGACGGGCCTCACACGCTAGTGGAAGGCTGGGCGCATGACGAGCCACGCGACCTCCGACGATCCCACCCGCACGACGGCGTGGGCGGACCTCAGCGCCCACGCCGAACGGCTGCAGGGCACGACCATCCGCTCACTCGTCGACGCCGACCCCGACCGGCCCGCGTCCCTCGGGCTGTCGGCGGCGGACGTGCACCTCGATGCGTCGCGCCAGCGGGTGACGGGCGCAGTGCTGGAGTCGCTGCTGGCCCTGGCTCGGGAGCGCGGTGTCATGGAGCGCCGCGACGCCATGCTCTCGGGCGCCCACATCAACGTGACCGAGGATCGGGCGGTCCTGCACACGGCGCTGCGCCAGCCGGCGGGCTCGTCGCTGACGGTCGACGGCCAGGATGTCGCTGCTGACGTCCAGGAGGTCCTCAGCCGCATGTCGGACTTCGCCGAGTCGGTCCGCTCGGGGGAGTGGCAGGGTGCCACGGGACGGCGCATCACCGCAGTCGTCAACGTCGGCATCGGCGGGTCCGATCTCGGCCCAGCGATGGCCTACACCGCTCTGCGGCATTTCAGCGACCGTGGGATCACCTTCCGGTTCGTCTCGAACGTCGACCCGACCGACATGAGCGAGGCGATCCGCGACCTCGACCCCGCGAGCACGCTCTTCATCGTGGCGTCCAAGACGTTCACGACCCTCGAGACGATGACGAATGCCCACGCTGCGCGCGCATGGCTGGTCGCAGCGCTCGGTGATGAGGCGGTCAGCCGGCACTTCGTCGCCGTCTCGACCAACGCGCAGAAGGTGGAGGAGTTCGGCATCGACACCGCCAACATGTTCGGCTTCTGGGACTGGGTCGGCGGGCGGTACTCGATGGACTCCGCGATCGGGCTGAGCACCATGATCGCTATCGGCGCGAACGGATTCGGGGAGCTGCTGGCCGGCTTCCATGCGATGGACGATCACTTCGCGACAGCACCCGCCGAGCAGAACGTCCCGCTGCTCATGGGGCTCCTGGCCGTCTGGAACCGCAACTTCCTCGACATCCAGACCACGGCGGTCCTGCCCTACTCGCAGTACCTGGCGCGCTTCCCCGCGTACCTGCAGCAGCTGACGATGGAGAGCAACGGCAAGAGCGTGCGACTCGACGGTGCCAGGGTCGACTACGACACCGGCGCGATCTTCTGGGGCGAGCCCGGCACGAACGGCCAGCACTCGTTCTACCAGCTCCTGCACCAGGGCACGAGCACGGTCTCGTGCGACATCATCGTCGTGGCCCGCACCGACAATCCGCTGACCGACCAGCAGGACATGCTCGTCGCGAACGCCCTCGCGCAGGCATCCGTCCTCGCCATGGGCCGCACGGCGGAGGAGGTCGCGGCCGACGGAACGCCGCCGGACCTCGTCGAGCACAAGGTGATGCCGGGCAACCGGCCGGTGACGGTGATCACCGTGGAGCGGCTGACGCCGTTCTCACTCGGCAGCCTCATCGCCCTCTACGAGCACAGTGTCTTCGTCCAGGGGGCGATCTGGGGCATCGACTCGTTCGACCAGTGGGGGGTCGAGCTCGGCAAGAAGGTGGCGATGGGCATCCTCGGCGATCTGCGCGCGGGCTCAGCGGCCGATCCCAGCCTCGACACGCCGACGAGGGCCTCGATGGAGCTGTACCTGTCTCTGCGCGGCTAGCGGTCGTCGGCGCCGCGCCGGCGCAGGTACCGCTCGAACTCGCGGGCGATCGCCTCGCCGCTGGCCTCCGGGAGGTCCGTGGCGTCGCGCGCGTCCTCGAGCTGCTTGACGTAGTCGGCCACCTCCTCGTCCTCGGCCGCGAGCTCGTCGACGCCGAGCTCCCAGGCCCGGGCCTCGTCGACGAGGCCGCCGAGCGGAACGGGGATGTCGAGGATGTCCTCGATGCGCCGGACGAGCGACAGCGTCGCCTTCGGGCAGGGAGGCTGGGCCACGTAGTGCGGCACGGCCGCCCAGAGCGACACCGACGTCATCCCGAAACGGCCGCAGGCATCCTGCAGCACGCCCACGATCCCGGTCGGACCCTCGTAGGTCGACGGCTCGAGGTCGAGCTCGGCCCCGAGCGCGGCATCGGACGTGGTTCCGGTGACCGGTACGGGCCGGGTGTGGGGGATGTCGGACAGCAGGGCGCCGAGGGTGATCACGAGCGACACCTCCAGTTCGGCGGCGAGTCCGAGGATCTCGCGGACGAACTGCTGCCACTTCATGTTGGGCTCGATGCCCTGCACGAGCACGATGTCGCGAGGGTAGAGCGGGACGCGGGCGATGTAGATGCGCGTCGCCGGCCAGGTGAGGCTGCGGATCCCGGTCTCGTCGACGCTGATGTGGGGACGGTTCACCTGGTAGTCGTAGTACTCCTCGGAGTCGAGGTCCGCCAGCGCCTGGGCGTCCCACACCTCGCGCAGGTGCGCGATGGCGCCCGATGCGGAGTCGCCGGCGTCGTTCCAGCCCTCGAAGGCGGCGACCATGACCGGATCGACGAGCGTCGGGAACTCGTCAAGCTCGATCACTCGGTGCCTCCATCCGGACCTGCTGTACCGGCTCCACTGGCTGCTCCGGCGACCTCCTCGACCAGCGAGTCGATCAGTCCGGCCACCAGCGCGGGCCACTGCAAGGGTACGTCGTGAACGGCCCCCGACCATCGATGAACGAGCAGGTTGGATCGGCGAGCCGCAGCGTCCACCGCGTCCTTGCGCGCCGCCTGCCACGGACCACCGTCGTCGCCGGGGTCGGGCAACCCGCCCGGGGCGCACACGGCGGCCCACACGGGCGTTCCCGCGAGCTCGCAGGCCTCGAGGTCGCCAGCCGGCACAGCGTCGAGGAGGCCGTCGAGGACGCGGAGGTGCCGCTCGACGCCGATGCGGGTACGCATGAGCCCCTCGTCGTCGGTGGTGAAGGTGGGGGCCAGAGCGGCCTGCACCTCGTCCGACCAGGAGGCCCCGAGATCGCCCTGGCGGACCATGGACCAGAGCGTGTCCTCCGGCACCCCGAGGGCCGGGGGCGTCAGCTGCCGGCGGACCTGCGCCCGGTCGCCCAGGGCGGCCGGTGACCACAGGCCGCCGTCGATGAGCGCGACCGCGGCGGCGCGAGCAGGGGCCAGCGCGGCCGCACGCAGCGCCACCGAGGCGCCCCAGGAGTGCCCGACGATCACTGCACGCGACCAGCCCAGAGCATCCAGGACGGCGATCGCATCCCGCCCGCACGCGTCGAGCGAGTAGTCGGCCTCGAGCGGGGTGTCGGACTCGCCGTGTCCGCGCTGGTCGAGGGTGGCCACCGGCCGGGCGCGAAGCCGGGTCACCACGGGGTCCCAGAACCGGCGCTGCTGGCTCAGTCCATGGAGGAGGAGCACGGGCATCCCGTCCGATCCGGCTGGCTCATGCACCGACGCCGTGAGGGCCAGTCCGTCGGCCGTACCGACCTGGAGGTCCCGCACCGACGCCGCCATGGCGTCACCGTAGTGCGTCCGGTGCGCGTCACCGCTCAGTCGGTAGTCTTGCGGCCATCATGGACAGCACCGTCACGACGCACCCCACCCATGGCCGAGGCTCCCTCCGCGAGGCACTTGCGAAACGCGTGGTGGTGGCAGACGGGGCGATGGGCACGATGCTCCAGGCAGCCGACCCCTCCCTGGACGACTTCCAGGGGCACGAGGGCTGCAACGAGATCCTCAACGTCACCCGTCCCGAGCTCGTGGCGAGCGTGCATGACGCGTACTTCTCGGTCGGCGTCGACTGTGTCGAGACGAACACGTTCGGCGCCAACTACGCCAACCTCGGCGAGTACGGCATCGAGGACCGGATCTTCGAGCTCGCCGCCGCCGGTGCCGCCATCGCCCGTCGCACCGCCGACGAGTGGTCGACCCCCGGTCGGCCGCGCTGGGTGCTGGGCTCCGTCGGGCCGGGCACCAAGCTCCCGAGCCTCGGGCATGCGCCCTTCGCCCTCCTGCGCGATGCCTACGAGCAGCAGGTGGCCGGCCTGGTCGCCGGCGGCGCGGACGCCATCCTCATCGAGACGGCCCAGGACCTGCTCCAGGCGAAGGCCGCGATCATCGGCGCACGACGGGCCCTGCGGGCCTCCGGCGTCGACCTGCCCGTGTTCGCCCAGGTCACGGTCGAGACGACCGGCACCATGCTGCTCGGCACCGAGATCGGGGCGGCACTGACGGCCCTGGCCCCGCTCGGCATCGACATGATCGGGCTCAACTGCGCGACGGGTCCGAGCGAGATGAGCGAGCACCTGCGCACGCTGGCCCGGTCGTCGACGATCGGCATCTCGTCCATGCCCAACGCGGGACTTCCCGTGCTGACGTCGGACGGCGCCCACTATCCGCTCAGCCCCGTCGAGCTGGCCGATGCCCACGACACCTTCACCCGGGACTTCGGCCTCACGCTGGTCGGCGGGTGCTGCGGAACCACTCCCGAGCACCTCAAGCACGTGGTCGACCGGGTGCGCGGGCGGGAGATCACGCCGCGCAAGGCGCGCCATGAGTCGTCGGCGGCATCCCTCTACCAGTCGGTTCCCTTCCGGCAGGACACTGCCTACCTGTCCATCGGCGAGCGCACGAACGCGAACGGGTCGCGGGCCTTCCGCGACGCGATGCTCGAGCAGCGCTGGGACGACTGCATCGAGATCGCCCGCGACCAGATCCGTGACGGGGCCCACCTGCTCGACCTCTGCATCGACTACGTGGGCCGCGACGGTGTCGCCGACATGCGCGAGCTCGCCGGGCGGCTCGCCACGGCCTCGACGCTGCCGATCGTCCTGGACTCCACCGAGCCGGCGGTCCTGAAGGCGGGGCTCGAGATGCTGGGCGGCCGCGCCGTCATCAACTCGGTGAACTACGAGGACGGGGACGGCCCCGACTCGCGGTTCGGGCGCATCATGCCGCTCGTCGCCGAGCACGGTGCTGCGGTGGTGGCCCTCACGATCGACGAGGAGGGCCAGGCCCGCACGGCCGACTGGAAGGTCAGCGTCGCCGACCGGCTCATTCGCGACCTCACGGGCAAGTGGGGGATGTCTGTCGGCGACATCCTCGTCGACACGCTCACGTTCCCGATCGCGACGGGCCAGGAGGAGACCCGACGCGACGGGATCGAGACGATCGAGGCCATCCGCCGGCTCAAGACCCTCCATCCGGGCGTCCAGACCACTCTCGGCCTGTCGAACGTGTCGTTCGGGCTGAACCCCGCAGCCCGCCAGGTGCTCAACTCGGTGTTCCTCCATGAGTGCATCGCGGCAGGTCTCGACTCGGCGATCGTCCACGCGTCCAAGATCCTGCCGATGTCGAAGATCGCCGACGAGCAGCGGCATGTCGCCCTCGACCTCGTCTACGACCGTCGCACCTACGACGCCGACGGCAACACCCTGTACGACCCCCTCCAGAGGTTCCTCGAGCTGTTCGAGGGCGTGGAGGCGCGCAACCTGTCCGCGTCCCGAGCCGAGGAGCTCGCGGGCCTGCCCCTGTTCGAGCGTCTCGAGCGCCGCATCATCGACGGCGAGCGGATCGGGCTCGAGGCCGACCTCGATGAGGCGCTCACCGAGCGCCCGGCCCTCGAGATCGTCAACGACACCCTCCTGGCCGGCATGAAGGTCGTCGGCGAGCTGTTCGCGTCCGGCGAGATGCAGCTGCCGTTCGTGCTCCAGAGCGCAGAGGTCATGAAGACGGCTGTGGCCCACCTCGAGCCCCACATGGAGAAGACCGACGAGGCGGGCAAGGGGACCATGGTCCTCGCGACCGTCAAGGGCGACGTGCATGACATCGGCAAGAACCTCGTCGACATCATCCTGAGCAACAACGGCTACACGGTGGTGAACATCGGGATCAAGCAGCCCATCTCCGCCATCATCGACGCTGCCGAGAGCAACGACGCGGACGTCATCGGCATGAGCGGGCTCCTGGTGAAGAGCACGGTGATCATGAAGGAGAACCTCGAGGAGCTCAACGCCCGCAAGGTGGCGGAGAGGTTCCCCGTGGTCCTGGGCGGCGCCGCCCTCACGCGCTCGTACGTGGAGCAGGATCTCGCCGACATCTACGAGGGCGAGGTGCGCTACGCGCGGGACGCGTTCGAGGGCCTTCGCCTCATGGATGCGGTGATGGCGGTCAAGCGCGGGGTCCCGGGGGCGGCGCTGCCCGAGCGCCGAGCCCGTCGCGTCACGACCGCGGCACGTCCCGCCACGACGGAGCCCATCGACATGCCGGCGCGCTCCGACGTGGCCGTCGACGTCCAGCTGCCCACCCCGCCGTTCTGGGGCGACCGCATCGTGAAGGGCGTGGCGCTGGCCGACTACGTGCCGTACCTCGACGAGCGGGCGCTGTTCCTCGGGCAGTGGGGGCTCAAGCCCACCCGCGGCGACGGCCCGTCCTACGAGGAGCTCGTGGAGACGGAGGGCCGTCCCCGCCTGCGCCACTGGCTGGACCGCATCCAGACCGAGGCGATGATCGAGCCGGCCGTCGCCTACGGGTACTTCCCGTGCCACGCCGACGGAGACGACCTCGTCGTGCTCAACGGCGACGGCGAGGAGCGCACCCGCTTCAGTTTCCCCCGTCAGCGTCGTGACCGGCACCTGTGCCTGTCGGACTTCTTCCGGCCGAAGGAGTCAGGCGACACCGATGTGGTCGCGTTCACCGTCGTGACCATGGGCGAGGCGGCCTCGCGGGCGACGGCACAGCTCTTCGAGGCCGACGCCTACCGCGACTACCTCGAGCTGCACGGCCTCAGCGTGCAGCTGACCGAGGCGCTGGCCGAGTACTGGCACGCCCGCATCCGCGAAGAACTGGGGCTGGCCGCGTTCGACAGCACCGACATGGACTACCTCATCGCCAAGCAGGGCTACCGGGGATCCCGCTACTCGTTCGGCTACCCCGCCTGTCCCGACCTCGAGCAGCAGGTGCAGCTCATGGAGCTGCTCGTGCCCGAGCGCATCGGGGTGGTGCTCTCGGAGGAGTTCCAGCTGCATCCGGAGCAGTCGACGAGCGCGATCATCGCGCACCACCCCGAGGCCAAGTACTTCAACGCCACCTGATGACCAGCGTCCTGCCGAGGCCGGCCCGGCCCGCGGCCGTGCTGTTCGACATGGACGGGACCCTCATCGACAGCGAGCACCTGTGGCTCCGGGCCGAGATCCTGACGATGGAACGCCTCGGCGGCTCGTGGTCCGAGGCCGACCAGGCTGCCTGCCTCGGCGGTCCGCTCGAGCGGGCCGTCGACTACATGATCGAGCGGGCCGGCGGGGGCCACGACCCCGCGGACGTTGCGGGCCACCTGCTCGACGACATGGAGTCGCTGCTGCGGTCGAGCCCCCTGGTCTGGCAGCCCGGTGCGCGGGCACTGCTCCTCGACGCCCGCTCGCAGGACATCCCCACGGCCCTGGTCTCGGCGTCATGGAACCGCCTGATCGACGCGGTGAGCGACCGCATCCGCTCGGACGTCGGGCAGGAGTCCTTCGACATCGTGGTCGCCGGCGACGACGTGGAGAACAGCAAGCCGCACCCCGAGCCGTACCTGCAGGCGGCGGCCGCACTGGGCGTGCCCGCACGCGAGTGCCTGGTTCTCGAGGACTCGCCGCCGGGGGTGGCGTCGGGGCTCGCCGCAGGCTGCACCGTCGTGGCCATCCCGCACATCGCGGACGTCGGGACGACCGATGCGTTCGTCATCGCGTCGCTCGAGGGCTGGACGGTGGAGTCGCTGTGGCGGGCTGCCGCGACCTAGTACGTCGCGCCCCAGGTGCCACGCGCGATCACGCCTCCGGATCGATGGGCACGCGCGAGCTCGACGTCGGCCACTCGTCGCGGGCGGGCAGCGGGGGAGGGGTGCCGCCCCAGGCCGGGCAGAGGGCCCGATGACTGCACCAGTCGCACAGCTTCGACGGCGTGGGCGGGAACTCACGGGCGTCGGCGGCGCGCGCGATCGCGTCGCGCAGCGCGAGGATCTTGCGCTCGGTGGAGAGCAGGTCGTCCTCGTCGGGCTCATACCGGAGCAGCTCGGAGTTCCCGAGGTACATGAGCTGCAGCAGGCGTGGCACCGTGCCGGTCATGCGCCACCACGTCAGGGCGTAGAAGCGCATCTGGAACATCGCCTTGCCCTCGAAGGCCGCCCCGGGCGAACGGCCGGTCTTGTAGTCGACGATGCGGATGAGGCCGTCGGGAGTGCGGTCGACCCGGTCGATGAAGCCGCGGATCTCGAAGGACTCGGCGAGCTGGGCGGAGACGCCCAGTTCGCGGGCATGCGGCTCGAGGCGACGGGGGTCCTCGAGCCCGAAGTACGACTCCAGCAGCGCAGCGACGTCAGGGGCCGAGCCGTCGTCGCCCTGCACGGCCCTGGCCGACTCAGGCTCGTCGCGCACCATCTCGTCGAAGGCCCTCACGACGAGGTCGGCAGCGGCGTCGAGAGTTCGGTCGTGGGCGGGCAGGTCGAACAGTGTCTCGAGTGCGCGGTGGACCAGGGAGCCGCGCACGGCGGCCGGCGAGGGCTCCTCGGGGAGCCGGTCGATCGACCGGAACCGGAACAGCAGCGGGCAGGTCATGAAGTCGGACGCCCGGGACGGCGAGAGGGACGACGGGAACGGAATCGGCACCGCGGACATGGCCCGAGCCTATTGACCGGGGCTGACCACTAGCCTTCCGAGCATGTCCGAGAACGCCGGCGAGAGCCAGCACAGCACCTCCTGGCGGCGCCGTGGCCCGTTCCGCCCGGGCGACCTGGTCCAGCTGTCCGATCCGAAGGGCAAGCTGCACACCATCACGCTCGAGCCGGGACGGGAGTTCCACACCCACCGTGGCCGGGTGCCGCACGACGACCTCATCGGGGCACCGGAGGGCACGGTGGTGACCTCGACCAACGGCACGGGCTACCTCGCGCTGCGCCCGCTCCTCGACGACTTCGTCCTGTCGATGCCGCGGGGCGCCCAGGTGATCTACCCCAAGGACGCCGCCCGCATCGTCGGACTGTGCAACCTCGGCCCCGGCGCCCGTGTCGCGGAGGCGGGCGTCGGCTCCGGTGCACTGACCTGCTCGCTGCTGCGCGCGGTGGGCGACACGGGCCTGGTGCACAGCTACGAGCGGCGTCAGGACTTCGCGGACATCGCGGCGGCCAACGTGCGGCGCTGGTACGGATCCGAGCCGTCCTGCTGGACCCTGACCGTAGGCGACCTGGTCGAGGCGATGGACGACTCCGACCTCGATGCCGTCGTGCTCGACATGCTGGCCCCGTGGGAGTGCCTGGAGGCCGTCGCCGCGGCCCTGGCGCCCGGTGGCGTCGTCGTCGGCTACGTGGCGACCGCCACCCAGATGTCGCGCCTCGTGGAGACGCTGCGCCTGTCGGGCGACTGGACCGAGCCGAGGGCCGAGGAGACGATGATGCGGACGTGGCATCTCGAGGGACTCGCGGTCCGGCCCGACCACCGGATGAACGGCCACACGGGCTTCCTCGTCACGGCACGTCGGCTGGCCCCGGGCGCCGTGCTCCCCGCCCGGCGCCGGCGCCCCGCCCCCGGCGCCTACGGCGAGGACTACACGGGTCCCGGATCGGGCGCCGCCGAGCCGGTACCCGAGGACGTGCCGACGGTCGACTGATGCGTGTCGCGGCGCCTCGTAGCCGCGCAGGCGCGCAGCCGTCGGGTTACAGTGGCGAGCAAGCACTCACCTGGAGGCGTCGTGACCGAGTCGGAACCGCTGCAGTCGCGGGTCGGGAGCCTGGAGTCCGCCCTGAACGAGGTTCGTGGCGAGCTGGCGGCGCAGAAGGACCACAACCAGCGGCTCATCTCCACGCTGCGCGATGCCCGTGAGCAGATCGTCACCCTCAAGGCCGAGGTCGACCGGCTCGGCGAGCCGCCGAGCGGGTTCGCGACGTTCCTCGTCCAGTACGGCGACGGCACCGCGGACGTCATGGCGTCCGGGAAGAAGCTGCGCGTCGCCCTGAGCCCGGCCATCGACGCCGACGCCCTGAGGCCCGGCCAGGAGGTCATGCTCAACGAGTCGCTGAACGTCATCGACGTCCGGTCCTTCGAGGACACCGGCGAGATCGTGGTCTTCAAGGAGTTCATCGGCGAGGACCGGGATCGTGCGCTCGTCATCGGCCGCGCCGACGAGGAGCGGGTGGTGCGCGTCGCACAGCCCCTGCGGGAGATGCGGATCAGGGCGGGCGACTCGCTGCTCTGCGACGTGCGCTCGGGCTACGTCTTCGAGCGCATCCCCAAGTCCGAGGTCGAGGAGCTCGTCCTCGAGGAGGTGCCCGACATCCGCTACCAGGACATCGGCGGCCTCGGCGAGCAGATCGACGCCATCCGCGACGCCGTGGAACTGCCGTTCATGCATCCGGACCTCTTCGCCGAGCATGACCTCAAGCCGCCGAAGGGGATCCTGCTCTACGGTCCGCCCGGCTGCGGGAAGACGCTGATCGCGAAAGCCGTCGCGAACTCGCTCGCGAAGAAGGTGGCCGAGCGCACGGGCCGCGAGGAGGGCCGATCCTTCTTCCTCAACATCAAGGGCCCCGAGCTGCTCAACAAGTACGTCGGCGAGACCGAGCGGCACATCCGACTGGTGTTCCAGCGCGCCCGCGAGAAGGCCTCCGAGGGCATGCCCGTCATCGTGTTCTTCGACGAGATGGACTCGCTGTTCCGCACGCGCGGATCAGGCGTGTCCAGCGACGTCGAGAACACCATCGTGCCGCAGCTGCTGAGCGAGATCGATGGCGTCGAAAGCCTTGAGAACGTCATCGTCATCGGCGCCTCGAACCGCGAGGACATGATCGACCCGGCCATCCTGCGACCCGGCCGGCTCGACGTGAAGATCAAGATCGAGCGCCCCGACGCCGAGGCCGCGCGCGACATCTTCACGAAGTACCTGGTGCCGACGCTGCCGCTGCACCCCGACGACGTCGCCGAGCACGGTGGTGATCCGGCCGCAGCCTGCCGCGCGATGATCCAGCGGGCCGTCGAGCGGATGTACACCGAGTCCGACGAGAACCGCTTCCTCGAGGTCACGTACGCGAACGGCGACAAGGAGATCCTCTACTTCAAGGACTTCAACTCCGGCGCCATGATCGAGAACATCGTGGCGCGGGCCAAGAAGATGGCGATCAAGGACTTCCTCGACATGGGGGAGAAGGGCATCCGGGTCCAGCACGTGCTCTCGGCCTGCATCGACGAGTTCCGCGAGAACGAGGACCTCCCGAACACGACCAACCCCGACGACTGGGCGCGCATCTCCGGCAAGAAGGGCGAGCGGATCGTCTTCATCCGCACGCTCATCCAGGGCAAGAAGGGCTCCGAGCCGGGCCGGTCCATCGAGAACGTGGCGAACACCGGGCAGTACCTCTAGTGGTCGCAGGCCGGTCCGGCGAGGAGGGGTGAGCGTCCATCGGGTGATGGGTATCGAGACCGAGTACGGGATCAGCGTGCCCGGCCTGCCCAATATGAACCCCATGGCGTCCAGCTCGCAGATCGTCAACGCCTACGCCCGTCAGGCGGCCCAGGGCGCACGCGCGCGGGCCCACTGGGACTACGACCTCGAGAGCCCGCTGCGCGACGCGCGCGGCTTCGACATGTCGCGGGCCGACGCCGACCCCTCGCAGCTGACGGACGAGGACACGGGGATGGCCAACGTCATCCTCACCAACGGTGCCCGGCTCTACGTCGACCACGCGCACCCCGAGTACTCCAGCCCCGAGGTGACGAACCCGCGCGATGCCGTCCTGTGGGACAGGGCCGGCGTGGTCATCATGGCGCGCGCGATGGAGCTGGCGGCTGCGGTGCCGCAGGCCGAGCCGATCGTGCTCTACAAGAACAACACCGACAACAAGGGCGCGTCGTACGGCTGTCACGAGAACTACCTGATGCAGAGGGCGACCCCGTTCGCCGACATCGTGCGCCACCTGACCCCGTTCTTCATCACCCGCCAGGTGTTCACCGGAGCGGGGCGGCTCGGGGTGGGCCAGGACGGCCGGCGGTCGGCCTACCAGATCAGCCAGCGTGCGGACTTCTTCGAGGTCGAGGTGGGCCTCGAGACCACCTTGAAGCGGCCCATCATCAACACCCGCGACGAGCCCCATGCCGATCCGGAGCGCTTCCGGCGGCTGCACGTCATCGTCGGGGACGCCAATCTCAGCGACACGGCCACCTACCTCAAGATGGGCACCACTGCCATCGTGCTGTCGATGGTGGAGGCCGGGTTCCTGCGCGGCCGCGACTGGTCGGCCTCCCGGTCCGTGGCGGAGATGCACGCGGTGTCGCACGACACGACCCTCGGCCACCGCATCGCCCTGGCCGACGGACGATCCCTGACCGCTGTCCAGGTGCAGCAGGAGATCCTCGACGCCGCGCGCGACTTCTGCGGCCGTGACGGTGCCTCAGCCCTCGACCCGCAGACCGAGCACGTCCTCGACGAATGGCAGCGGGTCCTCGACGGACTGGCCTCGGATCCGGCCACCTTGTCCCGGGAACTCGACTGGCTCGCGAAGCTCGCCCT
>Ga0075163_10007083_pt1 | contig 14859 bp, 12 predicted proteins | sample JI1023141ADNA_FD_71478 | JGI IMG/M metagenome (GOLD analysis project Ga0075163, IMG submission 71478) | Wastewater effluent complex algal communities from Wisconsin, to seasonally profile nutrient transformation and Carbon sequestration -... | ecosystem: Engineered > WWTP > Effluent > Algae...
GAGCGGCTGTCCGAAGGGACAGGTGCGCGGCGGGCGAGGTCGGCGGAGCCCGAGGTCGCGTCGGCGAAGTCGTCCGGGGCGGCGGATCCGCGCCGCGTCGGCTCGGGGGCGCCGCGGCGAGCCGGGCTGTCCGAAGGGGCAGGTGCGCGGCGACTGGCGGCGTCGGACGGCGCGCGGCGCACGGACAGGTCGGTGCGGCTGTCCGAAGGGGCAGGTGCGCGGGCGCCCGTGTGGCTGTCCGAAGGGCCAGGCGCGCGGCCGGTGCGGCTGTCCGAAGGGGCAGGTGCGCGGGCGCTCGCGCGGAGGTCGTCCGGCGGCGTGCGGCCGCGGCGGCCGGCGGGCTCGTCGTGGGGGTGGAGGAGGACCACGCGGGCCTCCTCGTGGTTCGCCTGGCTCATGCGGCCGCGGCGGGGCAGGGTGCGCGGGGCGGTGGCGTGGGCGGCGGCGTTCTCGGCCTCGCGCAGCTGGTCGATCAGGCGCTTGCGCAGCGCGCCGCAGGGCACGCCCGCGCGCTCGAGCAGCTGGTAGGCGTGCGCGTCGGCGCTGCGGACGATCGCCAGCAGCAGCTCGAGCTCGCCGGCGCCGGGGCGGCCGGCGCTGCGCTGGGCGATGCGCACGCGCCAGTCGGCGGGCTCGCTTTCGATCTCGGCGTGCAGCTCCGCGACGCCGCGGCGCAGGCGGGCGGCGTCCACGGCGAAGCCGGCGAGGGTGTCCTGCACGGCCGCGCCCTCGCACAGCGAGAGCAGCAGCTCGCAGGAGCAGCGCGCCTGGCCGGCGGGCGCGGGGGCTCGCCGACTCGCGCGCATGGGGGACTCACCGGTCATGGGCGGACGCTACCTGCCGCGGGCGCGGGGGCAAAAAAACTGACGGAGCGGACGGCGGGGTGTGCGCTGCGCCGGGCGTGCTTGCCTGCCGGACCCCGATCCGATAAGGCTCGCCGTCGGCCCGTCGCCGCAGGAGCCCCGCCCAAGATGACCGCCCCCGAGCCCCCGCGATCGCGCCACCGCTTCCAGATCCTGGTCTGCGAGGGCCCGAGCTGCGGCGTCACCTACGAGAGCGAGGCGCTCAAGCACCACCTCGAGGCCAGGATCGCCGCCGACCCGGATCTCAAGGCCCGCGTCCACGTCGTCGACTACATGTGCTTCGGGCGCTGCAGCGAGGGCCCCAACATGTTCGTGCGCCGCCTGGCCCCCGGCGAGCGCCCCGACCGCGAGCCCGACGCCGCCGCCTTCGCGGCCGAGCGCGGGTTCTACCCCGGGATGGACGTCGCCGGCTGCGACCGCGTGCTCGCCCGCCACTGCGGCCTCGGCGAGCCGGTGACCGAGCTCGCCGACGACTACTGAGCGCGTGCACCTGTCCGCAGGGACAGGTGCGCCTGTCCCCGAGGACATGCGGCCGGACCCGCCCGGTTCGAAAGCACGAAGCGCGCCTGTTCTCGAGGACAGACGCGCTCGTGTTCGCTTCGACTGGCGCAGGCCAGAGCGGGCGCCGCAGGCTAGAGCTTGATCCGCAGGCCGTCGCGGGCGGCGACGGTGTTGGGCCACTGCTCCTGGGCGGCGGCCTCGATCTTGCGCAGCATCTCGTCGTCGTGGCCGGGGTCGTGGCTGTAGAGGACGAGCTTCTTGATGTTGGCGGCGTGGGCGAGCTTGACGGCCTCGGCGAAGGTGCTGTGGCCCCAGCCCTGCTTGCCGGCGCGGTACTCCTCGGTGGTGTACTGCGCGTCGTAGACGAGCACGTCGGCGTCGCGCGCGAGCTCGGTGAGGGACTCGTTGAGGTGGTCGGGGGCGTGCTCGGTGTCGGTGGCGAAGACGATGCTCTTGCCGTGCTCGTCGACGCGGAAGGCGGTCGACTCCTGCGGGTGGGGCAGGGGGATGTGGCGGACGGTGGCCTCGCCGATGGCGACGACGTCGTGCGGCTGGAGGTGCTGGAAGGTCCGCGGCGCGGCCATCATGTCGAGGCTGACCGGGAAGAACGGCGTCTGCATCTGCCGCTCGAGGATCGACTTGGCGTCCTTGGTGCAGCGGATGTTGAGGCGGAAGTCCGGCAGGAACGCGGGCGCGAAGAACGGGAAGCCCTGGATGTGGTCCCAGTGGGCGTGGGTGAGGAACAGGTGGATGACGCGGCTGTGCGTCGCCTTGGTCTGGATCAGGCGCACGCCGAGCTCGCGGACGCCGGAGCCGGAGTCGAAGATCACGGTGTCCGTCGTGCTCTCCAGCGAGATCTGCAGGCAGGGGGTGTTGCCGCCGAACTCGACGTACTTCGGCCCGGATACGGGGATGCTGCCTCGAGTGCCCCAGAACGTCACTTCCATGGGGCGCTATCCTTCGCGGGCTGCATGTATGCCCGATGATAGGTCAGAACAAATTTGCTTGGCAAGCATGGCCCCTCGGTACCTCCGAAGACGGACCGACATCGTAGCCGAAGTCCCCGCGCAGCGGCGAGGCCCGCGGATGGCTGTCCGCGCGAAGTCGGGCGGGCCGCGGAAGTCGGCCCGTCCAGCGTTCTAGTGGCGATGGAAGGATCGCCGGGGCTCGCCGCGGCCTGACCTCGCCGCCGCGCCGCGGACCCTGGTGGCGACAACGCGCCTATCTTACTCCCGAGGGCCGGGTTTTGTCGGGGCGCCCGGATGGGCCGTCGCAGGCCCTCGCAGGGGATCACCTGCCGGCGCGGAGCCGGCGACGCGGACCACCGTTGCGCGGCGGTCCGACCGACGCCGATGACGCACACGTAGGGCGATGGCGGTCGACTCGCCGGGGCGCGCCGGACGGGCGCCGCGGCGGCGAGAAGCTGCCCGAAAGGACATGTCCATCGGGCCAGGTACCGGGGCGCCATCTTCAGCCGATGATCATGTCCTCGCGCGGGCGGCTCGCGCCGCGGGCGAAGCGCGACGGGTCCCAGCGGGCGAGCATCGGGTGCGCGGTGCCGTCGGCCATATAGCGCGCGAGCAGGCGGCCGACCGCGGGCGCCATCATGAAGCCGTGGCCGGTGAAGCCGCAGACCTGGATGAAGTCCGGGTGGCCGGGGCTCGGGCCGACGATCGCGTCGCCGTCGGGCGAGACGTCGTAGGGGCCGGTCCACTGGCGCAGCACCTTCATGCCGGCGACGATCGGCATCAGGCGGACCAGCGTGCGGCTGATGTGGCCGAGGAAGCGCAGGCTCGAGTGCAGGGTCAGCGCGGTGTCGCTGCCGTCGGGCGCGTCGCGCAGGGTGATGCCGGTGACGAGCTCGCCGCGGGTGCTCTGCGAGAAGTACAGGCCGCTGCCGAGGTCGACGACGAGCGGGTCGAGGAACGGCTTGAGCGGCTCCGACGACAGGATCTCGTGGCGGTGCGGGCGGTTGGGGAGGTGGATGCCGAGGTCGCGGTTGAGCGCGTGGCTCCACGCGCCGGTGGCGTTGACGACCCGCCGCGCGCGCAGCGTCTCGCCGGTCGAGAGGTGCAGCTGGTAGCCCTCGCGCCCGGGCTCGACGCGCGCGACGCCGGTGTGGGTGCGCAGCGCGACGCCGTGGCGCACCGCCTGGCTGGCGTAGCCCCACACGAAGGGCCACGGGAACACGACGCCGTCCTCCGGGTTGAACGACGCGAGGCGGACGTCGTCGACCGCGAGCTGCGGCACGATCGCCTGGGCCTCGGCGGCGGTCAGCAGGCGCGTCGGGGCGCCGACCTCGGCGTGCAGCTCGGCGTTGCGGACCAGGCGGCGCTCGCCGGCCTCGCTGCGCGCGAGGAACAGGTAGCCGCCCTGGCGAAACCACAGGTTGATGCCGAGCGCCTGGGCGAGGCCCTTGCACTCGTCGATGCTCTCCATCATCAGGCGCACGTTGCCGGCGTCGCCCCACTGCATGCGCAGGCCGCCGCCGTTGCGCCCCGACGCGCCGCTGACGAGGTAGCTGCGCTCGAGCACGGCGATCTTCAGGCCGCGGGCGGCGCGGGCGAGGTGGTAGGCGAGCGCGAGGCCCATGATGCCGGCGCCGACGATCGCGACGTCGACCGCGGGCGGCAGCGGCTCGCGCGGGCTGCCCATCGGGCTCGGCGCGGGGCCAGAGGCGGCGCCGGAGGCGGGGGCGCTCATGCGTCGGCGTCCTCGTCGGCGGCGCCGACCGGGTCCGGGGCGGCCGCGAGGCTGCCGAAGGTGACGGGCTCGACCGGCGGGCGCGCGGTGAACGGCTGGGCCGCGGCCGCGGTCAGGGCGCCGCGGTCGATGAGGATCCGGCACAGCAGCGCGACGCACTCCTTGCCCTGGCACGGGCCGGTGCCGAGGCCGGTGTAGCGCTTGATCTCCTCCACCGTGGCGAGGCCGCGCGCGAGGCTGTGCTCGACCTCGGTGAGCGTCACGTCCTCGCAGCGGCACACGAACGCGCGCTCAGACACGGGCGACCTCCGCGGCTGGCCCCGGGGACAGGTCGGCTGGCCTTCGGGACAGGTGGGGGCGGGCTGGCCCTCGGGACAGGTCGGCTGGTCTTTCGGACAGGTGGGAGCGGCCTGGCCCGCGGGACAGGTCGGCTGGCCTTCGGGACAGGTCAGACATCGCGGGCCTCCGGGGCTGGGCGGCCGAGGGCGCGCAGGACGGCGCGGGCGACGGCGCGGCCGGACGCGGCCGAGGCGTCCGGGGCGGCGCCCGCGAGCTCGCCGGCGGCCCACAGGGTCCACGGGGCGGCGGCCGGGGGCGGCGGGGTCAGGGGCGGGTCCGTGGCGTCGTCGGCCGCGTGCACGGGCGGGCCGGCGAGCGGGTGGTCCTCGGCGCGCAGCAGGGCGCGGCCGTCGGGGTCGCAGACCGGGACGAAGCCGGCGCCGGTCCAGCGCAGGGCGGCGCCGGCCTGCGCGGCGAGCTCGGAGGCCGGGGCGACGTCCGGCGCGAGCGCGACGAGGCGGCAGGCGATCCGGCCGCGGACGGTCTCGACGGCCTTGACGCGGCGGCGGCCGACGATGCGGACGACGTCGGCCGGGGCCACGAGCGTCGCGCCGAGCGCCTGCGCGTGGGCCTCGGCCTCGGCGCCCGCGCCGATCACGACCACGGGCCGGGCGGTGCGACGACCTGTCCTCTGGAGCAGGTGACGCAGGCCGCGGGCCGCGAGCACGCCGGGGATGTCGTTGCCGGGCAAGGGCAGGGTCGGGACGTGCGCGCCGAGGGCGAGGATGACGTGGCGCGGGCGCACGACGTGCAGGGTCGGGGCGCGCGTGGGGTCGCCCAGATCGGCGCCGGCGCCCGCCCACAGGCCCTCGTGCGGGTAGGCCGCGAACACGCCGACGCCGGCGCGCACGGCCGCGGTGAGCGGCGCGGGGTCGGCCGCGCGCAGGGCGACGAGGTCGCGGCGCTCGAGCACGAGGTGGTCGACGCCCGCGGCCGCGAGCACCTGCGCGGCGGCCCGGCCCGAGCGGCCGGCGCCGACGACGAGCACGTCCGGGGCGTGGTCCTCGCGCGCGCCGGCGCGCTCCGGCGCCGACGAGGGCAGCACGCCGAAGCCGGTCAGCGTGCGCGCGACGCCCTGCATCAGGCTGTTGGCGACGCGGGGGAACACGACGAGGTGGTGGTGATCGATGCCGCCGCGAAACACCGAGTCGATGAGCGCGGTCGGGTCGAGCTCGCCGTAGCTGTTCTGCGAGGCGACCTGCATGCCGTCGCGCACGGCGGTCAGGCACGCGCGGACGTTGGGCCGGCCGTCGACGCGGACGAGGCAGGTGCCGCAGTCGCCGAGCAGACAGTAGGCGCCGCGCGGGCGCCGGTACTTGGCGCTGCGGCTGGTCATCAGCTCGCCGGCGGCGATCAGCGCGGAGGCGACGGTGTCGTCGGGTCCGGCGGGCACGTCGGCGCCGTCGAAGCGGATCGTCAGGCCGGCCTCCCGCCCGGGTTCGCTCAGCGGCGGGGCCCTGCGCACGTCCCCTCGATAGCACCGCCCGCGGGCGGCTTACAAGGCCCGCGCGCCGAAGATCGCCGTGCCCACCCGCACCATCGTCGCACCCTCGGCGATCGCGGCCTCGAAGTCGCCGCTCATACCCATCGACAGCTCGCGCAGCTCGACGTGCGGACGGCCACCGGCCGCGCGCGCCGCCAGCTCGCGCAGGGCGGCGAAGTACGGGCGGCTGCGCTCCGGGGCGTCGGCGGGCGGGATCGACATCAAGCCGCAACAGCGGACGGCGCCGGCCTCGGCCGCGATCGCGTCGAGCAGCGCGGGCAGGCCGTCCGGGGCGACGCCGGCCTTCTGCGCCTCGTCGCCGAGGTTGACCTCGACGAGGACGTCCTGGGTGATCGCGAGGGCGCGTGCGCGGGCGGCGACGGCGGTGACGAGGCCGGGGCGATCGACGGTGTGCAACAGGGCGCGACCGACGACCAGCCTGGCCTTGTTGGACTGCAGGGCGCCGATGAAGTGCCAGCGGACCGGGACGGCGAGCTCGGGGGCGGTCTGTTTGGCGTGGAATTCCTGGGCGTAGTTCTCGCCGAGGTCGCGCAGGCCGGCGTCGACGGCGGCGCGCATGGCCGCGACCGGCTGGCGCTTGCTGACGCCGATCAGGGTGACTTCCGGGCCGGGGCCGCGGTGGTGTATGGCTGCGGCGATGCGCTCGCGGACGCGGGCGAGGTTGTCGGCGATGGGGTCCGCGGTCACCGGGGGAGCATACACGGGGGGCGGGGCGAGGAGACATGGGCCGGAGGGCAGGGGCCGCGCAATGGGTCCCTGGCGCGACGGCAGTCGGAACGCATCGAACGCTGCAGGCAGCGCCAATCCGCCGTGAGTGGTGGCGTGGGGCTCGACGGGCGGGGCGAGCGGGGGCCGCTGCGCTGCCTGCAGCGTCCGATACGTCCCGCCCGCCTGCGTCCCTTTGCAGCGGCCCTTGCCCTCCGTGCGGGCATTGTGTGCGCCCCGCTCGGGGGCTGGGGGGCCTCCGTGCGGGCATTGTGTGCGCCCGCCTGGACGCTCTCTGTGCGGGCATTGTTTGCGCCCCGTTTGGGGCGGTGCTCAGCGCAGGCCGAGCGCTCGCAGCGCGACGAGCACCTCGGCGAGCGGGAGGCCGACGACGGCGGTGTAGGAGCCGTCGATGCGGGTGACCAGGCCGGCGGCGCGGCTCTGGATGCCGTAGCCGCCGGCCTTGTCGCGCCAGTCGTCGGTGTCGAGGTAGGCGGCGAGCTCGGCGTCGTCGAGCTCGCGCATGTGCACGCGCGTGGTCACCTGGCGCTCGAGCCAGGTGATTTCCGGGGCGCGGGCGTCGGCGAGGACGAAGGCGGTGGTGACGTGGTGGGCTCCCGCCCCCGTGAGCGTGCGCAGGATCGTCGCGGCCTCGGCGCGATCGCCCGGCTTGCCGAGCGGGGGGCCGGACTCGTCGATCCACACGGTGGTGTCGGCGGCGAGGATCACGGCGCCCGGGTGGGTGGGGACGGCCAGGGCAGCCTTGGCCCGGGCGACCCGCGCGGCGTAGACGGCGGGGGGCTCGCCGGGCAGCCAGCGCTCGTCGGCGTCGACGGCCGCGACGAGGAAGTTCACGCCGGCGTCGCGCAGCAGCGCGGCCCGCCGCGGCGAGGCGGACGCGAGGATCAGGGCGGGCGCGGCCGGCATGGCCGGGACTTGTAGCACGCCCGATGGCGCGCCCGGGCTGCTACAGTCGCGGTCCCATGCGCGCCCGAATGTTCTGCCCCTCGAGCCTCGTCGCCGCGTCGCTGTGCGCCCTCGTGCTCCTGCAGCGACCGCCTGTCGAACAGGTCGCGGTCGAGGAGACGACCTGCGAGGAGGAGGCGGGGCGACCCGTCGACGAGCGCCTGGTCGGGCTGTGGCAGCGCTTCGACACGCTCGACGCCGGCGACCCGGTCCGCTTCTACTTCTTTCACCCCGACGGCTTCGGCATCTATCGCTACGGCAAGGTCGGGCTGACCAACACGCACAGCTTCGACTACGGCGCGAGCCAGGACATCCTCGACCTCCGCTTCCGCAAGACCGACCGCGCGCACGCGGTCCGCTACCGCATCGAGGAGGCCGAGGGCCGGACCTGGCTGGTGCTCGCCGGCGACCCGCGCGAGGACCTGCCGGAGGTCCGCTACTTCCGCGCGCCCGACGCGGCGGCGGCGTGCGAGGGCTGGCTTTTGGGACATGACCTGAAGGCCAGGTCGAAGGCTGTCGGGGCCGCCGCCGGCGGGGCGCTCGGCGGGCGGCTGTGGGGCGAGGAGCAGCGCTACGCGACCGGCGGGATGGGCTTCGCGATCTATCAGCTGCAGCCGCAGGCGATCGACGGGCGCGGGGTCGGCTGGTTCCACCGCGGCGACTACGACGAGTGGACGACCGAGGCGCTGACCTACCGCCAGCAGGGCGGGCGCTTGACGCTGGCGTTCACGCTGCGCCACGAGGCCCAGGCGACGGCGATCGACGTGCGGGCCGGCGCCGACGGGGTCCGCCGCCTCGACCTCGCCGAGGACCCGCGCGACTTCTGGCGCGCCCACAGCTATCGCGACATGGGCCCGTCGTTCGCGGGCTGCGACGCGCCGCGATGAAGGAGTACACGACCGTGAACGAGCCGCGGACGCCGCCGATCGCCGTCTACCACGAGCACCCCGACTGGTTTCGTCCGCTGTTCGCCGAGCTCGCGCGCCGCGGGGTCCCGCACGTCGCGCTCGACGCGGCGGCCCACGGCTTCGATCCGCAGAGCGACGAGCCGCTACCGTGGCGCCTGGTGTTCAACCGCGCGAGCCCGTCGGCCCACCTGCGCGGCCACGGCCAGACGATCCACTACACGCTCGCGTTCCTGCGCCACCTCGAGCGCCGCGGCGTCCCGGTCGTCAACGGCAGCGCCGCGTACGCGCTCGAGATCTCGAAGGCCGACCAGCTCGGCCTGCTGCGATCGCTCGGCCTGCGCGCGCCGCGGACCCGCGTCATCAACCACGCCAGCCAGGCGCCCGCGGCCGCCGAGGGCCTGCGCTTCCCGGTGCTGATCAAGGCCAACGTCGGCGGCAGCGGGGCCGGCATCGTCCGCGTCGACACGCCCGCGCAGCTCGCGGCGCTCGCGGCCGCCGGCGACCTCGATCTCGGCGTCGACCACACGGCGCTGGTCCAGGAGCTCGCGCCGCTGCGCGGCGAGCGGATCGTCCGCGTCGAGGTGCTCGGCCGCCGCTTCCTCTACGCGATCGAGGTGTTCCCGCCGGGCGGCAGCTTCAACCTGTGCCCCGCCGACGCCTGCCAGACCGCCGACGGCCGCGCGCTGACCCGCTCCGCGTGCGCCATCGACGCGCCGCGCACCGGCATGCGCGTCGCCGCGTTCGCGCCGCCGGCGAAGATCGTCGCGGCGGTCGAGGCGATCGCGGCCGCGGCCGAGCTCGACGTCGGCGGCGTCGAGTACCTCGTCGACGACCGCGACGGCGAACCATCTTTCTACGACATCAACGCGCTGTCGAACTTCGTCGCCGACGGCCCCAATGTCGTCGGCTTCGACCCCTTCGCCCGGCTCGTCGACTACCTGGCCGCCCGCGCCGACCGGGGCTCCTGAGCATGCGCCTCGGCTACTGGTTCCCGATGTTCGGCGGGTGGCTGCGCAACGTCCCCGACGAGGGCATGGACACGAGCTGGGCGTACGCGCGCAAGCTCGCCCGCCGCAGCGAGGAGCTCGGCTTCGACCTGACCCTGATCGCCGAGCTCTTTTTAAATGACATCAAGGGCGTCGAGGCGCCGTCGCTCGACGCGTGGACGACGGCGGCCGCGATCGCGGCGGTGACGGATCGCCTCGAGCTGATGGTCGCGGTCCGCCCGACCTTCCACAACCCGGCGATCTTCGCCAAGCAGGCGGCGTGCCTCGACCAGATCAGCGGCGGTCGGCTCGCGCTCAACGTGGTGTCGTCGTGGTGGGCCGACGAGGCGCGGCGCTACGGCGTCCGCTTCGACGCGCACGACGACCGCTACGCCCGCACCGCGGAGTGGCTCGCCGTGCTCGACGGCGCCTGGCGCGGCCCGGGCTTCACGCTGCGCGGCAATTATTATCAGGTCGAGGATCTGGTGGTCGCGCCCGGACCGGCCCGCGGCCCGCGCCCGACGATCTACGCCGGCGGCGAGTCCGAGGCCGCGCGCGCTTTGATCGCCGCCCGCTGCGACGCCTACGTGATGCACGGCGACCCGCCCGAGCGCGTCGCGCCGAAGATCGCCGACATGCGCCGCCGTCGCGCCGAGGTCGGCTTGCCGCCGCTGCAGTTCGGCCTCGCGGCCTACGTGATCGTCCGCGACCGCGAGGAGGACGCCCGCCGCGAGCTGGCCCGCATCACCGATGTCTCCGCGGGCTCGCCCGGCTACCGCAACTACGCCGACTGGATCGCGCACACCCAGCTCGATCAACAGGTCAGCCTGGCCGACTACTCGGTCAGCAACCGGGGCCTGCGCGCGGGCCTCGTCGGCACGCCCGAACAGGTCGCCGAGCGCATCCGGGCGCTCGCGGCCGTCGGCGTCGACCTCGTGCTCCTGCAGTGCAGCCCGCAGCTCGAGGAGATGGAGCGGATCGGCGAGCAGCTGATCCCGCTGCTGCGTCCTGGCGTGGCGTGAGCGACGAAAATTCATCGCCTGCGCGTGCAACGATCGCGCGGGCCGTGCCGACCTCGGGCCATGCGTCTGCGCCCCGCTCTCGTCTTGGTGTGGTTGTCCGGCTGCCTCGACCTCGAGCTTCACGCGGACCTCGCCGGGCCGCAGGTCGTGGCGAGCGCGCTGCCGCGGCCGCGCAACGTCGAGGTCCCGGTGCTGCCGGTCCTCACCTTCGACCTCTCGGAGGCGGTGGATCCGGCCAGCGTGCGGGTCGCGATCGTGCCGTGGGACGAGGTCGGCCGCTGCGACCTGACGCCGGTGTGCGCGGCCGAGGCCAGCAGCTGCGAGCGCGGTCGCTGTCAGCGCGATCCGCTGTCGGCCGCCGCGATCAAGGGCCTGGCCGCGGCCGCGCCGGACGGCGCCGTGCCGCTGCATGAACCTGTCCTCGAGGACAGCCCCGCCGGACCCGCGACGCGCCTGGTCGTCACGCCGCGCCGCGCCCTCACGCCCCATGCCCGCCACAGCCTGCTGCTGGTCCTGCGCGACCGCAGCGGGGCGCCGCTCGTCGACGAGGACGGGGTCGCCGGGGTGTGGCGGCGCGACTTCGTGACCGCCGACGAGGGCTCCGCGGGGCCCGAGGCGCGGCTCGTCGCGCCGCCGTCCGGCGCGACCGGGGTCCCGCCGAACCTCGTGCGCGTCGCCACCGAGTTCGCGCGGCCGGTCGCCGCCGCGGCCGGGGACGAGCTGACGCTCGCGGCCGCGGACGGCGGCGTGGTCCGGCTCGTCGACCCCGAGCCGTGCCCGGGCTGGGTCCCGGGGCTGTGCCTGCGCTGGCGCCTCGCGGCACAGGTCCTTCCGGACATGTCCTATCGGCCAGGTGGCGGCACGCTGCGCGACCTGCTGGGGCGGCCCGCGGTCCCGCCGGCGGCGCTCACGTGGTTCCAGGCGGCGGCGGACCCGGACCTCGTCGCGCCGTCGCTCGCCGACGCGAGCCTGCGCGCGCTCGGGCCCTGCGTGTACGCCAGCTTCACCGCGGACGAGCCGGTCGAGGCGCGGCTGACCGTCGGCGGCGCGGTCGACGTCGCGACCACGGTCGCGGGCCCGGTCCGCCTCGCGCTGCGGCTGACCACCGCGCAGCTCGGCGCGACCGTCGCGGCGACGCTGCGCGTCGAGGATCTCGCCGGCAACTTCGTCGAGCGCGCGCTCGAAGCTGTCCCCGGGGACAGCCCCGATCTCCCGCCGCTCGGGCTCGCTGAGGTGCTCGCCAACCCGCGCGGGGCCGAGCCCGCGCAGGAGTTCGTCGAGCTCGCCGACCTGCGCGGCGACGGCGAGCCGCGGGCGTGGAGCGGGCTGCGCCTGACCGACCTGTCCGTCGACGCGCTGCTGCTCGCGCTCGCCGACGGCGAGACGCCGGGCGATCCGCTGCCGACCTTCTCGACGCGCCCGGGCGAGCGGGTGCTCGTGGTCGCCGCCGCGTACGACCCGGCCGACGGCGCCGATCCGCCCCCGACGCCCGGCACCGCGCTGCTGCGCGTCGACGCGTCGATCGCCGCCGGCGGGCTCAAGAACGCGGGCGAGCCGCTGGTCCTCTACGTCGCCCCCGAGGGCGGTCCGCCGGCGCTCGTGGCCAGCTACGGCGACCACATCGCGACCGGCGCGGCCGCCCACGCCGGTCGCAGCGTGGTCGCCGACCCGTCCGCCTGCGACCTCCCGCGCGCATGGATCTCGCACCCCGCGGGCACGGCGTCGCCCGGCGCCGCTCCGTGACCCTGCACCGATCCGGACGCCACCGCCTGATCTGCGCCCGATCGACCGGCTCCCCACCTGACCCGAAGGCCAGGTCGGCCCCTTGAGCCCCCCGGCCGGATCGGCGATGCTGCCCCGCCGACATGCCGTCCCCGGAGCCACGCGCGGGCGCCCCCGCCGAGCAGCGCCTGGAGGGGCGGGTGATCAGCACCGTCTATCACGACGAGCGCACCCGCTACACCGTGCTGCGCGTGCAGATGCAGGGCGAGGTCGGCCCGGTGACGTGGGTCGGGCGCAGCAGCGCGGTCGACGACGGCACCGCGATCTCGGCCGCCGGCGAGTGGGCGTACCACCCGACGCACGGGCGCCAGTTCGCGTTCTCGCGGCTGGTCGCGCGCGCGCCGACGACGTTGCCGGGGATCCAGCGCCGCCTCGAGCGCTACCCCGGACTCGGCGCCGAGAAGGCCGAACGTATTGTGGCCAAGTTCGGCCTCGACACCCTGACGATCCTCGACAAGCAGCCGCGCCGGCTGCTCGAGGTCGAGGGCATCGGCCCGAAGACGCTCGAGCGCATCCTCGCGTTCCACGAGGCCCGCAACGGCCCCGTCGTCGAGGTCGAGAACCAGCTGCTCGAGCTCGACCTGCCGACCTTCTACGCCGAGGCGATCGTGCAGCGCTACCAGGACCAGTCGCTGCAGGTGCTGCGCGAGCGGCCCTACCGGCTCGCGCGCGAGGTCCGGGGCATCGGCTTTTTGACCGCCGACAAGATCGCGCGCGCGCTCGGGGTCGACCTCGAGAGCGACGACCGCATCGACGCCGGCCTGCTGCACACGCTCGAGCAGGCCGAGAACGACGGCCACTGCGCGCTGCCCGACAACGTGCTCGTGCAGCAGGCCACGCGCCTGCTCGAGCTGCCCGGCGAGCGCATCGCCGACGGCGTCGCCCGCCTGATCGGCGGCGGCGACCTCGTCGTCGACGACCGCCCCGGCCTGCCCGCGCCGCTGTGCTACCCGCCGCGCCACTACGAGGCCGAGCTGCACGTCGCGTCGACGCTCGTCGACCTGGCCTTCGGGACAGGCGATCGCCCGCGCTGGCGTCAGATCGCCATGCCGAGCGACCTCAGCCCCGGCCAGGCCGCCGCGGTCGCGGCGATCGCCGACGCCGGCCTGGTCGTGCTGACCGGCGGCCCCGGCACCGGCAAGAGCACGGTGACGCGCCAGATCATCGAGACCGCGCTCGCCAACCAGTCGGAGCTGCTGCTCGCCGCGCCGACCGGCCGCGCCGCCAAGCGCCTCGCCGAGGCGACCGGCCACAAGGCGACGACGATCCACCGCCTGCTCGAGATCCAGGGCAACACCGGGCAGTTCGGCTTCGACGCCGGCAACCCGCTGCCGCCCGGCCTCGTGGTGATCGACGAGGCGTCGATGCTCGACCTGCCGCTCGCGGCCTCGCTGCTGTCCGCGCTGACGCCGGAGCACCGCCTGCTGCTCGTCGGCGACGCCGACCAGCTGCCCTCCGTCGGCCCCGGCAACGTGCTGCGCGACGTCATCGCTGCGGCCGACCGCCCGAACTCGCCGATCCCGGTGGTGCGGCTGACGCAGATCTTCCGCCAGGCCGAGGGATCCAGCATCGTCGTCGGCGCCCACCAGATCCTGCACGGGCGCGTCCCCCAGGCCGACCGCGGCAACGAGGGCCAGTTCTACATCATCCACGCCCGCGACGCCGAGCGCGCCCACGAGCTGGTGATGAAGGCGGTCACCGAGCGCATCCCCCAGGCCTACGGCCTCGACCCGCGCAGCGAGGTCCAGGTGCTGTGCCCGATGCACAAGGGCCGCGCCGGGACCGAGGCCTTGAACCTCGCGCTGCAGGAGCACCACACCAGGGGTCGCCCCGAGCTCGTGCACAGCGCCCCCGGCCGCGCGCACCCGCGGGTGTTCCGCGTCGGCGACCGCGTGATGCAGATCCGCAACGACCACGAGCGCGGCGTCTTCAACGGCGACATCGGCGTGGTCGTGTCGGTGCAGGAGGACACGCAGACGCTGACGGTCGAGGTCGACGGCGTCCCTGTCGCCTACGACCACAAGCAGCTCGGCGCGCTCCAGCTCGCGTACGCGGTGTCGATCCACAAGAGCCAGGGCAGCGAGTTCCCCGCGGTGGTCGTCCCGTTGCTCGGCGAGCATCACGTCATGCTGCGGCGCAACCTGTTGTACACGGCGGTGACGCGCGCCCGGCGGCTGTGCGTCATCGTCGGCGACCCGCGCGCGATCACCCAGGCGGTGCATCGCGGTGACGCGGCCCGCCGCTATACGGGGCTGTCCGACCGCCTGCTTTCGGCGCTGCGCGCTCGGCTCGGCGATCCCGACGTCGTGCTGGATGGATAGATGGGCCTCGAGTCTTCACCGTGCGTCGCAGCCGGTGACCCTGGGTGAGGACCGCGGACGACGTCGCACGGGCCGGCGGGGTCCGGCTGGCTGCGCCAGGTTGCGCGGGCGTCTCGCCGGACCCGCACCGGACCGTGCCACACCTCTCGCGCACCGCTCCACGAGCGCCGCGTACGCTCCACGGACCCCCGGGACCTCGAAGTGACCCGGGGACCGCGAGCCGGCCCCCTTCCGGTCGCGCGGGCGCCTGTGGTAGGAA
>Ga0075163_10007084_pt1 | contig 14856 bp, 12 predicted proteins | sample JI1023141ADNA_FD_71478 | JGI IMG/M metagenome (GOLD analysis project Ga0075163, IMG submission 71478) | Wastewater effluent complex algal communities from Wisconsin, to seasonally profile nutrient transformation and Carbon sequestration -... | ecosystem: Engineered > WWTP > Effluent > Algae...
AACCAACCACCTTTGTGAGAAGAAATTTTCAGAGAAGCCATGCTTGGAGCTCTATCATCTTCTACCGCATCAAATGTTCTTTGTAAGTTTTCGAGTGCAGCTATCATACTGGCACGTCCAGCTAGTTTTGCACCGCCGGCGTCAGCCCTAAACTCTCTTTGTCTAGAAAAGTAAGCAACTACAATCGATCCTAAAATACTAAAAATGATATCTAGAACAAGAGTAATGATAAAATAGATTCCAGAATTCAGAACTGAAGGACCATCATCATCGTTTCTGCTGATTGCCATTGTGACTCCATAGCTGATAATTCTTGCAAGGAACATTGTAAATGCGTTCACTACACCTTGAATCAAAGTCATAGTAACCATATCACCATTTGCGATATGGGATACTTCGTGCGCGAGCACGCCATCTACTTCATTTGCGTTCATTCTTTCTAATAGACCAGTGGATACTGCCACTAATGCGCTTGATTGACTTGGTCCTGTGGCAAATGCATTTACCTCCGGAGAATTATAAATCCCTACTTCCGGCATTGGAATTCTTGCAGCCTGGCTTAGTCTTTGAATGGAAGTATAAAGGTGACCGTAAGGTCCACGAGCATCAATTATCTCGACTCCCATCATCCACTTTGCCATTACTTTTGAAAGTGCAAGGGAAATAAAAGATCCCGTCATACCCCAAATGAGGCAGAGGGTAAGCAGAGAAGTCATGTTAAGACCACTAGCAGAGATGTATCCTTTAACTCCGAGCAAGTTGGTGATAATGGAAATTGTCACCATGATCAAAATATTAATTAAGAAAAATAAACCGATTCGTTTGAACCACATGTTATTGTAAACTCCTAGTAATTAGACTTTATTGTTTCGCATTGTTGCAATATTCTTGAATTGCTTTGTTTTCATTTGCATTAATCCATCCCTTTTCCTGAAATACCTCTAGAGATATTTTAAGGCAATCTTCGGGTATATGGGTTGAAATTTGTAACATTTGAAAGTAGGGCAATTTGTGCCCTTGATTCTTTTTAATTTCAGATTCAATTTCGTCTACAAATGATGAAACTAATCTAAGCTGCACAAATACAACTGTATATTCATCGAGAAATGCCAAAAATTCGTCATCCGAGTTTGCGACTGCCAAATCAAAGGCGTAATCATAAATATTCAAGTCCTGAGCTGCAAATTTTTGAATTTCCGGACCAAGCTTTCTGAAAAAATCTAAGATTCGTTCCGACTTGATACTTCCCGAAGATGTCATCATTCTTAAATAAACAAGGTCAACCTTTGATAAAATTGTTTTTGTAACTTGAATGCTGCTTGTTCTGGAAATTAAGTTTTTAAAAAGAATTGCATATTCTGCTTTTGATAGAGTTGTCCAATAGGAACTTACCATTTCTGGCAAAGGTTTCTTTTGAAGAATTGCTTTATGATAGGCAGTAACCTGGCAGTAAAATAATTCTACTAAAGCATCGTGACTAAACATAGGATTTTGCAAAATCTTTTTGACAATTTGTAAATCCATATGTCTGAGATAATAATCTATTAAATAGGTAAACCCGACATCTTCTAAAATTGCCATTGATAAAATCGCTGGCGGTATATTGCTAATAGCCTCTTCAATTCTTTTAAAGTTTGGAATGGGGCGAGTTAATTCTTCATCTAGTGCCTTGTAATACGGATTGTCTTTTACAAGATCAGTTTTCATTTTGTTTTACCAGGGAAGCACTAAAAAGTAAAATTGCTAAAAGTAAATATGAAATTATAAATTGATAATTTACAGGAAAACTAAATTCATTAAGAATTGCATTTCCAGAAAGTTTATAAGAATGGATGATTCCGATTCCAGAAAGTATACTTCCTGCCACACACCAGTATGATGCTGTTCTAAAATTTCTATCAATAATAAATGCGCAAATAGACGCCCAGATCATAGACACTAAAAGAAATCCCTGAGATAATGCTAAAATTCCGGAAAGAGAATAAGGTAGAAATTCTAAATCGGGTGGAACTGATTCCATTGATATTGCGTAGCTTGCCGTTATATTTTCTTTTGCGAGAATTTTTCCTAATTCTCCATTTGCGAAATTAAATACACTTTGCACTAAAAGAACTCCCCAGCCAGCAAGGGCGGGAAAAAGTCCAAGTATAATAGCTGGCGCATGACGCATTGGCGAAGTCTCAAAGCATTGAGCACCGATGATTATTCCTATCCAGAGAATGATTGCCATTCCAGCCTCTATAGGAACTAACGCTTGCACAACACTCATTAACCCGAATAGGCAAAGAATAGTCATGAAAATTCCGTTTAATACTGAATAGCCGGCACGTGCACCGAGAGCCTTCCATCCGGGATGACCGATGTAGATAGTCGTTGGAAAGGGAGACCCAAAAAGAGAACCAATAATTGTTCCAACTCCATTTACGAGTAGGGAACTTCTTGTTTCAAATTTATCTCCACCTGCTTCTGCTGATTCAATATTTTGGAGTGAGCCAATTACATTGAATAATCCCATTGGTAAAATAACTGAGGAATATTCTTTGATGTTCTTGATTGTAAATATATCAAATAAATCACTTATCGAAAACACTGGAAAGTATAAACCTGCATGTTGAAAAGAACTAGCTAAAGCCTTGCTATCCATCATCGGCTTTCCCCAATACCCATAAAGCCAGGCGATGATAGTTCCAGCGGCTATTGATAAGAATCCGCCTGGAATATGAAATGGGTATTTGAATTTTCCAAAGTATTGAAGGAGTATTATTCCAAAGGGTAAAAATGCGACCAATGGATTTTTATAGGTCTTAATCATAAACTCCATTGAAATAAAAGTGATTGCTATTCCGCTTAACGCAGATAAAAGCGCGGCTCTTGGAGTGATTTTACGAATATAATTTGCTACAAAAGATCCAAAGAATTCTATTAACCCGCTTATGAAGCAGGCAAGAAGACCAATTTTCCATGCAGTTTTGTAATCACCTGTTGCTTTAAAAACAGGAAAAATAATGAAGAAAATGAATGCAAAGAGAGAGATTGTATTTATTCCGTAAGGGAGTGCAGTTACATCATCTCGATTTTCTTGGATAGCAAGTTTTCTTGCTTGCAGTGCGTAAAAAATATTTCCGAATAACAGTGATATACCTACACCTGGCAAAACAACTGCGAAGACAAATTCTGAAGGCATTCCGCAGACAAAGGAGCATAACGCTGTTAATACAAGAAGCTGTAATAAGTTGTCTAGCATCAAGCCAAAGAATCCATCAATATCTCCAGCAACTATCCATTTGAATTTCTGCATTTTTATTCCTTTTTCCTTGCTGTGAAGTCTACTTCGATTACTTTTGATTCTACTGTTTCCTTTTTCTTTTCTGTCTTTTTAGGAGCAGCTTCTGATTTGCTAAAATCCAATTCGTCGGAAAGAACTTTTAGTTGTGTGATGGAATTTTGTCCTTTATCGTAAATTCTAAAAACTGCATCCCAGGGAATGATTAATTTTTCCCAACTAAATCCAAATTGTAATTCTGCATAAAGGTAATCAAGTTGTGAGGAAATGTCGCGGACGGCTGTAGAGCCAAATGCAAGGACAACGCCTGATTCTTTTTCATTGCCCACAAGGCCACGTTTTCCCATCTCTAAGTTTGGATGGGGTAAAACATGCAAATAAAATGTGGGGAATTTATCCCAATATGTATCAAATAGCTGAATTTTAAAATCTCTCAGCGTGCGAATTTCTGTTTCTGTAAGTTGGTCTTGTTCCATAAGGTTTCTTTAATTGTTTTTGGTTATCGAAATATAATCAATGTGTTTTTGGTATTCAGGAATTATTTCTTTAAATAAGTTATAAATTTCAATGTTTTTATTTGCTTTGGCGAGACTAAATAGCTGATTTAATTTATTTAGAAATAGAATTTGATTCTGGGTAGTGCTGGAAGCAACTATTTTGATTTTTGGATGATGGGTTTTTTTAATCCCTTCCAAGTTTAGGAGTAATTCTTCATATAATTTTTCACCAGGTCTAAGACCGGTAAATTCAATGTTGATATCCTTATAGGGTTGGTATCCAGAAAGTCGTATCATTTCTTCTGCAAGCTCTAATATTTTGACTGGCTCTCCCATTTCCAAGATAAAAATTTCCCCTCTTTCTCCCATGCTACCTGCTTGTAAAACCAATTGGGAAGCTTCTGGAATAGTCATGAAATAGCGGATAACGTCCGGATGTGTTACTGTTACCGGACCGCCTTTTTCAATTTGTTCTTTAAATCTTGGAATGACGCTTCCATTTGAGCCCAGAACGTTTCCGAATCTTACAGTTATAAATTTTGTTTTTGAATTTGGAGTTATATATTGAAGATAGAGTTCAGATGCTCTTTTGGATGCCCCCATAATATTTACTGGATTTACAGCTTTGTCTGTTGAAATTAAAACAAAACGATCAACTCCGGATAATCGTGATATGTCGGCAATATTTTTTGTTCCGAGGACATTGTTTAAGACTGCTTCAGATGGATTAATTTCCATGAGTGGAACATGCTTATATGCCGCACAATGAAATACAACTGTCGGAGTATGCTGTTCGAATATATGACCCAATCTTGATAGATTTTTAACATCTGCAACGATAGATTCATAGCGGATTTGCGGAAAAGCATTTCTTAATTCATAATCAATATGATAGAGTGGGGTTTCTGCTGCATCTAAGAGAATTAAACATTTTGGCTCAAAGAGAGAAACTTGCCTGCAAATTTCACTTCCAATAGATCCGCCTGCACCTGAGACTAATATTGTTTGTCCGGTTAAATAAGATTTTATAGATTCAATTTCTAAATCAACAGGATCTCTACCTAATAAATCTTCTACTCGAACTTCTCTCAGTTGATTGTAGGATGACTTTTTTCCTGCAAATATTTCTCCAATGGAAGGAAGAATCTTCGCATGAATCTTGGACGCTTCACAAACTTTTATTATATTGCTAATTGTTTTTCCGGGTAGAGCACCTAAAGTAATAATGATTTCTTCGACTTTATACTTTGATAAAAAAAATTCTATTTGATCGATAGGACCCAGGACAGGAACTCCCTGAATATGGGCGCCTAATTTTGAAGGGTCATCGTCTAAAAATCCAATTGGACGTAAATTTAATTCGGGCTGTCTTCTGATTTCGGTTACAAGCATCATTCCAGATTTTCCAGCCCCTATGACTAATGTTGCTTTCCCGCTCATAGAATTTTTACTAAGATACTCATCTCTAAAGATTCTCCATGAAAAACTTCTAATGCACAATAAACTTAAAAGAATCAGTGTATCTAAAATGGGAACCATTCTTGAGTGTTGGGAGAATCTATTGTAAAATAGAAGTGCTAAGGTTGAAATTAAGGAAGAGAGAAGAGTTATTTTTATGATTTCCATCAAATCGTGAATGGAAGCATAGGCCCAAAGGGAGCGATAAATATCCGAAAATAGAAATACAATCGATCTAGTTCCCACTACAATCAGAAGAGATATGAAAAATCTATCTGTCTCGATTAGAAACTCTAAACTCTCATACCGAATTAAGTGGGCAGTTATATAAGAAATGGTCATGAAGACCATATCAATTGGGAAAATTAGGTATCGCTTATTGAACATCTGTATTTACTCACTTAAAAAAACGGTTCAAAGTAGATTTTTTATTGTATATATTTTCTATACTATAAATTTTATTTACTAATATCCAGATTTTCATAAACTAACTTTGTCGGAAAGGAAATATTGAATAAAGCAAAACATATAGTTATTAATTTGTCCGGAAATTTTGGACAAAGCCTCGGGGAAAATGTATGGAAGCAAGTAGAGTCGATTGCTCATACGACTAGGGCTGTGCTTTTTGATTTTACTGGGGTAGATTCCATTACCCAAGAAGGTTTGGTTCTATTAAAGAAAATCATTTACCATTTACGTGAATTTGGAACTGAAATTGCATTTTCAGGACTTAAGAACAATTCCATTTCTCTTTTACAAGAAAATATCGATAAATCCTTGATTCATATTTTTGCACTAAGAGAAGAAGCAAAAGGATTTTTAGAATCAAGACTTGATATTACAGAAGAGGAAGTAAGTGCTGTAGCATCTCTTCCTGAAGTTCGCTCTGCTCTCGTGAAAGAAGGTGTATTTTATACTTATTGTCCTTCCTGCAATGCAAAGCTTCGTCTTCGCTCCAAAGGAAATTATGCATGCCCTGCTTGCAAAACTAAATTTTTCTTTAATCCAATCCAAGAGCCGATGAAGTATGAAAGAATTTCACTCGAATAATTTTTCTTTACATTTATGCTCTGATAATTCAGCCTTATACCTTGCCTTAAAAGAAAAGCTAGAAGAGTATCATGCAAAGGAAAATTTTCTCCTCCTAAGAGACATGAAGCGTGTCTATACACGTGAAAATCTTACTATTGATTATCTTTCTCTCAAGCTAGTTGAGGATAATATCCCTTCGCTTCTATTTGAAATAAATCCTTATAGAACTATTCCCAGGGAGTTTTTGAAAAAGCAGTCTTCTTCGGAAAATATAATTTCTGATTTAGCCTGTATATTACTAATAGAAAATATTCTAAGTAAGAAAGAAGAGGAAGTAACTCAACAAAAGAAAAAAGACAATGGTAAAAAGTCAATTTCTTTAAATAAGAAAGTATTACGGCAATTAGCCACATCCATTTTTCAATTCTGGAAAGATTCATTGATTTCTTATTCTTTAAAAGAAGAGAAGATTCCAAGCAATATCAAACAAGAATATGATAGTATTATACGTAAATTTTTAAAAACAAAAGGCAGTAGAAAGATTGAATTTGAATATTTATATGAAGCCTGTGCTAGCGGCAAATCGAGTTTTATCTCAGAGAATGAGGCAAAGGAAAAGTTTGGCGAGGAAATCATATTTTATGGTATTTCAGAAATTGATCCCTTGCACTTTAAAATTTTAGAAATACTTTCATCCTATATAAAGATTACTTTTCTTATTCCAGCTCCTCGCATTGGATTGGTTCATGAAACAGAAAAAATTGAAAACGCGAAGCTTAAAGAGCTTATTCCTGAATGGCATATATTAAATAGATTGTTAGGAGATAAGAAAAAAGCGGATTTAGAAGAACTACTTCAATTTAGCATTCCAGAAATTCCTTCTGAATCAAGTTTACATTTTTATGAATCACAAGAAGCATATCGAGAAATTGAATTTGTAGCCAGAGAAATCTTAAGGCTAATTGAAGACAATAAAGAAGATGAAAATTTTCGACTAACATCGATTAAGCTTGTTCTTCCTGCAGAAGATTTGAATTACTCTTTACTTGTCAGCAATACTTTTGATAGAATGGGGATTCCATATTCTTTTACAAAAGACATTCGAAAGAAAAAATCTCCTTATTTTTCAGCCGTTGCTTCTCTTTTAAAATTATCAATTTCTGATTTTGATAAAGAGTCTATTTTTTCTCTTTTTTATAATCCCTGTTTTTTTCCTGTATTAGAAGAAATGAGGATTTCAGTAAAGCCCGATGTCTGGAATCAGATTATTTCGAAAATGAATTTATCTGGTTATTTAGATAAAGAGCATAAAAAGAAATTGGGATACAGGGAATCGAATTTAATGACCTGGGAAAATCTTTGGAAAAGGTTAAATTTAATTTTAATCGGAGATAGAACTGACGACTCGGCTAAGCTTGATTCACAATTAATGGAAGAGGTATATGAGTTTTTAGAAGTAAGCTCTTCTTTACTACATGATTTGATTGGCTTAAAAGAAGATTTTAGTAAGCTAAGTGATTTTGCAAAATTTTTTAAAATAATTTTAGATACTTACCTACATCCATCCATGCGCTATAATCAATCGGATGAAGCGGAACGATTAAACGAACGGGGCAAGTCAAAAATAAATAATTTTTTATCTTCCATTGAGTCAATTGATTCCGAACTTGATTCTTTAATGGAGGATAAGCCTAATTATTCTCTAGAAGATTTTGTGGACATCCTTCTGACGCAGATGGAAGCATGGACAGAAGGTGATTCTAGAGTTTTAAAAAATGGAGTAGTGGTTGGAGAGTTACTAGATGTAATAGATCCGAGCTTTGATTATGTTTTTTTAGTTGGTCTAGATGAAAGACGGTTTAGTAATCGATCCACTAAACATGATACTGTAATGATAGAAGATTCTATTCAATCTTTAAGACTTGACTCTGCTTTAAAATTAAAAACTTATTTTTATCATATATTTAATCATAAGGCGCAGAGGTATACATTTAGTTATGTGAGTCTTGATACAATTCGGGATAGAGAGTATTATCCGGCACGAGAATTAGATAAAATTTTCCATTTGTCAAATTCTAAAGATGCAATATATAAGAAGATACCTTTGTTTTCTTATTTAGAATATAAGATGGAAGGAAATAAAACTTTTGAAAGAGAAACATTTGATTTAATAAGCTATAAACAAAAAGAAATGAGTCTTCCCTTTCTAAAAACATCATATCCAAATTGGTTAGAAAATTCCAATCCGAGTCTCTCAAAAGAGATTGATCTTTTAACTTCTAATAAACAATTAAATCAAAAAGTAAAATCTTATTTTTTTCGTTCTTCTGTAGATACAAATCATTCAAGTTTAATGCAAAGTAATAAAATATCAGCACGTAAGTTTATTCATTACTTGGAATGCCCTAAAAAATTCTTCTATAAATATTCTGTTCACACTGAAGAAGAGTCAGAAGTTACTGGAGAAATTGAATCAATTGATTCTTTACAAAGAAGTATTTTTATAAGAGAAGCTCTTACCTTGTTGAGTGAAGATAGAACTCTTAGTGCGCAAGCAATTACTGAAAAAGTTTTTAGCCGTGAAAGAGTTGAGTGGGGAGAATTACCATTTGGTGTTTTAGGAAAAGTCGCCCGGCAAGAATTTATAGAATATTTAGAATCGAGCCTGTTACCTTTTTTTAATGGATTATTAGAAAAATTTGAAATTCTCAAAAAGCCAGTATTTAATAAAGAGGCTAATAAGACATTAAACTCTGTAGTCTTCTCTTCGCCGATATTATGGGACGAACCAGTTAAAGCAGATGCAGATTTTCTTTTCCAGGATGGGGATAATCTGTATTTGACCATCTTAGTAACAGGTAAAAAAGGTAATGATCAAAATAAAAAAATCCTTGCTAGTTTTATTTCTTTTTTAATTAATCAGTCAGATATTTCAAAAAATGAAATTAAAGACTACTTTGGTTTAGCCTCAATCCAGATTCGTCCTGCAATATTATACTTCCCCACAGATAAGAATCCTGAATTCTCACCAGGAGAAAATTGCAGTAATGGAGATATGTTTAAACCATTTTGGGAAAGTCTTTTTAGGAATGAATACCCTGCTTTTCCAATAACAGGAAAAAAAGATTCATGTGAACATTGCCAAATGAGGACCGTTTGTCATGCATATCAAACTGATTTTATTCCTTTTTTAGAATCAGAAATGCAGCTGATTTTATCTGAAGTTAAAGAACAATTTAGTTCTAAGAGCGAATCAAAGGAAGCAAAAGGGAAAAGCCCCTCTAAGAAAAAAAATAAAAAAAATTAGTGTTCTAAACTGAGAAAAAAACGAATTTAATTTGTTTATATAACCAAGAGGATGCTAAGTTTTTTATCTTGAAAATATAAATCTTATTCTAAACAATGTTTTGATGCTAGATAAGACACATTATATGGGAAGCTTGTATGAGAAGTATCATAAAAGAATCTTTGATTTTTTATACAAGTATTCTAATAACCAAGAGGTTGCTTCTGATTTGATGCAAGAAACTTTTTTTAGTTTTTTTAGAAGTTATGGAGATAGCGATCTCCCTCCTGAAAAGGCTATCATGGTTCTTTATACAATCGCCAGAAACAATTCTATAAATTATAGTAAGAAGTTTTCAACGGTAAAAGAAAACGCATCCAATGTTGATATTTATCAGAGTAAGAAAACATCATTTGAAAAGAGAGAAGAATTGAAAGATATGGAACAGAAGTTACGACAGTGTTTGGCGTTACTGCCGGAAGATCAAAGAACAGCCTTGATTATGAAAAATATTGAGGATATGACTTTGGCCGAGATTGCGGAAGTAATGGAAATATCAATTTCAACCGTTTCAAGGCTTGTAGTAAAAGGAACTGCTAGATTAGTTGCACTTGCCGAAGAACAGGGAATTGCACCATAAATGAATATAGGTGAGTTATAATATGGATGAATTTTCAGATTTAGAAAAAAAAATTTATGATGCTTTAATTGATAACAAACAAAATGAAGTATCGCAGCGGGTTCGAAATATCGAGGAATTACTTTCTAGAGCCGGAACATACACAGTAAAACTTCCGGATTCTAATGAAATGCTTGATAGATTTCAAAGAATGGAACAACAAAAAATAATAAAATTAAATCGGAGTAGTAGTATGAATAAAAAAATAATCTTTATCATAGGTGCAGCGGCAGTAATCTTTTTGGGATTATTTCTTGCTATGGGTAATGGTGATAAGCCGAAAGAGCCTCAAATGGCAACATCGGGAGAAATGAAAGCAAAAGTAACTTTTGTAGTAGGCGATGTTAAAGTAAAATCTAATTCTGGAGACGCTGGAGTTAAACCAGAAGTAGGCACTTTTCTTGCTGCAAATCAAATGCTTTTTACAGGAGACAAATCAACCGTTGACTTAGAATTTGCTCATGGTTCTTCTCTTCGAATCAAAGCAAATACAGAAATTGCGATCAAACGCTTGGTAGAGACTAATGGAAATTTAACCGAAGAAGTTTCTCTCAAAAAAGGTATGTTAGTTGCTAACGTTACTAAACAAAAACAAACAGATAATTTTAACATTGTAACTCCAACCGTAATTGCTGGTGTTAGAGGAACTCGCTTCCTTGTAGTAGTAGATCCAGATAAAGGCAAAGAAGATATAACTAGAGTGTCTGTTTTAGATGGAGTTGTTGGAATAACAAAACATAAAGACGAAGTTCCTCTCACTGTTGAGCCAATTGAAATCTTGGATAGCAAACAATCTGCACAAGAAATTTCTCGTGGAGGAAATTTTAAACGCTCTGCAATCACCGATGCTGATATAAAAATCATCGAAGGCAAAGATGGAGAAGAATCAGATGCAAACTCCGTTCCAGCTGAGACAGAGAAAAGTCTTTTTGCAAAATACGGACGTCTCGAAGTTCTTTCTCTTGATGGTGGACAAGCGGTTACTGGTGTGATTACCGCTATGGATGACAATACCTTCACAGTTCATACTGTAAAAGGATTTGTAAAAGTAGATCGTAAGAAAGTAATCTCTCACGACGCAAAACAATTGAAGTAAATAAAAAATAACCAACAGGACATTGATTAAAATGGGAATTTTGAATCCATTTACATCAATGTCCTTTTTCTCATTGTGTATCATAATTCTAATTTATTTTCCACACTGTCATACAAAAAATAATAAAAATAAACAAATAGCATTTGCCGCCGTTTTGTTCGGTATGAATAATTCTAATCCTTCATGTGATGCAGAAATTATCTCTTCGAATATTCATCAAACTAGAAATATTATAGCAAATGAAATTGACTGTAAAGACATTTCCAATTTTAAATTTGATAGCAGAATATTTACCCCGTTACCAAATTCTAATGTCTACCAATTAAAGTTTGAGGATCTGATATCTATAGAGTTAGCCGGAAATAATTATCTGTCGTTAATGCCAACGGTTTTATTCAATACAAGCCAAGCAATCGTTTTTGATTCGTTGGGATATAAGACTAACCCTAAAATATATAATTATGCTGAATACAGAGCAATGATTTTCTTAAAAAATGGAACCTATACAGGAATTGAAGGGATTTCAGGAGAATCGGTTCAATCTGCCTATTTGGAAGCATTTCAGAAATGCCAAAAGGAGTTTTTACAAAAATGAAAAAAATTCAAACTATTATTCTATTGCTTTTCGTTGGAATAACTTCAATTCAAATACAGTCTCATGCTAGACTTGCGGATGATAGCGATATTCCTCCTCGCGGAATTAACATGAAAGATTCCCCCTGTGGAGAAAACCAACGTGGTAAAAGTCCAAAAGTCTTAACGGCCGGGACTAAAGTTAAAATTCGCTGGATAGAAACAGTTGATCATACTGGAAGGTATTGGATTGAATTTTCAAAAGCCAATGATAAAGATTGGATTCGCATAAAAACAATTGTGGATGATCAGAATAATCCGGCAACGCTTCCACATTCCTATGAAGCTACAATAACAGTCCCGAATGTAAACTGTGATTCCTGCACTATTCGTTTAGTTCAAGAAATGATTGATAGTCATGCTGATGCGCCAACTTACTATTATTCCTGCGGAGATATTAAGATTATAAATGGAAAGTGTTGATAGAAATGTCTACGAATGAAATTTCAGCCAATCTTCATAATTTAAAAAAATCTCAAGACTACCTTTTTCACCAAGACGCTTTCTAATATGACTTGCTGTGATACCAGGACCGCAAGCGTGAAAACTATTTCCAATTGAAGGATACTTTTGAATAGCCAAATCAAATTGATAACCACTCATCCAAAAGAAATGAGTCCTTTGGGTTAAATCAGGAATATCCTCATCAAGGGAAATTTTATAAGTATAAATTCTTTGTAGGTCTGATTGAATTTCTCCACTATCTTCATGCGTTAGTTTTACAAAAGGCTTGTCTTCGCCTAATAGGATTGAAATATTTGGATTTTCATCTTCGCCGAGTCCGTCTGAGCTTCCGCTTACCCATTGATCCTTTGCTGCCAATTGGTAGAATGTCTTGATTCCTGCAGCCCAAATGATTTGGTCTAAGTTCATAGTTGTCCAATTTGGATGCCATGCATTTGTGCGAGCCACTAAGAAATTTGTTCCGCTTAATGTTGGCTCGCTAATGGATTCGCGTTTGAATTTTAATTTTTCATTTTCTCTTGGGAAAATATTGGTTATGCGCTCAGCTTTTGGTTGAGATCTTTTATCTTTATTTAGTAATTGTGCGTTTAATTCTTTTCCATCATCGGTTAGACCGCGAAGATAAAATATCTCGCCAAATTTTCGAACGAAGGAGCTTACCCCGATTTTTTGGTGACAGCCACCACCGTATTTTTGTAGTTCTTTTCTTTCGATTAATACTGATTTGCTTACTTCTGGAATTGTAAGAGTTGCAATGATTTCACGTATGTCCTGCCTGGATGATTTTATTTCGGCAGCGAGTGCGCCCTGGGCGGGAGCGTTTGGATTTTCGGAAAGGGGCAGGCACATAAAGACTGCATCTTTTAAATTGGACCGTATCGTTTTTCTGATTTGCGCATACTCTTCAGTTGCCGCTTCTGGAAAATTCTCAGTCAGAAGTCTATCAAGGGCAGCCTTGGCTAAAATAAGTCCCTGTGTTTCTTTTGATTCACTCCATTTGGCGAGTCGAGTTTGCATATTTCCGCGGACAGGCTCGAATAAGATTGGTTTACCCTGTAATCTTTTGGGTAAAGCTTTTGCTAGAAATCTTTTAAGATTGAATTCTCTTCTGGGTGAAGAGCTGAATATTTTTATTTCAGAAAAATTCGGATTTAATAAATGTTCCTTTTTAAAAAGGAGTAGGTCTCTTTGGTCGGCTCGTTCTAGGATTGAGATTACTTCTGTGTTATCCTCGTGTTGTAAATCTAAATCTTTCCAGGAGTGAATTACTACATCGACAGTTTCGTTGAGTAAATCTTCTTTAAAGTCCTTTGTAAAAACTCCCCTGTCTCCCATTTTCCAAAGTGGAGAAGTGAGATCTTTGTCGCCTAACGATTCCTTGAAGTAAAATTCAACTTTTAGATCGGGAAATTTTTTCTTTAGAGCATCTGCAACTAAGTAAGATTGTAATTTCGCGAGTGCGCTTTTTCTTGAACCGATCTTTAGTAGGCTAGGCAAGGTATATCTTCCCAACCGTAAATAAAGTTTTGGCTTTCATTTTCACGCTCTATTGCAAGTTCGGTTACGACTTTATCTAAAGTCTTTCGAAGTTCATTGTTTCTTTCCTCCTGCGCTTTAAGAGAATTTAACATAGACTCAAACGAAATATAGCCTGGCAATTTACTAAAATCATCTCCTTTATCGTCTTCTCTAAAGTCGATAACTATAGTGTTCTCTTTTATGGAAGGAATAATTTCTCTTAGAGAAATTGGAGCCGCAATTACAATAGCTTCCTCTTTTGGAACAAATTCGCCTAACGTTTTAATTTGAACTGGATACTTGGAAGCGATTTCCTTTAGCTTTTCTAAATTTCTACCAACCACTGTTACTTTTCTGTTTTTTTCTAAAAGCCAGGGTAATACTTTTACTGCTAAATTTCCAGTTCCAAACAAAACTACTTCTTTAGTGGACTTTAAATAACGATTTGCTAATCCACCGTAAGATTGGTCACCTAAAAATCGCAAATGCCCGCTTCGGATTTTTCTAGAATCTTCGATGATTTGATCGCGGAGTTTTTTTAAGTAATCGCCGAGAGAATGTTTCGGCAATGCTTCATTTTTCATAATTTCTTTGAATTGGGCGAGGATTTCGGTTTCTCCTAAAAGTCTAGACCGAATCCCGCTTACAATTTCGAGTAGGAGTTTATAGGCTTCATATCCCACATAGGTTTCATAGTGGCGAGAAAACTGCGCCTGGGTATGATCGAAAATTCGAATGTCCCCTATGTAAAGGGTTCTCATACATGTTTTCCAGTGTAATAAGCCTGAAAAGGTTTCTCTGTCTCTGTTCTTATCGTTTGAATGCAATATAAGTAAGTTTGACCACATGCCAATATATTACCATACCCGGAATCCCATTTGTCATGAAACTGTCAGGAGTTTAAAAAAA
>Ga0075163_10007085_pt1 | contig 14853 bp, 10 predicted proteins | sample JI1023141ADNA_FD_71478 | JGI IMG/M metagenome (GOLD analysis project Ga0075163, IMG submission 71478) | Wastewater effluent complex algal communities from Wisconsin, to seasonally profile nutrient transformation and Carbon sequestration -... | ecosystem: Engineered > WWTP > Effluent > Algae...
CGCGGGCGGCGAGCCGTCGACCGGCCGCGAGCTCGCCCTGGACCAGCCCGTCCAGCTCGACGGGACCACCGCGCTGCGCCGCTACCAGTTCGCCGTGCACCTCCATGAAGAAGCTGAAGAAGACGACGCCCCGCCGCTCGCCCCCGCCGCCGGCGCCACGGCGATCCTCGCCTACCGCGACCGCACCAGCCACAAGCCTCGCTTCCTCGAGCTGACCGCGCGGGCGGCCACCCTGTGCGAGCGAATGATCGCGGGCGAGACCTTGCAGGCCGCGCTCGTCGGCGCCTGCGAGGCCGTCGGAGAGCCGATGTCCGACGAATTCCTGGCCGCGATGGCCGCCTTCCTCGCCGACCTGGGCGAGCGCGGCGTCCTTCTGGGTGCGGCGTGCTCCGCCGAAGCGGTGTAGTCTTGCGACCCATGCGACGGACCCCGCTCGCCCTCGCCCTCGCGCTCGTCGTGCCCGCGACGGCGCACGCAGCCCCGCCTGTCGCTTCGGAGGGCCCCGCGCCGGTCGCTCGCTCCGGCGAGCAGGAGCGTCTCCAGCTCGAGCAGGACACCAGGCTCGACCTCTCGCCGCAGTGGAGGAGCTACCAGGCGAAGCGCAAGGGCGAGTCCTTCTACCAGTTCGTGGAGAAGGACTTCCGTCGCAAGCGGGACATCGGCCGCGGCCTGACCTTCGGGGGCATCGGCGGCATGGTCGTCGGCGTGTCGCTGTTCGCGATCGGCATCCCGCGGCAGAACCAGCCGATCCCGCTGACCATCGCCGGTGATGTCCTGATGGGCATCGGCGCCGCCAGCACGGTCGCCGGGGCGATCGTGTGGACCGTGTTCTTCCGCAAGATGGAGAAGCTCGAGATCGTCGATTACCAGGGCATCGCGCTCGGCCGGCGCGTCCGCCTGCAGTCCGTGAGCCCCACGGGCTTCAAGCTGGCGTTCTGACGGCCTGCGGCCGGCTCTACGGGGACGAGCCGACCGTCTTCGGCAGGTCCGGGCGGGCGCTCCACTCCGACCACGAGCCGTCGTAGATGCGCACGTCGGGGTGCGCCAGCATCTTGAGCGTCAGCCACAGCAGGCTCGAGCGCAGGCCGGTGTCGCAGTACGTGATCAGCGTGGGCGCCGCGAACGCGTCGCCGTACAGCGCCAGCATCGCTTCGTCCTTGAGGAACGTCGTCCCGTCGCGCGTGGACTGCCACGGCACGTGGATGGCGCCGGGGATGTGGCCCGCCGCGTACTCCTCGGCGGTGCGGGCGTCGATCAGGGCGACCTGGTCGGTGCCGAGGTGGCTGCTGACCCACGTCGCGTCGACGCGGCGCGCGTTGCTCGGGGTCGCCAGGGTGACCGGGCGAGACGCCCGGACGGTCGGCGTCGTCGTCTCCACCGGTCCATCGGCGGACGTCCACGCGGGGAAGCCGCCGTCGAGCACGTGCACGCGTCCGGGCGACCAGCCGTAGTAGACCAGCGTCCACAGCAGGCGGGCGGGGGAGGGGCCGTTCTCGCCGTCGTAGACCACGACGCTGTCGCCCTCCTCGACGCCGGCGGCGGCCAGCGCCGCGGTCACTTGCTTGGCGGGGGCGACCTGGCCGGGCAGCCCGCCGACGACCGCACGGACGGCCTCGCGGTCGAAGCGGACGGCGCCGGGGATGTGGCCGGCGTTGTAGTCGGCCTCGTCGCGGAGGTCGAGGATGCGGAGCGAATGGCGGGCGATGCCCCGCTGGAGCGTCGGGATATCCATCGCATAGATGCTGCGCGGGCAGCCCGACGGCGAGGTGTTGCAGTACTTGGGGGGGGGCGGGCCGCAGCCCGCCAAAGTACAGTGAAACACGCAGGCCACGAGAGCAGTCGTCAGTGAGACCCGGTGCATCATTCCCCTCGATCGCACGATGCCCCATGCCTGTCCGAGGCGCAAGCGCTGAAACTCGGAACTACGGATCTGCTGCACGTCCGCGTTAAATGGGCGACGCACAGGTAGTTCGGCCGCTTGCAAGAGCCGCCGAGCGAGCCCTATGCTCGGCCCGCCGCTTCATGCTCCAACACCTCATCGCGCTGTGTATCCGCCGTCGTCTGGCGGCGATCGCCGTTACCCTGCTGATCGCGGCGTTCGGCGTCTACGCGTACCTGCGCACGCCGGTCGAGGCGTACCCGGACGTCACCAACGTTCAGGTCGAGGTCGTGGCCCAGGTCTCTGGACTGGCCCCGGAGGAGATGGAGCGCCAGGTCACCATCCCGCTCGAGCGCGCCTTGAACGGCAACCCCGGGATGATCCAGATGCGCAGCGAGAGCGGCTTCGGGCTCACGATCATCTGGTGCGTGTTCGAAGATGGGATGGACAGCTTCCGGGCCCGCACGCAGACCGCCGAGCGCCTCGCGACCGCGGAGGTCCCGGAGGAGGCGTTCGTCCGCCTGACGCCCGACGCGACCCCGCTGGGCAAGATCTACTACTACCGCCTCGTCAGCGACCGACACGACCTCTACCAGCTGCGCTCCGAGCAGGAGTGGACGGTCGCTCGCCTGCTCAAGCAGGTCCCCGGGGTCGCCGACGCGGTCGGCATGGGCGGCTTCCTCAAGGAGATCCACGTCGAGGTCGACCCGGCCAAGCTCGCGTCCTACGGCCTCACGCTGAAGGAGGTCACCGACGCGGTCGAGCACTCGAACCTCAACGTCGGCGGCGGGTTCCAGCGGCGCGGCGACCAGCAATTCATGATCCGCGGGATCGGCTACCTGCTGTCGACCCAGGACATCAAGGACATCGTCCTGACCGCCGAGTCGGGCACACCGGTGACCGTCCGCGACGTCGCGCGCGTCGTCCAGTCGTACACGCCGCGCCAGGGCGCGGTCGGCTACAACGAGGAGCGGGAGATCGTCGAGGGCATCGTCCTGCTGCGCCGCGGCGAGAACCCCGAGGAGGTGCTGGCCGGCATCCACGAGAAGGTCGCCCACCTCAACGAGAACATCCTCCCGGAGGGAATGCGGATCGAGCCGATGTACGACCGCAGCCTGCTGACCGGGCTGACCCTCCACACCGTGCACGAGAACATGCTGCACGGGTTCCTGCTGATCGTCGGGGTCGTGTGGCTGTTCCTCCGCACGGTCCGCGGGTCGCTGCTGGTCGCCGTCGTGATCCCGCTGTCCCTGCTGACGGCGTTCGCCGGGCTGTACATGATCGACCTCCCGGCCAACCTGATCTCGATGGGGGCGATCGACTTCGGCATCATCGTCGACGGCGCCGTCGTCCTGGTCGAGAGCGCCGTCCACGAGGCCCGGGCCGAGCGCCCGGCGACGCGGCGAGAGATGCTCATCCTGGTCGGCAGGTCGGCGCTGAAGGTCGCGCGGCCGACGTTCTTCGCGATGGCGGTGATCATCGCCGCGCTGATCCCCGTGTTCACCCTGCAGAGCGTCGAGGGCCGCATCTTCCGCCCGCTGGCGCTGACCTACAGCTTCGCGCTGATCGGCGCCCTGGTGTTCTCGCTGACGGTGGTCCCGGCGCTGTGCGCCGTGTTCATGCGCCCGAAGGACGGCGCCACCCGCGAGCCGAGGACCCTGCTGTGGCTGCGCGACACCTACGGCGGGCTGCTCGGGTGGATCCTCGGCGGCCGCAAGTTCGTCGGGCTGCTCGTCGGCGTCGCCCTGCTCGTCGCGGGCGGGTGGATCGCCCCGCGCATCGGCACCGAGTTCCTGCCCGAGCTCGACGAGGGCGACGTGTTCGTGGTCGTCGAGATGCCGCCGTCGATCAGCCTCGAGCGCGGCCAGGACGTCCTCGCCGTGGTCCGCCGCAAGCTGATGGCGTTCCCCGAGGTGCTCAGCACCCCGTCGGAGCAGGGCCGACCGGAGGACGGCCTCGACAACGAGACGACCAACATGTCGGAGACGTTCGCCCGGCTCAAGCCGCGCTCGCAGTGGCGCCCCGGCTACGACACCCACCGGCTGGTCAACGAGATGCGCGAGTCGCTGTCGGAGATCCCCGGCGTCAAGTTCAACTTCTCGCAGCCGATCAAGGATCGCGTCGAGGAGGCCGTCAGCGGCGTGCGCGGCAAGATCGTCCTCAAGTCGTTCGGCACCGACCTGATCTCCATGCGCGAGACCCTGCTGAGCGCCAAGGAGGTCCTCGCCGACGTGCCCGGCGTGGTCGACCTCGGGCTCTACCGCGACGCCACCGTCCCCCAGCTGCAGATCAAGCTCAACCGCGCCGTCCTGGCCCGCGCCGGCGTCAGCATCGTCGACGCCGCGCACGTCGTCGAGACCGCGATGGCCGGCCGGGTCGTCACCACCTTCTGGGAGGGCGAGCGCGTGGTCCCGATCCGCGTGCGCCTGCCGGCCGACGAGAAGACCAACCTCGAGCGCATCGGCCAGATCATGGTGCCGACCGCCACCGGCGCCCGCCTGCCCCTGCGCGAGCTGGCCGACATCAGCCTCGCCGACGGCCGCATCTCGATCATGCGCGAGGGCAACAGCCGCTACGTCGCCCTCAAGTTCAACGTCGAGGGCCGCGACCTCGGCTCCGTCGTCGACGACGCGATCGCCATCACGAAGGAGAAGGTCGCCGTCCCCGAGGGCCAGTACCTGGTATGGGGCGGCGAATTCGAGAACCAGCAGCGCGCCATGGCCCGCCTGCAGGTCATCGTCCCGGTCGCGCTGCTGCTCGTCTACGTGCTGCTGTACGGCGCCCTCGGCTCGAGCCGCAGCGCGATCACCGTGCTCCTCGCGGCCCCGTTCGCGATGACGGGCGGGCTGTTCGGGCTGTACGCGGCCGGCATCGCGCTGTCGGTCAGCGCCGCGGTCGGGTTCATCGCGCTGCTCGGCCAGGTCTCGCTCGCCGGCCTGCTCGTCATCAGCGCGATCGACGAGGAGCGGAAGGCGGGCCGACCGCTCGAGGCCGCGATCCTCGCCGGCGCGACCACCCGGTTCCGCGCCCTGCTGATGACCGCCCTGCTGGCGATGCTCGGCCTGCTGCCGATGGCCCTGTCCGACGCGATGGGCTCGGAGACCCAGAAGCCGTTCGCGGTGGTCATCGTGTGCGGCATGGCGACCACGCTGCTGGTCGCCCTGGTCGTCGTGCCGGTGCTCTACCGGCTGCTCGCCGCCAAGGAGCTGCGCCAATCCGAAGACCTTGAGCTCGACTTCAGCGAGAAGCCGTCGTCCGCGCACTGACGCGACAGCCAGGAACCCCGTGCCCATGTCCGACAAGACCCCCACCGTCCACGCCGCCGCCCGGCTGGCCCTGTTCGCGGCGCTGCTGCTCGGGGCGTGCGACGAGCCCGCCCCCGAGGAGGCGACCCCGGACCCACCGACCAGCACGCGGCTCGAGGACGGCGGCATCCGCCTCGACGACCGCGCCCGGCCATTCGTCACGGTCGAGGCGGTGGGCAACAACACCAGCGGGGTGATCCTCCGCGTGCCGGCGCGGGTGGCCTTCCGTGACAACGCGATCTCCCGGGTCGGCTCACCGATCCCCGCGCGGGTCATGCAACTGCACGTCCAGGTCGGCGACCTGGTCCACGTCGACGACGCCCTGGCGACCCTGGCCAGCCCCGACGCGTCGAGCTACCACACCGAGCTGGCCCGCTCGCGGGTCGAGCTGGCCGCCGCCAAGGACACGCTCAAGCGCCAGGAGTCGATGGTCGCCAAGGGCGTGGGCCGCGACTACGAGCGGGTCATGGCGGAGATGCGAGTCCGCGACGTCGAGGAGCGCGTGCGGGCGGCCAAGCGCGACGTCGGCCTGCTGGGCAAGAGCTACGGCGGGACGGTCATCGTCACGTCCCAGATCGAGGGCACGGTGCTGCGCCGCAACGCCAGCATCGGCGCGCAGGTCGACCCGAGCGGCGAGCCGCTGTTCGAGATCGGCAACCCGAAGGACCTGTGGGTCGTCGCCGACGTGTTTCAGGACGACCTGTCCATGGTCCGCCCGGGCGCGCAGGTCGACGTCGAGCTGACCTCGCAGCGCCGCATCGTCAAGGGCGAGGTCGCCTCGGTCGGCATCCTGCTCGACACGGCCGTCCGCCGCGCGCCCGTGTACATCGCCCTGCAGGAGGAGGCCCGCGAGGCCCTCAAGGCCGGGATGTTCGCCCGGGCGATGATCGCCGCCGCGAACGTCGAGGGCATCACCGTCCCGGTCGGCGCCGTGCTGATCAAGGACGGCAACAAGTCGATCGTCTACGTCGAACGCGACGACGGCACCTTCATGCGCCGCGACGTCGTCGTCGGCCACGACTTCGAGGACCGCGTCGAGATCGCGTCAGGCCTCGAGGTCGGCGACCGCGTCGCCATCGAAGGCGCGCTCCTCATCGACGGCGCCGTCAATCAGCTCCTGTGAAGCACCCCCGGTGAGGCCCGGAGCACCCGGCCCCTCCGAAGCATCACCGCCCCGCCGCGCGAACGAGTGACTCTCGTCACTATGTACCCCCCTCGGATCATCGTTCCCGTGCTTGTTGCGGGTGCACAGGCGCTCGTGTACAGTCTGGCCTAGTTTTATGAACCGTCTCGGGAATGGCCTGTGGAGGGTAGCCCTTGCGCTGCTCCTCGTGGTCGCGTCCCTGATGATGTTCACCTCGCCTCCGCGAGAGCCGCTGCTCGACCGTCACAACGACGAAGCCTGCAGCGCTCCGGTCGCCCAGGACGTCCCGTTCCTGTCGCGTCAGCAGTCCGGCGAGGACCCGGGCAACGCGAACGCCAAGAAGTGGTCCGAGCCACCGCCCCGGTTCACCTGGGATCGCCGAACGATCGGCGAGCTGCAGATCCTCGCGACCTGCGTCGCCGAGACCTGTCGCCCGCCCTCGGCGCCGCGCAAGCACGCCTCGGCGCGTGGACCCCCGGCGTGACCCTCTCGAGCCGCGCAGCCATTCTTGATTGATGGCGTCGCCGCGGCTCCCGTCCGCGAGTCCGGTCGACTCGTCCTCCGGTACGAACATCCAATCACCACCTCGACGTGACGCCAGGCGATGACCTGCGCGTGATGTCCGGCTGTGCCATGCGCTGAAACCGCCAGCGCCTCTGTTCGCATCCGATCTGACCGGTCTTCCGGGTCCAGATGCCGAATTCCCTCGCTCGCCAGCGCCCCCGCGCCCTGGCTGAAAGCCGTCGCATCCCCATGAGATTCCCATTTTTTGTGTCCTTGCTGGCCGTGCTCGGCTGCGGCGCATCCAATGTCACCAAGGTCGCCGATGCGCCCCACGACCCCCCGGCCGGGGTGATCGGCGCCAAGGTCGACGCCCTCATCCACCTGGCCCCCGGCTCGCGCCCCTACGTCGACGTCCAGCCGGTCGTGATGGAGCCCGAGCACGCCGCCATCCGGGCGCCCGCGCGGGTCGCCTTCCGCGACGGCGCCGTGTCCAAGGTCGGCGCGCCGATCCCCGGCCGCGTCATGAAGCTCCACGTCGAGGCCGGCCAGCGCATCAAGACCGGCGACGCGCTCGTCACCATCGCCAGCCCCGAGGCCTCCGGCTTCCACATGGACCTGTCGCGCGCCCGCATCGAGCTGCAGACCGCCCGCGACCAGTACAACCGCCAGTCCGAGATGGTCAAGAAGGGCGTCGGCCGCGAGTACGAGAAGGTCCTCGCCGAGCACGCCGTCGCCGAGGCCCAGGCCACCCTGCGCCACGCCCAGAAGGCCGTGTCGCTGCTCGGCCAGAGCTCCGGCGGCACCGTCGTCGTGACCTCGCAGATCGACGGCACCGTGCTCCGCAAGTACGCGACCGTCGGCGCCCAGGTCGAGCCCGGGGGCGACCCGCTGCTCGAGCTCGGCAACCCGGACGCCCTGTGGGTCGTCGCCGAGGTGTTCCAGGACGACCTCCTGCTGGTCGGCGAGAAGTCCCCCGTCACCCTCGAGTTCGCCGCGCTCCCGCAGCCGGTCCCCGGCCACGTCGAGGGCCTCGGCGTGCTCATCGACACCGGCCTGCGCCGCGCCCCGGTCTACATCGTCATCGACGGCGACGTCCCCGGCCTGACCCCCGGCATGTTCGCCCGCGCGAACATCCAGGCCCCGGCCAAGGAGGGCGTCACCGTCCCGAAGACCGCCGTGCTGATCAAGGACGGCAAGACCTCGGTGGTCTACGTCGAGGAGCAGGAGGGATCGTTTAGCCGGCGCGAGGTCATCATGGGCCACACGTTCGGCGAGTACGTCCAGATCATCTCCGGCGTCCGCCCCGGGGAGCGCATCGCCGTCGCCGGCGCGCTCCTCATCGACGCCGCCGCCCAGCAGATCCTCTGACCACCCGCGCCAGACAACGAGGTAACCCACCATGATCGGCGCACTAGTTCGAATGTGTGTTCAGAAGCGGCTGGCCGCGGTGCTCATCACCCTGGTCATCGCGATCTACGGCCTCTCCGCCTACTTCAAGACCCCCATCGAGGCGTACCCCGACGTCACCAACGTCCAGGTCAACGTCGTCGCCCAGATGCCCGGCCTCGCCCCCGAGGAGATCGAGCGGCAGGTCACCATCCCGCTCGAGCGCGCCCTGAACGGCACCCCGAGCATGATCCAGATGCGCAGCGAGAGCCTGTTCGGCCTCTCGATCATCTGGTGCGTGTTCGAGGACGGCGCCGACGCGTTCAAGGCGCGCACACGCGTCGCCGAGCGCCTGCTGAACGCCGAGCTGCCCGAGGGCGCCGAGGCCCGCGTCGCCCCCGACGCCACCCCGCTCGGCAAGGTCTATTACTACCGCCTCAGCAGTGACCGCCACTCGCTCTACGACCTCCGCTCCGAGCAGGAGTGGACCGTCGCGCGCTTACTCAAACAGGTCCCCGGCGTCGCCGACGTCGTCGGCATGGGCGGCTACCTCAAGGAGTTCCACGTCGAGGTCGACCCGGCCCGCATGGCCGCCTACGGCCTGACCCTCAGCGACATCACCGGCGCGCTCGAGAACTCCAACAAGAACGTCGGCGGCGGGTTCCAGCCGCACGGCGACCAGGCGCTGGTCATCCGCGGCATCGGCTACCTCAAGAACGCGCGCGACCTCGAGGACGTCGTGCTCGAGAGCGAGGGCGGCACCCCCGTGACCGTCGCCGACGTCGCCAAGGTGATCCAGGCCTACACGCCGCGCCAGGGCACCGTCGGCTACAACGCCGAGCGCGACATCATCGAGGGCATCGTCCTGCTGCGCCGCGGCGAGAACCCCGACACCGTGCTCACCGCGCTGCACGGCAAGATCGACGAGATCAACGCCAAGGTCCTCCCCGAGGGCATGCAGATCGAGCCGATGTACGACCGCAGCACGCTCATCGCGTTCACGCTGCACACCGTCAACGACAACCTGCTGCACGGGTTCGTGCTGATCATCGCGATCGTCTGGCTGTTCCTGCGCAGCATCTACGGCTCGCTGATCGTCGCGCTCGTGATCCCGCTGTCGCTGCTGACCGCGTTCGCCGGCCTGTACCTGCTCGGGCTGCCGGCCAACCTGATCTCGATGGGCGCGATCGACTTCGGCATCCTCGTCGACGGCGCCGTCGTCCTGGTCGAGAACGTCATCCACGAGCTCCACGTCCACAAGCCGACGACCCGGCGCGAGGTCCTCCGCCTGGTCTCCCACTCGGCCATCGACGTGGCCCGCCCGACCTTCTACGCGATGGCGATCATCATCGCCGCGCTGATCCCCGTGTTCACGCTCGAGAGCGTCGAGGGCCGCATCTTCCGCCCGCTCGCCCTGACCTACAGCTTCGCGCTGCTCGGCGCCCTCGTGTTCTCGCTGACCGTCGTGCCGGCCCTGCTGGCCGTCGCGCTGCGCCCGAAGCACGCCAACATCAAGGACCCGAAGTTCATCGACGTGCTCCGCCGCGGCTACCGGGCCATCCTGCGCGCCACCCTGCGCGCCCGCATCCTCCCGGTGCTGCTCGGCGTCGGCCTGCTCGCCGGCGCCGGCGTGATCGGCTCGCGCGTCGGCACCGAGTTCCTCCCGGAGCTCGACGAGGGCGACCTCTATATCTTCGTCGAGATGCCGCCCAGCATCTCGCTCAACTCCGGCCAGGACATCCTCTCGGAGGTCCGCCGCAAGATCATGGAGTTCCCCGAGGTCAACGCCACGCCCGCCGAGCAGGGCCGCCCCGAGGACGGCCTCGACAACGAGGGCATGAACATGGCCAAGGTGTTCGCCCGCCTCAAGCCCAAGGAGGAGTGGCGCGCCGGCCTGACCAAGGAGCAGCTGATCGACGACATGCGCGAGTCGCTCAAGGAGATCCCCGGGATCACCTTCAACTTCTCGCAGCCGATCAAGGACAGCGTCGAGGAGGCCGTCAGCGGCGTGCGCGGCAAGATCGTCGTCAAGGTGTTCGGCCAGGACCTCAAGTCCATGCGCGACACCCTGATCCACGTGATCGACGCGATCCACGACGTGCCCGGCGTCGTCGACCTCGGCCTCTACCGCGACTCGAGCGTCCCGCAGCTGCAGATCAACCTCAACCGCGCGGCCCTCGCCCGCAACGGCATCTCGATCACCGAGGCCGTGTCCGTCATCGAGACCGCCCTCGCCGGCCACATCGTCACCAACCTGTGGCAGGGCGAGCGCGTCGTGCCCGTGCGCGTCCGCCTGCCCGCCAGCGAGAAGGCCGACATCACCCAGATCTCCCAGATCTTGGTCCCGTCGCCCGCCGGCGCCCGCGTCCCGCTGCGCGACCTCGCCGACATCTCGATCTCCGACGGCCGCGCCTCCGTCATCCGCGAGGCCAACAGCCGCTACCTCGCCCTCAAGTTCAACGTCGAGGGCCGCGACATGGGCGGCACCGTCGCCGACGCCATGGCCACCGCCGCGGAGAAGGTCCGCGTCCCCGAGGGCGAGTTCCTCGTGTGGGGCGGCGAGTTCGAGAACCAGCAGCGCGCCATGGCCCGCCTGCAGGTCATCGTCCCGATCGCCCTGCTCATCGTCCTCGCGCTGCTCTACGGCGCCCTCGGCTCCGGCACCTCCGCGCTCGCGGTGCTCCTGTGCACCCCGTTCGCCCTGTCGGGCGGCGTGTTCGCCCTGAGCCTCACTGGCATCGCGCTGTCGGTCAGCGCCGCCGTCGGCTTCATCGCCCTGCTCGGTCAGGTCTCGCTCGCCGGCCTGCTGATCGTCAGCGCCGTCGACCAGCGCCGCCGCGACGGCGCCGACGTGATGACCGCCGTGCTCGAGGGCGCGACCACCCGGTTCCGGGCCCTCCTCATGACCGCCGTCCTGGCGATGTCCGGCCTCATGCCCATGGCCATCTCGACCGGAATGGGCAGCGAGACACAAAAACCCTTCGCGGTCGTCATCATCGGCGGCATGCTCACGACCTTGCTGGTCGCGCTGTTCATCCTCCCCGCGCTCTACACCTTCATCTCGCCCAGGCGCATGGGCCAAGCCAGCGATGAAGACTCCCTCGAAGAAGGGCCCCACCCGTGAACCGTGCCACCCCTCCGGGCCTCCTCCGGCCTCTGGCGCTCGCGCTCGCCGTCGGCCTCGGCGCGCCCGCCACCGCCGTCGCCGGCCCCTCGCCGTTCGGGCCCCAGCCCGTGACCACCCAGCCCGCCGCGAGCCCGCCGGTGGACAGCCCGCGCCCGGTCGTCGTCGCCCCGTCCGCGCTCCCCGACGAGGTCCGCGACAGCGTCACCCTCACCGAGGTGTTCGGCCTGCTCAAGCAGCGCAGCCCCCGCTACAAGTCGGTCCAGTACGAGGTCGACGTCGCCAAGGCCGACGTCAAGCAGGCCCGCGTCCTGCCCAACCCGATCATCAACATCGCCCTGCTCTACCTGAACCAGGGCTTCAACCAGAACGGCGTGGCGACCTACTACGGCAACGTCACCCTGCCGATCCTCATCGCCGGTCAACGCCGCTGGCGCGTCAAGGCGGCCGAGACCAGCGTCAAGTCGGCCGAGGCCAGCGTCAAGGCGACCTACCACGACCTCGCCCACGACGCCCGCTCGCTGTTCGTCGACCTCCAGGCCGCGCAGGAGCGCGTCCGCGTGCTCGACGAGGCGCTCGTCGACCTCGCGCGGCTCGAGCTGCTGATCAAGGAGCGCCGCCGGTCCGGCGTCGAGACCGAGTACGACACCATCCGCATCGCCATCGAGGTGTCCGCGTGGAAGGCCCGCCGCGCCGAGGAGGAAGCCGACGCCCAGGACACCGCCGGACAGCTCGGCGTGCTGCTCGGCATCCCCGCCTGGTACCCGCGCGCCGAGGGCGAGTTCAAGCAGCTCGGCGTCACCGGCAACCCCGACGCGATGTGGTCCGAGCTCGAGCGGACCCAGCCGGCGATCGAGGCGGCCCGCCGCGAGGAGGCCGCCTCCGTCAAGAACATCGACCTCCAGCGACGCGAGCGCTGGCCGGTCCCGTCGATCACCGCCGGCACCGTCGCGATCCAGAACTACTACTCGATCTCGACGTCCGTCGGCCTCACCATGCCGATCCCCATCTTCGACTGGGGTCAGGGCCAGATGGCCCGCGCCGAGGCCCGCAGCCAGCAGGCGCGCCTCCAGAAAGAGGCCGTCGTCGCCAGCACCCAGGCCGAGCTCAAGCGGGCCATGCGCCTGCTCGAGCACCGCCGCTCGGCCCTGCAGACCTTCGAGAGCGACGTGTTCGCCCGCATCCCCACCCTCAAGCAGATGTCCGAGGACGCGTTCCGCGACGGTCAGGCCCAGCTCATCGAGCTGCTCGACGCGACCCGCGCCCGCTTCGAGGTCAAGCTGACCCACATCGACATGCAGGAGGCCGTCATCCAGAGCGAGGTCGACCTGCTCGCCGTCACCGGTCGCATCGAGGAGACGAGGCCATGACCGCCACCCACCGCGCCGCGGCCCTCGCCCTGCTGGCCCTGCCATTCGTCATGGCCCCCGGCAAGTGCGGCTTCGCCCTCGACTTCACCGAGACGATCCTGATCCCCGACCACGTCGAGCAGATCGTCATCGACGCCGACGACGGCAGCGTCGTCGCCACCTCGTACGCGCGCCAGGCGACCCTGCTCAAGCGCCACACCTTCGGGTTCGAGCCGAGCGTCGGCGAGGTCGACTTCACCATCGAGGACGGCGTCCTCCACTTCGTGGCCCGCTGCAAGTACGAGGGCAACTGCCGGTTCGACCACATGCTCGAGCTCCCGCTCGGCATCAGCTTCGAGATCACGATGAAGGACTCGCAGATCTCGCTCGGCTACATCGGCGGCGACATCGACGTCACCTTCGAGACCGGGTGGTTCCGGGGCGTGCGCCTCGAGTCGCCGAACACCCGCATCGAGCTCGGCGAGGGCGACGTGACCCTCGACCACGCCACCGCCCCGGAGACCGTCACGGTCGAGCTCGGCGAGGGCACCGTCGAGCTCCTCGTCCCGCCCGGCGCCTATCAGTGCAAGTTCACAGCCGACAACGGCAAGGTCGACACCAGCGACGACATCACCTGCGACGACGCCGCCGAGGCCGTGCTCGACATCACCGTCAAGACCGGCGACATCACCGTGAAGGGGGCCGAGTAGCCGTGCGCGCCGCCGTCTGTCTGCTCGCCGCCCCGCTGCTGATCGGCTGCGGCGACGTCCTGTACGACCAGAACCAGCGCGCGCTGATCCTCGACCCGGTCGAGCGCGTCGCCTTCGACGTCGACATCGGCAGCGTCGAGGTCTACGCGTTCGACCGCACCGCCATCAGCCTGCTGTTCTACCTCCGCGGCGCCGAGAGCCAGATCGACGACATCGGCTGGGACCTCGAGGAGGACCAGGTCCACGCGTTCATCGGCTGCAAGACGCTCGAGGATCAGCGCAGCTGCATCGCCGACTTCTACTGCGAGGTCCCGCTCGGCACCGCCGTCGTCTCGCACACCACCCGCGGCGACCTCAAGCTCACCGGCGTCGACGCCCCCGTCGAGGCGACCGTCGCCGGCAACGTCGACGGCTTCGACCTCCGCGCCCCGACCCTCGACCTCGACGTCACCGGCGGCGACGTCACCCTCACCCTCCTCGATCCGCCGCAGTCCGTCCGCATCGCTCTCGACGCCGGCATCGTCGACATCACCCTCCCGGCGGGCCCGTACCGCTGCGACCTCGACGCCCAGGACGGCGAGGTCAACATGACCGGCGTGCTCTGCGACGACGCCGCCGGCTCCTCCCTCGAGATCTCCGTCGGCTCCGGCGATATCAACCTCCAGGTGGCCTCATGACCCTCCCACGCCTCACGTTCGCCGCTGCCCTGCTCGCCGGCTCCACCGCCCACGCGGCCCCCGAGCTCGACTTCCTCACCGCCGACGACGAGACCCCCGTCGCCCTCGACCTCGATGGCTCCGGCGATCTCATCCTCGCCAGCGACGCCGACGGCGGCGACGCCACCCTCGTGCGCCTCGACGTGCTCGGCGCCCGCAAGGCCCAGACTCGCCTGTCCGGCGCCGTCACCGACCTCGCCGTCGACCGCCGCACCGGCCACGTGCTCGTCGCCGACGAGTCCGGCCTCACCGCGTTCGACCCCGGCTTCGTGCCGCTGTGGCGCCTCCCGCTGCCCGTCACCAACCTCGCCGTCGGCGAGCACGGCACGGTCGCCGGCCTCGCCGCCAGCGAGCTGCACATCCTCGACGAGCACGGCCGCACTCGCTCCGTCGTCGACCCCGGGTTCGCCGCCCGCGACCTCGCCGTCCTCGACGCCGCCGGCCTCGTCGCCGTCACCGGCTCACTCCCCTGCGCCGGGCTCGACAGCCTCGCCCTCGCCGCCTTCGACCACACCGGCGCCGCGCGCTGGATGGCCCACGGCGACCGCGAGGAATGTGACACCGCCGCCCGCGGCGTCGCGCTGTCCCGCGGCGACGACGGCCAGCTCTACCTGCTCGCCGAGGTCGACGGCCGGCTCCCCGCCTACCTCCGCGCCCGCGCCACCGTGGTCATCGACGGTTACACCGACCCGGAGACCGCCAACCCCGCGCAGGCCGCCTACTACGCCCGTTTCAC
>Ga0075163_10007086_pt1 | contig 14853 bp, 12 predicted proteins | sample JI1023141ADNA_FD_71478 | JGI IMG/M metagenome (GOLD analysis project Ga0075163, IMG submission 71478) | Wastewater effluent complex algal communities from Wisconsin, to seasonally profile nutrient transformation and Carbon sequestration -... | ecosystem: Engineered > WWTP > Effluent > Algae...
GAGCCGTCGGTCATGGCGCCGACGTTCGTCTGGAACATCATGTTGAACGAGCGGGCCTCGGTGAGGGAGCCGGGCTCGCCCGTGGCGGGGGACGGGATGAGGGGAACCTGCTCGGGCGTGGCCTCGGTGAAATCCTTGGGCGTGACGGGGGCGAGGGTGCCGACGATGGCTTTCTTGCGCTTGAAGGATTCGGCGGCGGCCTGGAGATCGGCGGCCGTCTTTTCGCTCTCGAGGGCGCTGACGTAGCCGACGGTGTTGCCGTCAACGACGACGGGGGAGAAGAAGAGTTGGTCGGCGCGGAAGCGCTGCTTGGAGGCTTTGCAGTCCACGAGCGGGTCGCTGAAGCCGGCGACGTGGCCGGAGGCTTCCCAGACCTTCGGGTGCATGATGATGGAGGTCTCGATGCCGACGATGTCATCGCGGCGGCGGACCATGTCGTTCCACCAGCAGTCGCGGATGTTTTTCTTCAGCTCGGAGCCGAGGGGACCGTAGTCGAAGAAGCCGTTGAAACCGCCGTAGATTTCGGAGGACTGGAAAATGAAACCGCGGCGCTTCGCGAGCGCGACGATGTTGTCCATGGAGACAGCGGGCGGGACGGGTGCGGTGGATTCGGCTGACATAAGAAGTGAGAGATAGCGCGGAGGAAGAGACGGGGTCAATTCTGCGGTTGGATGTTTCGGGCACGAACAGGGCTGCCAGCGGTGGCTTGCGTCCCAGCTATGAAGGGGCGAGCTTCGGCCGATGAACTACACGGGCACAGTGAAGAACGGCGTGGTCGTTTTGCCGTCCGACGCAACCTTGCACGAGGGCGCGGTCGTCAAGGTGGAGCCGATGGAAGTGGACCCAAAGGACGATGCGTTTCTCGCAGCGGCTCTAAAGGTGACCAAGCCGCGGCCGCATTGGGCCGGCGACTACGCGTTGAACCACGGCCACTATGTGAGCGGTGAGCCGAAGAAGGCATAGGCGTGATTTTCGCGGACACGTTTTTCTATCTGGCTCTGCTCCGGAATGACGACCCGGCCCATGTGCGGGCGCTGGCTGCGGCCCGTCTGAACCGGCCGATTTTGACGACGGAATTTGTTTTGTTGGAGCTCGGCAACGCCTGCGCCCGAGCGGAAGACCATGCAGATTTTCTGGCCCTGATTGAGGGAATCCGGGCTACCGCCCGCATCACGGTGGTGCCGCTTGGCTCGAGCCTGATGGAACGCGGGCTACAGCGCATGGGGGAGCGGGCGGACAAGGATTGGTCGCTGACTGACTGTGTCTCGTTCGTCGTGATGGAAGATCACGCGATTACCGAAGCATTGACCGGCGACCGGCATTTTGAGCAGGCGGGGTTTGCAGCGTTACTGAAATAGCCGGGTTGCGACCAAGAATCCAAACAGTCGGCTTCGAGAAGCAGACCGAGAGGGACAGACGGCCTGACGCGCGGCTCTCCGGAGCCCACAGTTTCAGGAACCGGGTTGCGAAACGAAAGTCGGAGCTGCACTGTCCCGCGGCTTGTCGACTTCGGCGGGCGTCCCCTTCTCTCTTTTTCGCATTCTATGAATCCTCGTTTTCTCACTCAGAATCTCGTGTTGGCGGCGGCGTTGGCGTTGGCCGGAGGGTCGGCGTTGCAGGCAGCGGAGAAATCCAAGGAGAAGGACAAAGAAAAGGCCGAGGCGCGCGTGCCGCTCGTGCTCTCGACGGACGCGAAGGCGATCCAGCGCGAGGCGGCCGACCGTGTGAGCTATGCGGCGATGATCAAGCGGGTCGCGCCGAGTGTGGTGGCCGTGATCGCCAACCGGAAGGAACGCGCCGCGGCGGTCGCAACGCCGAATTTGGAGGAGTTGCTGCAGCGCCAGTTTCCCGGGATGCCGGGGCAGCGTCCGCGGCGTCAACAGGTGCCGATGCCGACGCGGCCCGGTGCAGCGGAGAGCGGCGCGATGTCGGCCGGCCCGGCGTCGGGCGTGATCATCTCGGCGGACGGTTACATTTTGACGAACCACCGCGTGATCGACGGCGCGGAGGACGTGAAGGTGGCGTTCGGCGAGCCGCGCAAAGAATACGCGGCGACCGTGGTAGGGCGCGATGCGCGTTCGGATGTGGCGCTGTTGAAAATCGATGCGACCGGGCTGAAGCCGGCGACGCTCGGCGACAGCGACAAGCTTGAGCTCGGCGACGTGGTGCTCGCACTCGGCAATCCGGCGGGACGCGGGCACACCGTGAGCCGCGGGATCGTGGCGGCGCTGGGGCGTGACGGTGCGGCCGACGGCGCGGAAGATTTTATCCAGACGGATGCGGCGATCAATCCGGGCAACGCGGGCGGCGCGCTCCTCGACACCGACGGTCGGGTGATCGGGTTGAACGCGGTGCGCGTGGCGCGCGATGACGGTAATGCGGGCCTCGGCGTCGCGGTGTCGGTGAATGTCGCGCGGTTTGTCGCGGAGCAGCTCGCGAAGAACGGTCGCGTGGAGCGCGCGCTGCTCGGCGTGGAAACGCAGCCGCTGGAGCCGGACTTGATCGCGGCGTTTAACGTGAAACAAGGCGCGCTCCTCAGTGAAGTGCGCGCGGGCGGGCCGGCGGACAAGGGCGGGCTCAAGGGCGGCGATGTGGTCACGCGGCTCGATGCGACGGAGATCAAGGACCACCGCCAGTTGCAGCAGATGATCGCGCGGCTCGCGCCGGGCAAAGAAATCACCCTCACCTACGTGCGCGACGGCAAGTCGGCCGAGGCCAAGGTGAAACTCGGCACGGCTTCGTCGGACAAAGCGGCGAACAACACCGAGCGCTCGGGCGATATCGCCGACACCGAGGGCGTGCTGGACGATGTGTCGATCGACGAGCTCACCGCGGAACTGCGTGAGCAGCTCAATGTGCCCACGCGCATCCAAGGCGTGTTTGTCACGAGCGTGGCGCCGGGCGGACCCTCGGCGCGCGCGGGCATCCAAGAAGGCGACATTTTGCTCGAGCTTGATCGGCGGCCGATGCGCACGGTGGAAGAGGCCGTGAAATTGAGCGAAGAAATCAAGGGGCCGAAAATCCTCGTGCAGCTCTGGCGCGAGGGCCGCGTGCGGTTGCTCGTGGTGGACGAGTCGAAGAAGTAGGACGGAGCCTCGCTGTTTTCAGCGGGGCGGAAGTGCCGCCCTTACAGGGCTCGGGTAGCCCCGTAATATTTCCCAGGCGTTGGCCCTGGGCTGTCAATTTTCGCCCCTTTGGGGCTGCGAAATCGCTGACTGTTACGCAGTGAAAACAACAAGGAGCCTACTTGCCGGCGATTCGGGATGTGGTCCGCGGCCGTGCAATGAAATCGCCTGCAAGCAGGCTCCTACCCCACGCTCGTCTCATCTCGAACGCGAACTGGAATAGGCGTTTCTCGACGACCGGCTGCTCTACGATTTCTGCGGGTTCGGCGCCATGACGCGGGAGAGGGTGTGGTGCAGGTCGTCCAGATTGAAGGGTTTCGTGAGCGCGGCGCGGAAGCCGTGTTGCGTGTGCTCGTGGAGAATCGCTTCCTGCGAATAACCACTCATCACCACGGCCTTCACCGCGGGGTCGAGCGCGCGGAGGGCCGCGAGGGTGGCGAGGCCGCCCATGCCGCCGCGCACGGTGAGGTCCAGGAGGACGACGTCGAAGGGGCGGCCGGCGGCTTGCGCCGCGCCGTAGAGATCGACGGCGGTCTGGCCTTCGGGGGCGAGCGCGACGGTGTAGCCGAATTGCTCGAGCGCGAGGGCGACGGTTTCGCGGAGGGGGGCTTCGTCGTCCATCACGAGAATGTGGCCGACGGTCAGATTGGCGGCCGGGGTGGCAGGCGTCGGAGCGGCGGCAGGTAGCTGGGTGGCCGGGAGGTAAATGTGAAACGTCGAGCCGGCACCGGGCGCGGTGTCGACGGTGAGAGCGCCGCCGTGTTGATGGATGACGGAGTGAGCGATCGTGAGGCCGAGGCCCATGCCTTTCTGCACGCCGCGGCGTTTGGTCGAAAAGTAGGGGTCGAAAATTTTCGGGACGACATCGAAGGGGATGCCGTGGCCGGCGTCGGTGAGCGCGAGGTGCAGGTAGTCGCCGGGAGGGAGCGCGGCGACGGTGGCCGCGGGAAGGACGAGGTTTTCCGCGCGGAGGCGCACGATGCCGCCGGCGGGCATGGCTTCGCGGGCGTTGAGCACGAGATTGTGCAGGACGCTTTCGATCTGGGCGGCGTCGATCTCGGCCCGCCAGAGATCGGGCGCGATGGCGATTTCCGAGCGGGCGTTGGAGCCGCTGAGCGCGAGGGTGACGGCTTGGTCGAGGAGGGGCGCGAGGTCGGTGGGGCGGCGCACGGCGGCGTCGCCTTGGGCGAAGGTGATGAGTTGCTGCGTGAGCAGTTTCGCGGCGGCGGCGGCGGTCTTCACGGCCTCAAGATAACGGCGAGGTTCCTCGGGGGAACGGCGCGTGAGAAGGGCCATGTCGACGTTGAGGACCATCGTCGCGAGGAGGTTGTTGAAATCGTGGGCGATGCCGCCGGCGAGGATGCCGGTGGACTCGAGTTTACCGAGGATGAGCTGGTCGGCGGCGGCCTGTTTTTGCGCGGTGAGGTCGCGGACGGCGGCGATGCGAGCGGGTTGGCCTTCGAAGACGCATTCGCGGCAGGAGGTCTCGATGGGGATGCGGGTCCCGTCCTGGCGGAGACCGACCGATTCCCGCTTGGTGGTGCCGGTGGCGGTGGACAGCGCGGTGGCGAACTCGGCGCGGAACTCGGAGGGGATGAGATCGAGGAGGGATTTTCCGGTGAGCTGTTCGACCGAGTAGCCGAACGTCGCGGCAAAGTTTTGGTTGGCGAGAACGATGGTGCCGCCCCGGTGGATGATCCAGCCCTCGAACGCGGCATCGACGAGGCCGTGGAAGCGGGCCTCGCTCTCGCGAAGGGCGGCGGCCTGCCGGGAGACGCGGGCGAGCATGTGGCGTTGCCACCCGACAAAGGCGGTGATCGCGAGGAGGCCGAGGGAAATATAAATCGCGTAGGGGCGGAGATCGGCGAGGCGGATGGGGTGCGGCTCGATGGGGCCGATCCAACGGTCGTAGAGGCGGTCGAAGGTGCCGTTGCGGAGGAGCGTGGCGAGGGCGTCGTTGATGCGGACGAGCGTGGCGGCATCGCCTTTGCGGACGGCGAAGCGGAAGTGGTGGAGGATGTCGTCGACGAATTCGCGGCGGAGATTGTAGCTGTTGGTGGTGTATTTGTGCTCGAGGGCGTAGGTGAGGAGGAGGGCGTCGCAGGTGCCGTTTTGCACGGCGTCCATGGCGGCCTGGGGAAGGGGGAACGGCTGCATCGTCGCGCCCCAACCGCCGTTCGCGAGCGCGTTGCTGAGCGCGGTGGTGCCGGCGAGGGCGGCGATAGTCTTGCCGCGAAAATCGGCGGTGGTGCGGATCGGGGGGCGGTCGCGCCGGGTGTAGACGAGGCCGTGGACGGAGGCGTGGGCGACGGAAAAATCCATACCGGCGACGCGGTCGGCATTACGGGCGACGTTGGCGAGGGCGTCGATGCGACCGGCCTCGAATTCTTCGAGGAGCTGCGTCCAGTGTTTGGCGACGATTTCGACTTCCCCGAGGCCGGCGCGGCTCATCGCGGCGACGAGTTCGGCAGTGAAGCCGGCGGGACGGCGCCGGTCGTCGAGAAACGAGACGGGGTGATCGGCGATCTCGACGCCGATGCGCAGACGCGGTTCCGCGGCAGCGAGAGCGGTCACACCAAAAAGGAGCAGAAGGCTGAAATAGAGCGTGCGCATGAAAGAGGCGCGCCTCCTCCGGTAAGCAAAAACGGAGCAAGCGTAGCGCCGCAGGCGCAGGACATGTCGCACGCGCCGGGGCGGCCCGTCGAGCCCATACCTTCCGGAGAACCGCAGGGATAAATTCCGGTAATACGTAGGTGGCCGGGAAAACTGCGCGGCGGGCGGCGGCGACAACTGGCGGCGATCGGCGGCGGTTGGGCGATCAGGGAGCTTTCGCGCGCGGGCGGACAGGCACGTGCACCTCGAAAAGTTTCAGGAACGGCGGCACGAAGGGCGCATTCCAATAGACGCCGTAAGCCTCGCCGGCGGCTTCGAGCTCGGGCTGCGTGGCGAGCCAAGCGACGACAACGGCGCGGGCTTTCTCGAAATTCGCACGCGAGTAGCCGCCGCGTTCGCCACGGCTGACGACGCGCCGCTCGGGGACGCGGACGACTTCGACGCCGGCTTCGTTGCCCGCGACTTTGGCGCGCTCGCTCTCGCCGACCCAGAAGAACATCGCGGCCGACTCGACGCGGGCCTCGACGGGCGAGGTCATCGCGATGTTGTGCTTGGAAATGTAGCGGAAGAGCGGGCTGAAGAGGTTGTCGGCGGTGTCGAAATAGTTGCCGCGACCGGTGGATTGCAGGAGCACGCCGGCGGGGAGGGTCTTCACCTCGGTTTGGCCGGCCGGCGTGGGCGGAAAAGCTTCGGGAGCGGCCATGGCGAGAGAGGTGGTGAAAAGCGCGAAGACGACGGTGAACCAACGCATGGCGGGAAGGGAGCGCGGGCCGGCAGGGAACGCAAATCGGACGGGGCGCGGACGCGCGGGATTGGCGGTTGAGTGTTGGCGGCGAGGCCGTTTCGCTAGCGGGGCGTCGCCGCTCCCAGCGGTCATTCGCTCCCGACCATGACAACCTCGCTTTTCCGTATCGTGAGCCTCTCGGCGTTGTTTGCTCTCATTGTGGGAGTCGGAGCGGGTGTAGTTTGGGCAGCGGACGCGGCCCCGAAAAAAAGCAAAGCCGGCAAAGGCGCGGGCGCCGCGGCGGGGCCGGCGCGGTGGGAAGCGACCATCAAAAAATTCGAGGCGGCCGACGCCGCGTTGCCGCCGGCCAAGGGCGCCGTGCTCCTCGTCGGCGGCTCCAACGCGCGGCGCTGGACGGATGTCGGCGAGCATTTTCCGCAACACCGCGTGATCAACCGCGGCTTCGGCGGTGCGCACCTGTCCGATGTGCTGCACTTCGCCGACCGCATCGTGCTGCCGTATGCGCCTAAGACGATTCTGCTCAACGCGGGCGGCAACGACCTCGCATCCGGCAAATCGCCCGCGCAAATCCGCGACACCGCGCGGGCCTTCATCGCGAAAGTGCGCGCCGCGCTGCCTGAGGCGCGCATCTGCCTGCTGGCCATCCCGCCGGTGCTGCGCGCGGCCGAAGCACCGGCCAGCATGGCGGCGATCCGCGCCTTGAACGGCCAACTCGCCGAACTGGCGCGCGCGGAGAAAAACGTGGAGTTCATCGATCTGTTTGCCGCGTTTCTCGACGCGCAAGGCCGCCCGCGGACGGAGTTTTTCGTCGCCGACGGCACCCACTTCAGCGCGCCGGGCTACGCGGCGGTGGCGGAGCTGGTGCGGAAAAAAATCTGAACCGCGCAGACCACCGTATTCGGAAGGCAAATTTACTCCGCTTCTCCTTTTCCGCCCATGCGCCTCATCGATCTCTCGCAGCCGCTCTACGACAACGCGCCGAATTGCCCGGTGCACCCGCCCGTGGCGTTCAAACGCACGGCCGATCATCCGACCGACGGTTGGCGCATGGAGGAAATCGCGATGGCCACGCACACGGGCAGCCACCTCGATGCGCCGCTGCACAAAATCGCGGGCGGCCGGAGTATCGACGCGCTGCCGCTGGAGACGTTTGTCGGGCCGGCGCACATCGCGGATTTGCGCGGGCTCGCGGCAGACGCGCCGATCGGGCCGGACGTGTTGGCGCGGGCACTACACGGGAAGCTCGCGGGTGAGATCGTGCTGCTCGCGACGGGCTGGGGCGACAAACGCGCGAAGACGGACGAGTGGCTGCGGCACTCGCCGTTTGTCGATCCGGCCGGCGCGCGGTGGCTGGTGGGGCGCGGCGTGCGCGGCGTGGGCATCGACCACTACTCGATCGGCGGCAGCGGGCCGCTGAATGCGGAGACGCACACGATTCTGCTCGGGTCGGGCATCTGGGTGGTCGAAGAACTCAAGTTTCCCGCCGAGGTGTTTGGGCTGCCGCAGCCGGTTAAGTTTTGGGCGTTGCCGATGAACTGGCCGGGCTGCTCGGGAGCGTTTTGTCGGCCAGTGATCGAGGTGACGTGAGGGTGGCGGGGCTAGCGCTTAGCCGGCTTAGATTCTTTCTTCTTCAGCGGGCGGCTGATGAGCATCTGCAATTTTGAGTTCGGGTGGGTGAGCGTGCCGCTCAGGACTTCGGCTTCGGTGAAACGCGCCATGAGAATCTCGCCGTCGGTCGCGCGGTTGCGGTCATAGGAAATGTAGAGCGTGCCGTCGGGCGCCTGGAAGCCATCGGGGTAGGAAATGCCTTTGCGTTCATCGAGCATCAGCCCGCCCTTCCACGTGAGGCCGTCGTCTTCGGAGAGAAAGGCTTTGAGTTTGCTGCGGCCTTCGTGGGCGTCGGGGGTGTCGCCGTGTTTCACGAGGAGGACGCGTCCAGAGGCTAGTTTGCGCAGATGAAAGCGCGCGACGGGATGGCTGAGCCCGGGAGGAACGGAGGGCTCGGACCAGGTTTTGCCGCGATCGGCGGAGGTGCTTTGCATCAGGCCCTTGCTCGTGCGCGCCAGCATCCAGAGCGAGCCGTCGTGGCGTTCGACGACCATGTGTTCGTGCCAGTTAGGATTCGGCAGCACGACGTGGCCGCGGCGTTCCCAGGTCACGCCTTGGTTGGAGGAGACGAAGACGTTGGCGCCGCGATAGGGATCGAGCTCGGGAAACAGATTTGCCTGCGCAAACGGGCCGATGCCGTGGTTCTGGAGGAGCTGCACCGGGAGCATCCATTCGCCGGTGGAGAGCACGATGGGTTTGTTCAGAGCGGAGCCGTGCCAGAGGCGGCGCGGGGCCGACCAGGTGGGTTTCTCGGCGTCGGGATTTTCGCAGATCGCCGCCCAGAGGCCGCCGCGGCCGTCGAAATGGTTCATCGTTTGATCAAAGAAAAACCAGAGCCGGCCGAGCGGGTCGGTCCAGAGATTGCCGACGATCACGGAGCGCGGGAGAGGCAGGTGTTTCGCCTGGCTGTCGATGACGAGGCGCGGCTTCGACCACGTCGTGCCATCGTCGTCGCTGGTGGCGGCAACCATAAACGCGAGCGGGTTGTCGCCGCCGGCCACCCACGCGGCCCAGAGCCGGCCTGCCGGAGTGCGGGCGATGCCGATGGTCATGCCGTAGTCGAGTTGATCGTAATCGTAGTCGGGGAGGGGCGAGGTGTTGAGTCGCGGCGGGGCGAGCGCGAGGTCGGCGACTTTGCGCAGCACTTCGAATTCGAAGGCGCGCGCGGCGGCGGGGTCCAAGGAAGTGAGGGCGGACTCGGTTTTTTGGGCGCGGGCGCAGATCGCGCCGAGCAGCAGGGCACCGAGGGCGTGGAGAATTTTGGGGAGGCGCATGGAGAAGGGGACGACGTTGGATCGGAAGAAACGAGACGGCCGGGCTCAGTTCGCACCAAAAATCCAGCCGTTCGTCACAGAAAAGTTCACTTCGAGCGAACCGTAGAAACAGGCTTCTACCATGCAAACCCCCGCCCCCGCTGCCGGCACCGTTGCGTCCAGTGACTCGATTTCAGCAGCCTGGTGGCGCGAACCGCGATGGCCGCTGGTCGCAGTGATCGGGCTGGCGCTCGCGCATCTGGCGTGGGTGGGCGCGCATCTCTCTCCAGCGATCATGAGTCCGGATGCCAACGGCTACGTCGTGCAGGCGCGGTTGCTCGCGGACGCGGGGCGCACGTCGTTTTCCACGACGTCGCCGGTGCAATACGTCGGCATGCACTGGCTGGAAACGACGGACGGCTTGTTTCACAGCCGCTATCCGGCGGGGCTGCCGGTGATCTTCGCGGGGGCGTGGAAACTCGGCGGGTTGGGCGCGCTCGTGTGGGTAAACCCGATCCTGGCAAGCGCGACGCTCGTGCTCGTGTTTTTCCTCGCGCGGCGCTTCACGGGTGGCTGGACGGCGTTACTCGCAGCGGCGGTCGTCGCGACGGTGCCCGTGACCAACCAACACGCGCTCGACGCCGATGCGCACGTGGCGGCGACGTTTTTTCTCGTCGGCGGCGTGCTGGCGCTACTGCGGTTTGGCGAGACGCGCGCGCCGGCGACGGGGCTGCTCGCGGGCGTGCTGCTCGGCCTCGTGCCGACGGTGCGCTATCCCGAGGCGTTGGTGGGCGTGACGGTAGCGGCGTGGCTTTTTTGGCAAGTGCGACCCATCGTGCGCGTGTGGCCGGCGGTGCTCGGCGCGGCGTTGCCGATCGGCGCGCTGTGCGTGCACAACGCCGCGGCCTATGGGGCGTTTTGGCGGACCGGCTACGCGCTCACGAACGAGCAGACGGGCTTCGGCATCGGCTATTTTCTCTCGCATGCACTCGGTTACCTACAGGCGCTCGGCGGCCAGGGACTCGCGCTGTTTTTCGCCTTCGGCGCGGCGGGTGTGGCGGCGCTGGCGGTGGAGCGGCGCACGCGCGCGCCGGGCGTGCTGTTTGCGGGCATCGCGACGCCGCTCGTGCTGCTTTACATGGCGTATTATTTCGGCGGCGGCGGGCCCGGCGGGGGCCAAGGCGCGGCGGTGGGCAACCTGCGTTTTCTCGTGCCGACGTTTCCGTTTTTTGCGATCGCGGGTGCGTGGTTGCTCGGCCGCATGGCGGAGCAACTCGGCGCGGCGGGACGCGCGGCGCTCGTGGCCGTGGCGGCGTTGCAACTGATCGTGAGCATCGGCTCGTCGTCGCAGACGTTAAAGACGACCGGCGCAACGATCGCCGCCGCGGCGCGGGCGCGGCAACTCGCCGACAAAGAAATCCCCGCGGGCTCCGTGGTAATCGTCGAACGGCAACTCGCGGAGAGCCTCGATGCGGCGGGCCAATGGAAACTCGTGGAGGAGAATTTCCTGGTGTCGGGCGGCCCGCGCGCCGGCGGCGGAGGTTTTCCTCCGATGGGCGGCAGCGATCAGCCGAATCCCCAGCAAGTCGGCAAAAACCGTGCGCAGCAGGCCCGTTATTCCGGTCTCGGCGCGACGGAACGCCGCGCCAAAGCGTGGGCCGATCTGCGCGCGTGGGCCGGCGACAAGCCGGTGTATTGGTTCGCGCGTTCGCTCGACACCGTGGACGGCGCGTTGCCCGACGAAGCCGACTACAAGAGCGTCGCAGAAATCGATGCACCCTCGATGATGGGACCGGGCGGCGGTGGCGGCGGCCCCGGTGGCGGACCTCCGGGCATGGGTCCGATGATGGCGGGCGGTCCCGGCATGAGAGGCGGTTTGCCGGGCGCGCGGGGACCCGGTTTGGCCGGCGGGCCGGGTATGCTCGGACCGCGCGGCGCCATGGGCGGCGGCGCGGCCACGACAAAGCTGCGCGTGGTGCGACTGATCTTTCCGAAAGCACCGGCGGAAAAAGCGCGCGAGTAAATCAGGTGTCCGCGTGAGCGGGTCGGGTCACACCGGCAGGTTGCGTTGAGCGACGCACCTATCAAGGCTCGCGCAATAGCCCGGCTGTGGTGGGCGGGCGCGTCCCTGCGCCCGCATGGTCGGAGCGTGCGAGGTTTTCCCATGCCGGCACAGAGACGTGCCGGCCCACCCATCAATCGTCAGGCGATTGCGCGACCATCAATAAATGGCGGTCGTCGAATCCGCGCCCCGTGAAATGGCGGATGGACTTGGCGGGCGATTCTTGAAATGGCCTCTGGCGATTTCGCGCTCTCTCCCTCCGATGAAATTCCTCTCCAAAACCCTCGCCCTGTTTTCCCTGACCGTCGCCTGCGTGATGGTCGCTCCGCTCCAAGGCGCGGAAGCGAGCGGCATGAAGGTGACGACGGCGAAAAAGCCGTTCGACACGCATTTCGTAAAGCCGACTGCGGTCGACTGTGCGAAAGTTCTGCCGCCCCCGCCGGCGCCCGGCTCGCTCGCCGCGCGCGCGGATCTCGAAGCGGTGTTGCAGATGCAGGCGTGGCGCACGCCCGAGCAGGTCGCCTGGGCCAAGCGCGTCGACAAAAACGACCTATTCATGTTCGCGGATGTGCTCGGCGCCTGGTTCGCCAAAGCCAACTTGCCGCTGACGACGGCCTTCATGAAAGACGTCGACGAGGACCGTCACGAAGTCACCGAGGTCGCGAAAAAACTGTTTGCCCGGGCGCGTCCGTGGGTCGTCGATCCGCGCGTGCAGCCTTGCGTGGGTAAGCCGAGCAACGACTCCTACCCGAGTGGCCACACCTCGTCGATTTTCACGCGCGCCGGCGTGCTCGCGGAAATTTTCCCCGAGAAGCGCAAGGAGCTGTTCGACTTCGCGCACCGTGCCGTGTGGGGCCGAATCTATGGCGGCGTGCATTTCCCGACCGACCTGGTGGGCGGCTGGATGTTGGCAGAACCCATCGTGGAGGAACTCAAGAAGAGCGCCGCGTTTCGGGCTCAGGTCGAAAAATGCCGCGCGGAGATGGCGCCGTTTGCGGCCAAGCCGGCCGCACCGTAAAAGCGAACCGCGCCGGCGCTCAGTAGCGCTGGCCGAGTTTTTTATAGACGAAACTCATCAGCCAGGCGGGGCCGATGAGGAGGAAAACCACGTCTTTGAAGAAGGAGGGTTTCTTGCCCTCGATTTTGTGCCCGATGAACTGCCCGATCCACGCGAGCACGAAAATCACCGCGCAGATTTTCCACACGGGCACGGTATCCGAAAGCTCGATGCCCACGATCGCCATGTAGCACAGCGCCATAAAAAACAGGAGCCCGGCACTCAGCGCGGGCGAGAGGCGCACGTAGAACAGGGTCGTCACCGCGATCGCGACGAGCGACCAATTGAACCCGGGCACCTGCTCCGCGAAGAAATCCGGCACCGGCAGTGTCCAGATAAAACCCATGATGCTGAAAAAAATCAGTGGCACACAGATCCAATGAATGAGTTCGTTGGTAGCGTGTTGGTGGCTCTCGCCATATTCGGCGAACCACTGGTCGGCAGATTTTTTATCGGACATGGAGCGCAGCGGGGTTACCCGAAAAATGCGCGACCGGGCGCGGCGGTCAACGGCGCGCAAGCCGCAACTTCCACGACAATCGGATTGCCCGCGGAGTGTTTTCCTCCGCCAAGTCGCCACTGCCAAATCCACTGTCCCCAATGACCGTAGTCCACCCCATGAACGAAGCGCCCAATTCCCAGACACACCCTTGCGGCGACCCAGCCGAAGCCGCCGCGCGCACCATCGTCAGCTCGCGCGTATTCGCAGCTTCGCGCGAGGCGGTGTGGGCGGCGTTCAGCGATCCGGTGCGGCTGGCGCAGTGGTGGGGACCGGCCGGGTTTACGAACACGATTCACGTGTTCGACCTGCGCCCGGGCGGTCGCTGGCGGATCACGCTGCACGCGCCCGACGGTGCGCACTACGACAACGAAAAGACGTTCACCGAGGTCGTGCCGCCGGAGCGCGTCGTGTTTCGCCACCACCAGCCGACGCACGATTTCGAAATGGCGATGACGCTCGTCGCGGAGGGCGGCGGGACGCGCGCCGAGTGGCGGATGGTGTTCGTGTCGGCCGCGGAGTGCGCGCGGGTGCGGCGTTTTATCGAACCGGCGAACGAGCAGAATTTCGACCGGCTCGCGGCGCATCTGGCCAATTCGTAGCCGATCGCGAAACACTCCGGCACTGCGCGAACATTGGCCGACGGCGCACCCTGAAATCAGCGTGCGTCGGTCGCGGCGCCACCCGCGCGCTCGAGCATACGCGCGAGGTAGAGCTGCTCGGGACCGACTTGGGCGAGGTGGAGCGCGCGGCGGAAATTGCCCGCGGCGGCGCGGTGGTTGTTCATGCGCCAGTGGAGTTCGCCGAGCACAGCGTGCAGTAGGTAGTGCGATTCGAGTCGGTCTCGCTCGGGAATCGCGGCGATGGCGTCGAGTCCGGCCTGCGGGCCGTGGACGTGCGCGAGGGCGACCGCGCGGTTGAGCGCGACGATGGGCGAGGGTTTCATCCGGTGCAGCGCATCGTAATGCTGCACGATGCGCGGCCAGTCCGTGGCGGCGTAGTCGGCAGCGGTGCAGTGGAGCGCGGCGATGCCGGCCTGGAGGTGATACTCGCTGAGCGCGTCGCCGCGGGCGGCGGCGGTGAGCGCGACAAGGCCGCGCGCAATGAGCGCCTGGTCCCATTTTGTGCGGTCCTGGTCGTCGAGGCGCAGAAGGTCGCCGTGTGCGTCGAGCCGCGAAGGAAAGCGCGCGGCTGTGAGCAACATGAGCGCGTGCAACGCGTGGCTGCGCGGCGTGTCGCCGACCGGATGCGCGACGAGCAGCGCGGTGACGCGGATCGCCTCCCGGCAGAGATCTTCGCGGAGGAGGCGGTCGCCGGCGGAGGCTTTGTAGCCTTCGTTGAAGAGCAGGTAGAGCGCGGCGAGCACGCCGTCGAGACGCGGCGCGAGATCCTCGCCGGCCGGCAGCTCGAAACCGAGACCGGCCTCGGCGATGCGTTGCTTCGTGCGCGTGAGTTGTTTTTCGATGGCGGCTTCGCTGCTCAGAAACGCGCGCGCGATTTCCCCGGTGCTGAAACCGCAGAGCACTTTCAACGCGAGCACCACCTGCGCGTCGGGCGCGACCGAGGGGTGGCAGCACACGAAGAGGAGGCGCAGCGCATCGTCGCGAATCTCGTGCCCGGCCGCGGCCGCGACGGCGGGACTCGGCGCGGCGGGCGCGGCGAGCTCGAGGTGCGTGATGATCGCAGACTCTTTGCCACCGGACATGCGCTGGTGGCGCAGGGCGTCTTTCGCGAGGTTCAGCGCGACGCGTGTGATCCACGCCGAGGGATTCGCGGGCACGCCGCCCATCGACCAGGTGCGCAGCGCGCGGAGCAACGCCTCCTGCGCGACATCCTCGGCAAGCGAGAGATTTTGCACGCCGAGCAACCGCACGAGCGCACCGTGCAGGCG
>Ga0075163_10007087_pt1 | contig 14853 bp, 12 predicted proteins | sample JI1023141ADNA_FD_71478 | JGI IMG/M metagenome (GOLD analysis project Ga0075163, IMG submission 71478) | Wastewater effluent complex algal communities from Wisconsin, to seasonally profile nutrient transformation and Carbon sequestration -... | ecosystem: Engineered > WWTP > Effluent > Algae...
AACCAAATAGGAATTAGCATTATTGCATTGTGAAACAACAAAATCAGAACCCGTTAATTGGTAATACAAGCTCTGTTCTCCACAAGCGTAGATATCCCCATCAAAGACGTTACTGTTATTAATTGTCGGCTCAACTACAATGTCATTGACTTGACCAGTAACTCCATAGGGCATCGTATAAGTAATGTTTCCAATTGTTCCAGATTCAAAATTGTTGCTAAATGCAGGATTAGCATCAAAGGATGATGCTCCGCCTTGAAGAGCTGGAGATAACAACATCAGAGGATGGCGATTGCCGGTAGATCCAGGATTTGAGCCAACGATCACGTTGTTTCCAAAAGGCTCTAAAGTCATGGCAGTACCTGGATTAACGAGATCGGTTTGGAAAAATGTTTGGTCGGTGGCTCCAGGCAAACATTGGGTCTTTGCTTGAATACAGAATAGCATTGAAGCAAAAAAAACGGTTAGAAGTTTTTTCATAAAATTGAAATTTTAGATTTAATATAGAGTGAAGAATCGAATCTACAGGAATTTCTCAAGAACAGTTTAAAATAGAATAAACAAGTTGTCAACTATTTTTAAAAATCGATCATGACTCACATGGTCCATTTCAGAAATTCAAACTTCTTGTTTTTGAATTGGTTTAGATCGTTAAGAAGGATATCGCAATGAATGCATTGGTTGAGATAACAATATTAAGAATGCTATTCTCCGGGCGGACCAAGGCCGCTGAATATAGCAGACTGAGGTTTGTGTAACATTCACCTTGATGCGGAAGCATTCATGAAATTCTTTTGACACAACGCTAAACGGAAATCTACAGGATTAAATCAATGAATTGCCCGTATGAAATACTCAGCCATATACTCAAAAGCCATTTTCTAAATGATACCCAGTGAAAGGGTAAAATTCACACCTCCTCCATCACTCTTTCCAAAACGACTTCATAGCTTTCCCTTCCCTGCATTTTGCCGCGCAACCAACAGAAGAATAGAATGGCCTGTATGTCTTCCGATTGTCCCTCCCACTTTATTCCTGCAGATACTACCGAAAGATCTTTTGTTTAGTTATATCGTGCGGGTGAAAAACGTCACCACGCTGGACAAGATATATGAAGAAAACGGCTGATAAAAGTTACACTAATTTTATCCTGCTCCCCTCTTAAAATTCTCCGCCTGCTCAAATATCTCCACATAAACCTCGTCGCGCTCGACGGGTGGGTAACCGAACTCGTCTAAAAGAAGGATGAGGCCTACTTTGAGGGCGGATTTGATGTCGTCGCGTTTGTTCCAGTCTGGGAATTTGGCCTGGCCGTCTACAAGGTCCTTTACGGCTTTGGCGAGCTCTATCATCTTTTCGTCGGGATACTGGAAATCATACTTGATGCAAAGCTCTTTTAAGATGTCATAAAAGGCTTTTTCTTCGAAGTCTATTCCAAGAACTTCACCGGCCGAAAACTCTTTATGTACTTCCCAAATCAGATCGGTGAGGGCATTTGCCATCTCTTCATAAACTTCACTACGTAATATATCGTTGACATTTCGATTGTTATATCGATCCACAAGCTCTTGCATCTTCTTGCTGAAATCAATTCCTTTTACCCGGTTGACCTTCCGCAGTTGTCCAATGATCTTGGCCAAAAGTTGATGAAGCAGTTTAATCTTGGTATTCGGTAGTTTGATCTTTTCAATTTTCGCGAGATAATCCTCATCGAAGAGGTCTTGCTCACTTTCTGCGTTATCCCCAATTTTCAATATCTCCTCTACTCCATCACTTTGTAGTGCCTCGGTCATCATCTCACGTACCCGCGCATTCATTTGGGCTGTGTCGGGTGCATCTCCTTTGGTGAGTTTGAACAATATCGAACGCACTGCCAAATAGAAGTGTGTTTGATCGCGCTCTGCTTGCGTTAGCTGCTCAGACCCCGTGCATATGTCGTATGCTGCTTTTAAGCGTTTGACCAAACCCATAAACCTCGATTCATACTCTTTGGTTTGCTGCACAAACTCTGTCGCACTGTTCAATGTGTTTAACTGCTCCATGCTCGAACCCGTGAAATACGGCGACATGTCGAACTTGTGAAACAACTTAGCCAATAGATCGAGGTGGTTGCGGACAATGACAAGCGATTCTGCAATGTCTTCAAAATTGTCTTGATCGCCCTCACTGTATTGCTTCAGTGCAAGGTTCATCTGCTTTTTAATGCCGATGTAATCCACCACTAGTCCCTTCTCCTTTCCTTCATACTTTCGGTTTACACGAGAAATTGTCTGGATAAGGTTGTGGCGCTGAATAGGCTTGTCTATGTATATGGTATCCAGACATGGCACGTCGAAACCCGTGAGCCACATATCCACCACGATGGCGATTTTAAAGTTCGACTTCTCATTTTTGAATTGCCGATCCAACTCCTTGCGGTATTCCTTGCTGCCTAAAAGATTGTATAGTACTTCATCATCATCCTGTCCGCGTGTAGCTATGAGCTTAATACGTTCTATTGGTTTTATTTCTTTCTTTTCCTTTTCACTCAGTGAAGCTCCTTCTTCGGCTTCTCTTAGTTCGTTCCATTGCGGACGCAATACAATGATGTTTTTGTAAAGCTCATATGCTATCTGACGTGTGCTGCAAACAAACATTGCCTTGCCCTTCACTGTGGATCCTTCTGATACACGTTGCTCATAATGCTTAACAAAGTCTGCCGCTACCTCCTGAAGACGTTTAGGATCTCCTATGATGGCATACATCTGCGCCATCTCCTGCTTGCTTTGATCAATTTGGTTTTCATTGCTTCCCAAATCGGCACAGCGCGCATAATAATCTTCAATTTCCTTTAACTTGTCATTGTTGAGCAGCACTTTCGCCGCGCGACCTTCATACACTATACGCACAGTGATTTCATCCCTTACCGATTCGGTCATCGTATAGGCATCTACCACCGGACCAAAAACATCAATGGTGGCATCAATGGGCGTGCCTGTGAAGCCGACGAAAGTGGCATTGGGAAGCGAATCATGTAGGTACTTCGCAAAACCAAATGTTTTGGTGACACCTTTTTCGGTAACTCTAATTTTTTGGTCGAGGTTAACTTGACTTCTGTGTGCTTCGTCGGAAATACAAATCACATTGCTGCGGTCACTGAGTAGCTCTGTATCTTCCGTAAACTTATGAATGGTGGTCAAAAAAACACCTCCGCTTTGTCGGCCTTGCATCATTTCCCGGAGATGAGAGCGACTTTCCACGCTAACAACCATGTTATCACCAATGAAGGTTTTAGCACCGGTAAATTGTCCCGCCAGTTGATCGTCCAGATCCGTGCGATCAGTGATCATTACAATCGTAGGACTTTCGAAGTGTTCGCTTTTCATCAATAACCTAGTGAGGTAAAGCATCGTAAAACTTTTGCCACAACCTGTAGCGCCAAAATAGGTACCACCTTTACCATTTCCTTTAGGCTTTTGTGCTTTTCTTATGCTGTCGTACAAAGCCCGCGCAGCATAATATTGCGGATAACGACAGACAATCTTTTCATTTTTCTTTGAGCTATCAGGTATGTAAATGAAATTTCGAATGATATCACGAAGGCGATTCTTATGAAACATACCCTGAATGAGCGTGAACATGCTATCTATGCCATCGACATCTTTTGCCAAACCCGCCACTCTGCGCCATGCATAGTAAAAATCGTAAGGAGCGAAGAAAGAACCCGCCTTGTTATTTACACCATCGCTGATAACACAAAAGGCGTTGTACTTGAAGAGTTCCGGAATATCGCGTTTGTAGCGAACGGTGAGCTGTTTGAATGCATCATGAATAGTAGCTTCCTCTCTGATAGCCGACTTAAATTCGAACACCACCAACGGCAAACCATTGATATACAAAATACCATCAGGAATTCGTTTTTCGTTGCCAACGATCTCCAATTGGTTTACAAACTTGTATCTGTTATTGTCTATTGGATATTGTTCGGCCATCTCCGCCGTCACAGCCATTAGAAATTCAGCATCGGATTGTCTTTGTTTATGGAGACCCGCATAATCGATCAGTTGAATATAAATATCCTTTTGGTTTCGGTCTTCCCTTTTCAGGATAAAACCATCAGAAAGCATTTTCAAAAATGATTTGTTGCTTTCATATAGATCAGATGCCGAAAGAGATTTGAGTTGAAGAATAATAGAATTGGCCTCATTGGGAGTTAATCGCTCCGGTGCGTATTGTTCCAAAAGAAACTCCCTCAAATCATCTTCAATCAATACTTCATCCGGTTTCCGGGCAATTTGAATGCCCGGTTGATGCGGAAAGCCTTCTTTCCCCAGCAACTCGACAAATGCCTTTTCTAATTGGGATTCGGTGAATTTCATTTGTTCGGTTTCTTCAACTTTTTAATGTCTTCTTCAATCTCCTTTAAACTTTGCTCTTTCTCTATGACCTTTTGTGCAACTGCATACTTGTTAAACTCATCTTCAGATTTTTGAAGCGCCATTTCGTGACTGATCTTCCCTGCGTGTGTGAGCAATTCTCTGCCATTCAGTTGAAGTATGGTATCCAAACGGTCTATCCAGTCTTTCATATACATGGGAGTGCGCTGTTGGGCCATCGTTTCTGCAAATGCAAGGTATTGCTCCACCAGAAGTCCCAACAACTTTATTTCATCTTCATTCAGGTAGTTTTTAGCAATGCTTACATCCGCTTTTCTAACAGCACCCGTGTTCTTTTTGTCATAAGACAGCATGCCTAACAAAGGTAAACTGGCATCTACTCTTCTATACACCAACTCAGCCGCCGTTTGTTCGCTGATGGCCCAGAGGAGTTTGTTCTGAACCACCTTAAAAAATGCGATCGTCTTTTCATCCTTGGGGTCATAGTCGATGCTGGTGGTGTATATATCTTTGATTTTCTGATAGAAGAATTTTTCAGAGATCCGTATCTCGCGAATGCGCTCTTGCAGTTCATTGAAATAATTCATTGAAGAACCATTCTTGAAACGATCATCATTTAATGCAAAGCCTTTGATAATGTATTCTTTAAGCCGCTGGGTTGCCCAAATTCTGAACTGAGTACCTTGGGCAGATTTCACTCTGTAGCCCACAGAAATGATAACATCTAAATTGTAGTAAAAAGGGGCCTTTTGCTGAAATTCGGAAATTCCGAATTTCTTCATCGTAGCTGATTCTTCCAGCTCGTTTTCATCATAAATGTTTTTAATATGCTCGTTGATCGTGGACTTGGCTTTGCCAAACAAAGTTGCCATTTGGTCTTGTGTAAGCCAAACGGTTTCTTCCTCGAGCCGAACATCAATTTTAATGTGGCCGTCAGGGTTTTGGTATATGATGATTTCGCCGTTGTTCATTTTTAGTTGTTTAGAAACACATCTGTAGGCTTGCGAGTTACCTTATTGTCTATGTGATGCGGAAATCCTTCTTGGCTCAACAACTCGGAAAACGCCCTTTCTAATTTTTCTTCAGTGAATTTCATTATTTATCTTTTCAACCAGTCTTTAAGTGAAGTAAGTCTAGTATTACCATTTTCAAGAGGAGTTTTAACATAGTAACCTTCTGGGATTAAACTACCCTTCAAAGATTTACCGTTCCCACTTTCATATTCTATGTGTGGATAAATCCGTAAATATTCTGCACCACTAAAATTTTGAGTTGTTCTATTAATTGGAAACAAAGCAATGTGCTTTATGTATTTTGCTGCATCGCCTAATCCCAACTCCCAATTACACCATTTAGAATTTATAGCGTTTGGAGTTGCTACAAGTATAAACTTATCCGAAACTTTAATTTTCTCTTTTAGTCGGAGTGCTGTTTTTGCATTAGTATAAGCAGGCATATCTTCATCCATCCAGTCAACATATATTACTACACCCTCTGCATTCAAAAAAGCAACAACATCTTGTAGAATTGCAAACTCATCGTGTTTATGAGAAAGAAAAATCATAGGTTTTGTCTTATCTCTTGATGAACTTTCCTTTAAAGTAACAACATCATTTTTTGAGATGTTTTTAGTTCTTTCCCTATAGCTTGCAAGCTGAGATTCTGTTATGTAACTCATTTGGATTAGATATTCTTCTTTAATTCAAATTCTTCTTTTCTATCTCGTAACTCGATGGCTTTATCAATATATTTTGTTGGATTCTCAATGAAATCTTCCCATTTAACGGAATCAATGTAAGAATAATAACCACTGTAAATCCATTTTCCGTTGCAAATACTTCGGATTGGATTCTTTACATTGAACATATTTTCTCTCAGTATTTCAAATAATATTCCAGTGTTTAGCATTCTACAACCACACTCAGGGTCATAATTAATGTAATAAGAGTATGAACCTAACTCATCAGGCAATACAACTGCAATTAAACCGTTTGTTTTGCTTTTTTGACCTTGCCTATCTTGTTGTTTTAAAGAGTAAGAAATCTCCCAAGGAATCCATTGGTCTTTTTCTGCTTTGAACGGGTCCTTCATACCCTTAGAAATTAAAACAAGTGTAACACTGCTGTAAAATATCTTATCACCCAATTTAGAGCCAATAGTGGAGTCTGCAAGTGTGGCCATACTTTCCCCATCATCTTCACCTTTATAGATGTGATCTTCCTTTTCCAATTTTTCGGCAACTTTGTCAACATAGTGACGAGCAGTCGTAGTGATTTTACGTCTCATTTTAGTTCCGTAAAAGTCAATTATTTCAGAAAGTTCTAGGTCTTGAACTTTTGAATCAGAATATTTGTATGAAACAAAAACATTTCTAGCCATATTTTTGAATTTTATCCAATAGTAAATCTTGAAAGAGTGACATATATGCATAGTCATTCACTAGTCGTTGGTTTTTCAAATCGGAGGACAAATAATTATTGTAAACAAATTGAGATGCTGCACCTGTGCTTGAAATAGGCAATATCAAGGCTTTTGGATGAAATTCTCTAAATAGTTTAAACTCATCTTTAATTCCTTCCATTCCTCCAATAAATATTCCTGCAACAAATTGATTTTCTGAAAACATTCTTTTTCTCATAAGTAATAAACTTGATTCTCTCTCAAAAGTATTATCGGTTAGGATGACATTTTGAAACTTATTATTATCTTCAGGAAAATGCATCTCGAAAAATCTCGATTGATATAATGTAACGTGCACTTTAACATTCAAACCAAGCCTGTCCATTACATAGTAAATTAATGGAGTAATTGATGGATGACCACCCCAAATTAGTTTGTGCTCAGGTAAAACAACAGTAGCCGCTGCAATTACTGCATCGCGAATTGCAATTATATCAGCAGAATCAAAATATTTTGGATCTCTTTCTTTTAAAGGAATACTTGCAGATAAAAAGATATTGTTTAGTTGCTCTTTAGCCATACTTCAAATTCTTGTTTTTTAATTGTTTGCACGTCAAGCCACTTATTAAGGTAGTCCAAGTGTTTAAGCCACTTTTCTCTTATTCTCACATTGTCATAAATAAGATAGACTTCTTCTACAGAATATTCCTGAATTTCTTTCTTTAATTCAGAGGACTGATTGTAATCTGTTGATTGTGGAATACCTACTGACGGAATGAAAATTCTTCGTTTATTTCCTTTAATATTTTCTGTAATAAACCTTTGTGGCTGAACTGTCATAGCCTTACCGTATTTTTTAGCAATATTCAAAAAGTTGGTAATGAGACTATCTTGTCTTGAAGCCAAGTTCCTTGCTCGTAATGATTCAGCTTTCTGAACTATTTGCAATACTTTTTCTTGTGTTAGCTTAGATGTGTCTTTATCAGTGAATTTGTTATCCAAAAAGTCCTCAGGTTTCAGATTTATCGGAATGCAAACCTCCGCCATTTTATCAAGCGTGTGATTAGGCCAAACCAGTTGCAATACACCTATTTGCTTTGCACTTGCTTCAGCAATTTCTTCTTTGCACCATTTCCGTTCTAAAAAACCTTCCGTATTAAGTAAAACAATCACATCGCAATCTGTCATTCTATGCCACAACTCATCTTGAAAAGGTTCACCTTGCTTTATTGAATGCGTATCAAGGAAAACATCAAAATTATTTCTTTCCAATGCTTCGTATAATTGTATGGCAACTGATGTTGACTGGTCTCTTCTGTAACTAATAAAAACCTTTCTTGTGTTTCTCAATTTGCCAAAAGACTCAAGTATCAAATTCACAATTTTATCCTTTTCATTCGCACTATATCGTAAGCCGTTTTGATTGACTAATATTTCAGGTATTTCGTCAGAGAACGAATTGTGAAAAATGGGGAGAATAATATTACCCTCATTCAGTAGCCTTTCAATTTTATCTAAGTCTTGAGAATTGCCTGATTGGCTGCCAAAGTAAATTGTATAGGTGGGTTGGTTGCCTTTATAGAGTGCGTCAAAATCCCGACTGTAAACAATTTCATAAAAATTGGATTGCAGTTTTAGTTCTTCGAGCCTTTGCAGGAAGAGGTCTGATATTTCATTTTCAGTTCCATCAAAACTGCCAAGTAATATAAGTTGGTATTTAAAATCCATTGTCTAAATATTATACTGTTTCCAATTTCATACTTTCCACCACACCTTTCATCAGCACAGGGCAAAGCGGTTTAATGGTGTTTTTTAATTGCTCATTGATGCGTTTACGTGTTTCCAAAGTGTGGTAAATGGTTACAATTGCTTCTTGAACTTTAATGTCAGGAATAGGAAATTTTACTTTGCACATTGCCTCCCAAGGAAATAGTTCCGTTGAACTTCCCCACGAATTATAACGGGCGTAGCGGTCAAATCCTGGTCGGTTAAAAAACAAATACAAATATGCTGGATTTAATAAGTGAAGAGCATCCTTCTTAACCCTGAATGCAGAATTGTTCCAACTGGTAAGAAAAGTTTCATCTGTATTGTTGAATGCAAGACCAACTTTTTCTCCCATGCGGGTTGTTCGACTGTTGTAAACAAAATCGCCAGGTGAAATCACGTAAAACTTTACGAGTTCTCTTCCTGCATTATTTGCTTTAGTGGGTATAAATTGCTTGTTATTAGAAACACCTCGAACATCATTTTCGCCATATAGCAAGTCACTATTTCTTTTCTCTACCAACTCAATATATTCCCCAAGCACTTTTGGCTTTTCAGTTTTTATAAGGTTCTCAATATAGGTATCGCAAATCAATTGCAAATCAGCCAAGCTGCTTTCGTAGGTTTTTTGGTTGGTGAGCAAGCCATTGTAAAGAGCAACAAATTTGCCTTGTTCGGCAATTTCCGGAATGGGGATTTGTATATCACAAAATTCTTCAAATGTTATACTACCTCTCACGCTACTTGCACTAATAAATCCAAGCCATCTGTCATTTTCTGGTCTCATCAACCACATCATTAAAAACTGTGGGGCTAAAACTTGCGTATCAATTATTTCAAAAACGTGATATGCGGGAGAAATTAATACAGCTTCATCATTTTCTAAAAAGCCAACAGATACTGTATTGTCTCTTCCAACTTTCATTAAGATTAACCCAAATTGACCTTTACTGACAACTTTGTAATTTGACAAATCAACATTTTTAGTATTTGCAATTGAGGGAATGAAATATTTTTTCATACTTATCCCGCACACTTTTTTAATTGCCAAATCTTTATTCCTGACATCTACAAGCCTTATATAATTTCCTAATCTTTTAAAGTTCATATCCTAATATCTTAAAAGCACTAATCAATTGTTCCTGCGATTGCTTTTCTTCTTTCAAGAGGCTTTTGAATTCACTTTGAATGCGTTTCATTTCGGTGTCAAAATCTATTTCGCTATCATGATCAATAAACTCAATGTATTTGCTTGGCACTAATGAAAAATCATTGGCATTTAATTCTTCAAAATTTGCAGAATAACAATACTCATGCACATTTTTGTAGGTTTTCTTGTAGTCGGTTTGTTGCCAGTTATGGTAGTTTTCAGCTACCTGTCCAATTTCTTCTTCTGTAAGTTCAATAAATTGCTTTTCAAATTCCTGTCCCCAACGCCTTAAATCCATAAACAAAATTTCATTTTCACGGTCACGGTAGTTTTTCTGTTTGCCGTTTATTTCAACCGTTCTTGCTTTTTTGTTTTTGTTCAAAATCCAAAGCGTTACGCTGATGTCTGTGGTGTAAAAAGTATCTCTCGGAATAATTACAATGGCTTCCACTAAATTATTTTCAATCAGCTTTCGACGAATTTTGTATTCTTCACCACCACCACTCAAAGCACCGTTTGCCAAAATAAAGCCAGCAATTCCATTTTCAGACAGTTTGGAAACCATATTCAAAATCCAACCATAGTTGGCGTTGCTTCTGGGCGGCACATCATAACCTCTCCAACGTGGGTCATCAATCAATTCATTTTCGCCCCTCCAATCCTTTTGATTAAATGGCGGATTTGCCATAATATAATCCGCTTTCAGGTCTTTGTGCTGATCATCAGCAAAAGTGTCTGCTTCCTTTTCACCAAGATTTGCAGAAATCCCTCTTATGGCCAAATTCATTTTTGCCAGTTTGTAAGTGGTTTTGGTGTATTCCTGTCCGTATATTGAAACCTCCTTCTTGTTGCCTTGATGAGCTTCAATAAACTTAATTGATTGAACAAACATTCCACCAGAGCCACAGGCGGGGTCATAGATGATGCCTTTATAAGGCTCTATCATTTCTGAAATAAGACTTACGATCGTCTTCGGAGTATAGAATTCTCCTTTGCCCTTTCCTTCTGCAATCGCAAACTTTTTCAGGAAGTATTCATACACACGACCAACTAAATCTTGTTCTTTGTCTTTGAGTGTGTTAATACTGTCAATTTCGCTAATCAGAGAAGCCAATTTGGTGATGTCTAAGCCCAACCGAGAAAAGTAATTGTCGGGTAAAGCACCTTTCAAAGATTTATTGTCTTTCTCTATTGTGTGCAGGGCAGTGTCAATCACTAAAGCAATATCATTCTGTCTAGCTTTCTTTACAATGTAATTCCACCTGCTGATCTCCTCCAAAAAGAACACATTGTTCATGTTATAGAACTCAGGCATCTCAACGTATTTCTCTTTGCCGTCGGCAATGAGTTTTGCACGGTGTTCTTCAAACTTGTCGCTGGCGAACTTTAAGAATATCAGTCCCAATACCACGTGCTTGTATTCTGCAGGCTCTACACTACCTCTTAGCTTATTCGCTGCTTCCCAAAGGGTTACTTCAATTGCTTTTTCTTTGGTTTCCTTTTTCTGTTTGGCCATAAATAGTTTTATTCTGTCTCCTAAATTACTCATGTATTGCGCAGTCTGCAACTGCTTTAATAATTATCTTTAAATTTCCTGTAATTGTCCTGTTCCCGCCAAAAAGTATAGCAATCTGCAATCAAGGAATTTTCCCATTTTTTGTTCGCCTTCAGCTTTTCCCACTTTTCTCCAAACAAGTCTTCACAAAGCTTATAAAATCCATCACCTTGCTCGCGTTTACCGAACTTATGAGTAATGAGTGAACTTAATAATGGACGTTCCCTTTCAAATTCATGTATCGAAATTTCTCCGAGCCACTCTCCGATGAGCGCTCTATGCTGTTCGAGGTTAAAATCAAGTCCCAATTCAAGTTGTTCATTCAATTGCGAATAGGTCCAGGTCGTTCTAAGTCTTGCCAATTCAATGAGTTTAATTCTGATTTCTTTGATCATATTCTATTCATGCTTTTGATTCATATTCCAGACTTCCTCTTTCCATTTCTACCGATTAAGAAAATACCTTAAGAATGGCTATATCTTCTTAGAAGTCGCACTCCTAAGTGAGTAAAAATTGTTGATTTTTTATTCAGAACATCAGTCATCGTGAGGGCAGTTTAGCTGTGGGTTTGGGGTGATAAAAATAAGTAATATAATTCGTATCTAGAAGTGATGCACGAATGACAATGAAAATGTTTTCAGACATTCAAACAGTTAAACCCTGATCTTGAGTTTGTGGTTCTTTTTAACCTGAATTACCGTTTGAATACCATTTCCTCTATTTTCGAACCATCAACCCAATAATCATCACTTATTATCTTTTTTCCTATGGCCGACAACTTTACTCTGCTATACTCCATTCTTAATCCATTCGAACAAAAAAAATGCAATAGTTTCTTCGCCAAACAGGATGGCGAAAAGGAAAAAGCGATGTTCGCGGAATTGAAAAAAATGAAGGACCGACCGTCGGAAGAATTATCCCAAAAAATCTATGGTGACAAAACGAAGACTGCTCACGTGCGTCAATTGCGCAAACTGGTAACGGACAAACTTGCAGCGTTTGTGCAGGACAACTTCCTGGTGATGAATCATGGTTCGGCAAACGTGCGTCGTCTGCTCGATTTCGCAGATTTCCTCATCGGCCGCAATTCGCCCAAACTGGCGTTGGAATATTTAATTGAAGCGGAAAACGAAGCCATACAAAATACATCATACGATTTGCTGGAAAGTATATACAGCTATAAACTCATCCATGCGGTCACCTTAGACCTCGATGCGAAAAAGGTATTCGATGATTGGCAACAAAACAATGTGCGGTATCTGTCTTTCATGCATCTGACCTCCGCAAATGGTATCCTGATACAACTGCTCGAAAAGAACAAACGTGAAGGTATTGTGCCCGATCAGGAAGAACTCATGAGCGAATTTTACAACCGTTTTAAGCCGAATCATGAAGAAAAAATGAATCCGGACTTTATGCTGGCTGTAGCTAAAATCTTCCGCAAAGTGATGCTCAGCACGAAAGATTATTGGCGCATCGAACCGGCAATCAAGGATATTTATGAGACACTGATCGCGAACAGTTGTTTCTCCCAAAAAAACACCAAAGTGCAACGCAGCTTTTTGTTGATGCTTTCACAAGCTTGTTATCGAAATGCCAATTTTGAAGAAGCCGAAGATTATCTCAAAGAGATGCAGGCACTCATGCCCTCCCCCATATCGCGCAACGACCCGCACTATGTCAAAATGCAATCGCAGCGCGCTGCTATATATACGTACACCAATAGATGTGATCAGGCAATTGAAATTCTCAGAAAACATTTATACGGACCGGATCCCATTGAAATCGAAAGTGAACGCAACAATATGCAGCTCAATCTTGCGGTGAATTATTTCTGCGTAAAAGATTACATCCGTTCGTTGGAACAATTAGAACGGCTGGACAAGACGGATCTGGAATACTTTGGTCCTATGGGCTTTGAATGGGTGTACAAAAAAAGAATGATCCTGATGATCGTTCACCGTTGTGCCAATCATTTTGAAGAAGCTGAACAACGATTAAAAGATCTACTATCGGATTTTGAAAAATTTCTGAAGCAGGACCTGTATGACAGAGCCAAATCATTTATGGAGTTCGCATTGCGCTGGTTTGAAAATCCCTCGTTCATCACGAATCCCGATTTTCACCGTGAAATAAAAGCAGCCAATATGAGCTGGGGCGATCGGGAAGATATTCAAGCTATCTTCTTTTTCTGTTGGTTCAGAGCGGCCATGCTGGGACAAGAATTTTACCCCACCTTTCAGGCTCGTCTCAAAAAGGAAGGCAAAAATTGGGACTATCCGTTTAGTATGGTCTGAAAATGAAAGTTTTATTGGATGAAAGGACTATCCAAAAAAATTGCACGAATTTTTACTGGACAAAAAAAACTGGAAATATTTTTGACCAGTACTTTTTTTCCAGTCTTTTCGCTGGAAAAAAAAATGTGGAAATTTATTTTTCCAGTTTTTTATTTCCACTAAAATATCTGACAGCGATTTTGATGCTACGATCGTTCAATGGTGAAAATAATCCTCTAAAATCACTTTGTCGGGCAAGCGTGGGAGTCACGGATAGTGGCTTTTGAGATATCAGTACCTCCTAAAACAGACATAACACTGGCCTTTTTGAGCCAAGCGAAGAATGAATTCGGAGAAAATTTAGAGAATCATAAAAAAGAATTTAATTTTTGATTTATGTTAATCAGTATCAGGGACATAAGAAATCATCTACAGATTACACTCGATGATCTTGCTCGCTATCTTGGCATTTCATTGAGCCGGCTTCAACAACTCGAAACGGGTATAGGAACAGAAACTGGTGAAGTCGATGATAGATTATACCGACTTGTTTCACAATTGGAGGCTGCACAAAAAGATTCAGAGAAAGATGCGCCTCTTGCTGACGCAGCAGCAAATCAAACAGCTGAGCAATGGCTTACAGCAATTCGAGACAAAGCGCTAACCGATATCACCCTGCTTGAAACAAAACTTTCAGATATGAAAACGGAATATGATACATATATAAATGCTATCCATCTGATTTCGCATATCATAGACGACCCAAGTACAACCCCTGAAATCAGGGCATTGCTTATTTATAGACGACCAATATTGATCAACAAATCGAAAAAGCATGCTCCCATGGTCCAGGCAAAATTGATTGTTCAAATAAATGAAGCACGTGGCAGGGCAAAAATGTGGCCTGAAATAGAACGTAAAAAATGAGGTTTTTGAGTTGCGAAAAAAATTAATTCTACAATTTTCATCTAACGCAAAAATTCTTTCCTTGTGTTAAAAGGAATCCAGCAAATTCAATAGTTCTGGGTCATTTTAATTTTATTTTTTCTATTCCATTTTCGAACTTTTCATCTCACAGTGTGGATGTTTGTCCCCAAACCGAGCGGTCAAGCGAGTGCTTCTTTGCATCGTCAAACGAAACAAAAAAGTTTTGAATGACACAAAAAAACAATTCTATCTATAAATGAACTACAATTTTGAAAAATTGATGACCATCGCTGGATGTGATGAGTTTGTCAACGAGTGCGGCGTCGAAAAGACCGCTTTGATGAACAAAAAGAATATTTTAATTGCTCGTCTGACAGAAGACGATGGTCAGTCTGACATGCA
>Ga0075163_10007088_pt1 | contig 14852 bp, 3 predicted proteins | sample JI1023141ADNA_FD_71478 | JGI IMG/M metagenome (GOLD analysis project Ga0075163, IMG submission 71478) | Wastewater effluent complex algal communities from Wisconsin, to seasonally profile nutrient transformation and Carbon sequestration -... | ecosystem: Engineered > WWTP > Effluent > Algae...
GACATCGGCCTGCAATTGAAAATCAGAATCAACCCAACGGGTTACGAATACTTTTTGTTGTCGCCAATGTTCAATGGCACCTGCCAGACTTCCTGAATCATTCATGGGAGTGTGGTAGGCTGCAATGGCCCGGCCTTCGGGTGTGGATAGATAGGTGTGCACTTTATTTTCCTTATCATCCATGATAAACACACCGCAGCGAATGAATGGAATACCCAACGTAGTAAGTTCTTTCCAGATTAGTGGCGTGATGCGATCCAGATCGGCTGTGTTGCGCATAGAAGCGATGTCGGCCCGAACCCGATCAAGGGCCGCTTGCTTCACAGCTTCTTTCGCGCGGGCTTCAGCCTGTTTTAAGTCATTGAAACGGGTATACGTTAATTCAAGTACTTTGGCAAAGCGAATCAGTAAATCAAATTGATGTTCGGTCAGTGGCTCAAAACTGGAAAACGTAAGGTTGCCGAAATTTCCAAATGATGAATTCAACAGAATTTTTTCCAACGAGCGCATCACGTTCTTAGCAGGTTCGGGAAGTTGGGCTAACCCTGTTTCTTTAAAGATGAAATCATCCCAATCGCGTTTTTCTTTTCCGCCTAATACATATTGCCACCGTTCTGTCTTGTTCTTCCATGCCTCCAGATATTTTAAGTATGGCGGATGCTCATGATATTTAACCAGATAACTGGAGGGGTGGTCCGGTAATTCCGGATTGGCAAGTATCCATACAGTATCGAGTGTGTGCGGATCTACGATTTGCACCAGGCACCGGTCTAACGTAAGACCAAGCTTTGTACACTCCGTAAAGATGTGACCAATCAGCGCATTGAGGTCATCACTTGTTTGCATGGTCATTGCCTTCGACCGCACCCGTTCCAAAGCCGCTTCAATCTGTGCTTCTCTAGCCTGGGTTTCTGCTTTTTGCAAATCAAGGAAACGGGTGTAGGATTGTTCAAAAACTTTTCCAAAACGCCTGAGCACGGAATTCTCAGCTTCGGAATATGGAATCCCGGAGTAATTCTGAATGCCTAAAAAGATGTTGTTCAAGAATACTACAGACCTTGCATAGGCGGGCTTGTCAAAAATGTAATTTTTTCGCTCCTCTGGAACCGGGCTACTGACATGCTTGAAAAAATGCCTGAAGAATTCATTCTTCTCTTCGAATGTAACAGTATGAGAAAAAAAGTCAAGTTCCTTTTCCTTCGCCTGCTTCACCGAATGCATGATAGCAGTATCCGTATAGGGTATGTGCTGCAAACTTGGATAAGGTTGGCCGGGGATCGCTGTCCATACAGTAAGATCGTCACTCTCTTTATAGTTTAAATCAAACTGAGCCGAATCGATGTCGAAGTTTAACAAAACCAATTGTTCGAACACAAGCTGAATCACATCCCGGAGTTCTTCACTTTTATGCATGGCCATCGAACGACTGCGCACTCTTTCCAAGGCCGCTTCTATCTGCGCTTCCCTTACCTGAGCTTCGGCTTTTTGCAGATCGAGGAAGCGGGTATAGGTTTGTCCAAACTGCAAACTGAATCGTTGAGTAATGTGAATTAAATCAGATTGAAATTCACTCGGACTGAATGCATAAAAAAATCCATGTTCAAATACGAAACCGTAGTGAAATTCTCTTTCGGGCAATTTCTCTATCGCTACCTGAAGTTTATAGTCAGGAGCATGATTGATCATGTGGTAGTAGTTCTGCAGATCTTCGCCTTCCAAAACATACCGATGAAGAGGTAACTTATCTTTCCAGGCCTTGCGGGTACTTTTCAGCAAAGAGTGCCAGTTCATATCCAGGCTGCCTATATGCATATTGACTTCCTCCCCGTCTTTGCGGGCCGTCCACAGTTGAATGTTTTCGTTGTCGTGATTCAGAATGCCGATACCAAAGCGTGTACCTTCATGCACTCCTAAGGCAGTAAGCTCTCCGAACATTTTGACGATGCACTTCCCTACATCCTCGCTGTTGTGCATGGCCATGGTCTGAGCCCTGACCCTTTCCAATGCTGCTTCAATTTGCGCTTCTCTTGCCTGGGCTTCGGCTTTTTGCAGATCGAGGAAGCGGGTATAGGTTTGCTGGAACACTTTTGCAAACCGGAGCATTATATCAATTTGTTCTGCTGATAATCTGGTGCCGCCTACAATCAATAAATAACCTTCTTTAAAATAAAAATTATGAAGGAACAATCTTGCCGGTGAAATGGCAATTAGTTGTTGAGCATTCAGTGTAAAGTTGGTACTGCGTTCCGCAATAAAAGTCTGGTGCTGAATGGTTTCTTCTTCATCCATTTCAACTACATAATGAGAAATTTCCTTTTTCCAGTTTTCGACAACGCGTTGCATATGAATAGTTTCATTATGCGGAATGATAACTGGAAGCGACATTATTTTTTTTGTAGATGGATCAGGTGTATAATTTAATCCGTTTTTTTCTTCCTTATCCATTAACACAAACCCTGCAGTGAGGCTGTCAATACCCAGCTTTTGCATTTCTGAAAAAAGAATTTCACCAGCTTCAAGCAACTCATCGCTTTTGTGCATGGCCATGCTTCTGCTTCGCACTCTTTCCAATGCTGCTTCTATATGCGCTTCTCTAGCCAGAGCTTCTGCTTTTTGCAGATCGAGGAAGCGAGTATAGGTTTGCTCAAATTCTTTAGCAAACCGTTTGAATACATCATGAGCTTCAGGGGACGGTACCAGGGTAATAAATAACAGATATCCGTATTTGAAATAGGCCACGTGATCTATTTGATATTCAGGAACAGCCTGCACACCTTCATGAATAGTGTCTTCCTCTTTTCCGGCAACAGACAATGTTGCTAAATACTTGTAGTGCTCTTTGATTTTGTCACCGCCAAATTCTTCTGTCCAAAGTGTTTCGCCACGCTGCCCGGCTTCATAATATTTGAGAAAGATATTTTCCCTGGGAGTTTTATACGCGGGTAAGGTGCCTTCCAGGTTGCTGAACCATTCAGTAGAATCATGTTCGTTATAAATATTAAAGGCACAGCCCCGGGTAGGAATACCCAATTCTACTACTTGTTTATTCAGCAGATACGATACCTCGGCCAATTCTTCACTGCTTTGCATAGCCATAGTACGGGCGCGCACTCGTTCTAATGCTAGTTGTATTTGTGCTTCCCTTGCCTGTGCTTCTGCTTTTTGCAGATCGAGGAAACGGGTATATGATTGTTCGAAGACTCTTGCAAACCTTTTTAAAATAATTATTTCATCACCTGAAACTAATTTTCCAACGGTAGAGGGGATGGCAATGGCAGAGTGTTTTTCAAAGGCAATGGAAATACCAAAGTCCTTGCTATTCAAGATCAACTCCTGTACATCGTAGGGTACATGTTTGTATTCCGTATGTTGAAACAGGTATCTGAAATATTCATTTTTTTCATTTTGATCGTAAACTTTCGAATAGAACTCCAATTGCTTTTCTCTGGCATGGATTTGATCGAGTGCTATTGAATGCTCAGTGAACGGTATAAAGAATGGAACGGCATAAGTTTGAGTAGCATCGGTGATCCACTGTGTGTGATCTTTAGATTCCGGTGAATAGGTCATTACCAGGGCAGCGCCTTTATCTATTCCAAACTCCAATTCCTGAAGTTTCTGAAACAGTACGGTAACTACTTCCTTCAACTCCTCGCTTTTATGCATAGAAAGTGCGCGGCTACGAACTTTTTCCAAGGCGGCTTCAATTTCGAGCTCGCGGTTTTGCACTTCAACAGCTTTTCGCTTTTGCTCCAGTTCGGCAATGGTCTCTTCAAGCAAGACAGCGGTGGTGTGTTTTACTTTTTCCGTGCGGTCCAGTTTAAAATTTGTGATCTCAAATGCTTTGTCAGCTTCTTTCAACGCTTTTTCAAGAGCCACTTTGTCAGCATTACTCAGTTGTTCTGACTGCCGGATAAGATCAAGTATATTTTGTAACTGACTTGTCATCTTATTTTTCTTTTAATGCCACCGTACAAGCGGTAAACGCATGCATCTCTAAATTGCCGTTAGTGGCGCGAGCCAACTCCGCATTGGAGAACATCCCTGCAATGGGTGCATTCCATGTATTTCTTATTCCTTCTATTTCTTCGCTGATCAAGGGACCCAATGTGAGAAGCCTTCCGCCACAGTTAAACAATAAAATGGCATCGGCTTCGGGAATTTCAGTGGCCTTCAATTCCTCACACCCTTTAATTGTTTTTTCAATGGCATCAAAATCCGGAGGTAAAGAAAAGCGGACTTTGGAGCCTTGTGGTACAGAGCCACTGCAGTAATAGGAATGGTCGCTCCAATCCACCACCAGTCCGGCCCGCATCACCGGGTCTCCGGTTTCACGTTGTAATTGCAAGGTCAACGACATGGAATGCTCAAGGGCAAAATTTTCCGGGGTTACGTTTTCAAGGCCTCCGTATTTTATGATGAGATCCAGTACCGGGATATCATCAATCGTATATACATGATTACCGGTACTTTTCGTAACTGTCCTTATCGTGCCAATCGCATTTGAGCCTGAAGTTGCTCGTCCTTTCATATTAATTTTATCTTCATCAAAAGCTATGGCCACAATGCCGTTGTTACTCGACCTGTTATTCGTAAAAACAAATTGTTCTTTAAATCCATAATCATCTCCGGCCATGCCACCATTCACATTTACCTTTTTGCCAAGAATATCTTCAAAACCGTGCAACAGTTCCTCCGCATCCGTATTGAGGTTGCTGCCGGCTATAAGAAAACATGGATGTTCAAATTGTTTCAATGCATTTTTGGCAATTTCATGGGCAGTATGTCTGTAATTGTTTTCTGAAAACTCTTCTAAATAAATGCGGAAGTAGGAACGATTAATATCGAGCAGCATCATGGCTGTTTCACCGGAACTGATTCCTTCACCGGTAAACTCGCCATTGGTGGTAGCGCCATAAACAGCAATGCCTGTTTCATCCAGTATTTTGCTGATGGCCGACTTATCCTGCTTAACGGATAAAAACACAATCGCTAATGTTGGTTTAAATCCATCTGCCATGCTTTGTTGCAACGCTGTTTTAACTTCTGCGGTAGAATTTCCTTTAATGGATTTTGCTTTCATGGGGAGAAACGGACGGGTTAGGGTTGGTAGACTGTCTTGCTAATATACTCAAAGAAATTGAGCAGCAACACTGGGATTTGACCATGTTTTGCAATCAGAACAAAAGGCTTATGACGATCTGAAAGAAAACAATATCAAACTTAACTCCGGGTACTGGTCAACGTTGGGAGTTGTAAAGCAACTACAGGAATAACAACCCAGGTCGTAAACCTAATTCAGGATTAACAAGTTAAACTGTCGGCTCTTTTAGGAAGAGCAAAAACATTTGTAACATTGAATCAGGATTAACATCTAACCCTGTAAAACACTTTTAGTAACTACCCTTAAAAGTGTCAAGTAATTTTAGGAAGGTACAACCAGTTTAAGTTTTGCACAGCATCAACACCAGCCACAGGATAATCATGTTGATCTCCATGTTAATCCACGCTGGAAAGAATGTTCCTTTCAACTCGATCCATCGCTAACGCAGGATGCTTGGCATCAGTTTAGGCGGGAAGCTGGCCTTGTTGCCTATTTCCGGCCGCTTACTGATGCCAAACCGATGGGCGCCTGGAATTATGAAATCTCAGTACTACAATGGGCAACCGGAATTGATGATGAAGAGGCTGCCTGGAACGACACCTTTGTTCATCCCGATTCAACACATTGGCTTACAGAAGGTCCGCGCCTCGCATTCCCTGGGTTAACAGCCCGGGTAGGGATTACTAACAAACTGGATGTTGGTTTCTATGCGACCAAAAACCCCAATGCGAACTATGGATTTTTTGGTGGCCAGCTTCAATATAACCTGGTGAATGATGCCACAAAGAAATGGGCTGCTGCTGCCCGCATGAGTTTTACTTCGATGTATGGCCCCGATGATTTAAAATTGAATGTCTATGGGCTGGACCTACTTGCCAGTAAAGAGTTTCCCATTTACTCCAACCGGATTTCGCTATCGCCTTATGTTGGTGTTTCATCGTATGTATCAAACTCTCATGAAACAACCACAGCTGTTTATCTTAATGATGAACATGTAATAGGGGGGCAGGTGATGGCGGGAGCTGTGCTGAAACTTTCAATCGCTCGCCTTGGCGTGGAATACAACTTTGCAAAAGTAAATACACTTTCGTTTAAGATAGGCGTGGCATTTTAACAATCGCTTCGCTGCTCGTTCGTCAACGTCAATAATAAGTCGTCTGACCATTTCAAGTGGTCATGACGACTTTATGCTTTCCTTTTTTGGTATTGCTTTTCTTCGCAGAGTTACTCGTTTCGAGAACTCTGCGCGAATGGGTGAACCCTTGGTTGTGATTGGTCAAAAAAAGTTAAGGAGTTACTAGTTGTTGCCGGTCGCCCGACCCGCAACCAAATTAAGCGCACAAAACACACTGTTTTAACTCTCAATTTTCTATCTTTAATAAGTGAAATTCAGGCTCCTGATTCTTTGCTTTCTTACTTCCCAGCTGGCTCTCGCCCAGCAATGGGACAGTCTGAAGTTTGTTTTACTCACAGATACCCTTTTACAAAAGTCAATTCAAAGAGCAGATTCCGTCACGCTCTCATTTCAATCCAAAGTAGATAGTCTCAATACCTTATATCAAGAGCAGTTTTCAAAAATTGACTCAACGCGTAATCGACTTCAGTTAAAAATTGATAGTCTCAATAACCTCAAACTTCCTACTGAAAAACTTACCCGTAAGCTCGATAGTTTGAATCAACTCAAAGGCCAACAGCTTGCAGGCCTCACCAAAAAAGTAGATGAACTTAAATCCAAAGCCACCCAGGGTTTGAAGGAGATTCAACTGCCACCGCAGTTACAAGAACCCATGCAAAAACTGCAATCATCCATACAAGGGTACTCTTTGCCGGCTTTGAATACAGCAACTCCAGGCATTCCTTCATTAGAGATACCTAAACTTGGTAATACAAAATTGCCCACCCTCACCAATCAACTCGCCCTCGATCCCAACCTCAAAGACCTCACTAGCAACCTGAACAAAATTTCGGGTATAACGGACCAGGCCGGCCAGTATGCGCATGATGCGCAGAACCTCGTAAAAGGAAACCTGGATGAAGTAAAAAGTATAGACAAAACCATTGAATCAAAAGTAGCTGGCATGGATGGGGTAGATCAACTGGCGGAAGGCAAAGCTTTAATGACGGAATACACACAACTTGATTCTGCAGCTTTAAAAAACAAGGCAAAAGAGTTAGTGCAGGAACAGGTGATGAACCTTGCCCAGGATCACTTTGCCGGCAAACAGGAAGTGTTGCAACAGGCGATGGATAAGATGAGCAAACTGAAAAGCAGATACTCGGAAGTAAAAAGTATGGCCGAGCTGCCTAAGAAATTACCTAACCCGCTCAAAGGCAACCCGTTTATCGAACGGCTTGTGCCGGCCCTCACGTTTCAGATCCAAACGAGCCAATACTTTCTGCTTGATGTAAATCCCATGTTCATGTATTTGATCAGTCCCCGGTTGTCTGCCGGAGCCGGGTGGAACCAGCGCCTGCCGTTTGACGGCCTCAGCATTACCAGTGATGAGAGCATTTACGGTCCGCGTGCAGCCTTCGAATTCAAATGGACCAAAGGCATCAACTTCCGGTTGCTGCCCGAAATCATGAATACTATCATTCCACCGCTCATTGCCAGCAGTAAGGGGGTAGATCCTGCTTTCCGGGAGTGGGTGCCCAGTATTTTTGTAGGGATCAAGAAAGACTTCACGGTTTACAAAAACATCAAAGGCAACACCGAAGTGCTTTACAACCTCTACGACAAAGATGGCATGAGTCCCTATGGTGACCGGCTGGCTGTACGCTTTGGGTTTGAGTTTCCGATAAAGAAGAAAGTGAAGGCTCCCTAACTTGTACCTTATCAAAACCTGGAGTCCAGGCAGGCCTGTACTAAGGCTAAAAAAAGGTAAAAGCCACCACAGAGATACTAAACACCAGCGCAATTTAAGTAACCACCAATGTTGATAGGGGTGGCTGGCCGTACTACAATGCGTGGTTGGCAATGCTACAAGACACCATACGCAGTGTAGTTACTACTGGCCAAAGAAGTAGTTAGACGTGGCGAGCAATGTCGGTAGTAGTGGCTGGCTGTGCTACAAGACCTGACGATCGATGCTACAAGACGTGGCTGGCAATGCTACTAGTCACCATGCGCAATGTAGTTACTACTGGCTGGCGATGCTACAAGCTGTGGCTTGAGATGTAGTTAGCAGTGGCGAGCAATGCTACAAGACGTGGTGAGCAATGCTACTACTCACCATAGGCTGTGTTGTACCTGCTTACCGGCATACAAACCTGCTGATGAGGGATGTCGGTAGTCGTTGTAAAGATTCTACTACCCATTGGTGGAATGCTAAAAGCATGGCGAGCGAGGCTACTAGTCACCTGGGGATGTGTTGTAGCTGGCCAGAGATGTGATTAGACGTGGCGAGGGATGTTGGTAGTGGTGGCGAGCAATGCTACAAGACGTGGAGAGCAAAGCTACTACGCACCATGCGCAGTGTAGTTAGCTCTGGCCAGAGATGTGGTTAGACGTTGCGAGGGATGTTGGTAGTCGTTGTAATGCTATCGTTTTAATGCCAGATATCCTGTTAAACCTGGTTTTCCGGAATCAAACTCCAGTTTGTAGAAATAAGTGCCTGCCGGAAGGTCGTTTCCATTCTTACCGATGCCTGTAAATTTATTGTTCACGTTATCGTAATTACTAATCTCGAATACGAGGTCTCCCCAGCGATTGTAAATCTTCAAATGATTCGCTCGTGTTTCGGGTAACGCATCAATATTTTCAATTCGCAGGTAACTGTTCAGTGCATCATCATTGGCTGATACTGCGTTATAGACTATCAGTTCTGAGCAGGATTGAGAGATGACAGTGACTGAGGCGGAGGCTACACTTTGACAGCCATTACTGTTTGTTACCCGAACTGTATAGGAGCCTGCATCGGTTATAACAACCTGTTCAGTAGTTTCATTATTAGACCATGCGTATTGCGCAAATCCTGCAGGGGCAGTTAATGTAACATTATCCTGCCTTTCGGGGCATAGGGTGGTATTGCCAATAACCGTTATGGAAGGTTGAGCAGGCGCGGGTTTTATTGTTGCCACAACTTCAAGCCGAATACTTTCATTAGAAGTTGACCGGATCGAAACATAATAACTGGTTGTAACAGTTAACGCAGGGGTAATAAAATCAGGGGTAGCCAGATCCTGAACCGGGCTTCCTCCAATAGCTTGTGTATACCACGCATAGGTTTGGTTTGCCAATGCACCACTGGCACTAAGAGTAACTGTTCCTGTTCCACACCGCTCACCATTTTGTACAATGGGTATAGGCACGGTGCCACTAAAACGAGCAGAGATAGTTCGGTCGCTGGTAAGATTGATAGTCAATGGATTCGTAGTTCCGGTAACATCACCCTGCCAGCCAATAAAATCCCATCCACTTGCAGGGGTTGCCGTAATTTCAACCTGTTGAATTCCTTCATAACGATTTAAGTTGGGAGTCTTTTTTACAATTCCCTGGCCTTCAGCAGCTACAAAAAGATTGAAGTAAGGCCCACCGCAAAGTTTGGTTAATATTGTATTGTCGGTTATATCAAACTCTTCCGGATCACTGTTTCTAATTTCGGCATACAGACTGTAGGTCTTATTAATTACGAGCCATTCCGTATTTACAGTTAATGACTGCTGACCTGCGAGTGTAAAGGTTTTGATCTCGATCGGTATGGTATCGGATTCAGTTACATAGAAGAAATACACATCGGCTGTAGCTTCCAGATCTCCAGCATTGAATAGGGTTGCCGTGATAGTAACATTATCACCATCATTCGGACAGGCTATACTGGATTCTAGATCGGTGAAAATCAGGTTCGGTGCTTTGCCGACCACCAGGGCCCGCGAAGCTTCGTTATTAGTACGCGTAGTTTCGACCAACTCATTATCAGGATCCAATAAAGCTCTTATTATCCGGATGCCTGCCGTTGAGCTGCTATACGGAGCGGAAACTTCCACTGTGCCATCTTCACCGGCAGGTACTGAGGGCAAAGTAATATCGGCACCAAGAGGAACATCGTCTACGAGAATCCGGGCTTTGAAAGGTCCCGTGGCCCCGATACCTATGTTGTCATACGATAGGAAAATAGTGATTGGTTCATTCACATCGGGATTGATCTTGCTCGGGGAAATATATTCAGAAAATACACGAAGATCGGGTGTTGGTACTCGTACCTGGATCATCGCTTTGTATTCATTATTATTTTCTTTGCATTCCTGATACGCATTCAATTCATCAACCAGCACTTTTAATTCAAATGAGCCTATCTGATCAAACAGGTGCGGTATCGATACGGAATAACTTCCCACAGTAATACCAGGTTCTACTAAAGGCAAAATAGTGGTGGCAATTTTTACGTTGTCGAGAAAGAAGGAAACCGGAACATTGGCAGCTGTAAACAAACCGTTATTATAAACACTGGCTGTCAGGTTTTGAACGGTGCCTACATAAAATCCACCACCCCAGATAGTTCCAGTAGGACTTATATCAAAGTCAACACACAGTGGCATCTGAGCAACATTGTCGCCTTCCGTACTCTCCGGGATCACATTCGCAGGGTCAAGACGAATCCGGAATGCATGATCCCCATCCGTTTGCAAGTTGGTTACCAGCGTAGCCGTTTTAGTAGCCCCTGGTGCCAATGCATCTGTAACGGTTTGTGTTTCAATCCGCGGCACGCCATTCTCAATTACTGTTAGCTCAAGATCGAAAGGTGGATTGATCGGAACGGACCCATTATTTCGGTAGACCGCGCTGATCGTAAAATTGGAACCTGTTGGTGGTAGCACCGGCAACACCGAGATTTCACGGTTACTTACATTTAGGTTAGGATATTGTATTGGAGGCGGAATATGCCGGATGGTTTTAGAAAATTCATTATTGGTTTCCCGATACTCGTCAATACTTCCAGCTCCGATAGGTTCATCTACCTTAATCGTTACCACATGATCAAGAATATCGGCAAAGGTATGCGTAACGGTAAAGGTATGACCCGCGCAGGTAGCTAATGATGCCAAAAGCTCAGTCTTAATCAACACTCCATCCATATAGACGCGTACATCAAAAGGGGCTACAGCATCGACTCCACCAATATTATCTACCCGTACATAAAACGTGTAAGGGGTAAGCATATTTACACTACCCGGAATAGATTGATTAGTCGGATTCACCGGAGTAAGATCAGGTTTATCAGGAAGCACTGTTACGTAGGTGCCAGATTGATTGTTTGTTTCAGTCTTTTCAATTACCTGGTTGTTCAGGTCGGCTTCACTGCGGAATAAGCAATTATTACGATTGAAACAATCGCCAATCACATTCGTTGTGGTCGTGAATTGATAGGTTAGCGACTCTCCGGGATTTAATTGAGCTATGGTATGTTCACCTAAAATAGCTTCACAATTAAGATAGCGGAACACAAAATTGGTAGCGGCAATTTCACCCACATTTTGAATGGTAGCCGTCCCGGTAATTTGTTCTCCTGGTAAAATAGAACTCTTCGTTACTGTGATTATCGTGGATAAATCTGGAAGCGGTGGTGCAGGCAACACGGTAAAACTGATCGGTCCTTGAATGCCGGTTAATGTGTAATCAGTAACTTCAATATTTAGTGAATAAGTCCCGGCAATAGAAGGCACCCGGATACCCAGTTGATAGGTGCCATCAGCATTGGTTGTTGTCTGTGCTACAGTACCACCAGTAATGCGGGCAGTAACGGTTGCTCCCGCTACGTCCGGATCAATGGTTGGATCGATTCCATAATAGGTGGCTAACCCGACAATCGAGATCACTCCGTTCGGTTGTAAAGTAAGAGGGAAAGCATCGGCTGCCGGAGTTATGCCTCCCGGCAACTGATAGTCACCCACAATTACGGGTCGAATAGCAAAGTTGTTTAGCTCGTTATCCTCGGTCAACACATTCGTTTCATCGATTACCACTTTCACCGGAAAAAATCCTGAAGCAACAAAGTTCTGATCCCACTGTAAGGTGATGGAAGATTGCGGGTTTACCTGCAGCACCGTTTGCGTGAATACTTTAACATTTTCTATATACGCTGAGACCACAAAGTTTTCAGCCAGATAATCAGACGTATTCCGGATGCGGGCATAGATCTTTATTGATTCATTGATGGCAGGATTTGATTTGCTGAATGAAATATCATTTGCAAAGATTGAAACATCCAAAAGATCATTTGACACAAAGGGTTGCGCAACAAAAGGGGAGTTGGTGCTGCACCCATCAGTATTATTAGCAACAATCCGGGAACGCCAATTAATCTGATCGGATAGGTTAATTAGTGTAACGCGGTACTCTTTCCCATTCGTAACATCGGTATCTGAAGCATCCGCCTCAGTCATTACTCGGATAAGATCCAGCGGATCTGTAGCCTGCCCATTATTGTTGGCATCGAGTTCAACCCGTGGATAACCCGTCGCCGGGAAATTGCCATCGCTATCCTGATAGATTATTCTGAATTCAAAGGGTAAATCAGAGCCACCTTGAGCAGGCGATACGAATGAACTTGTATATCCAAGATCATTCGTATAATTGATCACGGGAATATCTTTCACAGTAACTACTACCGATTTTGTTTCTGAACAGCCATTGGCATTTATTATCAATACATTATAAGTGGTGGTTACTGAGGGAGCAACAGTTATTGATGCAGTAGTTGCACTGGTACTCCATAAATATTGTATACCTCCGGTTGCAGTAAGCGTGATTGATGTTGCTTTGCAGATCGTTGAATTGCCAGTGAGTGTTGTTATCAGATCCGGAAAATGAGTAATTGTAACTTCTAACTGATCATTGGCTGTGTTCTCATCGGCAGCCAGAATAATTTGGGCTTTAATTGTATAACCCTGTTTAACGGCAAGGTTAGCTTTCTGAATAAAGCTATATTCATATTTACCTCCCGGTGGAATAGTTACGGTACCAGGCAAGGGTTCAGTAACCAAGGTTCCACCATTAATTTGATAGGCGACCTGAAATCCAGTGATCGGAGCAGCGCCAAGATTCGAGATTTCAACTTTAACGTCCGTTGCAGCTGTTAAAGAACATGAGTTGACCGGAGTTATGATGCGGGTAATTGCCCCATCTTTGGAAAAGGCTGCTGTGAATTGAGTTGCCCCAATACTTACCGGTATGGCTCGTGGATTTCCGTCTATGTCAGTAGGCACAGTTGCAGTTACATTTAAACCAGCCCCGGCCAGCGAAGAAGCCAATGCTTTCAAATCTGCATTTGACTGGTAAAGCGGATCAACCGAAAGTGAATTGGCATCTTGCCCGTTAGCTGTTTGTAATGCCGAAAGGCCAGTTTGATCGGCATTATTCCAACGCGCCAGTGTAGTGCCTGTGGTGAAATAGTTATTATAATTAATCTGGCCCAAAGCCGCAGGATTAACGATGTTGATCGCATATCCATTAGACTTAAAAATATTGTTAATCAGGTTTATATTTAATCCGGATGCCGATGCGTAATAAAGCCCTGAGCCGGTACCTGTTGCATTTATGTTGTTGTGATAAATGTTAACATTCTGAATGTAGTTCAGATAGACTGTTTCATACCCCGTATTATTGGTTTGAAAGAAGTTGTTTGCTATTAATCCCGGATTTCCAGCAGGCGACAATGCAGCATACATATCCAGCGCAGTACCATTACCCCCAGTAACTTTGTTGGCTGTGATCTGGTAAGGTCCATCTACATTGGTGATGGTGATACCCTCAAAATTGGGGGCCGATGGATTGTTCGAGACCTGATTTTTATCGAGAATGAAGGCTGTGTGATAATTCAGGATGATGCCACGGTAGTAACACTGATAAATTAAATTGTTGCGAATGATAGTTCCCGTAGCCCGTGAGCCCGGACCTTGAAAATCAATTCCCACCGCCCCGAAACGAATCGTGTTGTTTATGATGTTCACATTTTGTGCCTGTGCCGAAGTAATAAAAATGCCACCCCGGTCAGCGGAAGTATTAGTTGTCACAACGGTTTCAATAAAATTTCCTTCTAAAACCTGGTCGACCGAACGATTAGTAATTTGAACAGCACGACCAAATGTTGTGCCTTCCGCTTTGATGGTAAGATTTCGGATCCGGTGATAGTCCGCATTGCTCAACCGAATGGTAAAGTTTGATCCACTTGTTGTAGCGGCAAACCGGATGATGGCATCAGCGGGTAAGCCAGTCGCGGATTCAAATGTTATCGTATTTGTGGATGATGCCCCTGAAACGGCCAGCAGGGTAAGTTGTTCATTAAAATCACCGGTAATTTTAAAAGTTACGGGAGCATTTATTCCAAAATTTTTCAAGGCATCTAATGCAGCCGTCATTGTACTGAAGTTAGTGGTGCCTGAGCCGGACGCGTTGATTGTATATATACCACTCAACGGAGTACCTGATGATCCAAATTGATTTGCGCCAATACTTGGCGTGGAGGGTCGAGCCAAACCATCAATGTCATCGGGTACATTTGCGTTTACATTTTTACCAATGTTGGCAAGTGCCGAAACAGCTGTATATAATATTGTATTGGATTGGTATTGTGGATCAATGGATATTGAGTTCAATTCAAAGCCGGTACCTGTTTGCCACTGAGCCAGCGTACCATAATCGGTGGAGAGATCCCGTGCGATGAAAGAGCCGGAGGTGAACAGGTTGTTATAATTAGATTCCAGGATCGAGTTTACCGCTGAGGATGTTTGAAACTGCACCGCATACCCC
>Ga0075163_10007091_pt1 | contig 14848 bp, 8 predicted proteins | sample JI1023141ADNA_FD_71478 | JGI IMG/M metagenome (GOLD analysis project Ga0075163, IMG submission 71478) | Wastewater effluent complex algal communities from Wisconsin, to seasonally profile nutrient transformation and Carbon sequestration -... | ecosystem: Engineered > WWTP > Effluent > Algae...
AATATAATATTCTCAAAATAATTTTTAACTGCTCCTGTGGAGGGCACCTATCAAGGAAATAAACCATGACAGTATTAAATGAAGGCGGTTACTATATCCCACTAACCGACACGGCCAAAATTCGCGCGATTGCACGCTATAATACAAAAAACGAAAGCCTATGCCCTTGTGTCTGATGATGATTCAGCAGAAGATTCGACACAGGAAAAGCCAAGTTCAAAAGGCGCTGCACCCGCTGGTTTTCAAACGCCCTCTACTGCTTACAGTATAGATTTGGTCATGGATATACCGGCGGTGAGTTTAAAGCCTTTAAATTAAGAAGCAATTGAGGTAAAAATAGTTGCCTTAAGGTGTGTGAATTGTGGGACCAATTTCAATCCTTAATCAGAGATCTAATATGCTTCTTAAAACATCTTGATCTTGTTGACCTCTGTCTTTTATAGCTGTTAGAATATCAGCATCACTGTAGTCGCGACCTATTTTATCCTGCAATTCAGTAGTTTGTTTAATAAACTCAGCTTTTAGTGTTTCATTATCTAGTAAACCTAGCTGGCCAATTAATTCTGCAAATAATAAGCAATAGGCTAATTCACGATTACTAGACTGGTAAGCAAATCCCTCTAGATGTTGTAAATAAATTGGTAAACATTTGTCTAGAGATGAATTAATAGCAATAGGAATAACTAGTTTGTTCCATGAATAAGTGGATACAACCCTCAACTCGGGTTGATAGTAATTATCGGAAGCTTCATTCTCAGACATCACACAAATAATCGCCCCGGCTTTATGAACTTTTGCTGCACCCTCATCAATTTTTTGAAAAATATCTTGATACCTAACTGAACGAGAGCCATTAGTTACGATTAATGGTTTACATAATTCCAGATCATCAACTAATTTTTGAGCTAAAATGATACTTGGCGTTTGTATATTACCATCGTTATGATAACGATGGTAACTTATATAACAGTCTAATTTAACTGTAGAGAAGGAAAATTTGCTTAAAATACTGTCAAGCCAGATTTGCCGGAAAATAAAATCTCGAACAGCATCTATCTTATCTTTATCATTAGCTTTCATATTAATTGAGGACAATGCTTTTGCTAGTAACTTTTGTTTTGGGGAAGAGTTTGCTTCATGGATTGAGGGTTGGACTAGCGGTTTTTTATCAAAAAAGCCATAAGCTCTTGCTTTGTTACTCGTTGTATTTGGTCCATCTCTTGTAGGTTCTACTTCTCTTTTTCTACTAGTTGCAGATTCAGATCCAAGCAAGGCATTTCTTTTTTTCATTATATCTTGCAAAATAGGATCCTTTATTTGTTTCTCAGTATATGAAGCTACAGCCCATTCCAGTTGTCGATTAGGATAAAAACCAATTTTATCTACTTTAAATCCATTTTTTTGCAAAAAAGATATAGCACGATCCACCACCTCTGGCTTCAGATCCTGAATTGCAATATTCCATCTTGAAGTAGTAATTTGGTTCAACATTTGTTTTGCTAGAAGACTTTCTATACTTTCAATATTGCTGTCTTGTGTGGTAATACTGAATAATTCTTTGAGTCTTGGATCTGTTATAGAGTCAAGCGTTGACGCAGCTAAATTGAAAGTTAGCACTGAGGGTTCTCTGTGATTACTGCATTTAGTAACGCTAGCCTCAAATCCATTTTCTTGTAAAAATGCTACAATCTCCAAGCGTGCATTGGGATTGATGTCTTCCAAAGTCAGTTCCCATTTGGTTTTATTTGTAGATTCACCTATGGTTTGAATAACTTGTGATTTAAGTGAACTGAATTCATAGGTTTGATAGCCAGTATATTTAGGGCGATACATTATTTGCTCCTTGATAAGCATATTCTGTAATTATAGTTTATGTATAAATGTAGTCCAATGTGTATTGTATTTACTTATTGGGCGACAGGTTTATAGTCATATCAAAATCTGATGCTGTATTTGCAGAATCATCAGTGTGGAGTATGCTCTGATGTACTATTACAGAAGCTGAATTTGCATTGGTAGCTGTTAATGTATCACCTGGAAGCTCGTCAACTCCCAATACACCCAACATTTTTGCTGTTGAAGATAAATTTGGTTCTGTATTTTGGCTTAAATACGAATTCCATAATGTTTTATATAAAGCGCAGCTTTCTAATAATTCTTGATGAGTCCCTTGTGCAACGGCTTTGCCGTTTTCAAGGACAATAATTAAATCAACAGAGGTGATTTCTGATAGTTTATGCGTAATCATCAAAGAAGTTGTAGCAGTTGGCATTTGATTTAGCGCAGTTAATGTTTCTCGAGCAGCTTGGCTATCCAAGGAGGCGGTGATTTCATCCATTAATCTAATAGATCCTTTTTTCATTAATCCACGTAGGATAGCCACTTTTTGTTGCTGCCCGCCTGATAAGCCTTTTCCACCTTCACCGGTATCAGTATCCAATTTTTTAGATAAAGAATTTAAAAAATCTTCAAGGTGTGTTGCTCTTGCCAGGGCCCAGATTTCATCATCAGTCACTTGTGAAGGATTGCTTGAGCCATAACAAATATTTTCTCTAATAGTTCCTTTAAATAAATTGGGATTTTGTCCAAAGAGAGTAATGCTTTTCTGAAGAAATTCAAGGCTGACAGTTGAGATATCCTGTCCATTAATTTTAATGCAACCGCTATTTGGAGAATAATAGCCATATAGCAAATTAAAGGCCGTAGTCTTACCTGCACCGCTTTCACTAACCAAGGCTGCACGTTGTCCTGCTTTAACTTTGAAAGACAGGTTATCAAAAACCATTTTTTCTTCAGTTTCACCTGGTTTTGCAGGATAGGTAAAGCAAACTTCCTGAAACTCTATCGAAGGTGCAGTCTCTTTATCAAACTTTAAGGAAACTGTTGGATTCAAATCAACTACTTCATCAGGTTTTGCTAATTCACTAAACACGAAATTTAAATCAGGCCAGGCAGCGAATATTTGATTAACAGCACTTCCAAATCCTGGAAGTAGGCCACATAACTGATTTAAATAACTAACCAAAATTATAAACTCTTCCACCGTATATTTATTTTGGGATATTCCATTACCTACATAGAGTGCAGCCAGAAGCATGCTGATACGAGAGATTAGGACATGACCTTGGTTCACTTTAAGGGGTAATGACGTTGCGTTAGTATCTGTATTTGCAAATTGTGTTAAAGCTTCAGAAACTTGTTGCATAGTAAATTCAAATTTGCCGAAATCTCGCATGGGTTTATAATTTTGCAAAGCATTAACGAATTTTTCCCAGGTATCATTTCCTACTTTAAGCATTTTCTTTCTTGACTCAATGATTGGTTTGGTAGTCAAAGCACTAAAACCAGTATAAATACTTAATAAAACTAATAACCCTAAGCCCATTTCAATTCCATAGAGGCTTGTGAGCGCAGCACAAGCAACTCCTGCTTCAATCAGAGTAGGGGCTATTTGCGTTAATAATGGTGAAACGACTGAACTCACTGCAAACCCTTTTTGAATCAGAAACATCTGCTCAGAGAAGGGAGTATTAATATGATAAGTGAGTGATTTTTTTAGTAGATGGGCTGTACTGATTTCTACTATTTTTTTAGTATTGTTTGCAGTAACACGGACTAGAACCAGATCTCTCAGGGTGGGGATAATTTGCGTTAAAGCAAATGTACTCACCATTAATGTAATCAATGCCTCTCTAGATAGTTCAATGCCACCGAGTTCAATTTGTTCATCTTCATTCGTCAGGGATTCAATTGTTTTAGCGAATAAATAAGGAGCCAAAAAATTAACGCCAGTGCTCATTCCAGTCAGTAAAGTTGCGCTAAAAATTCTGGGCAAATTTTCTTTTGCAAACATAAAAGAAGCAAACTCCGTAAGCACACGAGTTGTTGAAACTTGGGTAGGGGGCAAAGAGGCGACTTGAGTTCTTGCTGTTTCAATATCTTCGGCTATAACAGTAACTTCCGAGCTGGCCCAGGGGTTGTGTTCACTGATTTTACTAGCCAAATAATTTTTGAATCGTTTTAACCATGCTCGCATAATTACTCCAGAGAATAAGGGCCACCCCTATCCTTGGAGGTCATTAGTAAATCAATTATATCAATAAATGCACATACATTAAATAGAGTATTATTACCCTATATTTTTTTAGTGAGTTCAAATACTAAATTATTTATTCCATTTTCAATGTTTAACTGGTAAGTAGATTAGATTAGGATTATAACTGTTTATTAAAAATCAACTACACGCCCTTCACTGGGTCAGAGCTTGCGGCTGGCTCTATTCCGTTTTGCTTGGCCTTCAGTTGTGTAAGAGTTTTTCTATAATCTTGAGTAACTGCAGGATCCTGTAATTGTGGTATGTTAATCTGAGTTTGAATGGGACTCTCTAAATTTTGTTGGTAGTTTTTCCAATAACTATATAGGTTACCAAGTTCGCCGTTATTCAATATTTTGGCGCACTGAGTCAATTCAACATTCGGATTATCAAGATGCTCCAATAATGCCCTGGCCGCAGTAATCTTTTCATCTTTTGAATATCCAAGTCTCAAAAAATTGTGGTAACTGGATTCCTTCCCCCGCTGATCAATGTAATCATTTAAACCTTTAATTAAAATCTTTTTTTGTAGCACAGGTGCAAAACTTGATACATACAAGGAGCGGAAATTCACAAAATCGTGTCTATCTAAGGTAGTCTGGCCTAATAATTTTTCAGTCATGCGTGGCATTGATAGTTTTAAGGCTGTGATTAAAGGAGTTTCTCCTTGCTTGTTCCTGAGATTGAAATCGGGATTTTTTTGCATGAGTAAATTGATAACCTTCATACTTCCTGTGCGCGCTGCTATATGAAGAGCGGTTTCACCCTCATGGGTTTGTGCATTGATATTGATACCATGTTCTAATAATAAAGAAGCCATCTTTGTGTCTTTTATTCCACAAGATACATGTAAAGGGCTATGACCTTCTGGAATCGACAGATTTGGATTCATTTTATTTACTGTTAGTAATTGTTCTGCAATGATACAAGCTTCATCACTCTTATAAAGTGCTAAATCACGTAGAAGATAAGGGCTATTAGATACATTGATGCGCTTATCTTGTAACCATGTCCTTAATTCGAGTAAACGGTTTTGTTGGGCAAGTACATTGAGTATTGTTAATCCTCTGGAGTTGGCTCTATTTAAGTCTATATTTTTATGTGCAACTAAAAATTGACATGCATCTTTACTTTGATTGCTAAATGCATACATTACAGGGGTCATACCATTTCTATCGGTTGAATTAATATTTACTTTTGCAAAGTCAATACGTTTAAGTAATCCCACATCATTTTGAGTGGCGGCAAGATGTAGCACAGTAGTGCCATCATAATTTTTATTAAGTTTAGTATTTATCTTACTTTGGTTACGCAAAGATTCAAAATTAATTGATGGTGCATTTCCAGAAATCAAAACACTAGAACTCAAGCAAAGTGATTGCGGAGGATTTATGCCAAACTCGGTTCCTAATGATATAAATAATTGTGTAGCAAGGCCCTGCGCATCTCCCGTCCAGCGGGTTATATTTCCGTTAACTAAGAGGTTGGTATCAATATACTCAAACTTTCCATTTCCTAAATATCTTGCTGCAACGCTATGATTACCTGATCTAAAAAGAAGCGCCACATTAGGCTCATTACCCATTTGATTGGCAATTCTAGTTAGATAGGCCACTAGTTGTTGGTGATCATACTGATCAACGGTTGAAAATGCTGTTTTTATACCATCTTGTTTGATATTAAGTACGGAATTTGTAAATTCAGCAATAGCATCATGATGGGTTTGCACTAAATATCGAGAAAATAAGTCATTATGAAAATCTGGACTCTGATGAAGAGCCACCCCATCAAAAAATGCAGGTATTTCTAATAGATTTTGTTCTTCTTCAGTAGGGTGATAATGACTATCCTTACATTTGTCCCTAATGCTATCTATTTTTTCAATCAGTTTCTTGGGATTATTTTTATAAGTGTCAAGTACTTTCAACCGATTGTTGAAAGACTTTAAATCGCCAGAACAAGCAGCCTGAATCCACATTAAAGAGAAGCCATGACATAGGCCCTCGTCAGAAATCGACTCATAACCAAATGCTTTTGCAATATTTATCAAATCAGCATGTTGCATATCACAATAATCCTATCTTACATTGTGTAATTATAGTGCATTTATAGAAGTGGTACCTGATCATGCTTTTAAGCAAGTGTAGCCCGCATTAGCAAAGCGTAATGCGGGATTTATTCCTTCTATTAAAATGGGTTAATTGGTGATGATTGGGGAGGATAATAAGGATCATAGTATTGAATATCATGCGTTTTGTTAATTAGATGGCCACTCAATGTTTTGGGCTAATAAAACAATTTAGATCTAAAATGATTTTCTGGTATGGGTATTTTTACTCCATGGTGATTGCTTATTAAATTTGATATATTCCCCCTCGGGCCAATCATCATATTTTGGCTTTTCTACCAACAAGTTAGATATTTTTTCTGAGATTAAGCCACAGGGGTTTTATGATAAATTTTTACTCTGACTCACCTGAAACTCGTAAAGCACACCCTCAGGGAAGCTTAATTCCAGATCACATATGGGAAGAATTTTTCAGTGACTATCTAAGCGAATGGCAAATTAAACTAATGCAGGAGTCCATTTCCTCTATTATGACTCTGGATATTCCCAGAAATATTTCGAGGATTAGAAGTTGGATTTGTGTTGTCGTGAGTCATCAAGAAGCTGAAGCAAGTGATTTAATTGCATTTGCTAAAAAATTAGGACTTAAGGATAGTGATTTACTCCGCGCTGCATCTTCATTAGGTCATATGCCAGTTATCAGCTTACTTCTATCACAGCATTCATCAGAAGTGAAAACAGCACTTATTGCAAAAAGCAATTATGCTTGTTTTATTAGAGCCTGTGAACTTGGCAATATCGACATAGTTAATCTCTTGTTATCTTCAGTTGACCCCTTAAAAAAACAAGAAATGCTCGCCGCTGGATACCCAAATTATTCGGGATTTACTGCAGCTTGCTGTAGTAGTCTAGCTCTGGTTAAAAAAATATTAGAAGAAGTAGAAATATCCGCAAGAAGTAAAATGTTATCCGCAGATAATTTTGCTGGACTGCGAGAGGCTTGTTTTTCAAAGCATGTTGAGTTAATCAATTTACTTCTTAACTATCCTGAATGTCTTGCATTTGTGGCCAAGAAAATAATTAATAGAGAAGGCGGCAGATATGAGCTTTCCTTTCAAATCTTTATTAAACAGATGGTTAAATCTTTAAAACGAGAGGGCCAGTGTTTAGATTATTCGGAAGAATTGTGGGTTCTTATCCTTAAAAGTATGATTAAACTGCATCGCACCAATTTAATGCATGATTTTCCTGTTATGTTGAATATTGAACAAGTAAAAAAATATATTACTCAGCCAGAGGGATTCGAAGACATTTACACTTTAGCTTGTGCTACAGATAATTTATATCTTATTTTATTGGTTTTGATTGTCACCAATCAGCTAGAACATCATATCGATAAATTAGCACAAAATAAAATACAATCAATTTCAACGTTGCAAGATAGAGCAATAAGAATAAGGCAGGCCTTGGAGAAGGATTCAGCGTGGAATACAAATAAATTTTTTATCAATAACGCAGATAATAGCGTGGTTGAAACATCTCAAGCGCCATCAACAGTAAAAGTATTTAAAAAATAGTAATCTGTATTTGAAGAGGTAGCCAAATGTATAAAAGATTATCTTTCCTTGCGGCGAATTTGCGTAGAACTCCCAAAGCCATTCAATCGAGTCTGGGAGCCAATGCTTTAAGGCATTACACAGAAGACGTAAGTCTGCCAACCAGGGTAAATAGTGCCAGACCCAGAATCCAAACCGTCTACCAACGATATATAGAAGAATGTGAGTCCTTGACCAAAGAAGATAAAGAAACGGCGAGTAGACTTCTACTCAATCGTGGTGGGATTTATGCCTTGGATAAAGGGTATTTTACAGTTAAAGGATTTCTTGGACTATCTCATAAGGCTAGATTGAGATTATACAAGGAGTATGATGTTTATATTGAAAGACCCTGCGATGAAGATAATCTCAAAGAAAACCTCGACAGATTATTTGGAAATAACAAATTTAACTTAAATAGATGCCTAACACTGACTAAACCGAAGTGGGATTATTTAATGAATTTGTTAGAAAACAATTATCTTGCTTTAACTATGGTTATCGAAAACGGTGGCTTTACTCTAGATGAATTTTTAGATTTAGATATTATAGAACAGCAAGCTTTATGGAATCTTGTAGAAGAGGAACTAGAACTTGATGATTCTTATCACGAACCAGCGTCATATGAAGTAAGCCTTTTTGAGGACTGTATGCGAGTGATTACGCTCCGCAATGTAAGCATAAAGATTCACTCACAATTGATGACGTTTAAGGATAGCAATCAAGATGAAAGAGTTTTTTTTAAATTGAAGTTTGTACTTTCTAATCTTGTTAGAGAAATGTTAGAACATCACTATTTGACTGAATCAGATCAACGTTTGTATATAAAAATTAACGCCGCCCAGAATAGAGATGATTTTGAAGAACTGTATACAAATGAAATGGACAACAAACTAAAATTAAAAGAATTATGGGATGCTTATATTTTAACAGGTGAATTTGATTATTTATTTGCCAATTCAAATAGATTTAAAGAACAATTATACCTGCTATCAACTAATGCGAAATCACTAGGTGTTGAAATGACCTATGATGAGGCATTAATTCAAGAATATATTCAATATACTCGGTTGATTCTAATACCATATATGATTGAGAATGATGATGAAAGGGATAGTTGCTACAGGCATTTGTGCCGTAAATATGGTTTTGCGTATGGAGAAGAAATAGAACCAGATGATCATCAAATTCGTAAAGTAATCATGAAAGATCTGGAGAACGCATTGTATCAAGGTAGATTTCAAGAAGAAATCCAAGAGATGCAAAGCCGTTGTTTAGATTCTGAGTATCTGTCAAGTAAATCTGAATTTTCAGCACCAAGGATTTAACCGAATAGCACTCAGTTAAAGCCTGCTACAGGTAGCACTCTCCAAGCTTATGCAGTAGCAGAAAAAGATATGGTTGCTACGCAATATATAGCAATGCATATAAAAAGCGCCACTTGTATCTGATAGTTACTGTAATTTTTTTAATGAATCAAGCTAATTAACTTCTTCAAATTCTGTAAGCTATGATCTCTTACATAGCAGTCTAGACATTGAGGATAACACATTATCAGCTCTTGGAGAGTAAATACTCAAACCACATTTTTTTCAACAAGAAATTTTTTGATTTCACCGAATGCAAGAATGAGTTGATCAATTTCTTCTTCAGTATTGATTGAAGTAACCGTGATACGAAAAGCTTCATTACCTCGTTTAACCATAGGATAGGGTGCTAAAGTTAACAGAATATGATTATCATAAAGAATATGAGATGCTTCTATCATCAAATCCCCGTTGTATAAAGGCACGGAAATAATAGGAAATGATGTTTTATTATAAGTATCAAAACCAAGGTTTTTTAATCCATTTAGTGCTTTTTGTGTCAGTTTATAAATATGTTGACGTATTTCATCACCTTTTTCTGCATTAATTTTGATTCCTTCAAGTAATGCAGCTATGGCAGAAGCAGGGCCTGCACCCCCCAGATCATGAGGAGTGGCTTGTGAAATTAGAAAATCTCTCATGCGATGACTGCATCCAATGAAGGATCCGAATGAACCGTAAGCCTTTGAAAAGCAGCCAATGTACACTATATTGTCGTAGTTCAAACCAAAATAGTTTATTAATCCATTCCCTTTATGACCATAGGGATGATTATTATCAGGATTTTCACCGACTACTCCAAACCCATGAGCATCATCAACGTACACTAGAGCATTGTATTTCCTAGCTAGCGTATCTAATGTTGGTAAATCAGTATAATCACCAGTCATGCTATTAACACCGTCAACAGCGATCAGTTTTTTGGGAATGTCTTTATATTCAATTAAGAGTTTTTCTAATGCTTCATAATCTTCTGTAGGAAAGTTTATCAGTTTAGATCCGCTATCACGCGCCATTTTACCTGCTTCATACATGGTCGCATGTCCTGATTTATCGAGAAATAATACACCATCTTTGCCTAGTAATGCTGGAATAACGCCATGATTTAAAAGGGTGGTGGACGCAAAAATGCTGACAGCTTCGGCTCCTATTAGATTCGCAATTTCCTGTTCTGCTCGATTAAATAAATCAACAGTTGCAACTAATCTACACCAGGCAACCACTGTACCATATTCTTGTGTGGCATGGATGGCTGCCTGAATGACTCTTGGCTCAAAATCGAATCCCAGATAATCTTGAGTAGCAAAATCGGCTAGCCAATGTCCGTTGCCATCGACTAACTGACGATTTTTAACTTTATGCAAAATACAATCGAACATAGGACTATCTTTACAAATATCAGAAATCAATTTGCGTTGTGCGCTCAGGTTATTTTCTGTAAACAGGTTTTCAAGATAATGGTTCATAGGTGCTGTCTCAATTTTGGGTGTTAGCTAGTTGCGTAAATAGAATGTTATTATAACTTTATGTTTATATCCCTTTCCTCTTCCCTTGTTAGGTCAGGGCAAATGCATCTTAGGATTAGACCGACGCCAGTGCGAATCCAGTGAAGTATTCTAACAAAGCATCGTCCTTACAACTGCTTCGCTGCCATTCGCAAAGACGACGACTTGTTTTTACATTGAGGAGCATGCGGATGCTCTGCTTGTTAGGTGTTCAATTTATAATCTGCATCATTAGTCCTTATTTCATTACTATTTGAAGCTGTTTGATGAAATCTGTAGAGATTAGTAGCCTGACTCGTTGGCGCTGATGAATTAGCTGTGATCATTGCGCAAAGTTTTGACAGGGTATCAAAATAAGGTTGATTTTCCTTAAGAAACTCTTTAAGACTATAATTATCTTCATCTAATTGTCTTTTTTGTTCTTCTAATACATAAAGTTGTTTTTTTATGTCAACTAATTCCATTTCATTTTTGCTTATTTGTTCTTCTAATGAACTACATTGCTGACTTAAAGAGAGGATATTTATCTCGCACTGATTTTTTAAGTCTTTTAATGAGGCTATGGTACTAATCCCCTCTAAAGTATGCTTTTTCAATGCGCTAATTGAGATATCAACAACACAGCCAATGCCACGTTCATAAATTATGGTTGCCTGATATCCGGCATTTTTGTTCTCAGAACCTGGTTTAACTGACCAGCCAGTGGCGTTATTGATTTTAATATTTACTGGAAAACTATATTGAAAAGAGAGGTTGTATTCTCCCAGATTACCCATTGGAATTTGTTGATTAATCCTGACTTTTTCGATCACCGCAACGCGTTCGATTTTAGGCCTGAATGCATCAACTTCTTTAGGTTGGGTAATAGGGCTATTCAGATCATCTAACTGTACTATTGGAAAAATTCTCTTTCTTGATAGGTGACGGGGCATTAACTCAATTCTTGTTCCATAACCTGTACTTGTTAATCTGTCTAACTCCTGATTGAATTTGGCTAAAGGAATAGCTTTTGAGGTTCTGAACCACCGGGTAGGAGCTAGTTCTGGGCCATTTTTTTTATTATAGTCAACTACTGTCTGTTCTACACGTCTATATTTCTCATACTCACCTGGAACTTCTCGTTCGATGAACTGACCAGTAGTTCTCTCAATTTCCACCTCTTGGGTTTGTCCCTCAATATGATGTTTAATCTCATGAACTATCTTTTGTTCATTACTGTTTTCAATGGTAGTAATTTGATCTTGGAAGTCACTACTTTTAGCACGCAATTCATCAAGTTGGTTTTTTATACTATTTAATTCAGCTTTTTTTTGTTCTTGATTAGTCCATAGTTGGGTTTTAGTTGTATTTTTAGAATTAATCTGGGCAGTACATTTGTCTAACTCCAGCCCAACTGCTTCAGATTCAGTAATCACAACTTGTTTATGCTTCAGCGCTTTATCTATCTGATTTTTGAAATCCGTTTGCTCTTTGCTATAGAGAGAGAAATCAAATAGATTCTTATCCCAAGGAGTTTGATTCAATATCGCCTGGCGTTGACTCAATATCGCCTGGTGAATTTCATTTCTGTAGGAGCTTTGGTGATCGAATATCTTGCTGACGATGATTCGATTTGTCCTTGAATTTTCAATGGTGGTTATAATCTGATTTAAAAGATCTTTCTCAGAAGAATCAAGCATAGCAGCAACAGCAGAGCGCAGTTTTTTGATAACGTGTTCCCTTTTTAAATAGTCACTTCCCTTGGTGATTACAATCGTTAGAGAGTTTGCTATGGTATTAGGATTACCTTTTGCTATTTGCAATAAATAAGATAGAACTTCTTTAACCGCTTTAGAACGAGTTGTTCTAAAATGAAGGTCACTTAAAACCCAGATTATTCCTCTGACATTTTCAACTTCTGAATTTAAGATCATAGGAGTATAGGCTTCACAGACAGTAACAGACCGTTCACGGCTTCCATCAAGCCCAGGTAAATCACAATAGGTAATAATTTCGCCTTCATAGCTAATATCTATTAACTGAGGCAGAAGGGTTTCAGATTGGCTGGTGCTAGGACCCACTTTACATACTTCTGAAGCAGAATGAATGTCCCATTGAGGAACCGGATCTCCGTCTGTAATTTCTGGAAAGTAACGACTATTATTTAAATCGTTTAACAGGGTACTTTTTCCATCGCCTGTAACGCCCATCACATAGACTACCGATTTGCCACGTGCCTTAACAGCCTCTTGATGGACTAATTTCATAAGCTCAAGCGTTTTCGTTGTTTCATCTTGGTTTAATTTGTTTTTCATGGCTGATTTATTTCCTTCAAGAGCGGGTGGCAAATAAAAATAATGTATGCTCATTATAAAGCCGAGTTGAGTGATTTCAAATACGGTAAAATTACTCTATGTAGCGGCAGTTTTAGCATCTTTTTTGTAATGTGGTTTCTGGATTGTAGACTGCTGAAAAATCACTGAATTGGTCATTAATAACTTCAGACAAACGAATAAGAGCAATATAATCAATTTGAACTGCTTGTCTGATGTGCTCCATTTGTGTAGGGGTGTATGTCCAATTGAAGGACGAACTAAGAGGGTAAGCAAAAATACCTAATCTTGTGAATTTCCACGGTTCAAAATCACCTTGCCGAAATTCCCAATCCTTCCATGACGATCTTATAAAACCATAGTCTGCTTTTATTGATTGAGGAAACCAACTGTCATAGTAGAGTGCTTCTGATCTATCAAAACTCTCTTCTTTGAATAAGGTGTTAGTTAATTTAAAATCGCTGGTTCTGCTTAGAAAACGCTGTTTTATCCAAGCAGGAACATAGCGCTGCTGATGGGCAACATGTTTAGTCCAGCACTGGCGCACAGATTCCAAATCCAAAACGCTTTGAGCGTTAAGTCCAAGAAAACGTTTATAAGCCTGTAAAAGAGGGCCAATATTATAATGACTACCATGCTCACTCAGACGCTCAGGATGCTCTTGGAGTTCTTTCAATTGTTCACTGATATTTTGGAGTATTGTTTCATCAGTTAATGTGTCAATAATAAACATATACTCTTTAGGATAGCATTCTTTTGATTTGTTTAATCTTTCAGACAAAGCATCATCTAAATCAAATAGATATAGACTTTCAGCTACATCTACTTTACCCTCTCCAGCAAACATAGTTAACATCATCTTCCACATGTGTTTGTCATAGGCCCAGCATGCAAGTTGAAACGGTGAAATATGGAACCTTCGTCCAGAGTAATCGGTTACAAATGCTTTTTGAAACGCTAAATCAAGATTAATTTTTAGCATCTCCTTGGCTTGTTCTTGTTGGCCAAAAGCAACATGGTGCACTAATTTTGTTACTGCAAGCTCTGGATAGGCCAATATCAACTGATTGGCCTTGACGAACCGACTATGGGCAAGATGATTAACTAAATAATGACTGACTGATTCTTTACGAAATAAAGAGTAAAACCGTCTATTTATTGACGATAAAGTTAATTGATTCTTGCCCTCTTGAGTAAAAGTAATATCCCTATTTGGCTTAATAAAGTCTGATATAGCGACTAATATTTCATCTGGAAATTGATCTAACATTGACTACTTGCCTCTAGGTTGATGGGCTAATGGGGGTCAAAACAAATTGCAAAAACTCCATTTGTTATTTGGCTCATACTCTTTAGGTACTGGAAACATAAGGTATAAACTTTCGTTGGTCTGATTAGGTGATGATTTGTAAGAGTTAACAAATTCTGGTTCTGCTCTAGCAAGTTGTTTTAGGAATTGCTGATATTTGGGGAAGAATGTACTGATGAAGGCTTCACTATCAATCTCAATGTCATACTTATAAATTGGTTTTTGGGTTGCATTTGCTAATCTTCCAGCAGTTCCAAATAGTGTAAGAATTGTTTCAATATCAAGAGGATTTTTATTGCTGCTAAATTGGAGGTCAAGTTTAGTGGTATATTTGTTGAAATTAAAGTGAGCTTCAGTAGGAAGTTGATTTAAACCGGCCATTTTAAAAAGGGAGTGCTCGAAGAAGTCGCATGCTGAAAAATCAATTTTATAATTAATATAAAGTAATCGAATTAAAGATTTTGCAATCACGTTTAATCTGTGGCACATGGCAAATTGGTTGAATTTGAGTAAAGTTTCCAGTGCAATTTGTAAGTCCGCGAATTCAGTTCTATTTTCTACCATTTTTATAGTATCTTCCAATTGTCTTAAGCATTTGG
>Ga0075163_10007092_pt1 | contig 14847 bp, 17 predicted proteins | sample JI1023141ADNA_FD_71478 | JGI IMG/M metagenome (GOLD analysis project Ga0075163, IMG submission 71478) | Wastewater effluent complex algal communities from Wisconsin, to seasonally profile nutrient transformation and Carbon sequestration -... | ecosystem: Engineered > WWTP > Effluent > Algae...
CGGGGTTGCGTACATGCACTAACACAGTGCCTGCCGGATTCTCCAGTCGTGTCAATTGTTCCAGGTTACGTGTAATAAGTGTCATGGGTTCAGGCTCATTAAAGTGTTGTTAATATCCAGAATGATGTTGTTGTCTACATCTCCACCATCGTCTGAGTTGTCTGCGAGGAAATTCACATCTTCCAGCTTGCACTCTCCGTTTCCAAAGGCATCGTTTCTGAAGTACTCCGGTTTAAAATCTTCCTCTGTTTGGTACTCTACATCTTCCACAGTGAAGTTGTCATGCCCGAAAGCCAGGGCAATCTTCTCCAGCAAGTAGGGTGGCAAGTCATAGACAAAAAGTTGCGGCTGGCGCGTTACGTTCTCAGCCACCTTGCGTATTCGGTTGGTGCTGTCTCTGTAAATGGTTCTGTTTCCGCCCGGTAGTGGCCAGATCAATTCACCCTCTACTCTTATGCGGTGCGATATGCCTGTGCTGTAGATAATCTTGAAGGCATCGTCATTATTTCGGTAGTCGATCTTGAGCGTGTTTGGCCAAGTTGCAGCTAAAGCAAATGGCTCTACCTCTGCGGTGTAAGTTCCCAACTGCACATCGGTGCCCGTTAAAATGCCATAGTAATTTCCTGCACTCAGATCAGCCATGTTTATGGCAACCTGGTACACATCAAAATCTTCCGCTGCATAGTCAATGGTAACGGTAGCGCCAAGCACAGTGCCTCCGGGCCATGCTTTGGTAAAAATGGCTACTGAGTAACCATCGGCATCAAGATTACCCGCGCGGATGTCGGTAAGCTCATAGCTTCCATTAAGTCCAGCTTGTTCGGTAATGGTAATGTCCATACCCACTTTGTAGAAGTCTGGCATGCCTTCGCTGAAGAACATCTGAACTTCTCCGGCTCCCGCATCTGCAAAGCTGGCAGGCCGTTGGTCTTGCTGATTTAGATAATCAATTTCTTTTGTGGCTGTAATAGTCTTTTGCAATACGTTGCTGCTGTTGTAAATGCGCAGCACATTGCTGCTGTAGCTGCTTCTGAACTGCAATACCAAACTATCTTCAAAGGTTACTTTCTGTGCATAATTACACGCGCTAACTCCGGGAAACTGCATGTTTCGGAAAAGCGTGTTATCAAAATTTTGAAGGCTGCTGGTAATAAAAGACCCACTGGTGGGCACCGCTCTTAGGCTGTTCACAACAGGCCAGTCAAAAACCGAAATCTTATATTTATAGACTACTGTAATAGTGCTTGCTAAACAGTCGTTGGCATCTTTAACATCAATGGTGTAATCTCCTGGCGATAGCCCCGCAAATACATTGCTGCTCTGGTATGCTCCCCCATTTATCCTGTATTGCAATCCACCTGCTGAGCTGGTTGCTGTTACTGTGATAATGCCATTGTCTGCATACCGGGTTTGCTCGTGTACAACATTTACGTTTGTGATCTGAATGTTGCACGACACAGCCGCTGCTACCAACACTATTACCCGGCTATCTTCGCAGCTGGTAAAGTTCTTATACCGAACGTAAACCGTAAACGTGCCCTCGTCTAAGCCGGTAAAAACATTGCTGCCTCCCCAGGCTCCTGCATCAATCTTATACTGCAATTCTAATCCTCGCGGATCTATGACAGTATTTATTTGAATGCTGCCATCATTACTACTTGCCGTAGTGGGGTTTACAAAACTCGTGTTGTCTATCAATAACTCACAGACAATATCTGTGTAGTCAATTACAAAGTTTTCGCTGTCGTAGCAATAAGAACTACGCTCTGTTACCTGAGACCTTGCATAGACAGTGTAGTTACCTGGTGCGAGTCCAAAAAAGTTGCCCGAACTTTGCCAGCTTATTTCATCCAGAGAATATTCGACAAGACCAATGGCGGTGGCAGTTACCGCTACGCTTCCATCGTTGCTTTGGTCGGTGGCAGAGTCTGCTGGAGTAACACTGTCAATGGTAACAAAGCATTCGGGTGCCGGTGGCACTACGTAAGCATACGGGATGGTGTTCTGCGCTTTTACTGTATAGCCGGATGAGTCGGTATACACTATCGTTCCACTAGCTACACCTCCTGTACTACAAGGTTCAGCCAAAAAACTGGAGTCAATGGTGTGCGTTACATCATCGTAATCAAGCTCTATTGTTCGGCCTAAGTTTGCGTTGCAGTATGTTATAAAAATCTGAGCCATTACACGTTTGCTCTTAAAAGTGTGAACTGTGAATAACCGTCTTTATCAGGCTCTAACTTTAATAAATAGCCTTTCTTATAGTTGGTGGTAGTCTCGCTAAACTCTCCGTATTTATAAAGGTTGGCCTCAATCTCAGCAAACAAAACGTTGTCAACCTTAGCTTTATATCTATAGGCTTCTCCTGTCCATAAGGCATTGGGTAAATTGCTTATGGCAATAGTTTTTTCGTTTAATAAACTGTCTCCTGTTTTCTGAGTGGTGAGTTCAGTATTACCCTCACCAAAAGAAAGCGAGATGCTCTTATCGCTTTGCTTTAGAAGACCTCCCCGTAGCAGCCTTCCATTTCTGATCAGGTTACGCATTGGGCTTAACTCAAGGTTATAGCTGGTCTCTGGGCTTATTAGATTATTAATAGCAGCAAATCCTTCATCTTTTTGAGGCACAAAATCAGCACCATCGCGGAGCAGCTGAAGAATTACATTGTCATTATCCCGGTCATTGTCCTTTGTACCACTAGTGGAAAAGCTGTCACGTCTCAAAAATTCGAAAGTATATCCGCTGGCAATGTAGGGGCATAGTAGATTCAGTTTTTTTCTTACCTGCGATAAGGGAAGTGTGTACTCCCGCTTAGTGTTGAATTCATCCAGGTTGTTTACCTGTTCATTGTTCCACTTTTCATATCCAATCTCCAACTCATTAAAAAAGTAGTCCTCTAAAGGCACCTTTTCCAAAGCTGTTACATTACTAATTTTCCAACCAGCTTCCGGCTTGTAGAAGTAGGTTAGGTCTTCTACTACTACTCTTTCCTGTGTGGCTTGTTTTTCTATACCTATACCCACACCGTCTATCGACTGCACGGTTTTTAAAAGGTCTTTAAGGCTTGCATAGATGGGGTAATCACCAATAGGAAATCCGCGTACAGCTAAAGCCCTGCTTATTGCTTTTAAGCTATACGCTCCATCATCGTCATATCTGGTTGGTTCGCTGTCTGTTCTTCCATAAATAGTGCTCCTGAAACTATCTGCCTGATCGGTAATGCTATGAACAACCCTGTCGAAAGCTTCATGCAAGAGCACATACGGAACGGTGGTGGCCGGTATGGTAGTTTCTCCGGAAAAGGTTACAGTGCCCGTAAAATCGAAAGTACTGCCAAACTCAATGCTCGATTCATCGAGGTACAGCATATCAAAATAAATGTATACTTCATCACCAGCTTCTAGGGCAAAGTTAAATGTGCCTGTATAGTCATAATCTAAAACTCCTGTACTGGCCGGAAAGTCGTAAGTATCTACTTCAATAGTGGTATAATTACCCTCTACGCCATGAACAATAAACCACTTACCCCGTACATCGGTAGGTGTGCCAAGCTTATCAACATTTACATCAAAAACCATTGTGTAATCACCTGCTGTCTCCACCTTCCACTGGTACTTTTGTAGAGTAACCGGGCTGGTGCTGGAGTATTGTGCATGGTAGCTAATTCGCTCATTCACTTCGTCAGAGCTAACAGACTCAAAACTGTTTAAGAGGTAGAGCCTCGCATTGTCTCCAAAGGGTACAGGGATAGAATCATTTAGTGTGCCGGCAAAGTCTCTTCTTATAACCTTACTGTGCATGAGCACGTCTACCGTTTCGTTGGTAAAAGGCGTTATTGCACTACCGTCTTGTGTCACCAGGCTTTGAAGGTTAACCTTTATATCCTGCCTGTTCTTAAGCTTTTGGGTAAAGCCAGTCTGGTCGATGTTACAGATCAAATAAAGCTTTTGAATTTGCAGGCTGCCAGGTGTTAAGTTTAGCCTGCCTCTGTAGTCAATCTCAAACTTACGGTTAGCACCTCTTTTGTAAATGAAGAGCTCAACCTCTGCCTCTATTCCATATTGCTCATACAGCCCCTGAATTATGGCCTTACCATCCTTAATAAATTGAAGCTTTGGTGTGTATTTAAAAAAAACACCGTGCCAATTAGGATCTCGCTCAATAGTTTTCATGGAGCTATCCCAGCCAATAGGATCAGTGATGCGTTTAGCCTGTTTTAAATCGGGATGGTATAGATAAAAACGATACGCGCTCATGACCTGTATCGTTTAGTTTTATACTCCGTCCAAAGCTGGCCTTGCCTGGTCCATTTATTAAAACCATTCTCATCAATATCGATGTGGGTTTCTTTTTTGTTCTCAATAGCCTTGCGCGTCTCGCGCATTTCTCTTACCAGCTCATTGCTATCTGTAGCCGCAGCCGGGCGCATAATATCTCCACGCAAGTGGCTAGGCACACGGCTATCTACCAATTGCTTTAGCTCTAATAGGTCAAGATTATCCTCAATCATCGGCTTTAATAGCCATCCGAAAGCGTTGGTTTGTTTGGCTGGCACTACGCTCTCTCCTTTACTGAGCATAGCATTGATGCTATCACTAGTGGTAGTTCCGGGTCCCTCCAAATCAAAAACACCATTTGCAAACTTGGGTATCTTCCGAGAAGCCGCTAAGCCTGCCTGTATACCTCCAGTTATTCCAATTGCAACAGAAAGCGGCACATTTGGTGGAACGCTTGCTAACGCAGCAACAATGCCCTGGCCTGTACTTAATAGAATATTAAAGATCGCCTGGTCTTTGTCTGACTGAGCTTGCTTTGTTTTAATCCGGCTCTGTTCCTCATCAAACTTTTTATTAATAGCTGTTTTGGCGTCAGCATTATTGCCTGCCAATTCCAGTTCGTATTTTCTTTGTTCCTCAATCTGCTGGCTCTGCGCTGCTAGCTTAGCTTGTTCAAATTCAAACACCTCGTTAGAAAGGCCAATCAAAGCATCGCGCACATAAGCTTTGGTTTCTAATTTTTGCTCGGCATCGGTTTCAGCGGCTTGTCTTAATCTCTCTTCATTTTCTAAGAACTGATTAAACAGCGCATCATCCCTTTCCTTCATGGCATTTAAGGCAGCATCTGTGTCTGCCTCAATCTCATCTGCATAGTTGATAAAGAAAGGAGACTTGCCATCAACGGTCTCTTGCTTGGCATCCAGGGCTGCGGCATCTCTTTCAATCTGAGCTAGTAAGTCAGCTTGCTCTTTTGCTTTTTTCTTGGCTGCGGCTAGTGCTAATTGGGCTGCTCTTTCTTTGTCTGCTGCATCGGCTGCTTTAGTTTGCGCATCCGCCTGATCAATCAATGACTGTTCATAGCCTGCTATAAATGCAATACTTTGTTTTACAGTTTCCAATCTGGTTTTAAACCCCTCAATATCTTCGCGGTAGAGGCGTGCTGAATCAACATCTCTATTTTCCATCGCATCACGAAGACCTTTTTCAGCTTCTGCTTTTTTAACAGTCAGCTTAAACTGCTCTTCGTATATCTTATTCTTAAATTCTTCTTTGCGGATCTCACCATCCAGAAGTTTGTACTTATCCAATATGATTGAAGCGGTGTCTTGTGCTCGTTGTTCATCTGTCTTGAGTAGTTCCGTTGCCTTTGTCACGGCTTCACTAAGAAGTGTAACTGTAGATGAAAGAACACCATTACTCCCATCGCCCACAGTCTTTAGGAATGTGTCCCATGCATCACCCAGGTTCGAAATTCTACCTCCTAAAGTCTCACTAATAGCGGCCATTGAACCACTTACCCCAGCCATATCCCCAAGAGAAAGAACGTATTCGCGTATAGCCTGGCTGGTAAATTCTGTCTGAGTTTGTACACCTTTAAACGTGAACTTTACTTTGTCTCCCTCCTTATTGGCGCGAATACCAAACTCCTTTAAGCGTTCAAACTCTCCCGTTTGTGCATCAATAATGGCTTCTGTTAACTGATCAAATCCCTTTCCAGTGCTTGACGCTAAGTCTCCCAACTTCCTTAACTCATTAGTAGTAGGTACAAAGCCTTGGTTAGCTAACCGAACAAAGGAGTCAGTCAGTTCTTTTACACTAAAGGGTGTTTGGGCCGCGAACTTTTGAATCTGTTGGAGGGCTATTTGCGCCTGACTCTTAGAACCCAATGTGTTTGTCAACACAGCCTGAAACTTTTGAAATTCAGCTGTTATGTCAATAACTGACTTCCCAAAGGCCAATAGCCGCTCTACGGCAAAGGCGGCAATGATGGCTCCACCTACTCGCTTCAAGGAGGTCTTAGTGAAGTTGTCAAGACTGTTGTTAATGTTGTTAACGCTCTTTACCCCTTCGGTGCCTGTCTTGCGCAACTCGGCATTCATTTCGGCAATTTCCTTGTCGGTCTTTCCTGCTTCTTTTCCGGCTTTGGTAAGCGCAGCAATAAGCATCTCAATGCCTTTGTCATCGAGTACCGCTTTTACCGGAAATTCTGCGCCTGCCATTTACGTTTTGCTATTCAGTTTCTTATTCAACCCGATGGCCGTTTCAAGCCATTGGTAGTATTGTTCGTTCGTCTTTGCCTTAACCTTCTCTGCACTGTCGCCTGTAACTCTACAGTGGTACATTACCTGCTCTTCGAAGGCCATCAGGTTTTGCTCTCGGAGTCTTCGAAAAGCATCTGCCTGTACGCGCGTAGCTTCACCGCGCTTTGGTTCAAATATTTTGCGATGTCTTCGGGTGACTGCTCCCCAGTTGTCTTTAAGCCCCTGCGCAACAGTCTTTCGAAAAAAAAACCTTGATCTTTTAGCTTTTTAAAGGCCTGTATCTTCTGTGTGTTATAGTCCTGGTCGTAGCACTTCAGGTCCTCGCTCTTATCAAAGTAGACGAGTGCGGCCATGTTGAACATGGTTTCCAGCGGGGTGCAGTTATTCACCGTATCCTTCATCATATAGAGAAAGGCACCTATACGGCTCTTCTCATCCTGGTCGTTAGATTTTATCAACTCATCGATGTACTTGTTGATGGTCTCACGGTCCATGCCCATGGTCAACTCCTGGCGAAGGTGTAGGTAGTGTACAAAGCGCTCTTGTGGCATGTCAGCCACATTCACAAACTCGTAGTACTGCACACCGTCTATCACCAAGCCTTCGACTGGCCGAATCAGTTTACTATTCACCTTGTCCAGGCTTATGCGCTCGTAGGTGAGCGAGTACAGGAAAGTGGCGAGTTTTAAAATCAGCTTCTTCATACCACTAGCTTTCTACCGATTAACACTACACCCAAAGCAAGCACTAGCCAGGCGGCAAAAAATTGAAAGTCTTTCCAAACTTTCGCGCGCCAGCTAAGTGCCTGTTCGGGGTCTGCCACCACAGCATCGGGGCATTCTGCACGCACCTCTACAGGCACGAATTCTTTTACAGTAATCGTATCAACTTTTACTTTTGCCTTATACCGTATGGCTTTCTGGTACTTATCGTACCATAGTTTTATACTTAAATCTTTGGCGCTAGATAGGTTGTAGATGGAGTCTAACAACAGACTTTCCATGTCAATACCCCCTTCCAGGCTATCCCCTTCGGTTACTACTTCAAATGCGTAGGGTATGGTGTCGCGCACGGTTACATAGTGCGTTTCCCCTGTTCCGAATTTCTTGGCGCACTGGTTCCAGGTGGCGCAGCTCATAAAGAGAAGCATCATGAGCGCAAACCAGATGATGAAGAGGATTATTTTAGAGGTTCTTTTTATCATGACTGCTTAAATTTTCCTGGTAGTCGTGGGTCGTTTACGCCAAGTAAATACAAGCCTGTTCCCATAAGGCCTACACCTTCACCAATCAGCATAGCCATGTGTTCGGTACTTTCACTCTTGGTGCTGTTATAAATGAGATACCCACCAAGTCCCATCAGGGCCATTCCGGCTACAGTTGTGGCTATTCCCTTTACGATATTTTGCTTACTCCACTTCATTTTATGTAAATGTTTTGTTCAGGAAAACCCATCAGCTCAAGCCATAGCGGTACATTAAAAGAAGGACACGCTTTGTTCGGATCGAATTGATTGTGTCCGGCTATCTTAATATCCGGATAGAGCTTTACCATATTCTTGCAGTAGCGCAGCATGGTAGCGCGTTGCACATCGGTGCGCGTGTCTTTGGCTTTGCCTTTTGCATCTGTACCGCCTACATAAACAATGTGGCGGCTCTTGCCGTTGATGCCGGCTACCCCATTGGTGATCTCCCAAGGGTCTACCTCATCATCATCATCATACTTAACCAGGTTAAGCACGGTGCCACCTAACAAAATCATGTCGCTATAGCCTACCTGCTTCCAGCCTCTGCCTTCTGGTGGCTTGCTGAGGTGCCACTCGCGTATGTCCTTAGCGGTAACAATGCGGCCTTCAGGAGTGGCGGTGCAGTGAATGATTAAGTACTCAAGTTTCTTTGCCATTGCTGTGGGTTTAAGAAACCCCTCTCCTAAAAGGAGAGGGGCTGGGGTGAGGTATTAGAGGTACTATGGCACTACTTTCCGGCTTTCGCTGCTGCCTTGGCAGCGGCTTCAGCTTCTTTCTTTGCCTTTGCTTCTGCAACGGCCTTTTCTTTCTCTTCTTTCTCAGCGGCTTTCTTAGCATCGGCTTCTGCTTTAGCGGCTGCTTTTGCTGCGGCCTGTGCCTTCTGCTCTTCTGTTTCTTCTTCAGCTTCGGCAAACTTCGGGTTCTTGAACTCAATCAGTTTCTCCTGATCTTCTTTGCTCAGCTTGGATTTTTGGTTGGCATTGAGGAACGTGCCGTTTACGTTGGCATAAAAGGCAGGCTCGTTGCTGTTTTTAAAACAGCCTTGTGCGATCTCCGCAAGTTGTTTTTTTGAGTACTCCATCTCTGTGGTGGTTAGGTTAAGATTCCATTTTTTCAATGCGCTCTTCAAGCTGCTGGAGTCGTTGCTCCAGCAGCTTGTATCCGCTGCGGCCTCGTTCTTCACTCAGGGATTGTCTCTCCACGAGTTGAATAACCGAGTCGCTGAGCTTGCGGAAGTCCTGGTGAAGCAGGCGTAGGAAGTATCCTATCATCGCCAGCAATACACCAAACACATACATGATCACTACCTGATCAGTCATATCACTTAAATTGAGCGCTAAGAACTGCAGCTGTAAATCCTGCAATCACCGTAGAGTTCAATTTGTAGGGCAGATCCTGAGATGTCCAGTTAGCGCTACCTTCCATCCTGCGTACACCACCAAGCTCTTCTTCGCTTACAGGTGCCATCACAATGTCCATGGGTATTACCTCCTTCAGGCGGTCCATTGCCCCCCAGATGCTGAGGTCTTCGAACACGAAGAGTAAGCTCCAGTTGCCACTTCCGTTCACTGTGTTCCAGAACAATAGGTTTCCATCTACACTGTAGTGCTTTAAAGGAATGGCATAGCTGAAAGAGCTGTGCTTCTCGCGCTGAAAAGCCATACCTGGCTTTTTATTGCTGGTCGGGAGAGCGAAGTTTCCGGTAAGGCCTGTTACAGGTTTCAGGTTGCCTGCTGTAATGGCCGTGGCCACCGCAGCATCGTCCGTCAACCCTTCCAAGTCAAATCCCTTTTTTACCAGGTACGCACCAACGATGCGTGAACCTTCTTGCAGGCAGGCCGCCTCGGGGGTATGAGTCCCGAGTTCGGTGCCGCAAGGATCGTATGCTGTTATAGCCATTATCCGCTAGTGTTTAAGTCTGTAAAGGATTTGATTAAGGCTCCTGGATGATCGCGATCACACCCACCTGGTCGTTGCGTTCCAAGCGACCACCTACACGCACCAGGGCAGAGTAGATATCGCCTTGGTATTGGGCATCGGCCAGGTTCTCGAAGAACTTGATTTCGCCCAGGGCAAAGTGTACGTAGTTCAGGTCTACCAATAACATTACATCATTGTCGGTAGCGGCATAGTCAAGGTCTACCATGTCCTGGAAGGTTCTTTTCACCGGTGTGCTCGTGTTGTCATAGCGTCCAGTTACATCTGTTCTGATGATGTCGAACCCGTGGATCTTTACCAGATCGCCATTGCTCCACACGGCACCAACGCTGTCCATGGTATCTTTATCCGTTACGGTGCTGTCGCTCTTTAACTGGTTGTAGGCACCCTCTGTCATGATCAGGATTCTGTTGCCTGTCTCGCGCTTAGTAGCCAAAATCAACGCTGTTTTTGCACTTGCCACATCGGCTACAGTATACTTGTTACGGTTGCCTGTTTGGCCTGTTAAGTACACCGCAGTGTCTGCACCTGTAGTGCGCACCATGTTGGCAGCAGCAGAAGGGTACCAGCGGTCTAAGATGTCGCGGGCAGTAGTTTCGCTTAATACTCCAAAGTGATCTTTCACTACAGAGCTTGTTTTGTCGTAGCTCAACTCAATCTTGTCGGCATTCGGAATGTGCGTGGCCTCGGTGCTGATCTCGTCAATCGGGTAGGTTACATCGGTGTCATTACGCTTTACAACCGGCAATGGATAAACCTCTCGGTTTTTGCTGGCCGATGGCTTAGCGCCTGCTTGTGGAATGTGTACCACTGCGTTGTTAAGTACGAAGGCGGAGCGATCTTTGGCGCGCTTAATCCAGGCATAATCCTTAAATAAGTTTTCCGCAATCATGTTCTCCCACACTTCGGTTTGCACGGCCATCAAGGCCATGTTGCCGAGGTTGGAAACGTTGCTCGCTTTTGCCAAGCCAATGGAGGCAATGCGTAACACGCTTAATCCGATAAAGGCCACACCTGCGGCCACCAGCGGATCTACTGCGTAGAATTGTGATAAGGCAACACCCACAAACAGGGCGAGGATCACGTTAAAAAGTAGGTTTAAAAATTTGGTCGTTTTCACGGTCTTGTAGTTTAAAAAATGAAACTTTAGAAGGGATGCGGTTATGCCGCATCCACTATTTTGCCCCAGACTCCGTCTGCTACGAAAGCAACGCCATCCCAAGTCAATGAGATTGTATCACGATCTGAAGCCACACCAGTAAGAGCAGGAGCGACAATAGTGCTACCCGCAGAACCGAAAGTGACGTTGCGACCGGTAGCACCTTGCGCGATGTCTACCTTTACCTTGCTGCCAATGCGCAAGTCTTTACTTGCCGTAAGGCTAAGGCCTGTTACTGCCTGGCTTAGGCCACCGGTGCGCTTCACAATTGTAAAGGCATCAGCAATCGCCACGTTGTAGGTGGCTGCATCGCCCAGTGCTTCTACTGTGGCGTGTGCGTCAGGGAAATTGATTCCGTTCATGTCCGTATTTTTTTCAGGTTGGGTTTACTTTTTAGGAGCCTTGCCGTACTTGGCAGTGTGCAGTTCGCTGAACTCGTCCCAGTTGCTCAGCTTCAAAGCCGCTAAGCCGCCATTCTTGTGCAGCTCATCGTACTTCTTCACCTTGTCGGCCTTGTCGGATCCGTCCTTTCCGCTGGTAAGCTGTGTGCTCACAGGCTGGTAAGGGGCCATGTCTTTCAAGAGCTGCTCTGTAGTTTCAAAGTCCAGGCTGGCAAGCTTCAGGTAGCGATCTTTCTGGCCTGCCAAAATTTTCTTCTGCTCAATAGCACCATCAACTAGGGCAATGGCCTTGTCGATTTTTGCTTGTGCTTCAGCAGCTTCTTTTTCGGTAGCCAGCTTTTTCAGCTCATCCTCTTTAGAGGTAAGCGCCAACTGTAGCTCTCCGTTTTTGGTAAGCACCTTATCAAGGGCAACCATTACTTCGGCTTCGGTGGCAGTGTCGGTAAGCTGAATGCCCAGTTTGGTGCTGTTCAGCTTGGCAACGAGGTTCTTCATTTCCACGGGGGGTTTAGTTGTTTCAAAAAGTTTTGCGATTTCAGTAGCATCTTGCTCGCCTCCGGTTAGGCGTACTTCTTTGCCTTTGTAGCTCAGCTTGGTGCAATTGGAATTGCCGGGGATGTCTGTCAGAGAGCCTTCTTTTAAATAGCTCTTTACAATGGTGGGCAGTGTTTGGCCGGGTAGCATCAGCGCAGGGTCTTCGCTCCACTCTATAATGTCGAGGTGAGCGCTGGCCGTGTTGATGATTCCCTTCTTTACCTTGTTGCTAATGGCGGTGGCAAACTCATCGCTGCCATCATCGTCAATCGCAGCATCGGCCAGTAGTTGGGTGCCATCCTGGCGAATGTTATCCCACTTACCGATTGGCAACACATTCTTTCCATCCCAGGGGCGCTGGTGTGCGTAGAGCATCACCGGGTTTTTTCTGAAAGCCGTTAGGTCTATGCCAGACGTGAGCACACGCATGCCATATACATTCACGCTTTCATCACTGAGTATAAAGGTTGTTCCGGGCATGGCACAAAAGAACAGTGCTGTAGAACCGTATAAAAACCCTCCTATGAAGACTGGTGTAAGAAGTGACAACTTGTGTCATTTTTTACACCGCGACACAATTTGTCTATTTCATAACCCCCCAAACAAACGGACTTTTGCTTGTGTAATCCCACGCAATGGCAAATCACAAACGAGACAAAGAGGAAGAAGCACATGCCCTCTACATGGAAACCAATCTTACGTGTGAGCAGATAGCGGAGCGCGTGGGAGTAAATGCAAAGACGGTGTACTCTTGGTCTAAAAAGGCTGAGTGGAAAGTGCAACGAGCCGCCAACCAGGTTACACGCAAGCAACTCATTGTTTCCTACCTCATGCAGTTGCAAAGCCTTAACGATGACATTGCCAAGCGTGAGACGGCTCCTTACCCTAACAGTAAGGAAAGCGACCAGATCACTAAAATAACCAAGGCAATTAAAGCCCTGGAAAAAGATCTATCCCTTAGCGATTACATAACAGCCACTGAAGAGGTAATGCGCTTTGGTATGCGGGTTAACGACCCGGTAACCCGTGCCTTCATACCTGTTATTAAAGAGTTTATTCAACTTAAAGCCCGCGAGCTGGCCAAACAGAAATGAGAATCTTTAAACAAGAACTCGTTAACTGGGAAAAGTTCGTAAAGGAACTTGAACGCAACACGCCTGTAGAACTCAACGAGAATACCACGGAGAAACTACAGCGCAAGAACCTGATGGAGGCCGACTGGCAACAGTGGCTTAAGTATTACTTTCCGCAGTATTGCGCCAAGCCCTTTACGAAGTGGCAGAAGAAGTATGCAGCCGCTCTATTAAAGAGTGGCAAAAACTTTATAACGCGCAAAGTCTTTCGCGGTGGTGCCAAAACCACCTTCACCCAAATGTTCGTGGTCTACTTAATAATGACCAAACGCAAGCGCAACATCTTATGGGTAAGTAAGAATCAAGATGCGGCCATTGAGATGATCCGCGTATTGCGCCTACAATTTGAAGGCAACCAGCGTCTTATTAATGACTATGGTGATCAAAAAAATATCGGTGCCTGGGGTGACGAGAAGTTTGTAACCCGCAACGGTGCCAGCGTGCGCGCAATAGGAAAGGGACAAAGCCCACGCGGTGCCAAGGAAGAAGAAGCCCGACCCGATTGCATTGTGTGCGATGACTGTGATGATGATGAGGAAGTGCGCAATAAATCGCGGCTGGATAATACCTACGACTGGGTAATGGGTGCCCTTTTCGGGTGCTTTAGTGTAAATGGAGACAACCTGTTTGTGGGCCTTGGCAACAAGATCGCACCCGACTGTCTTATTGAACGGCTTAGCCTCATTGCGGACGATTCGGAAACCATTAACCTCCTTAATAGTAAGGGGCAGCCCACCTGCCCGGAGTGGTTCACGCTTAATGATTGCTTGTACATGATGGAGAAAATGGGCACCCGACTGGCACAGCGGGAGTACCAGAACAATCCCATCACTGAAGGCAAGGTCTTTAAAACAGAATGGTTTCAGGAGAAGGATATGCCTAACCTACAGGGCTATACTATTCTACTCTCTTATTTAGACCCCTCTTTTAAGAACCGCAAAAATGCCGATCACAAGGCCTTGGTGCTTATTGGCCTCAAAGGCGGTGAGGTGCATATTATAAAGACTTGGTGTAATGTGGCCACTATTCACGAAATGGTGCTGTGGCATTACGAGTTGGACGAGTATTGTAAGCAGCGCAATGTTACCTGCGAAATGTGGATGGAGGAAGTGTTCCTTCAGGACCTGCTCTACGAAGACTTTAACCAGGTAGCCAAAGAGAAGGGCTACCCTATTCCCATTCGGGGTGATAAGCGCAAGAAGCCAGATAAGGATGCGCGTATCGAAAGCATAAGCGGGTACTTCGAACGTGGCCAGCTCTACTTCAATGGCCTGGAGGCTGCCAATCATCACATGATACGGCTCAAAGAGCAGTTCCAACTCTTCGAACCCGGTAGCAATGGCATAAAGAAAGACGGACCCGATGCCACCGAAGGGGCCATTTTTAAAGCCAAAGAGAAGATTTTCATTAACCAGCCTGCCGTAATCGGTATACGCACGCGCAGCAAAAACACCTATTAATATGGTATTTCTAACAGAAGACGATTTTAAGCAGCAGGTAAAGGACGAGATCCTGACCAGCATTACTGGAGGCGATGCCACACTGCTGAATAGTGCCGAGCTGCGCGCCATCGCGCAGATGACAGACGCACTCAATGTGCGCTACGATGTGGTGAACATCTTTAACAAGACGGGATCCAACCGCAACGATGGTGTGGTGATGCGCCTGGTTGATATGGTGCTCTACCACTTGCACAGCCGCATCAACCCTGGGCAGGTGCCGCAGCTTCGTGCCGACCGCTATGCCGATTGTATGGAGTGGTTGCAGTTTGTAGCCTCCGGAAAGTTCGCTCCAGACCTGCCCTTGCCTGCGGGTACGGACGAAGGCACCAAACTAGACGTGCAATACGGTGGAAAACCTGCCCGAAATCCCTACTACTAATCACTTGTCGGCTCTGCC
>Ga0075163_10007093_pt1 | contig 14845 bp, 12 predicted proteins | sample JI1023141ADNA_FD_71478 | JGI IMG/M metagenome (GOLD analysis project Ga0075163, IMG submission 71478) | Wastewater effluent complex algal communities from Wisconsin, to seasonally profile nutrient transformation and Carbon sequestration -... | ecosystem: Engineered > WWTP > Effluent > Algae...
TGAGCTTGCGGCCGCGTTCGGTGTCGGCCAGCACGTCGACGAGCGTCGCTGCGCTGGAGGGATCGCCCAACACGCCCAAGGCCAGTGCCGCAGTCTCCGCGATCTCCTGATTCGAGCTCGACAGGTGTGTCGTGATGGCGCGGGCGAGACCGTCGCCGCCCGCGGAACCGATCTTGCCGAGCGCGAGGAGCACGGCGGTCACGATGTCCGGCCCGCGCTCCTTCTCGAGCAGCGACAGCAACACGGGCACGACGCGCTCGCGCACTTGCACCGGCGTGGGCAGATCCGCGCTCGGACGCGTTCCGCCCTGGAAGAACACGTCCGCCCCCGATTGCGCGCCGTCTTCGGCGAGAGCGGCCTTCAGCGCCAGGTACGGATCGCGGTTCAGCGCCCACCACTGCTGCCACGCCGTCAAGTCGCCGGCGGCGTCCGACGCACCGCCGGTCGCGGGACCGCCGGCCCCCGGACCGCCGGTGGGCGAGGGGATGCCCGTCGGCCCGGAGCTCGGCCCCGTGGGCGCGGACGGAGCCGTCGTGGATCCCGGACCTCGGTAGGTGCCGCCGTGCGCGTGTGCGTCGACGCTCGCGAGGCACAACACCGCGAGACAAGCGAGGTTCGAAGTAGCGATGCGGACCCAATCGAGCTTCATCGTCGTCTCCGAGCGCGCACCAGGCGTCGCGCTCCGTGTGAGATGGTTCGCGCCACAGCCGCGCGACGGGCCTGCCAAGCCGTGGGCGACACTACCCCGAGGCGATCGAACTGTCACGTCGCCGCGGCCCAGGCTCCCTGGGATCGTAGGCCACGAAGTGCACGAGGTCCGCGCACTCGTCGAGATTCGCGGTTCGGTCGGCGAGTCCTTCACGGGGCGAGCAGCTCGAGCCGTCCACGCGCACGCCGCCCGGCGTCGCGCGGGGCGTGCCCCGCCGAGGTCGAACCTCGTCTTGCGCACGCCCGCGGTCGGGAGGGCGCGCGTCGCGCGGCACTTGGGCGGTGGGCCGGGAAACGACACCGCCCGCGCGCCAGGGAGGCCGCGCGGGCGGTGCGATTTCGAGACCGGATCGGGCCCGGGGATCGCCCGAGGCCCGTCCGTCGGGTCAGGGGCTCACAGGATGTCGAGGATGCCCGTGCCCGTTTCGCTGCTGGTCAGCGTCGTCGTGTTCGCGCGGTAGTTGATGTTCGTGGAGATCTTCGAGTTCCACGGCAGCAACTCCTTGTCGGCCACGATGCCCAGCGCGACCGCGGCGAAGCCGCGAGCCGTGTCGCTGATGCCTTCCTTGCGCTTCAGCATCGCCACGAGCGGGTCGATCGAGCGCGAGTCGCCGATGAAGCCCAGCGCCGAAGCCAGAGCGGCTTGCGAAGCGAGGCCCTTGGCTTCCTCGAGCATCTTGACGAGCTCGGGGACGAGTTCCTTGTCACCCAACAGGCCCAAGCCCACGGCCGAGTCCTTGAGCAGGTCGGCCTTGTACTTGGAGTCGCGGGCGATCGTCTGGATCTCCTTGACGACTTCGGCTTCGCGCGCGTCCATCAGGCCGAGCGAGATGCACAGGTAGCCCTTCGACTTCGGTTCCGAGGTGTCCTTCAGCTTCTGGAACACGACCTTCTTCGCTTCGGAGTCCTTGGCGATGCCGAGGCCCAACGCGTAGGCGCCGACCAGGTCGGGCGTGTTCGATTCCTTGAAGGCGTCGCGCAACGTGGCCTTGGCACCGTCCGATTGCGTCTGACCGTCGTTCAGGAGCTCGCGCTCCATCACGCCGACCGCGAGACCCGCCCACGGCTTGATGTGGCTCTTGCCCTTGGTCAGGCGCTCGAGGATGAACGTGCGCACTTCGCCGCGCCCCTTGTCGAAGTCCTCACCCTTGCCGCGACCGCCGAGTTGGGCGAGCGCGATCATGGCGAAGTTGCGCGACTGCTGGTCGCCTTCGTCCGTGAAGCGGTAGAGCGACTTGCGGATGTCCTCGTTCAGCTTGTCCTTGCCCGAGTCGCCGATCATGCCCAGCGCGAGCACGCAGCTCTGCTGGACTTCTTCCTTCTCCTTGGCGAACGGCGCGATCTGTTGCACGAGGACCTTGGCGATGTCCTGACGCAGTTCGGCCGGCACGTTCGCGCCCTGCAGCAGGCGAGCCATCGCCGTCGGGGCGTGGGCGCGCACGTAGTGGTGCTGCTGCGGGTCGAGGAAGAACTTCTTGATGTAGCGGATCTGCGTCTGGCGCGAGGCCGAGTTGTCCGTCTTGCCTTCCTGGCTCTCGCTCTGGTCGACGTCGATCGGGACGAGGCCCAACGAGATCAGCGCGGCCACCTTGACGTCGCGCGTCGAGGTGTCGGGCTTCTGCAGCAGGTCGATCAGCGTGCGCGCGATGTCCTGACGGACTTCGTTCTTGCCGGTGCGGTTGCCGATGAGGCCGAGGCCGTACGTGGCGAACGCGCGCGTGCGGTAGGGAACTTCGGTCGAGTTGACGAGTTCACGACCGGCCTTGTTGTCGAGCGCGAGGTCCTCGAGCGTCTGCACGGACGCGTCGTTCGCGAGGATGCCCAGCGCGACGGCCGCCGTTTCGGCGATCTCCTGGTTGGAGTCCTTGAGGAACTTGGCGATCAAGGGCTCGAACTGCGACGAGCCGTCTTCGCCGTTCTTGACGTCGCCGATCTTGCCGAGCGCGATGAGGCAGCCCGTGACGATGTCGTTGGCGCGTTCCTTTTCGAGGGCTTCGATCAGCGCCGGCACGATCTTGGTGCGGATCGCTTCCTCGGAGGGCTTGAGCGCGTTCTTGGCTTCGGTCTTGCCGCCTTCGCCTTGGAAGAACGTGTCGCTGCCCGACGCGACGCCGCCGTCGTAGATGGCGGCCTTGAGGTTCAGGTACTGGTCCTTGTTGAAGCCCCACCAGAACTCCCACGTGGTCAGGTCGGGGCCCGAAGGCGCACCGCCACCCGTGGAAGGACCGGCCGGGCGCCCCGCGGGGCCACCCGTGGACGGGCCCGTGGCCGGACCACTCGGCCCGCTCGGGCCGCTGGGACCGCCGGTCGTCGGACCGCTGGGGCCGCCGGTGCTCGGACCGGTGCCACCGCCGCCGCCACCACCGCCACCGCCGGGAACCGTGTCACCGGGACCGCGGTAGGTGCCGCCGTGACCGATCGAAATGTCCTGGAAGCAAAGGCTGCCCGCTGCGAGCAGGGCACCGAGGACGACGAGTTTCTTCATGATGATCCGGATTGGAATGTTGGGTCGGGCAGGATCGGGCGGCGGATCGAATGGGCCGCCGGGCCGGGAACTCGCGACATACAGAGCAACAGCGGTGCCAGCGAGGCCGCGCGCCGCGCATTCTAGGCCGCGGATGCGATCGATGGCGCGGAAAAGAGCGGCACGGGTGCCGGAAGCCCTGGCATCGGGTGGGGGAGTTCGACGCACCGCGCGGGTGCCGTTCCTCTCCCGTAACGGGTTGTCACGCCAGCGGAGCCCGCCGGGGTCTCGAGGCGCCGCCCGTGAGCGCGTCACGGGCGGGCCATCTCAGGCCTCGTCGGACACCTCACCGGGTTGTCCCTTGGCGATCGCGCGCAGGTACTCGCGGTTCAGGCGCGCGATGTTGGCGACCGAGATCCCCTTGGGGCAGGCGGCGCCGCATTCGAAGTGATTCGTGCAGTTTCCGAACCCCTCGCGGTCCATGGCTTCGACCATCGCGACCACGCGACGTTCGCGCTCCGGCGCGCCTTGAGGCAGGAGCGCGAGGTGCGAGACCTTGGCCGACACGAAGAGCATGGCCGACGCGTTCGGGCACGCGGCCACACAGGCTCCGCAACCGATGCAAGCGGCCGCGTCCATCGCCAACTCGGCGGCGTCCCGCGGGACCAACGTGGCGTTCGCTTCGGGCGCCGAACCGGTGTTGACCGAAACGTAGCCCCCGGCCGCGATGATGCGATCGAAGGCCGAGCGGTCGACGACCAGGTCCTTGATCACGGGGAACGCGTTCGCGCGGAACGGCTCCAACGTCAAGGAACTGCCCGAGGCGAAGCGGCGCATGTGCAGTTGGCACGTCGTCGTCTCGTGGTCGGGGCCGTGCGCCTGACCGTTGATGACCAGGCTGCACTGACCGCAGATGCCCTCCCGACAGTCGCTCTCGAACGCGACGGGCTCCTTGCCCTGCGTCGACAGCCGGTCGTTGAGGACGTCGATCATCTCGAGCAGCGACATGTGCGGCGAGACGTCGTCCATGACGTGCGTCTCGAGTCCGCCCGCCGACGCGGCGTCCTTCTGGCGCCACACGTGCAGCGTGATCTTCATGCGCTCGTCGTGCGAGGACGATCCGTGGCTCATTTGTAGCTCCGCGTGCTGGGATGGACGACGTCGAACACCAGCGGTTCGGTCTGTCGGACTTCGGGTTCGGAAGGACCGCGGTACTCCCACGCGGCGGCGTGGGCGAAGCGCTCGTCGTCGCGCTTCGCTTCGTTGTCGGGGGTCTGATGCTCCTCGCGGAAGTGACCACCGCAACTCTCCTCGCGCTCCAAGGCGTCGCGCGCCATGAGCTCGCCGAACTCGAGCAGGTCGGCGACGCGGCCGGCTCGCTCGAGCGACTGATTCAGATCGGCGCCGCTACCGGGGACGCTGACGTTCTCCCAGAACTCCGCGCGCAGCGAACGCACCTGGTCGATCGCCGTGCGCAAGCCCGCGGCCGTGCGCGCCATGCCGACGTGGTTCCACATCGTGAGCCCCAACTCGCGGTGGATGCTGTCGACGCTGCGCTTGCCACGAATCGACAGGAGCTTCTGCGTGCGCTCGCGCACCTCTTGCTCGGCCGCGCGGAACTCGGCTTGGTCGGGGCTCACCGGACCGAGCTTGCGGCCGGCCAAGTGCGCCGCGATGGTCGAGGGGATGACGAAGTACCCGTCCGCGAGACCTTGCATCAGCGCACTCGCGCCGAGACGGTTCGCGCCGTGGTCGGAGAAGTTCGCCTCGCCCAGCACGAACAAGCCGGGCACGGTGCTCTCCAAGTTGTAGTCGACCCACAAACCACCCATCGTGTAGTGCACGGCCGGGTAGATGCGCATCGGAACGCGGTAGGGGTCTTCCCCCGTGATGCGCTCGTACATCTGGAACAGGTTGCCGTACTTCGCGCGGATGACGGGCGCGCCGTCGCGTTGGATCGCGTCGCGGAAGTCGAGGTAGACCGACATGCGGGTCTCGCCGACACCGCGCCCCTCGTCGCACACCTGCTTGGCGTTGCGCGACGCCACGTCGCGCGGCACCAGGTTGCCGAAGCTCGGGTACTTGCGCTCCAGGAAGTAGTCGCGTTCGTTCTCGGGAATCTGCTCGGGAGAACGCGTCTCGCCGGCCTTCACCGGGACCCACACACGACCGTCGTTGCGCAAGCTCTCGCTCATCAGCGTGAGCTTCGCCTGGTAGTTGCCCGACACCGGGATGCAGGTGGGGTGGATCTGCGTGAAGCACGGGTTCGCGAAGAACGCGCCGCGCTTGTGGGCGCGCCACGTCGCGGTCACGTTCGAGTTCTTCGCGTTCGTCGAAAGGAAGAACACGTTGCCGTATCCGCCCGTGCACAAGAGCACGGCGTCGGCGGCATGGCGCTCGAGTTCGCCCGTGACGAGGTGGCGCGCCACGACGCCGCGCGCGACGCCGTCGACGACCACGAGCTCGAGCATCTCGCGCCGCGGGAGCAGCTTGACGCGGCCCGCGCCGACTTGACGCATGAGAGCGCTGTAGGCGCCCAGCAGGAGTTGCTGTCCCGTCTGTCCGCGCGCGTAGAACGTGCGCGACACCTGCGCTCCGCCGAAGCTGCGGTTCGCCAGCAGGCCGCCGTACTCGCGCGCGAACGGCACGCCTTGCGCGACGCATTGGTCGATGATGCGCACGCTGACTTCGGCCAACCGGTGGACGTTGCTCTCCCGCGCGCGGAAGTCGCCGCCCTTGACCGTGTCGTAGAACAACCGGTGGACGCTGTCGCCGTCGTTGGGATAGTTCTTCGCGGCGTTGATGCCGCCTTGAGCCGCGATCGAGTGCGCCCTGCGAGGGGAGTCGTGGATGCACATCGTCGTGACGCGGTAGCCCATCTCGGCCAACGTCGCGGACGCCGAGGCACCGGCGAGCCCCGTGCCCACCACCAACACGTGGAATTTGCGGCGGTTCGCGGGATTGATCAGCTTCAGGTCGAACTTGTGTCGCGTCCAGCGTTCGGCCATCGGACCGCTCGGACACTTCGAGTCGAGCTTGGGAGACGAAGGCGTCGGGGCTCCCGGCCTCGCCGACGTCTCGGTGTGTGCGGCGCTCATCAGTGGGCTCCCTGGAACATGTAGTAGATCGGGAACGACGCGAACCCCAGGGTCAGCAGGATCGCCAGCGCGATGCCGCCGCGGACGATCAGCGTGTTGAGGTTCGGATGGTTGACGCCCAGCGACTGCGCGGCGCTGCGGATCGCGTGCGTCAAGTGGACGCCCAGCACCAAGACGGCGATCAGGTAGATCGTGGCACCGACCGGACTCGCCAGTCGCGCGCGCACCATGGACGCCAAGTCGAACATCTCGCGGTTCGAGCCGTAGCGCGCGACCGCCTCGGCCGTGTCCTTCGTGAACCGGAAGTCGACCAGGTGGATGATCAGGAACACGAGCACCACCAGTCCCGTGACGATCATCGACGAGGACGCCAGCGTGCGCTTGCCCTTGTCGCCGGCCACGGCGTAGCGCGACGCGCGCGCATGCTTGTTCTTGTACGTGACCGTGATCGCCATGCCGACGTGCAGCACGAAGAGCGCCGCCAGGCCGATCTCGGCCACCGGCAGCAGCGGATTCGTCTCCAGGAAGTGCGCGTACTGGTTGAACTTGCCGCCGGTCGTGTCGACCAGCAGATTCAGGTTCCCGAGCAGGTGCGCGACCAGGAAGCCGACGAGCAGCAGCCCGGAGGCCGCCACGAGGTACTTGCGGCCCAGGGACGAGCCGAGGGCCTTGCCGATCCAGGACGTCATGCGCGGGTACCTCCGGCGAAGGGATGTCGGGTTCGCATCCGGGCGAAGATAGCGAGCGCGACCCGGCGTCGTCGACGATGGAACGCGCGGACCGGTCGAAGGGATCTCCGGGTCGAGGGATCGCGCGGGACAGCGTGTCCGGAGCGGGTCGCCGACGGCAAGGGTCGACGCCACGTGGAGGAAGACATAACGTACATTATCAGACACGCCTCGGGTTCTGGAACGCTCAGGATGCGCCCGCAATCAGGTTTCCGCAGACTTGTGCCGAAGAGCCCGACTGCCCATGAACTCCCACCCCGCACGTCCCGTCGTCCTCTTCGTCACCTTGGCCCTCGCCGCGTGGCCCGTCTCCTGCCAAGGTCCGAGCGCGGCGTCCGCGGGCCAGATCCGATCCTCGGCCACGGCCGACGTCGCGACGCAGGTTCGAGCCCGTCTCGAGTTGCCGGTGTCGGAGCCGCCGTTCACCAACGTGAAGGCCAACTGGAAGGAACGGCTCGACCAGCCCTACGTGTTCGTGGAGTTGCGCGGCACCTACACGCTCACCGCGCGACGCATCAAGGACGTCCTCGACGCGTTGAACGCCGCGCACGTGGAACCCGCCGGGCCTCCGTTCGCGTTGTTCTACGACGATCCGGGCACGACGCCGCTCGACGAGTTGCGCTCGCGCGCCTGCGTCCCGGTGGCGTCCGAGACGACCGTCGCCGCGCCGTTCGAGTACGACGTCCTGCCGCAGGCGACCGTCGCGTACGCCTACGTCGGAGGCCCGTACGGAGAAGTGCCGCGCGCGTATCCGGGCATCTACGCGTTCGTGTCCAAGATGAACTGGGTCGAGGCCGGCCCCGTGCGCGAGATCTACCTGGTGCCGCCGGGTTCGGTCGACTCCTGGGATCAACTCGTCTGCGAAGTGCAGATCCCGACCGAACCGCGCCGCTGACGCGTGGGCCCGTCGCGTCAGCGGGCCGGTGATTCGAGCGCACCGGCTTCCGGCGGATAGCAGCAGTACACCGCGAGACGCCCGTCCGGGTGTCGCTGCGCGCGCAAGCGATCTCCGACGCGCAACCATCCGAGCAGGTCGTGTTCGACGAGCACGTCGTGCGTTTCGCCTTCTCGGTCTCGCACGGTGGCCGTGTCGCCCGAGGTCGCCACGATCTCGTACAACTGACCTTGGCTCGCGTCGGCGATGCGCGTGCGTCGACGATTGGCCTCGACGACGCGCGGCAACGACGTCGAGAGGCCTTGCAACGTGTTCGCGAACGGCTTCGAGAGATCCGTCTCGTGGACTTCGTCGGCCCAACGACAGAAGCTCGACAACGCCGACAAGAGCGTGCGCGCGGCGTCCGAGCTCTCCAACTCGCCGTTCTCGGGCAACCACCACGTCGTGTAGACGGTCAGGTCGCGCAACGAGAGGTTCTCGAAGACGCCGATCTTGTGCGCGAAGCGACCGAAGCTCTCCAGCGGTCGGAATTCCGCGGCGCGCGCGGCGCCGGACGTGGTCTCGGTCTCCCACAGGAACTCGGTGATCATCGCGCCCACGACGCCCGGGAAGTCCGGCGCGGAATCGTCCTCCTCCTCCACGGGTTCGTCGTCCAGCGCGAGTTCCTCTTCCAACTCGCGCAGCACCTGATCGAGCGGCGCACCGCGCTTGCGCTTCTCCTCGAACGCGGCCAGTGCTCGCGCGACGTCCTCGGGCGATTCGGCCGGTGCACGTGGCTTCGCGGCCGGACGCACGCTCTTGCCGCGTCCGGGTCCCTGGGTCGACAAGTGTTCCCACGCGTGCACCAACGCGCGTCGCGCGCCGTCGATGTCGACTCCGGTTTCGAACGCCAGGCGGTCGAGGATCGGGCCCAAGGCCTCGTCGGCGCCCACGACGAGTCGTTCCCGCTCGAAGGGAGTCTGCGCGAGTTCCTCGAACCACGCGTCGATCTCCTCGTTGTCGATACCGGCCGAGGTCAGGATCCCGCGCGCGTCCCCCACGGGATCCGTCGGCGTTCCGGCCATGTCGGCCCCGAAGAACATGCCCTCGAGATCGCTCTGGCGGATGCGCACGACGCCGCGCCGCGTGGAACGCACGCGCGACAAGTCGGCGCGCAGCGCTTCGAGCAAAGCGGGATTGCGGTAGTACGCCGCCGCGCGTGACAGCGAGTGGACGCCGTCGTGCAGCGGAAAGATGCGCCCAGCCACGAGGTCACCGGCCATCGCCACGTTCGACGCGAGCGGATCGGAGACGGGGTACTCGCCGGCGCTGGTCAGGTCGCGCAACCACATGCCGTCTCCCGGCTGCACGCCCGTGATCTCGAACACGCCCACGAGCGAGTTCAGGAACGGCGCGAGGTCCGCCGCGCTCGCGAGACCGGATCGCGCCGGGTGGCGCTCGGCCACGTGCTCGATGGCCAGGCGCTGGAAGCTGACGCTGACGCGCTCGAGGAGGAACCACTCGAGGTGCCGGCGCCGGGCCAACTCGTCGGCTTCGTAGCGTCGCAGGTCGAATCGTCCGTGGAAGAACTCCGGCGCGCTGCCGAGGAACTCACGAGCCAGGGCGGGGTCCTCGCGCACGAGCCCTTCCAAGGCTTGCAGGCGCGACTCGATGTCTTCGGCACGGGGTGTCATGGGTTGCGGCGCGAGAGTGTAGCCGGAGAGGGCCCCGGACCGGACACGTCGGCATTGATCCGGCCCTCCCCGATCGATCCAATGCCGGACATGGATCCCCTCCCGCCGTTCGTTCTCGCGTTGGACGTGCGCTGGCTCGACGTCACCGGCCTCGCCATCGTGATCTACTTCCTCGTGATCGGCGCGCGACGTGGGATGTGGTGGCAGGTCGTGCGCTTGCTCGGCATCGTCGCGTCCGTCGCGGTGGCCCGCGCCGTCACGCCGCGCGTCGCGCCACGCTTCGCCGAAGCGTTCCCCGACTTGGGCGAGCGACTCGCGGGCGGGATCGTGTGGACCATCATCATCTTGATCGGTCTGCTCGTCATCGCGCTCGTGGGACGCTTGGGCAAGGAGTCGTTGGAGTCCGTCGAACTCGGGCTCGTCGACCGCATCGGTGGCGCCGTCGCGGGAGCGATCACGGGCCTGTTGGTGCACGCCGCGCTGGTCCTGTGTCTGTGTCAGACCACGGGTCGCGACTGGTCGGTGGCGGCGGTGCGCGACACGACGAGCCAGCGCTTGATCGATTCGCTGGGACGCAAGGTGCCGTTGTTCGTCAACGCGCACGCGGCCGAGACGCTCGAGCCCTGGTTCGAGAGCGCGCGCTGAGCCGGACCGCGCCGTGATTTCGATGAGCGCGCCCGCGGCGCGCATCCACGGCCGTCAGGATCGGCGCACGCCGCGGACCCACGCCCATCGCGCGCGCAGCCGCGGCTCGAGCGCGCCGAACAACGTCTGCTCGCTGGCGGCGCAGTGCGTGCAGGCCCCGCGTAGCCGCACTTCGACCCAGCCCGCGTCGTCGACCGCGACGAGCAGGATGTCGCCGCCGTCGGCGAGGAACATGGGGCGCGCCTCCGCGAGCACGGCCTCCACTTGGGCGATGCGCACCGGATCGCCGGTCGGAACGGGGACTTCGTCTTCCTCGCCCCGCACGGCCGACCAGAAGCGCTCGAGCCAACTCACGTGTCGCGCGTCCGCGGCGCGCGAGACGCCCAGCGCAAGACGCAACGATCCGCGCCGATCTCGACGTCGAGCCGGGCGTCGAAGCGAGTGAGCGCGCCGCGCAGAGCTGCGATGTCCGGACACGCGTTCGCGAACGCGACGAGTCGTCCGCCGTCGGAATCCCCGTCCGAGTCGAACGCCGCCCGCAGCTCCGTGCCCGAGGGTAGGGTGCGCGCGACTCCGAACAGGAACCGGCCGATGGCCCACGGCACGCGCCAGTCGTCGCGATCGCGGACGGTCAACGTCGGCATCGTCGACGGATCGACCACGATCGCGCGCCCCTCGCGCCGCGTGCAGTCTCCGACGATCCGCAAGAAGCTCGCGAGCCCCTCGCGTTCGCGTCGCTCGAGCAAGAGATCCGCTCCGCACGCGTTCGCCAGGAGCCCCAGCGCCCAGCCGAGCTCGTCGACTTCCGTCGCGGTCGCTCCCAGCCCGCGCATCGACGAGGCGTGCGCGCTCGCATCCGGCTCGATCGAGAGGAGCGTGTTCAGCGCTCCCAAGTACTGCGTGGTGTTGGCGAGCTTGTGCACCAACACCGCGACCATCGCGGGCACGAGGTCATCGCGAGCCTGGTCGAGCGCGCCGACATCGCGAGCCTGGTCGAGCGCCGCACGATCGCGAGACGGATCGTGCGCGGAAGTTGGTGCCGAGGCGGGGACTTGAACCCCGACTCCCGTGAGGGAAATGGATTTTGAATCCATCGCGTCTGCCATTTCGCCACCCCGGCACGGAGTTCAGCGTCGAGGCGCAGAGAGTAGTCGCCACGGGGCGTCGTGTTCAAGGCTGCACGCGCCGAACTCGTCGCCGAACGTGCGTTTCGCGCCCACGGTCACGACCGAGGCGCCGCCGCGGCCGCGTCGAACGCGACGGCGATGCCGCGGGCCACGCCCCGCGCGGTCGCCGCGTAACGTAGCCCGAGCACGATGCCCTCGGCGAACCCCTCGGGACCGCTCATGTCGTGGCGCAGCGTGTACGTCTCCCCTTGCGAGCCGAACACGACGAGTTGATGCGCGTAGAGCCCCGGCAAGCGCACCGAGTGGATCGGGACCTCGAGCGCCGCCGCGGGCGTCGAGCGCGCGGCACCCTCGGCGTCGCGCGCCGCCCGCAAGCGTTCGGCGGTGTCCAACGCGGTGCCGGACGGCGTGTCGTGCTTGCGCTCGTGGTGCATCTCGATGATCTCGACGCGCGGGAACACACGCGCTGCCTCGACCGCCGCTCGCTGCAGGAGACACATGCCGAGGGAGAAGTTCGGCACGACCAAGCCGCCGATCCCGCGCGCGCGCGCCGCCTCGTCGAGCGCGCGGTTCTCGTCCAAGGACACGCCGCTCGTGCCGACGAGCGGCCGCACGCCGGCTTCGATCATGGCCGATGCGTGCGCGAAACCCAGACCGGCCCGAGTGACGTCCAAGGCCACGGTGGGACGCGTCTCCCGCAACACGACGCGCAGATCGTCCTCGTGGTCGATGCGCGCCACGAGCTCGAACCCCGGATCCGCCGCGATGCGCTCGCACGCGAAGCGTCCCAGTCGCCCGGCGGCGCCCACGACGGCCACGCGCAGCTTCATGAGCGCGGACGATCCAACGCGAGCCGCAGGATCTCCAAGCACAGGTCGCGGAAGGACATGCCGGCCTCCGCCGCCGCTTGCGGCAAGAGCGAGCGATCCGTCATGCCGGGCAACGTGTTGATCTCCAAGACGACGGGGTGGCCTTCGGCGCTCGTTCGATTCGGGCCCGTGTTCGTGCGCGGGATCATGAAGTCGATCCGCGCGTACCCGCGACATCCCGCGGCGGTGAATGCGCGCACGGCGTCGGCGCGCACGAGCTCGCACGTCTCGCGGGAGATCGTGATCGGCGGGCAGTGTTCGGCGGCGCCGCTCGCGCTGTACTTCTCCTCGTAGTCGAAGAAGCGACCGTCCTTGGGCACGATCTCGACCGGCGTCAACGCGCGCAGCGCGTCGAGTTCGTTGCCCATCACGCCGCAGGTCGTCTCGGCTCCCACGATGCGCGCCTCGACGATCGCGCGATCGCCGGTGGCCAGCACCCGCTCGATCGCGCCTTCGACTTCCGCCGCGGTCGCGACCAGGAACGTGGCCACGGACGAACCTCCGCGGTCCGGTTTCACGGCGAAGCCGCTGGTGCCCAAGGCGGCGACTTCGGCCAGGATCGCACCGCGACGCTCGCGCCAATCGTGCGCACGCACGCACAAGCCCGGCGCGACCGTGAGCCCCGCGGCGCGCAACACGTCGCGCGTCCACGACTTGCTCATGCACAAGGCGGACGCGCCGACGCCCGAGCCCGTGTGCACGAAGCCCAACGCCGTCAGCAGTCCTTGGATCGTGCCGTCCTCGCCCTCGCCGCCGTGCAAACAGAGGAACCAGACGGTCGTGGGATCCGTGGACGAGAGCACGTCGGCCGGAGCGCGCACGCCCGTCGGCGTCCGCCAACGACCATCGGCCAGGATCTCGATCTCGGAGACGCGTGCGGGCCCACGTCGGTCGGCGGACGCGGACAAGGCGCGCGCGACGGCCGCCCCGGTCTTGAGGGACACCTCGCGCTCGCTCGAACGGCCGCCGGAGAGAACGACGACGGAGCTCGACGCCAAACGCGCGTCGACGTCGGTCGTGGAATCGTCATGCGTCCGCGTCGTGCTCATCCGTAGAAGTGTCCCTTCGGTCCCTTGCGCGGCGCGTGCGGCGCGCGTCGCAGGAACGACTCGACGTCCTCGGCCACGCACGGATCCACCTCGATCGGATGATGTCCGTGCTCGTCGGGCGCGGGCAACTCGTGGCCCGCGCGACGCACCCACTCGGCGTACAAGCGACACTGATCGGCGCGCGCCGTGTGCGGCGAATCCTCGCCGCTGGCGTTCTTGACGGGACTGAACTCGTGCGCGCGATCGACCTCGAGCGTCACGCTGCGGTCGACGAACGAGAGCGCGTCGAACACGAACGTCTCAAACTTGAAGCCGGGCACCGTCGTGGCGGCGCCGCGGGCGTCGATCGTCGGGATCTGCTTCTTGGCGACGTGCCAGGGCAGCTTGAGTCCCCCACGCGTCAGTTGGTCCACGAACTCGCGCTGGATCGCGTGCACGGCGATGTTGCCCGCGCCGAACAGGAGCTCGCCGCGCTCGTCCCGCGCGTCGCGCAGGTCGCCGGGCATGTCCGAGTACTCGATGCACGTCAACTTGCCGTCGGCGCGTCCCAACACACCGACCTTCTCGCCGGCGTGCCGCTTGCGCACGACCTTGCTCGACATCTGCGCCCCGCTCGCGGCGTGCAGACCGAGGAACAACGTGTCGGCCGGGCGGGCCAGGGGATTGTCGACCTGGAAGTACGAGAACACCTCGACGCCGTGTTCGCGCGCGTGGTCCAGAGCGCCCGAGGACTGCAGCGCCACGAGCGTCCCACCATGACCGTTGGGCGCGAGGAACGGTTCGTCCTTGGCCGACATCAGGATGCGTCCGGACTCGTCGAGAGCCGGCAACATCGCCTGGCTGAAGAAGAACACGTCGTCGGGCGCGAGCGAGAACCAGCGATTGCGCTCGAAGAACGCGCGCGTCTCGGCGTCGTTCGCCTGCGAGGTCATCACGTACCACAGCGGCCGCTGCCCGTGCTGATCGCGAGCCGCGATCAAGCGCCGCGAGAAGATCTCGAACAGACTCCGCCCGGTGACGGGCCCCACCGGGAACGTGCCCTTCGGCCCGTCGTAGCCGAGGCGCGACGCCTGGCCGCCGGCCACGAGCAGGTAGCCCACGCGCCCGCGCGCGAGCAGATCGCGTCCACGACCGCGCGCGGCGTGCGCCTCCGCCTCACGCGACGCGTCGCGCACGAGCGGGAACACGTCCGGCGGCTCGAAACGCGGCGTCGCGGCCGCCGTGGCGGCCCCCGTGGCGAGGTCCCCCAACGCGCGCACCAGCTTCAAGTCGATGCGCGCGAGCTCGGAGAGCAGGCGCTCGCGTCCACCGGCCCCGAGCTCGGGCCAGAACGCGAAGACGTGACCTTGACCCGCGCGCTCGTAGGCGGCGCGCAGACGCGATTCTTCGGGCCACGTACTCACGGCGATCGGAGAAAGCGCAGGTCAGCGCTTCGCTTCGACGGAATCGCCCGACAAGGTCTCGAGGATCTGCTCGAGCAAGTGCTGCTGAGCCGCGACGCGCTTTTCGAGCAGGACCTGGCGCTTGACCAACTTCTCGACGACGGGCGGCAGGATCGCCTCGCGCACGTAGTTGTTGATCATGTTGAT
>Ga0075163_10007095_pt1 | contig 14844 bp, 10 predicted proteins | sample JI1023141ADNA_FD_71478 | JGI IMG/M metagenome (GOLD analysis project Ga0075163, IMG submission 71478) | Wastewater effluent complex algal communities from Wisconsin, to seasonally profile nutrient transformation and Carbon sequestration -... | ecosystem: Engineered > WWTP > Effluent > Algae...
GAGCCAGCGGGTCCTTGTGTGCCAGTGAGTCCCATTCCAAGAGCAAGACTCTCTGTCCAAGTGACAGTGGCGTCTTCAGCCACTATCTCTTTTTCCTTTTCAGTGTAATCGAGACTAATAAGTGTTATGCTTGCAATCACACTGACTGCAATCAATACACTTATCACTCTTGTGATTTTCGCTAGCATTGTTGCGTCGTGTCCATTTCAAGCGTGTTCATAGTTAGTGACAACTATTCGGCGTCATTCTTCAAACTTCCCTCGTAAAAGCATGGGACAACGCTTACCCAAAGAACGCCTCGTGCGTCCCACTCAAGACAAACCGGAGCCCGGCGCCTTCGCTGTACAGTGTAGGACGGCGGGTCGACTGCAGTACTTGGAAACTGCCGAGTTCAAGGAGAGCGCCGAGCGCATTAGGTTGCTAGTGGCTCGCTACAAACTCCTTGTAGCGGCTCAACACGAGCAGCCACCCATGTCCATCGAAGAGGCGGTGGCGTGGGTCGATTTGGCATTGCCCATGAAGACTTGGCTCTACAATGAGGATGGCTGCATAAGTTCGCTGACTGGGGCGGTTTCTTTGCTACAGGAAGAAGTCAAGTGGCCCCTAGATCATGTCAATCCTCGTTTGCGATCGCATGCGGAAGAGGTGATAGAGAAGATGGTGTTTAGAGACTTTTGGACAGGTGAAACCCTCTCCCGAGACTCGTGCAAGTGGATGCCTTTGATCCCCTGCAAGTATCTAGATGTGCGTAACTTTGTGTGCGTGAATCCGCGTATAGATGCCACCAGCGCCTTTGATGCATTGCTGCTAGTGATTCCCAAGGGAGAGAGCGTGATATGGGAGTCTGTGCGTGCAGACACACCCCTCCCCAAAGACGAGTTGCCACTGCGTCAGATCCCTGAGCGCCAAAAGCCACTGGTAGACTCGCTGAGTACCACTGTCGTGGATGCGGGCCGGGGCGTAGTGCCTCGAACTTCAGTGTTGGGGTGGATAGCTCGAGTGTACTTGTACCTAGTAGACAAATTTGGCGTTGAATCCGTGCCGTCAGATTACTTGGAGTCAGCGGCTGTCTTGGATTTCGTTAAGCTGGAGCGCACTTATGAGGAGTATTACTTTGAGTTGATGTGCTCTCGTATTACGAGTGATTTCAACCCATTCATGCTCTTGCCAGCTAAAGCCAGAAGCGTTTACGCAGAAGAAGTTCTAAGGCGTACAGACACACTGGCGATTCCGCAACCTCGAGACTTCCAATACACTGTGACTGGAGTTTACACTAAAACCGTGGCAACTGTTGTGGATGCCTCGGGCGAAGCCTTTGAAGTCGACACGGATGATCCGGAACTCGATCCGATGATTCAAGAAGCCCTTACAGCGTATCAAGAATAAACGAAGCGCGTGACTCCATGTTTTCAAAAACAGGCACAAAAAAACTAAAGTCCAAAGTCCACGCAAGTTCGCGACAAAAAAACAAAGTCGAAAAATGAGCGAGAAGAAGGCTCGGATCCTCCGAATCAATCCCTTTGAGGAGCGCAAGCGTCTGATGCTACATGAGCTGCGACTGAGTCAACAAGAGAACTTCAATGAGGCTGAAGCATGCGAGCGAGCCACTGAAACACTGATGCATCTGATCGAAGAGCTGCCTGCGACAGTTATCCGTGACGAGCTCTCAGGTATCGTGGCTAGGCTCCAAGAACGACGCATAAAGTATGTGCATGAGAGTCAAGTCGCGGAAGTGAGTTCCAAAGCAGTCTACAAAGCCGTCGTCAAACATTATGTGGACAAAAACCCGGCGCTAGCTGTCCCATTGAAAGATAGACTGCCTTCTGCTGAAGAATGTTTGAAAATGGCCAGTCTGCTAGAAGGCACAACGCGTGATTTCGTCACCAATCTCCACGCCAACCTACAGGCCTTTGATCCCCAACTATACAACTCATTGACTGTGCGCGTGGCGAGTCCCGATCACACGGTATATAATTCGCCCCCTGCCGCCAATGGTGACGAACCCAAATTCCCTAGCCTTGCGAACCAATCATCTGTGCTACTCAAGCCTGCGGCCAAGAAGCAAGCCTCGGTGCCGTTTCAGTCCGCGCAGCATGCTAAGCCAGCGGAACACGTTGCTAAGCCAGTGGAACACATCGCCAAAGAAGCGGAGCATGTGGCCAAGCCAGCGGAGCAAGACAAACCTGTGAATGCTCTGGCGACCAAGGGTCTGCCTGAGAATGGAGTGTCTATAAGTTCGGCATCTGGTGTGCGACGCTGTCTGACGACGGCTGAGATTCGGGTGATGGCCAAAAGCCGCAATCTGGGACTGACGTACGGCCCCGAGCTGATTCGATGCATGAAGTCGCTGGTGCCTGCCAAGGTGGTGTTTCGTGTGCCCAACGATCCCATGAACTACCACTATGATGGAGAAATCGTTGACGTAATTGTGCAGCGATTCGACAAGAGTTACGGCATTGTCTTCTTCTTCCGCTTTGACGATCGTATCGGCAGCTTTGGCGAGTTTCTTCACTATGTGGTGATACGACAACAGCGAGTCGTGTATCCTTCTCGAGACAAGCTAGCTACTCCCGATACCAACTTTGCTGCCCTGAAAGTGCTTGTAGCTGGCCAGTGGCAAAAGATCTACTCGGTGTTTCCCAAGGCAGTTCTCAACTTGGCTGACGAGGATGCCATTAACGAATTCATCAAGAAATTCAAACCCTCTGTTTAAACACTGCTTTCGTGCGTTTTACTTTGTTTCTTGTAAGTCAATACATGCATTTCAAGTGCCGACTCTTGGTAGCAACAGGCACAGACGCAGTTGGTCTGCACCAAACCACAGCCATGATGATTCCTAAAATGATCACAACAATTACGCCTCCACCTATAGACCACACGGCCACTGGAGACAAGACTGGCGAAGAGTCTGATTGAACGCTGAAGGAGTAGGAGCTGCAGTGAGTTCCAGACCATCCCGTCTTGCATTGACACGGCAAAAGGTTGCTGACATTAGACCAGTCCCGAGTTCCAAACATGCTGCAGTAGAAAGGATCTGGCTCACACTGCCGCGTCCCAGAGCCATCCGGCGTGTCTGATATCCTATACCCCACAGGACACACGCAAAGACCCAAAGTTGCATTGTAGCCGATGGCGTACGAGTCACAATAGTTTTCAGAACAGGAGGAGCCGTAGCTGCCTGCTGGACACGCGCACCTGTTGCGGCCTGTGCTCACAAACGGGGGCAAACAAGTCAGCGTTTCACAATTAGAGCCAGAGTATTCTTGAGGACACAAACACTCTTGGCCCCCATAAATGTTGGTCACTACCGTGCCTACGCCACTGCAGTTAAGACTAGTGGGTTGCAGACAGGCAGTCTGATTTGCAGCTAGAGTCCAGCCCGGCTTGCAAGCACACACCACGGCAATAGGATCCAAGGTGCCACCGGGGAAGCAGGGATCCGAGCAATCCGGCTCTACGTAGCCCGAAGCACACACGCAGCTGGTGGGTGTCCTTTGTCTGCGATTGGCCAATATGCAAGAGTCCTGATCACACAAGACACCCGAATAGTAGGCATCCGAGCAAGTGCAACCAACTTGATTCTGAGGCAACGGCGATCCGTTCACACACGTGCTAATGTTGCAAAGCACTCCAGTCCATTGGGGATTGCAGCCTTGTGTCAATTCACACACAGGACCATAGTACGGCGCTGGACACACGCAGGCGCTGCGATCCGGAGTCAGTGTACCTCCGTTTTGGCAGGCTGAAGTACAATTGCGACGAAACAGTTGTTTGGAAGAATCCTTTTTCAAGTAGGGAGTGGGACACACACAGTCGTTGGGGTCTATATCCGGCTGACACGTACCACCCGAGGCCAGGCACAGATCCGTCTTGCAATTGGGGCCTTGCTTGCACCAGTAGGTACACATGCAGACACCGTCTCCCATGTGATGCGATTGGCCCGGAGGACACTTGTGGTCAGTGCAGTTCTCGCCCTCAAAGCCAGGCGCGCAATTGCACGAATTGTCGTCATTCAGAGGCTGTCCGATGCTCGGACACGCATCGCCCTTGCACAAGCCAGGGGGATAGCACTTGGGCTTGCAGGCACCCGTGTCTGGGTCGGGAATCCAATAATTGGTGTTTCTCAAGTGATCTTTGCCTCGGAAGAAGCAGGAGCAATTGGGAGCGGATCGAGGATCGTCCCAGAAGATGGGATCTCCTGCCATGAGATCGGAACACCGCGAGCTGCCATCCAGCGCAGTGGCTCCGCAGGGCACTGACTCGTAAAAGGGGCAGCCTTTTCTGCATCCCAGCTTGCGGTGAGTAGAGCCCAACAGGTTGAGAGGAGGATCCGACCAGATGGGTCTAGACTCTGGACACTCGCAGGTATCGTTGGCAGTCACTCTTCCCAATGTAGCTACGCACCGTTCTTGCGCACACGTGCGATTGGCGTCTCGAAAGTAGTTGGAGTTGCAGGTACACACCTCTTGGTTATTGTCCTTGTAACAGTAGCGAGTGGGGCCCACACATGGCTCTCCAGTAGGGGCATTACACAAGGGCGCCACGGAGCAGTTTTGGTCACTGTAGCCATAGTCACAGATGCAATAAAAGCCTCCACTAGTAGCATTATAAGCACACTCTCCGTGACCATTGCAAGGCGAAGTGTTTCCAGTGTAGCACAGCGGCGCAGGATCCGTGCACGCCATTAGAGTTACCGGATTGGGATCCTTGTGATAATAGTATGTGCCATTCACAACGCCACACTCGCAGTTGGCTTTAAACTGCAGCTTTCCGTTTAGGATCTCTTGTGTAGTACAGGTGGCTTCAATGAGGGTATTGTCCGAGTGAACACAGTCGATTCGACACGTGCCCTTGCCTTGCGCTTCTCCGCACCGATCAGGCCCACAAATCGAGCGTCGACAGTAGGTATTATCAGGAGTCGCATACTCGAGCGTGCAGTGGCAGTAGGGTTTGCACACATGGCCTCCCATTTGAGTGTCTATTCCCTGAGAGGGATTGAACAAGCACGTCTCATTGTAGCAGGCAGCATACGCGGATGACGATCCAATCAAGGAGCCAGTGCTAGTGATAGGCTGAGAGCACCAGCTGCCATCGTTGGGGTCTCTACAAGCGTCACCAAAAGTAAACTCGCAATAGCGACCCCATCTCGCGTTCAACAGAATTCGTGAGTCAATCGGGTCTATTGTCCACCCTGGTTTGTTGGGATCATTCTCCTGGGCCTGAAAGGTCTTGTAGCACTCGCACTGCTGCGTCTCACGATTGCAAACACTTTCACCAGTGTCCGCCCTCGTGGCACCTGCGCACTCTAGGCCATTCACTCGCTTGCAGCCCTTCAATTCGCAGGCACTACCCGCAGTCATGTCGGGGCACTCACACTGGCCCAGCTGCTCGTTACAGGGGTTGCCGCTGCACATAATACCCGTCGTTGGTGACAGAGGACAGATGGGATTCTCACACGCCGTGCCATTGTAGCCGGGGTTGCACTTGCAGAAGCCGCCATACTCGCCAGGAGCCAGATTCTCACACTTGCGAGTAGGATCAATTACACAGGTGCCGTTGCCACAAAGACTGCCTCCAAGAGTTGTGGGACACATGGGGACGTCACATGTGGGGCCACAAAAGTTAGTGTCACATTGGCAGATATTTGTAGTGCCCGGTCGAGTGCAATTCTTGTAATAGCTGGTCCTCGTTTCAATGCACTGCCCATTGGATTCCACACACCCGTCTAGACATACATCTGGGAAAGGACACGGGGGACACGGTCTCAAAACATTGTCTTCTAAAATGCCACGAGCCCCACAAGGAGGCTCCACAGCGTTCCAAAAGTCGGTACACTGTGGATTGGGAACCGAGCCGCAAGGAAACGTGTTTTGAACAACGACCGGACACGATTCGCTGATGTAGTCGCATGGGCACTGAAATGTTACACCGGGATCTTGGACACACACGGAATGCAATCGATTACAGTCAGGGCAGGGCGTGCACATGGGGCCACCGTAAAGAGTGGCCTTGGGGATGTTCTGCTGCTCCCAGAAAGAACTGTTTTGAAGCCATGTCAGGAGTCTGGCCACCTTGTATTGCTTGCTAGTCTGCTGAGTGTCGGCAAGATAAAAAGACCACTCTTGTCCGAACAAGGAAACAGACTCACGATAGTCCATACACCGGACTCCTTGCAGTCCAGTTGCTGCAGGATTCTGAGTCGAATAGCGCTTTGTCGTGGAAATGGAAGGCCAAGGGTACAGCCTTCGCTGTACTTCAAACGAGTAGGGATTGACAGAATCGAGGTAAGGGAACGAGAAGTAGTCCCACCACACATTCAAGGGAGGCACCAGTGCGCTCTGAGTCCAAATGTAGCATTGATGCGTCATTACAAACCAGTACCAGTCGTAATACAGCTTCCGCTGCTGTGTCCCCGTGTAATCCGTGTCTACGGGGCCCACATTGTGGGCAGCAGCAAACGCAGGATGAATGTTGTGCGAGAACCAGGTGGATTGATCAGTCATAGTGGGTCTGGCGTAGCGCGTTTCATAGGCTTGGGCCATTACCGGATGAAAGAGGTTGGCGTACACAGGTACCCATGATTGGAAATCAAGAGGAGTCCCCTCAAAGCCGTTCATGCAAGAACACACATGAACATTTTGCAGCGTAACCACATTCAAGCGATTGGAGCTGACTGGGTAGGTAAAAGTACCCTTGTCGACTTGAGACCCAAGGTCGGTGGGTCCGTAGGTTCCAGCACTTGAGCAAATCTCGTAGGGGTCTCCATCCTCTTGCGTGAGTCGCTTGTAATCAGCGAGTACGTCGTTGGTGCGAGTAAATGGGATATCACAGGCCATCCCTATCCACCCAGGTCCACAAAAGCAGCGCCCAATTCGAGTCAGACACACATTGAGATTGGTACTGCTGTCTTGATTGCATGGAATAGAGCTGTTGAGCCGCGTGGCTACCGGACAGTTCATCATAAAGGCATTGAGGGTGCTGCCTCGACCCAATGTGCTGACCCAATCGGTTCCCCAGCTGCCTGTATTCAGGCCATCAAAGAAGTTGCCTCGACCAGTGACACTATTTGGCAAGTCGTGGATCTTTAGGACGGACCAAATAGATGCTGCAGAAGCCACCGGCTGGCCATCGTCAGGCGATCCTGTTCCGATATTTGCGCCTTGTCGCATCCATGCAGGTAAATGATTCTGCACATTCAAGAACGCCCCCAGCTTGTTTGATCGTGATTGATACTTCACGTGGCCCCATGTAGAGTAACGCTTCAATATGTCAGCGCTGGCATTAGTTGCTGCTACCGTGGCGAGGGGATCGGTGTCCAGTGCCCATTGATTTGACAACAACGTGCTGAAAAACTCAATGCGCCTGTCTCCTATTGCAGCCTGAGCCACATCAGTAGCTATTTGATCATTAGCCGTAGGATCAAGGCACATGACAGAGTATCCATCAGGGGCCATGACACACTTGGAAATAAAGTTGATGTACATGACATGGCGCCACAGCCTAAACGCTGGCGTGAGAAGCGGCTGTAGTTTGTCTGGAGTAGGGTTTTTCTTTTCATCGTCAGCGAACCAATATGCACCGACAGACTCTGCCAGGCAGTAGTGCTGAGCCTCGATGTTTCCAGGCTCTGTGTACTGCCAATCTTGGACAGCTGCTACAGGTCCAAACTGAGTATCCACGATCGTTTTCAATTTGGTGGTACACTTTAGAGCATCGGTTGCCACCAAAGGTACGTCTGACTTTTGAACTCCAAAGCAGAATGGGGAACTAGAGGTCTTAACAAAGAACGGCCAGTTGGCATAGTCAATGACATCGTCCTTTTTGGGCATGTGATAAGGGTTAATAGGCGCACACATGCTCACTTGCCAGTTCTCAGGAGTGCGCACCCATCCTAGCTCCATAAAGGGTACATTCTCGACGTAAGGCTGATTGTAAGCACTCAACAAAACCGAATTGACTCGTGGAGTCATCTTCCACGAAATGTCAAACTTATAAGAATCGTCATAGTCTTGAATCAGATCCAGGTCAGGATCCATGACATCACCAGCAGGGATTGATTCAGATGCAAAGGGATTGAAGAGATTGGCGTTGGTGTAACGATCAGTTTGAGGATCGTAGCCATTGTGAAACACTGTCAGGGGAATCGTGGTGTAGTCCCTGAATTGGCCACTGGCTTGTTGAAAGCAGTAAAAAGAGTCTACCCATCGACTCTGTTGCAGATTCAAGTAATTAGGAGGACCAATGTCAGTGTATCTCATGATACGCCCGTGTTTGCCTCCCAGTACTCGAAGGCAGTTTCTTATTTGTTTGGTAGAATTGTCTCTAAAGAAGAAAGTGCCAGTGGATCCATGGGACGGAAATAGAGGTTCCACGGTTTGATCATGCCCACCATTGGCATCCTCTCCATCAAAGTCATACTTGGTCACTCCCGGTTTGGGCTGCCAAAACAAAGGCCCCATATTCACCAAATCAGTGTTGGCATCCCCAAAACTCAAAAGTTCGCTGAGCAGAAGCAAAAACACCACACCGAGACTCATATCGCCTGCTGCGTTTGCCTTTGGATTATAACACATGGACACCAATTCATACGTACAAGTTCAAGACTCTCCCTACAAGTCCAATGCCGATCAGTCGTTTGAGTGCTATCGTCGAATCGGCATATTGCTGTTCTACCTTGTTGCTATTGCGTGGTTTGTTATGATCAACTACGCAGCGTTCAGCAGCTGGTATCGACTGGATGCTTTCGATAAGCGCTTTGAAGTCCTGGAATACTTAATTAATGGTCTTCATCCGTGATGTATCTATGAGCGTTCTGTGTAAACTCTTTTGTTTTACTCTACTCCTTGGGTTTGACAAGATACGACAATCGAGGTCTCCGGCGTCTTCCTGATTCAATCCCATGAATCCTCTACAAGCAGATGAGCAAGTCGATCAGTTTTCAGTCAGAGCAGAGGCTTACTTTAATATGCGTCACGAAGGAGTGGCGGTTCTTGAGTCCCGTCCCGCAAACAGGACACACAAAGGTGGTGAGCATCATGGGTAGACCTCTGCAGTCCCATGCTTTCTTGTGGTACCGAAAGGATCCTTCTGAAGCGTACTTGCGTCCGCATTCACCACAAGTGTATGGCTTAGAGACCGCACTCATCCCTTCCGGCAAAAATCCCTCTCGATGGTGTCGTCCAATCAAAAAGTTCGTTGACATGGCGGACTCACCAGAGAAGAAGGGTCGAGTGGAGGACGACTTTGAAATACCAGTGAACCGAGCAGTACTGTGGGTGTACCAGATCAGACCGAATGTCTCTTGGAACGAGAAAGACGACGAAGAAGACAAAAAGGCGTTAATCGAATGTTCGATCTGCGCTGCGACTGGTTCGGTGAAAGTCTTTTTGCAGATGGAGCCCATCCTGCGGCATACAGACAAGTACATTGTGGAAAAGGATGAAGCTAAAGCAAAGGCGCTGTTTGAAGCTTGTAAACGTCTCGACTGCTTGGAGCAAACGCGAAATCTGTTTGCAATGGCAAAAGTGTGTCCGGATATGCTCAAGACTGAATCATCCCATGACATCGACGAGCTCGTTGCTGAATTCTACCGGTTGGTTGCTGAAAGCAAGGATAACGATGGATGGAAAGCGACTTTGGAATGCATTTCTAAATGGAGGCTGTTCTGGAACAAAACATTGTGGTTTCAACAATATGCGCCTGATGATTTCAAGGTTCACAATCCAAGGTTACAGGCATTCGGATTTGCTCAAGGCGGTATTGTTTCTGAAAACCGCAAACGCGTTCGACTCTTAGCAAAACAAGTTGACAAGTTGCTTCAATATTTGCTAAAGACACGAATGGCAGAAGCACAACAAGTGTGCGAAGCAGCCGGTTTGTCAGAAGCCCTTGTGCGCCAATTTGTATCTTCCTCCAAGGCTGATCATAGATCGACTGTGGATCTTTTGGCCAAGTTTATAAGCAAGATGGACGAAACTAGTCTAAGTGCGCAATGCAGTCTTACGATTCCTGATCACTGGTCCATTGTGGATTGGATCTTGAAGAAGGCAGGTATTAAGTGTCAGCCCCAACGAACAAAGGCCGACGGTGTAATTCTGCAAACATGGAGAAAGCTCCCTAGTGGTGAATCCAAGTTGGGGGATCTCTTGTTTGCAAAGGATACAGCTTCTAAGGACGTACCCGAATGTACGGCATCGATCAATCGAGCGTTCCCGGTCCAAAGGGATTCACAAGACATCATTCTTTACCATGGAACATCGCTTGGACACGCCCAACTCATTTATACCCATGGGATCAGGCTAGCAGAAGGCAAAACCTTCTTAGACTTCAATTGTAAAGGAGCATTCTACATGACTCCTGATGCGTATAAGGCTGTCGAGTGGGCGTGGAAGGTGGACTCAGACGAGCCCGCTGTAATGGTGTTTCGACTCCGATCAGACCATGATCTTAAGCTCAAAGAGTTTGAATTGGGTGATGCATGGAAACAGTTTGTGTATGCAAATCGTTCACACACTATGACTGACGAAGAGGATGCAAAGTATGATGCATACGATGTCATCGTTGGCCCCGTGGGAAAAGGCCACCGATATGAAGCTCCTGAACAAGTGGAGCACGTGCTTACCAACGGACGAGTCTTTATTCAATGGGCTCTCCGTACTTCGAAGAGTGCTCGTTTATTTTCAAGGTCTATTGTCGGAGTTTTTACGTGTTTAGAATAAACTCGCTGTATCAATCTTGTTGACGATGGTTCAATGGACGACATGGTCCCTTCAAGCAAACCGACGTAATTTTATCCAGAGGCTGCTCTCTATGAGGAAGATTCTTTTATTTTGCATAAACGCTGGGAAAAGAGAATAAAACAAATTGCTCAAATATCAAAGACATCAGCCAGAGACAAGAGACCCTCCGTTCTTGGAAAACGCACAGGCGTGAACTCCTCTACCGGCTTAATGCAGTCAGCCAATGATTCAATGCCATCAGGCAATGGACGAGGCACCGGTGGTCGCACCGATCCTGTCCACAATGGCTCAGCTTTTCGCATGTCGGCAATAGCTTTCTTGGTCTCCTGACGATTGTATTGGATCGCCTCTTGGATTCGGTTCTCTAAGAACAGCAAGTCTTGCCACGAAGGGCCCTTGAGCTTCTGCATTTGCTCACCCAAGCTCTTGAGCGTCGAGTTGAGCTCTTGGACTTCAGCACTCAGCGCCAAGCATTTCTTGAGCTCTTGGACTTCGGCAGTCAGAGCTCGGACCTTGTCTTCCAGAGTCTCTTCCATTTGCACGAGGCGGACTGATTCTTGCACCACACGCGGAAACACTGCCTTGGGCTTTGCCTCTGGAGAGGGTCTTGTCTTGGGGTAGGCCACCAGCTTGGCCATGACACAGGGAGCGCTCTTACGCGATCGGATGCCGCAAATCGCGTCCCAATCTCGCTTGAACATGGGGGAAACGAAGAAGCCATCCTCCACACCGAGCATTACCTCGTGCAACAGAGCTTGGCCTTCACGAGTGGCAGCATTGTGGTCGACTCGCTGCAGCACACGCTGACACAAGCGGAGACCCTCTTTCACACGCGAATCCTTGGCTTTCTGGAGCTCATCCTCAAGAGCCTTCTCCAGCACACTCTGCTGACTCTTGTCCACAGGCAGACCGCGTGCCTTGAGCCATCCGATGATGTAGTTGAAGTAGCGATAGTCACCAAACATCTCTCCCTTTGATCTAGTGATTTTTTTGTGAGCGCTACGTGGAGCAGGGACACTCCTTTTTTGTTTTTGGCATGCGTTGTTTTTTTCGACCGAGCCCCTTTGTTGAACGATGATTGGTGTCGTAAATGACTTTTATAGACTTGTTCTCAAGGAGCACCATAGCTGGCTCCATATGTCTCCAACTATAGGCCACCACCATTGTACACAGTAGAGATATTTCATTCCACGATCAATCTTGGCCAGATTTGTTTCGATTTCTGCAATATTTTTGGAGGTTTGTTCAATACTGTGCAGAAGGGTTTCAAGTATTGTCTCGATGTTAATGGTAATATCATTAATTTCTTGCGTCACATCCGCTAGCGGGTCTGTGAGTTCACTGGGCTCAGAGTTGCTAACATTCAAGTTGTAGGCAAAACACCAATTAGGTGTCACACGAGGCGCGATTTCTCTGCAGATGGGCTCTGCGTATAGTATCTCAAGAGATTTATCAATTTCTAGTTGCAGCGGCTCTGCATGGATATGACACATAAAAGCTGTCAATATAATAAACTTGACTGCACTCATCATTTTGTTTGAAAAATGATCAGCACGCGTGAAACACCGCTTCTTGGAAACACAATTGCATTCCATAAGGGTTGGCAGGCTCCACTGGTTTCGCTGGCTGCTGGGAAACAAACACTAGCACGCACACCTCATACTTGTCCCTCACTTGGCGCACCTCTCCTGAAACGCCGCTGCACCACGGGAACCACATCACTTGGCCAGTGTTTCCATCACTGGTGACTTTGTCGATGTCGGGCAAATTCCAGGCCTTCCCCATAATCACATATGCTTCTTCTTCGGTGTCACACAGCCACTTGTTTTCAATCGCTTTTTGAATCTGAGGATCCATTTGAAAAATGCCAAGAATATCTTACTGTATAGAGCCTGTTTAATGATAGAAAACACAGCTTAATTCGATAACACTAGCTCTACAGAGTCCCCTTGTCGCGCCACTGGAGTCTTGTCTTCATGATGCAGCCGATTGTAGGTTAAATGTGAATGACTAGCTTCTCGCGGCTGTATAAACATGTTTAGTAAGATTGCTACTCCCAGCAAGGTGATAGCCACGAATAAGTAGAGCTCAGACATCCTCCGCTTTATCAAGCGCCAAGGCAACACATGTACTCAGCTTGATCAATCTATTCAGGGTCTTGGGTCTGCACCATAGCATCCTTGAATCGTTTCATCTTTCGAATACACAAGCAAGCGCTGTGGTACATCGATAAGGCATCCACGCTCTCATTGCCAGTGTACGCTTCTGCTTGTTCAAAGAAGATCTCGCCATTAATGGGGAAGCAGGCCACAGCCTCACCGTCCCACTGCGTGAGTTCGTTCAAGTCATTATCCACGACTCGGAACCCGAAATCCTTGTCCTTTTGCACCACAATACACATGTGGAGCTCGGGTGAGTATCCCAGTCCTTTCAGGGCATGAAAGAGAGTGCCGTCAAAGCCCCGAAGTTGAGGCACCTTCATTGTTTTGAGACTGTATTGGTGTCGCAGAATAAAGGTCAGATTTTCCCATTCATCCTCTTCCCAGTACTGCTCCAAAGCAGTGCCGAGGCCCTTGAGTTCGGTACCAGGCTTCTCGTCTTCGGAGGAATTATCATCGTACACGCAGGGTTCTTCGAATTCGCTTGAGTAGGCACCGTACAAATCGTATTGGAGAACCACTCGGAGCCCGCTTGTTACAGGGCGGACCTCGTGCTCGCAATCGGTGTAGAAGACACACGTGCCTTCTTGGGTCTCGAATCGACGGCCGTCTTTGCGGACCACAAGCTCACCGCCTTCAAAATCACTGTCGAGGAACACCACTGCTGTGGCCATGTGATCAGGACCATGCAGCGTGTCCCGGTGACTCTTGAAGTGGCCTCCAACACTGTAAAAGTGCAGCTTGTAGAGTTTTACCTCCTTGACACTCAGATTCGGCAACAAGCGCACGTCGGGGAACCATGGCTTGCCCTCGAGAGTAAGTTGGATGCGAGAGGCAGCGATTTCACGCGCGTCCCTGACTTCTGGATCCACTTTCGTCTCGGTATCGTGACCAAAGGGAGCCACCGTGGCTTTCTCGTACAAGGCTCGATAGTCCAGCTTGTCCACGGGGCCCAAGTCTTGACCATCCACCCACAAGTGGGCATCTTCAGGCACACCCTCGCCACAGCGACGAAAGACGGGAGCCTCGTATGCACGCAACAGCTTGGAGATGGCGTTGCTGTCATTCAATTGCACTAGATGGTGATAGTCTAATGGTACGTTTCGGATATCATCAATGCGACGCTTCACCTGCTTGTAGGCGTCCATCATCTTTTTGAATTTTGCCACTTTTCAAAAAATGAGCCACCGTGTAGTTGGGGCTATCGAAGGCCAAGTGGAAAAGAAATTCAAACCCAGTGACGTGCGGGCGCCTACCTTCTTTGACAGGAAGCGAACTATCTTTATCAGAAAGGCGTTGGTGGGCCGAAAGTACCGAAACGACGACGGCACTCGCTTTGCTTCGTGGGATAACATGACAGTTTCTTTCGGTGTGTGCAGAAGCCCATGGGGCCCCGACATGCTGCAAATCATGTATCGACCGGCTCCAGACGCTAGTCGCTTCACTCTGGAAGTCCACCGCAAGCAGCAAGACGCCAAAGAATTCCGAATAGTGTATCGCTATGACAACGCCGAGGTCGACCTAACTGCAACCGAGACGGAGCAATTGTTCACCATCACAGGCCCCGATTTTGAAATGGTACTGGCGGGCCAAGACAAGGAACGCCCCGGTGAACTGGTGTGTCGTGAGGCCGAGAGCGCGGCCCTTAAGCTCGCTGCCTTGTTTAACGGCGCCATGAAGCTAATCGAGGCTCATGTCAATTTCAAGTGCCCTCAGTACTGTTTGAAAAGGGTCATCCTCAAAAAGATGGGCCAACGCAGGCTGCTCTTTACTGACGACAAAGGCAATCAAGTCAAGATCGATTTGGTTGTCTTTGAAGAGTTCAAGATCCGGGCCAACAAACCCGCATCGATCAAGGACGAGTTGCTGACTGTCAGTGTCCACACCCGTGATCATCATTTGATTGCAGCAAGCATGAACGAGGCCTTGGAAACACTCACTCAGTA
>Ga0075163_10007096_pt1 | contig 14844 bp, 10 predicted proteins | sample JI1023141ADNA_FD_71478 | JGI IMG/M metagenome (GOLD analysis project Ga0075163, IMG submission 71478) | Wastewater effluent complex algal communities from Wisconsin, to seasonally profile nutrient transformation and Carbon sequestration -... | ecosystem: Engineered > WWTP > Effluent > Algae...
GCCTGCGCGGGAGGCGGCAGCGGGCCAAAGCGGTCCCGGACCTCCGATTGCAGCGCTTCGATGTCCTTCGGGAGCCGCAGGGCGGTGAGGCGCCGATAGACGTCGAGCTTGGCGTCCTGGGTCGTGATGTACTCATCCGGCAGGTATGCCGGGAAGTCGAGTGAGACGTCGGCGGGAATCCACGCCTTCTGCCCCGGGCCTTCCGACATCTGGCGCACGGCCTCGTCGAGAAGCCTGAGGTAGAGATCGAAGCCGACCGAATGCACAAAGCCCGACTGCTCGGGACCGAGCAGGTTGCCTGCCCCGCGCAGCTCGAGGTCCTTGAGCGCCACCCGGTAGCCGGAGCCCAACTCGGTGTGGTGCTCCAGCACCGACAACCGCCGCTCGGCATCGTCGTCCAACCGGTCGGGAACGAGCAGGAAACAGTAGGCCCGTCGATGGGACCGCCCCACGCGGCCACGCAACTGGTAGAGCTGCGCGAGCCCCAGATGATCGGCGCGATTCACAAACATCGTGTTCGCGTTCGGCACGTCGAGTCCGCTTTCGACGATCAGCGTCGACACGAGGATATCGACCTCGCCTTCGACAAACTGGCGCATGACCGTTTCGAGCTCGCGCTCCTTCATCTGGCCGTGGCCGATCGCCACCTTGGCACGCGGCACAATCCGCTGCAGGTGATCGGCAATCGCCTGAATCGTTTCGATGCGATTGTGCACGAAGAACACCTGCCCGCCACGGTCCAGCTCGCGCGAGACGGCCTCTTCAATGAGCGCGTCATCCCACGGCTCGACGAAGGTGAGAACGGGCGAGCGATCGCGCGGCGGCGTTTGCATGATGGTCAGGTCACGCAGGCCGGCCAGCGACTGGTGCAGCGTACGCGGAATCGGCGTGGCCGTCAGCGTCAGCACGTCGGTCTCGAGCTTGAGCTGCTTGAGCCGTTCCTTGTGCTTCACGCCAAATCGATGCTCCTCGTCGACCACGATGAGGCCGAGATCGGCGAACTGCACATCCGGGCTGAGCAGCCGGTGCGTGCCGATCACGATGTCGATCTGCTTTTTCCGCAGCTTCTCCACCACCACGGCCTGCTCCTTGGCCGTCTGGAAGCGGCTCATGACCTCGACAACCACGGGGAAGTCCGCCAACCGGTCGCCAAAGCTGCGCGCGTGCTGTTCCGCCAGAATGGTGGTGGGCACGAGCACCGCCACCTGACGCCCGCTTTGCACGGCCTTGAACGCCGCCCGAATGGCGATTTCCGTTTTGCCGTACCCGACATCGCCGACCAGCAGGCGATCCATGGGCCGTTCGCCTTCAAGATCCTTCTTGACGTCGACCGTCGCCTTGCGCTGGTCGGGCGTGTCCTCAAAGAGGAACGAACTCTCGAGTTGCCGCTGCCAGGCGGTGTCCACCGTGTGCGGTGGACGCGTGGTGACCTTTCGTTTGGCGTAGAGCTCGATCAGCTCCTGCGTCATCTCGAGAATGGCCATGCGCGTCTTTTCGCGCTGCTGCTTCCATCGGTTGCCGCCGAGCTTGTGCAAGCGCGGCGCCGGCGCGTCTTCCGACACATCGTGCGCGCTGCGATATCGCTCGATCTGGTCGATGCGATACAGCGGCACGTTCAGCCGGTCGCCGCCCTCGTACTCAATGACCGCCGCTTCGATGGTGCTCTCGCGGACGAAAATCTTCTCGATGCCGCGATAGATGCCAATGCCGTGCTCCAGATGCACGACATAGTCCCCCGGCTTGAGCGCACCGAGCGTATCGAGCGCCGCGCCGGTGGTGTACTTGCGCGTGCGACGCAGGCGGCGATCACGCCGGAAGATCTCATGGTCGGTGAGCACCCGCACCACGTTCGGCACCACGAAGCCGCCGCCGAGCACCCCGATGGCGAGCGACGCGGAGACCGGGCCGTCTTCCCCCAGCAGTTCGTCGAGTCGCTCGGCTTGCCCCGCGTTGTCGCACAGAATGACCGTGTGCAACCCATCGCGCTGCAGCCGACGCAGCACGCGCAGATCGCGCGAGATCAGTTCCGGAGGCCGGATCGGAAATGAGACATCCGGTTCGGGACCGGCCGGCTGCAGATCGGCGGACGACGCGCTGACGGCGCGCATCGGCGGCGGCGCAATGCGCACGGTTCCGAACCGTGCGAGCCGCGACGCCATCTCCGGCGGCGGTGCAAAGAGCGCGTCGCGTGATACGAACGCTTCCCCACGACGACGGGCCAGCTCGATATGGTGTGCAGCCTCATCCCACGTGCGCACCAGCTCTGGCAGTACCGAACTCCCCGATGGCATCACCACGATCGCGTCGGGCGGCCAGAGTTCAGAGAGCGTGACGCGCTCGATCACACCGTCCTGATCCTGCGTCCGCCCGTCGACGGGGAGAATGAGCGCCAGCTCGGCATCACGCGTGCTGCGCTGCGTGTTCAGATCGAAGTGGCGCAACTCGACGATATCATCGCCCCAGAATTCAAGGCGCACCGGTTCGGCCATGCCGAACGAGTAGATGTCCACGATGCCACCGCGCACGGAGAACTGCGCGACATCTTCGACCATCGGCACTCGCTCGAATCCGATCGATTCGAGATGGGATGCCAGATCTTCCGGGCGCCGGACATCCCCTTTGCGCAACTCCAACCGCGCACCCGCCAACGTTCCCGGCAACGAAGTGCGCTCGAGGACGGCGCGTGCCGTGGTCAGCAGCAGACGCACCGCGCTCCGCCCCAGTTTTTCGAGGGTTTCTACACGTTCACCCGCGACTTCCGTGTGTGGCTCGACCTCACCAAACCCTTCGCGTGGCGGATACAGCGCCACCGGAATGTCATCGACGAGTGCCTGCAGATCGGCGAGCCATCGTTCGGCATCACCGACCTGGTCGGTGACCACGACCACCAGACGTTGTGGCAGCGCACGAGCCAGGGCCGCGACAAAGACCGCATCGCTGCTGCCAGCCAGCCCGCCCACGCGCAGTGACGCCCCCGGTCCAGGGAGCGCGCGGGTCACACGGGAAAAAGCTGGCAACGCCTCGACGGCGTCGAGGAGACGAGGGAGACCCATCAGTTATGTATGACGCAGCGTTTCGAGGAATTCAGGCAATACGCGCCGATGGCGCCGACGACTGGGCCTGCGCGGACGACGCGTTTCGCGCCGTTGCGGTACCCGGTGCCAGCGTGCCGCGCGAGAACCACGCTTCGAGGAGGAGCGCTATCAGCGCCAGCGCGACCAGCGGCGCGAGCAGCGAACGACCCGCCGCCTGATCGAGCGCGTCCCGGCGCCAGTCAGCCGGCACCGAGTCGACCGCGACGGCGGCACCACTGACACGCGACCGAAACGCGGCCCCGGTCGCGCCGGGTGCATCCGCACGCAGATCGGACTCCTGCGCTTCGGCGTTCACCACCACGGCGCCGATGCGCGTCGCCTGACGTCGCAGGAAATACACCCCGCTTTCGTTCGGCACCGTCAATCGGCTCCCCGACAGAGGAACGAGCGAGCCATCCGGGCGTTCCAACGCCGTGGCCGAGGAGAGATCGTGATCGGTGATTTGCGCGCCCGGCACCGCCGCCAGGATCCGTCCATCATCGCCCAGTCGTCGTGACAAGGCATCGAGCAACCACGGGACAAATCCGGCGCGAAGCGGCAGATCGGTCGCGTCTGGTTCGATGGGCGACCCCACCAGCACGTATCCCGCGCCCGAAACGATCCACGGGGCGCCACCGGCCGTGGCGAGGGTGTCGGCGGTCAAGGACGCCGCACCAGCCGTCGATCGCTGCAAGGGGTACCGCACCCGGACCTGCGCCCCGTCGAGCGAGGTATTGCCGCGGGCCAATACGAGATCGCGCGCGATGGCGCCAAAGCGCCATGGAATACCGAGTCGAGCGAGGGTCCGATTGGCCTCCCCGATTCGCACGGGATCGGCAGGCGCGGTCAGAAACACCGGCCCCTTGGCGATGGTGGCATCGGCCCCGGTGATCGTGACCACGCCCCGCGATCCTTCTGCGCCACGATCGAGTCGTTTCTCGTCGACCAAGGTGGCCAGCGCGGCGGTCAGAAATGGCCCCGATTCCGCGCGCGTCGCCACGGTTGGCGGCGGTGCCACGCGGACGGCAAACCACCGCACGTCGTCACCGCGCAATTCATCCGCGTCCACCTCGACGCTCCCCCGTACCCACCCGTTCGCAGCGCTCGCCAGTTTTTGCGTGACGCGTGAGGGGGAGGTCGCGGATCCGGCGGCGGCCGTGCCGCGAGCGACGGTCCGACCATCGAGCGCAACACGCCACGCCGCCGAGTCGGCCGCAATCATGGCAAACGACACGCTGCCGGTGGGTGTCCACCGCGCGGGCTCCGCTCGCGCCTCCACGATGCCGACGTTGCGAACGCTGCGCGCGGGCACATTCAGCACGCGCACCGGTACGTCGCCCGCATCCACCGTGCGCGTGGTCAATGGATCACCGGTACTTCTCTGGTCGGCGCTGCCATCGGCTGCGGCCGCGGGTCCTGCTGCCGCTGGCCCTCCTGCCTCCGAGGCTCCGGCAGTCAGCGACAACTCCTGCCAAGCGGCGGCCTGCCCATCGCTGACCACGGCCACGACGGGAGATCGCGGCGCGCCGCTTCGCGAAAGGGTGATGCCACGTCGGGTCGCGGTCAGCAGATCCCCGCGTCCCCCCAACGGCTTGAGCGCCGTGAGTGCGTCGTTGAGCGCCGCCAGCGAGCCACCGATCACGCGTCCATCGGCCGTCACCAGCCATGCGCGATCATCCGGCGTCAGATCGTCGAGCAACGCGCGCGCCGCGGCGCGCATATCATCGAGGACGACGCGTCCGTCCGGCGCGGCGCCGCTGCTCATCGAGTTGTCGATGACAACGGCGATCGACACGGGCGCGTGCCCAAGTCCCGCTAGCCGGGCGATCGGCCGGGCCGCGGCGAGTGCGAGCGCGATCACGGCGAGGATGCGCAACAACAACAGCAGCCGATGCCGCAGCTTGCGTTCGCGGCTGTGTTCCTGCTCCATGCGGGCGAGATAGCGCACCGCCGGGAAATCATAGGTGCGGCCCACGCGGCGTCGCAGCAGGTGCACCAGCAGCGGCACACCGGCGAGTGCGGCGAACGCGAGCATGAATGGCGCAAGAAAGGCCATCAGGTTCCGCTCCCTGCTGCCATCAGGCGAACGCGGTGCGTCAAATCATCGCTCCGCGGCCATTGGCTCCCACCAGCAATCGAAGCGGACGGCCAAACGGCTCGTCCGTCATGGCCAGTGCGTAGCGCGCGCCCGCGCGGCCAAGCGCCCCACGCCATTCGTCGAGCGCCTCGCGCACGGTGACCTGATACGACGCGCGCACATCCGATGGCGAGGCGGGCACCTCGATGCGCGATTCCGGATCCCGATAGAGCGCTTCCCCGGCTTCCGGAAAATCGCGCTCGGCGGGGTCCATCACCTGCACCATCAAGACTTCGTGGCCGCGCGCCCGCAGTGTTCGGGCCGCGTCGGCCACGGCGTCGGTTTCCACCAGCAGGTCGGAAATCACCACGACGAATCCGGGGCGCCGCACGATGCGCCCGGCCTGCATCATCGCGCCCGCCACATCAGACGACTCGCCGCCGCCCGGCTCATCGAGTGCGGCGACGATACGGCGCCACGTCGAGCGCTGCGCACCCGGCCGGATGACGTTCCGCAGGCCGGCATCGAATCGCACGAGTCCGACCGCATCACGCTGCCGGAGCAGCAGCAAGGCAATCGCCGCGACCAGCCGTTCGGCGTAGGCCAGCTTGGTGAGCCGGGCGGGATCGCCGCTCCACTGCATGGACTTGCTGGTGTCCAGCACCACGACAGCGCGCGCGTTCGTTTCCTCTTCAAACTGCTTGACGACCCAGCGGTCGGCGCGCGCGGCAATCCGCCAGTCGAGGTAGCGCAGATCGTCGCCAGGCATATACGGGCGATGTTCCGCGAACTCGACACTGAAGCCTTTGCGCGGCGATCGGTGCAAGCCGGTGATAAAGCCGTCCACGACCCATCGGGCCACCAGTTCGAGGTGACCGAGGGCGGCGAGGACGGCGGGGTCGAGCTGATCGGCGCGAGCGGACATGGACGTAAAGTGGCACGGTGAGAGGCGGGGGACCATGCCGGACATGGGTCTCGCGCGAGAAATCGGTGATCCGGGGTCGGGATCTGCTCCCCTCCCCTATTAGTTTTCAGGGCTGTCCGTTGTGCGTCCCTACTAGCCTGGTTCTCGGTTTGAATCTCAGCCACATCCGCAACTTCTGCATCGTCGCCCACATCGATCACGGCAAGTCGACACTCGCCGACCGCCTGATCGAAAAAACCGGCACGCTGCAAAAACGCGAAATGAAGTCGCAGGTGCTCGACACGCTCGACCTCGAGCGTGAGCGCGGCATCACGATCAAGCTCAATGCCGTGCGCATGAGCTATACGGCAAAAGACGGTCAGACATACGAACTGAACCTGATCGACACGCCGGGCCACGTCGACTTCACGTACGAGGTGTCCCGTTCGTTGGCGGCCTGCGAGGGCGCGATCCTGGTGGTCGATGCGTCGCAGGGCATTCAGGCGCAGACGCTGTCCAATCTGTTTCTTGCCATGGACGCCGGCCTCGAGATCATTCCGGTGCTCAACAAGATCGACCTGCCGGGGGCCGAGCCGGAACGCCGGCGGCAGGAAGTGTGCGATCTGATTGGCTGCATGCCCGAGGACGTGCTGTCCGTGAGCGCCAAAGAAGGCACGGGTGTGCCCGAGCTGCTCGAGCAGATCGTGGCGCTGGTGCCCGCACCGAAGGGCGATCTCAACGGTCCGCTCCGCGCGCTCATTTTCGATTCGTACTACGACAAATACCGCGGGGCCATTCCCAGCGTCCGCGTCGTGGACGGCGAAGTGAAAAAGGGCACCAAGATCACCTTCGGCGCCTCGGACAACATCTACGAAGTGGACGAAGTCGGGTATCTGCAGCTGCGCCAGGTTCCGGCGCCGACGCTGCGCGCGGGGGAAGTTGGCTACGTGCTCGCGTCAGTCCGCTCGGTGCGCGAAACGCGCGCGGGCGACACCATTTTTGACGCCAACAATCGCGCGAGCGAAGCGCTGCCCGGTTACCAGGAAGTGAAGTCGTTTGTCTTCGCCGGCATCTATCCGACCGACACAACGCAGTATGAGCTGCTGCGCGATGCGCTCGAGAAGATGAAGCTCAACGATGCATCGCTGCAGTACGAACCGGAAACGTCCACCGCACTCGGATTCGGATTCCGTTGCGGCTTCCTTGGGCTGCTGCACATGGAAATCGTGCAGGAGCGTCTCGAGCGCGAGTACAATCTCGATCTCGTGACCACGGTGCCGAGCGTGGAGTATCACGTCACAAAAACTGACGGCACCGAAATGCTGGTGGAAAATCCGGCACTGATGCCGCCAGCCGTCGTCATCCAGGACGTGGAAGAGCCATACGTGCGCGCGCGCATCATGTGTCCGGCCGACTACATCGGACCGATCATGACGCTCGGCATGGAGCGCCGCGGCATCTACAAGAACACCCGGTTTCTCGACACGGTGCGCGTCGAACTCGACTGGGAATTCCCGCTCGGCGAGATCATTCTCGACTTCTTCGACAAGATGAAGACGGTCAGCCGCGGGTACGCCTCGCTCGACTACGAGATGCTGGAGTACCGGTCGAGTGATCTGGTGCGCCTCGACATGCTCATCAACGGCGACGCCATCGACGCGTTTTCGGTGATCGTGCACAAAGACAAGGCGTACGAGTGGGGCCGAAAGGTTGCCGAGAAACTCAAGGAGCTCATTCCGCGCCAGTTGTTCGAAGTGGCCATCCAGGCCACGATCGGTCAGAAGGTGATCGCGCGCGAAACCGTGAAGCCACTCCGCAAGGACGTGCTCGCGAAGTGCTACGGCGGCGACATCTCGCGGAAACGCAAGCTGCTCGAAAAGCAGAAAGAGGGTAAAAAGCGCATGAAGCAAGTCGGCAGCGTGGAGATTCCGCAGGAAGCGTTTCTCGCGGTGCTGCAGGTCGACTAGCGGGTGGCGCGCGCCGCAGGCGTCTCGATCGGGGGCGTTCGGATGCAGCGCGCCCGCATGCTGGGCGCTGCCGTTGTCAGCCTCTGCAGCGCGTCGATCTCCGTGGCGGGCGCGCAAGCGAACGTCGTGCGCACGCAGCCGGTGCAGCTGCTCTTTGAAACGGTGGTACCGGAGACGCCTGGCGGCTCGGGCACGGCGGTGCGTCAGCTCTCACAACATCGGTATCTCGTGGCGGGGTATGTGGCGCCCGCGGGACAATCCACCGATGGCCTGCTGGTCTGGGTCGATTCGGGCGGTTCGGTGGTTCGGCAGCGGCGGTTCGGGGGTGACGGCAATGACTACCTCTGGGACGCGCACGAACTCTCCGATGGGGGGATCGTCGCCATCGGCTCGACGACGACTGGCACGCGCGGGGATGCCGACGTGTGGATGCTGCGTCTCGACTCGGCCGGTTCGACGCTGTGGGAACGCCGATTTGGCACGCGCGACGACGAACGCGCGTGGGCGATGACGCTGCTGCGAGACGGCGGGTTTCTGCTGCTTGGACAGTCTGGTGCGCGTGACCACGAGGATGCGTTTGTCGTGCGGACTGACGCAGCTGGCGGCGAAGTATGGACCAAGCGGATCGGTGGGCCCGGCTCGGATCGTGCACTCGCGATGAGCGTGACGCCGCGAGGGATCGCCGCGGCGGGCATGTCGACCGGTAGCGCCACGAGCGTGGTGACCCCGTGGGCGTTCGAGCTGAACCTCGATGGCACGTTGTTGTGGGAGCAGCGCTACGCGTCGCTCAGCGGATCGACCGGGCAAGGCATCGCCCCGGCCGTGGGCGGGTTCCTGCTCACCGGCTACGGAACCAGCCCGATCGACTCCGTCAATCAACGACTGTTCGTGCGACTGTCCGCCTCGGGCGCGATGGTGCAGGCGTCACGCATTCCCACCAGTGGAGAGTCGCGTGCCATGATGTCGGTGCCGACACCGACCGGCGGCCACGTGGCGCTCGGCGCGGTATCGGGTGAACGCGGCTGGGATGTGCAACTGACCGGTTTATCCGAGGCCGTGGCGCCGACGTGGCAGGCGATGATTCCGCGCGCCGGTGACGAACGGGGCGTGCACATGATCGCGACGCCCGATGGCGGGTGGATACTGACGGGCAACTCCACCGCAGCGGGGGCGCCCGCCGGCGCTGTGCTCATCATCAAGTGGCGCCGCTGAGTGTCGCGCGCACGGACACGGTCGCTGTGATCAGCGCCGTCCTGCAGACGTCATTCCTTGGCGACATGATCCTGACCACGCCGCTGCTTGAACGACTGGCTGCGGAGGGTCCGGTTCACGTGGTGGCGACGCCTGCCAACGCAGGCATTCTGGCTCATCATCCCGCGGTCGCATCGGTCATCGTGTTCGACAAGCGCCGCGCCGATCGTGGACTCGCCGGCATGCGACGTGTGGCCGGTCTGCTGCGCGCGACGCGCGCCGAGCGGGCGTTTCTCGCGCAGGGCTCGCTGCGCACGGCGGCCGTGGCCCGTCTTGCGGGTATCCGCGAGCGCGTGGGCTTCGACACATCGCCTGGGCGCCTGCTGTACACGCGTCGTGTCCGGTTTGACGGCACCCGACATCACGCAGCGCGTCTCTGGTCGCTTGCCTCAGTCGGCCAAGACGGTGGCCCTTCCGTGCCATTGAGGCCCTCCCTGTATCCTGGGCCGGACGAGGACGCGCAGGTGCACGCGCTGCTTGCGGAGTTCCAGGTGCCTGTCGACGAGTCGTTCATCGCTCTCGCACCGGGCAGCGTGTGGGCCACCAAGCGCTGGCCGTCATTTGATGCGCTGGCCGCGGCGTTGGTGTCCCAGTGGCCGGCGCCGATCCCGCGCTGTGTCGTCCTGGGCGGTCCGGCGGATCGGCCGTTGGCCAACGCCATTGCGGCGTCCGTTGCGGCGCGCGGAGGGCCCACGGTGGTTGATGCGACCGGTCGACTCTCGCTGCTGGCGTCGGCCGCACTGATGCGGCGCGCGCGCGTGCTGGTCACCAATGACTCGGCGCCGCTGCATCTAGCATCGGCGATGAACACGCCCACCATCGCGCTGTTCGGTCCAACGATCCCGGCCTTCGGATTCGGTCCGCTTGCCGACGCCCATCACATTCTGCAGGTGGAGTCGCTTCCCTGCCGGCCCTGCCATGCGCACGGACCGATGCAGTGTCCGCTCGGCCACTGGCGATGCATGCGAGACATCTCAGCGTCGCACGTTGCCGAGGCGGTCCGGTCACTGCACGATGCCGGCGGTGGCATGTCACGCGAGCATCCGTAGGCCGCCGACGGCACGCCGATGGGCAACGCCGATGGGCAACGCCGTTGGGCAACGCCGATGGCCGTGCGGCCCCGGTCCATTATCTTTTCCGCCATGCCTCATTCCCAATTCATCGTCGGCGTCGACCTCGGTGGTACCAACATCGTGGTGTGCGCCATGTCCGCTGATGGCTCGCAGCAGCACGGCCTTCGTTCCGAACCGACCCGCGCCGAAGAGGGTGCCGATGGCGTGATCGCCCGCATGGCGCGGATGGTGAACGAAACGGTGGAGATCACGATGCAGGAAGCGGGCGTCACCCGCGACGCGTTTCGTGGAGTCGGCATCGGCGCCCCTGGTCCGCTCGATCGCGAGGCAGGGATTGTGCTGGTCGCCCCCAATCTGGGTTGGCACAATGTTCCGCTGCGCGATCGCATAACCGCGCTGACGGGATTGCCGGCGGCTCTCGACAACGATGCGAACTGCGCGACGTACGGGGAATGGTGGATCGGTGCCGCCAAAGGCGCGCGCAATGTGATTGGCGTGACCATCGGCACGGGCATCGGTGGCGGACTGATTTTCGAGGGGAAGCTCTATCACGGATCGAGCGATGTGGCCGGCGAAATCGGGCACACCACCATCGATCAGACGGGCCGTCGATGCGGATGTGGCAACTACGGCTGTCTCGAAGCCTATGCATCCGGAACGGCCATCGCCGAACGCGCGCGTGAAGCGTTGTCGTACGAGCAGGTGTCGATCCTTCCGGATCTGGTGGGTGGAGACGTGTCGAAGATCACGGCCGCAACCGTGTATGCTGCGGCCGCTCAGGGCGACGCGGTGGCTACCGAGGTGGTACGCGACACCGCACGATTCCTCGGCACCGGACTGGCGAACCTGCTGAACATCTTCAACCCGGACGTCGTGGTCATCGCCGGTGGCGTCACGCAAGCCGGTGAAGCGCTGTTCGGTCCGCTGCGCGCCGAAGTCCGTCGTCGGGCGTTCAAGCCTGCGGTCGATGCGTGCCGTATCGTTCCGGGCACGTTGCCGGGCACGGCGGGCGTGGTCGGCGCCGTCGCGACGTTCATCGCGCAACGTGGCGCCGGCACGGCCTGAGCCGCTGCCTGCGTCGCGCGTTTCGTCAGGAATGGGCGCGCCGGACGCGCCACCGGTGAAAAAGCGAGTCGGGGTCATCTCGACGCTCGTCTGGGATGTCATCTATGGGCGCGACCGCCGCGCGGTCCCCGTGGAGGAATGGGGTGGCATCAGCTACGCGCTCTCCGGTTTTGACGCGGTACTCCCCGAGGACTGGGAGATTGTGCCGATCTGCAAGGTCGGTGCAGATCTCGCTGAAGGCGCGCGGCGTTTTCTTCGCCGCTTGCGCCGCATCGCGCCGGATGCGGCCCTGGTGGAGGTGCCCTATCCGAATAATCGCGTTGAGTTGCGTTACATCGACGATGAGCGGCGCAGCGAGTACCTGACCGGCGGAGTGCCGGGATGGAACTGGCTGGGCCTCAAACCGCTCATCGACGATGCGCATCTCGATGCGCTGTACATCAACTTCATGAGCGGCTGGGAGCTGGATCTGACCACCGCGCAGTTGCTGCGTGCACATTTTCGCGGGCCGATCTACTGCGATCTGCACATGCTCGCCATGGCCGTGCAGCCGGACGGGCTGCGCGTGGCGCGTCCGCTCCCCGATGTGGCGGCCTGGTGCGGCTGCTTCGACGTGCTGCAGGTGAATGAGGACGAGATGCAGTTGATGGCGCCCGACCCCATGGCATTGGCGGCGACCGCGATGGCGGCGGGCGTTTCCTGTCTCTGCGTTACGCTCGGCAAACGCGGGGCGGTGTATGTGGCCGCGCCGGGTGTGGAGCGGTTGTACGACATTCCTCGTCTTGCAGGTCACACTTCGACGCTCTCCACATCACCACGCGGCGGTTCGGGTGCACTTGGTGCAGTGCGTACCGCACTCGTTCCATCTGTACCACCGCGCATTGACGGCCCCGGCGATCCCACCGGCTGTGGCGATGTCTGGGGCGCTACCCATTTCTCTCGGCTGCTCGTTGGTGATATGTTCACTGACGCGATTGCCGCCGCGAACCGCGCGGCGTCGCGCAATGTCGAACACCGCGGCGCGAGCGGGCTGTCGCAACACCTTCGAGGAGAACTCAGCACGACGTGACCACCGTGATCAGCGTGCCGCCATCACTCGATGAACAGACCTTCGAATCGGTCATCGAGCAGTTGGCACCGGTGCCCCTCGGGCAAAAGATTCTTGTGGACGCGCGTCATGCACGCTGGGCCTCGCCATACGGCTTGACCGCGCTGCTGTGTGTCGCGCAGTCCCGCGAAGACCGCATGGCGTTTGCGGTGCCCGAACATCCCGACACGTTGTCGTACTGGTCACGCACCGGCTTTTTCCGGTACGCCGGCGAACTGTTTGAATTGCACGGCTCGGTCCCGCGCGCGCGTGACGCGCACGAGTCGGATGTGTTGCTGGAAATCACCCCCATTGTGCAGACCGACGACGTGCACGGTGTGGTTGGTCGCATTCAGCAGAAGGCCGGCGACATTCTCCACGGCCAGCTCGGGCTCGATACCGCGGTGACCGGACGGTTCAGCATGACGCTCAGTGAGTCATGTCAGAACATCGTGGAGCACGCCGGACAAGGCGGATGGGTCGCCGTGCAGTCGTACTCGTACAAGAAACGACTCGGCCGGAAGGTCGTGGTGATCGCGGTGTGCGATGCGGGCATCGGGTTTCGCAATTCGCTCGAGAGTTCGCCCGGCCATCGGCACAGTGACCGATGGGACGATGCGATGGCACTCGAAGAGGCGGTGTTGCGAGCGGTCAGCCGGTTTCGCATGAGCGACAAAGGACGCGGCCAGGGTCTGGCGGGGATCCGGCGTTTCATCGCGCAATGGCATAGCAAGCTCACCGTACGCAGTGGGACCGCACGGCTTGCCATTACGCCGGCGTGGGATGAGGACGTGCCCATGACGAAGGGAATGCCGTACTTCCCGGGCACACAAATGCAAATCACCATTCCCGAACGCATTGGTGATGCGGCGCCGGTGGCAACGGGGGCGCGTGCGTCGCGCAGTCGGGGACGTATGCCATGACGCATCTGATCGACGTCGGCAGCGTGCTCCGCGCCACGGTGGCGAGCCTGTATTCCAACCTGGTGACGCGCCCAACGGGTGCCGCGGTACGCACCGCGATCGAGCGTCAGGTGGTGGAGATTGGTGCGCCCGTTGTGACGACGATCGATTTTTCGCAGGTGAATCTGCTCGACTTTTCGTGTGCGGACGAAATCGTGGCGAAACTGCTGTTGCGGTATCGCGACGATGACGGCCCGTCCGGTTTCCTGTTGTTCCGGGGCATCAACGACGGCCACCTCGATCCTATCGAGACCGTGCTCGAACGGCACGACCTGGCGCTGGTGGCGTGGCACGAGGGACAGGCCGAACTGCATGGTGCGGTGACGGACGACGAGCGCGATCTCTGGGAGTTGGTGCGCGCCGATGGGCCGCTTGGGTCGAGCCAGGCCGCTGCATGGCTCAATGCGCCCCCGGACGAGGCCGAACGACAGCTCGATTCACTGTGCCGGCGGCGCCTGATCATGCGACACGATGCGGGGTATGTGGTGCCAGGCTGTCATCTGCCCGCGTCCTGACTTAGACCATGGCCAAATTCAGCGGCTTTTCTCCCCCGCTTCAGGTGATCGGCTTCATCGCCACGCGGTCAGGTGATCCCGAGCGCGGCCCGATGATCCGCATGCGCCCGGAAGACGCCCTGATTCGCCTCGTGACCGATGGAGAACTTGTGCGTGTGGTATCGGACCGTCGCTCCGAGATCGCCGTGCTCGAAGTGGACGATACCCTGCCCCGCGGCGGCGTCGTGCTTCGAGACGTCGTCGGGGCGTCCCCGTCCGAGATCGTGCGCGTGCTCAAGCTCGATACCGACCCCCCCCGCCACGCCTGACTGCGAGCCTGAATCCGTGAATCGCGAAACGCTGCTGCTGCATGGCGGACGCGAGCCCGGCGCCGCCGGGGACCCGGTCGTGCCGCCGCTCGTGCAATCGGTCAACTACGTCATGGGGTCGGATGGCGAGGGTGCGCTTCGCTACAGCCGTTACGGCAACACGCCCTCGGCAGAGGCGTTGCATCGGCGACTTGCGCTGCTCGAGGGTGCCGACGCGGCGCTGGTCCTGTCCAGCGGCATGGCGGCCACCGCCTGTACGATGCTCGCGCTGCTCCGGGCCGGCGACCATCTCGTCGCCAGCACCTGGCTGTACGGTGGCACCCGCACGTTTCTCGAGCAGGAACTGCCCGCCATGGGTATCGAGGTGACGTTCATCGATCCCACGGAAACGCGGGGCTGGCGACGTGCCATGCGGCGCAACACGCGCGTGCTGTTTCTCGAATCGCCGGTCAACCCCACCACCCGCGTGATCGACCTCAAGCCCGCCCGAACGTTGGCGCAGGAGCAAGGGGTGGCGTTGGTGGTGGACTCCACATTTGCCACGCCGATCAACTGCCGGCC
>Ga0075163_10007097_pt1 | contig 14843 bp, 9 predicted proteins | sample JI1023141ADNA_FD_71478 | JGI IMG/M metagenome (GOLD analysis project Ga0075163, IMG submission 71478) | Wastewater effluent complex algal communities from Wisconsin, to seasonally profile nutrient transformation and Carbon sequestration -... | ecosystem: Engineered > WWTP > Effluent > Algae...
TCTGCTCCTGTTCGGACTGGCGGCGCATGGCGACGCCCCCGTGCTCGCCGCGCAGCCGCAACCGGCCCCGGCGTCGCTCGTCGTCGAGGTCGTGGATGTGACGGGAGCGGCCGTGCCAGGGGCGCTCGTCCGTCTCGAGCGCGGTGCGACGGCACCGCAGCCCGTACCGCAGGAAGGCCCGACGAGCGGTGTCCGGCTGGTGCGCGTCGCGCCCGGGATCGTCACCGTCATCGCCGAGCGCGACGGCTTTTCGCCGGCGCAGGCGGTCGTGGACGTTGGTCCTGGAGCGGTGCAGACGCTTCGGCTCGTGCTGCACCCGGCGTCGTTCGTCGATGAGGTCCAGGTGGCCGCCCGTGCTCCATCCGGCGGCGAGACGGCGCTCCGGATGGCGGTGGCGCCGCTCGATCTCCCACGCAGTGTGACCGTGCTCGGCTCGGAACGAATGCGCGAACAACAGGTGCACACGGTGAGCGAGGCGCTGGCCTACGTGCCGGGCATGGGTGTCAACAGCTACCGCACCGGCAGCTACCACTTCTATTCCCGTGGCTATCGCATGGGCCCCGAGGACACGCGTGTCGATGGCGTCGTCGGGCTGAACGCCGGCGGACGCTACGGCGGCTCGATGTTCGGCGTCGAGGACGTCGTCTTCCTGCGCGGCCCCGCCGGCATCCTGTATGGATCCAGCGGTTCACCGGGGGGCCTCGTGAACCTCGTGTCGAAGCAGCCGACGCCGGTGCCGATGACGATGCTCGACCTGCGGTCCAGCACCTATGCCGGTCAGGACATCGCCGCGAGCGATCGCGTGTCGATGGCCGTCGACGTGGATACCACGGGTCCGGTCGCCGGATCGCGCCGCCTCCAGTATCGGGCACTCGTGACCGGCGAGCGGATGCGGTACTTCACGAACGGCGTCGACGACGACAACCGCTACGCCGCCGCGATCCTCCGCCTGACCGTCGGCCGCAAGGGCCTGCACGCGCTGGCCCCAACGGTGAAATGGATGCGGTTCGACCGTCCGCACGGCGGCGGTCTGGTAGTGTCGCCCTCGACGTCGCTGTCGACCAGTGACGGAATCCGCGGGCCCATCACCACCGCCGATCTGACGCCGCTGTCCGTGAACCACGCGTCCGGCGGTGGCATCGACGACCTGCTCCAGGCCGGTGCCGACGCCCGCGGTGTACTGCTCGGAGGCGCGCAATACACGGCCGTCTATCGCTTCGTCGCCAACGACACGGACATCGATCAGTTCGCGCCCCAGGTCGACGTCGCCCTCCTGCAGCGTGCGTTCCTGCTGCCGCGGCTGCAGACGAAGAGTCGCACCGAGCGCCGCTATCACAACGTCGACGCTCGCATCGAGCGGGACCTCGTGGCGCGCGACGCGGTCCGCAACCGCCTGCAGATCGGAGTCACCGGCCGCCGAGCGTCGACGCGTGGCACGACCGCGCTCGGGGCCCTGCCCGGTGCGCAGTCGCCGGTGGACATCTACACCGGCGTGGCGGTCTCGCCGCTCGCGGACACCTATCCAGGGATCGCGTTCCAGCCGTGGACCGACGCCACCTACTGGACGGTGTACTCGCAGAGCCAGACGTCGCTCGCGCATGGCCGCGTGCTCGTGACCGCCGGACTCGGCTACGGCGAGAACCGCCTGGCGGCCGGGCAACCGCCGCGCCGAAGCGACGTGATGCCGAACGCGGCCCTTATCGTGAAGCCGCGCGAGCACGTCTCGGTGTACGCGAGCTACGCCACCAGCTACACCCCGTCCGATCCGGCGGCCGAGACGGCGACCGGACTCCGTGGCACGTTCGCCCCCGTCACCGGCCGCAACCTCGAGCTCGGTGTGAAGGGCGACGCTCGTCGCGTCACCTGGGCCGCGGCCCTGTTCCACAACGACGTCGACAACGCGCTGGTCCAGTCGGGCGCCAACGATCTCAACCCGAACGGCAGTCGCTACTACGTCGCGGCAGGCACGCGGCGCAGCCGGGGCGCGGAATTGACACTCGAGGCGACACCGCTGCCCCTCCTGCAGGTGACGGCCTCGCTGACGTACCTCGACGCCATCTACACCGGTGACGGGCCGCCCTCGGCCAGCCTCGCCATCCCGGGCTCACGCGCAGAGAAGTCGCCGCGGTGGGCCTGGAACCTCTGGACGCGGTATGCACGCAACGACGGACGGCTCGCCGGTCTCAGCGGCGCCGTCGGCGTCGTTCACCAGGGGGCGCGTCTGGGGGCCAATGGCCCGCGCACGACCACGGCGCCGGATCCACTTGAGTTGCCGGCGTTCTCGCGCGTCGACCTGTCCATGGGGCAGCGCGTCGGACGCCGGGCGGAGGTGGGCGTGCACGTCGAGAACCTGCTCGACCGCCTCATCTTCGTGAACGCGACGGTCGGCTCGAGCATCGAGGTCGCGGCTCCACGCCGCGTCTCGGTGCGCGTTGGCTACCGGTTCTGACGGATCACCGTACGACCGACGGCGACCACGCGTCGCGCATGAACAGGCGCGCCGGCGTGGCGCCGTCGACGTCGGCCACGTAGACGATGTTGCCGTCGTCGGAGGGGAACTGGTAGAGCAGATGGGCGTCGTCGAGCCACTCGACCTGATCGTCGATACTGCGGGTTTCGCCCTCCACGGCGTGCTCGGCGCCGCTCGCCAGCTCGCGCACCCACAGCCGCCACCGCAGGCCGCTGGCCCGCTTGAACGCGATACGACGACCGTCGGGCGACAGCGACGGACACTCGACGTCCGAGGCGATGATGCGTACGCGCCGCGCCGCCAGATCGCCTTCCACGAGGTACGGCGTGCCGCCGAAGGCGAGCGTCGCGTAGAAGCGGCGGCTGTCGGCGGCGAACGTGACGCCCCAGTAGTTCACGTCGGCACGCTTCACCTGGTTGTCGTCCTGCCACACCGTGAACGACTCGAGATCGGGCAGCGGTTGACCCGACGCCATGTCGACGATCGTCGTGCGCGTCGAGAACGTGTCGTCGGCGTACGAGTGGCCCTGCTCGAACACGGTGAAGGCGCCCCAGCGTCCGTCGCGCGACAGCCGCGCGCGGCTCGGCGGCCCGGTGAGCGGGAGCGTCGCGACCACCTGCATCCTGTCGTCGACGAGTAGCGCGCGGCCGGTCAGGCCGTCGGCCTGCAGACAGATCCCGCGTTCCCCCGCGAAGTACGCGCGATCGCAACGCAGGGCCGTGAGATGGCGCGGACCGTCGGCGGCATCGAGGGGCGCCATGGCCACGTGTCCCCAGGCCTCGCCGGCCGCGAGGTGCCGCACCGCGACGAACGGCCGCGACGGCGCGGTGGCGAGGCCTGGCGCGGCGACCGCCGCCGGCGGCACCTGACGAGAGCGGCTGGCGCGCCACAGCGACGCGCCGATCGCGGCCGCGGCGACGGCCACGACGACCACGAACGCCAGCGACCTCGCGCGATGCGTCATGCGGCCACCTCGGTTGGCGGCGCTTCGCGCGGCAGGACGACCGCCGTGGTCGCGACGGCGAGGCACGCCGTGCCGAGGAACCACGCCAAAGCCGTGTTGGCGGACGTCGCCGTCCAGAGCGCGCCGAACAGCAGCGCCGCCAGGCCGCGTGCCGTCGTCGTGCAGGTGGCCAGCAGGCCCAGTCCGCTGGCCCGCGCCTCGGCCGGCAGGAGCCGGCTGGCCATCGCCGTCAGCACGCCATCGGTGGCCGCGTAGTACGCCCCGAGCGCCAGCAGCACGACCGCCAGCCCGGTGATCGAGCCGACGCCACGCCACAACACGACATAAACCGCGATCAGCGCGCCGTGTCCGGCGAGGAACATGCCGCGTGCGCCCAGGCGATCCGCCACGGCGCCGAGCGGTCCCGCCAGGAGGAAGTACGACGCCTGCGTGCCGACGAAGAGCAGCGGCAGGCGTCCCGGCGTGAAGGCGGTCTGCTGCTGCGCCACGAGATAGATCAGGCCGTCGCTGATCGAGACGAGCGACACCAGCGCGGCCCCGGCGGCGACGCGGCCGAAGCCAGGCGTCCGCAGGGCGGCACGCGCGTGACCGAGCAGCGAGAGCCGGACCGGCGCCAGTGCGGGTGGCACGTCCACGAGCAGCGTGAGCGAGGCCACGCCGACGAGGGCGCACACGAAGCTCACGAGGAAGACCTGGTCGTAGCCCCCAGGCACCAGGGCGAGGATCGCGAAGGTGATGAACGGTCCGAGCGCGGCGCCCGCGGCATCGAGCGCCCGGTGCACGCCGAACGCCGTCGCCGCCATGGCCCGCGGCGTCGCCGCCGCGATCATCGCGTCGCGAGGCGCCGTGCGCAGGCCCTTGCCGACGCGGTCGAGCGTGACGGCGGCCAGCAGCATCGACCAGGCGGGGCCGGCGGCGTAGGCCAGTTTGGCCAGCGCCGACAGGCCGTAGCCGGTGGTGGCGATCGCCTTGTGCCGCTGCGAACGATCGGCGATCAGGCCGCTGCCGACGCGCACCAGGGCGGCGCCGGCCTGATACAGGCCGTCCACCGATCCATACGCGAGCGGCGTCATCTGCCGGTAGATCACGAGGTAGAGCGGCAGCACGCTCGTGATCATCTCGGACGAGATGTCGGTGACGAAGCTGGTGACGCCGAGCGCCCACACGGTGCGGCTCACACCGCGCCAGCCGGCGCGCGGCGCCGGTCCCGGAGTGTGTGGCGCCGGCGTCTGTTCGTACATCGGGCGACGGGTCCGGCCGTGTGTGCCCGTGCTAGCGGTCGTTCAGCCGGATCGAGTTGCCGACGCGATCGAACGCCGGCGCGTAGATCTGGGCGTCGGCGTCAGGCACGACGGTGAGGTAGTAGAAGAGACTGCCGTCGGCGAGCAGCGTCGTGTAGACGCCGACGCGTTCCACCTGATCGAGCGCCGAGCGTCCGACCAGCGTCGTGCCGAGGCCCGAGCGCTGCGAGATGCGCACGGCCTGCGGCTCGCCGTTCGCGCGCATCCCTGGGTTGCCGCGCAGCAGCGCGTTCACGAACGCCGCGGTCGACTCCGACAGGTCACGCGACGCCGCCTTGGCGACGCCGAGCTCCACGCCGTGCGTGAACACGCTCTGGCCCTTGTAGTCGCCGAGTGCGTTCTGCGGCACGAACTTCACGGCGTTGTTGCCGGAGACGCCGGTCCAGTTGGACGGCACGTTCACCTGGAAGAGCTGTCCGCCCTTCGCCGACTTGTACTGCGACGCGGGAGCCGGCACGGGTTGACCCACGGTGCCGACGCTGGTCGCCGAGCCGTTCCCGCCGCCAGACCCACCGCCGCTGCCGCCACGGGCCAGGTCGGCCATCGACTGCGCCGCCGGCATCGACGCGAACCGGCCCTTCGCGGCGGCGAATCCGGTCAGCGCCGGCTTGCTGGCGATGGTCAGCCTGGCGGCTTCCTGGTTGATGTACTGAACGCGATTGCCGGGGTTCGGATGGCTGCTCAGCCACTGCGGGGGCGTCTTGCCCGCGGCTTCCTTCTCGATCGCCTCGAACATGTGGGCGAGATGGCGCGGATCGAAACCCGCGCGCGCCATGATCTGTACGCCCAGCAGGTCGGCCTGCTTCTCGTACTCGCGGCTGTACTTCATCAGCCAGGCCCCGAGTCCGAACTGCGAGCCTTGCGCGATCGCCTCGCCCCAGCCGCCGCCGATGACGGCCCCGGCGATGGCGCCGGCGACCGCGCCGATCTGGAACTTCTGTGCCTTGGTCGCGTTGGCCGTGCCGTGCCGCAGCAGGACGTGCGACAGCTCGTGTGCCATGACGCCAATCACTTCGCCCTCGTCCTGGGCGGCGTCGAACATGCCGCGGTTGACGAACATCGGCCCGCCCGGCAGCGCGAAGGCGTTGATCTCCTTCAGGTTCACCGGCGTGAACGAGTACTCGTAGACCGCCTGGTTGAGCTGCGGCGGCGCCGCGGCCACCAGCGCGCGCCCGGCCCGCTCCAGGTAGCCGCTGATCTGATCGTCGGAGATGATCGGATATTCGCGACGCACCTCGGCCGCGGCTTCGCGGCCGAGCTGCACGTCCTGCTCGGGCGTGTACTTGTTCTTCGGCGGGGTGATCGCCGTCTGCGCGGTGACGACCAGTGCCCCGAGGCTGGCCACCAGCAGCAGGGCCATCACCGGGGGACGGACGTTCGAGGCAGGCTTCATCGCATCGGCTCCTGGGGGGAGGTCGGCATTCTATCGGACACGCCGCCGGCGACGTGCCAGGCGCCGGACGGCCGGCTCAGCGCGCGAGCGCGAGCTTCACCGACGCGGTGCCGCCAGCGGTGACGGTCACCTTCATCGGCGCCGACTTCAGCGCCTCGTGCCAGATCTTCAGCTCGTAAGTGCCGGGCGGCACGCCGGTGAGCTGGAACTTCCCGTCGGGCCCGGTCACCGCGGCCATCTCGTCGGTGACGACGATGAAGCCCCGCATCCACTGATGGGTGTTGCAGGTGATACGGACGAGCCCCGGCCCGGCCATCGCCTTCGTGACGACCATGTTGGGCACCGGCAGCCCCACGTTGAACAGCGTGCGCCCGCCGTCGAGCGCGGCGTTGGTCGTGTGCAACAGGGGATCGTGACTGGTCGTCTTCGTCGGGGCGCCGGGCTTCGCGAGCTGCACCCGCGGCAGGAAGCGGCACTTGTCGTTGGTGATCTGGGGATCGGGTGGCGGCGTCGTCGCCTTCACGCCGCTGAGCGTGATCACCACGTTCGCCAGCACGCCGCCGGCGCCGACGGCAATCGAGTCGTCGGGGATCTCGGTGCCGCACACCTTGGCGTCCATGGTGATGCGCAGGGGCCGCGGCGCGGTCACCGCCGTCGTGGCGACTCCGGCAATCGTGCCGGTCTGCGCGGCCGCGGACGAGGCGAACAGCACAAGGGCGGTGAGCAGGGCAGCCGGGCGGCAGGTGCGCATGCGAAACCCACAGTAGCACGGTCATCGGCGCCCTCCGGACGTGCGGCGGCTGGCGCCATTCATCGGGCTCTCAGGGCCATCCGTTGAAGTCCGGATGGTCGCCGGCCCTGCCCGACATACGGTGGGGCCCTCGCGGAGCCCACACATGCTCGAAGCCCAGGCCCTGACCAAGCGCTACAACGGCGTCACCGCCCTCGATGCCCTGACCCTGACCGTCGCTCCGGGTGACGTGTTCTGCCTGCTGGGCGCCAATGGCGCGGGCAAGACCACCACCATCAACCTCTTCCTCAACTTCATCGCACCGAGTTCGGGTGTGGCGCTCGTGAACGGCCTCGACGTGACGCGTGAGCCGCTCGAGACGAAGAAGTACCTCGCCTACATCCCCGAGACGGTGATGCTCTACCGGAACCTCACCGGTCTCGAGAACCTCGAGTACTTCGCGGCCCTCGCCGGGAAGCCCGATCTCTCACGCGCCCGGATGCTGGCCTACTTCGCCGAGGTCGGTCTCGCCGCCGAGGCCGCCGACCGTCGGGTCGGCACCTACTCGAAGGGCATGCGGCAGAAGGTGGGGATCGCCATCGCCATCGCCAAGGGCGCGCGGGCGCTCCTGCTCGACGAACCGACGTCCGGGCTCGATCCCAAGGCATCGAACGAGTTCTCGGATCTGCTGCGGCGGATGAGCGCCAACGGGGTGGCCGTGCTGATGGCCACACACGACCTGTTCCGGGCCAAGGAGTCGGGCACCCGCGTCGGAATCATGAAGCACGGCACGCTGGTCGCCCAGCACACCACCGACGAGTTCGGACACGCCGACCTCGAGCGCGTCTATCTCGAACACATGCGCGACTAGCGCCGGAGCCCGCCCATGATTCTGCGGATTGCCAGAAAGGAACTGCTCGACCTGCTGCGTGATGGCCGGTTCCGTGTCCTTGCCGGCCTGGTGCTCGTCGTCTCGCTGGTGTCGCTCGGCGCCGGCTGGAAGGCCTACGCCGACCTGTCGGCGCAGCATCGCACGGCCCGGCAGGCGACACGCGAGCAGTGGCTGAACCAGCCGAAGAAGAACCCGCACTCGGCCGCGCACTACGGGGTCTACGCCTTCAAGCCGGCGAGTCCGCTGGCCATGATCGACACCGGCGTCGACCCGTACGTCGGCGTCGCCGTGTGGCTCGAGGCGCACAAGCAGAACGAGATGAAATACCGGCCGGCGCAGGATCGCACCGCGGTGCAGCGCTTCGGCTCGATGACGGGGGCCGAGGTGCTGCAGGTCCTGGTGCCGCTCTTCATCGTGCTCATGGCCTTCTCCGCGTTCGCGGGAGAGCGCGAGCAGGGCACGCTGCGCCAGCTGCTCAGCGTCGGGGCCCGACCGCGCGACCTGGCCCTGGGCAAGGCGGTCGGGATGGCGTCGGCGCTGGCGTTGATCCTCCTGCCGGCCACCCTGGTGTGCGTCGTCGCGCTGACACTGTCGACCAGCGAGGGCCTGCTGGCCGACGACCCGACGCGCGTGCTGGGCCTTTCGGGCGTCTACGTCCTCTACTTCGCGGCCCTCACGGCCGTGTCGCTGTGGGTCTCGGCGTGGGCCTCGTCATCGCGTCTCGCCCTGGTGGTGCTGCTTTCGTTCTGGTTCGCCAACAGCGTCGTCGCGCCGCGGGTCGTGTCCGACCTGGCGGCCTGGCTCCATCCCACCCCTTCAGCCGTGGAGTTCCAGCAGGCCCTCGACGCCGACCTGAACGACCCGGCGGAGATGGAGCAGCGCCTCGCGCGGCGTCGCCAGGAGCTGTTCCGGCAGTACCACGTCGACTCGGAAGCGGCGCTGCCGATCGCCTTCAGCGGCATCTCCCTTCAGGAAGGCGAGGAGCACGGCAACGACGTCTTCGACCGGCACTTCGGCGCGCTGTTCGACCAGTACGAGCGCCAGAACCGGACCACGCAATGGGCGGCGATCGTCGCCCCGACCCTCGCGGCCGGCGGGCTCTCGATGGGCCTCTCGGGCACCGACTTCGCGCAGCATCGCCACTTCGTGCACGCGGCCGAGGCCTATCGGCGTGGCATCCAGCGCACGCTGAACGGCGCGATCACGGCCAACCAGAAGCCCGGGCAGGTCTACCTCGCCGGCCGTGAGTTGTGGGATCAGGTGGCGCCGTTCGAGTACGCGCCGCCGCCGACCGCGTGGGTGCTGCGGCAGTACCTGCCGGCCCTCGGCGTGCTGCTGGCGTGGCTGGTCGGCGCGACCGCACTGCTCCTGCGGGCCGCCTCGACGGCGCTCGTGGACTAGGCGGACGACGCATGCTGCCGCGCATCATCCGTCACGAGTGGCGGGCGCTCACCGCCGACGCCACGCTCTGGGTCGTCGGCGCCGTCTTCGTCATCGCCATCGGCTACGGCGTGTGGAACGGCGCGCACTGGGTACGGTTCCAGCGCGCGGCCATCGCGACCGCGACGCTCGAGGAGTCGGAACGCTACGGTCGCCTGCGCCAGCAGATCGAGGAACTGGCGCGCGGCGGCACGGTGTCGCCGTTCGCCGACCCGCGCAGCCCCTCGAACGCCGGCGGACGCCTCGGCCCGCGCTACGCCGTGCTGCCGCCGGCGGCGCTGGCGCCACTGGCCGTCGGGCAGAGCGATCTGCTGCCGTACTACTTCAAGGTGTCGACCGACTCACGCGATGCCGTCGTCAGTTCCACCGAGATCGAGAACCCGCAGCGTCTGCTGGTCGGGCGCTTCGACCTGGCGTTCGTGCTGATCTTCTTCTACCCGATCCTCATCCTCGCGCTGGCCTACAACATGCTCTCCGCCGAGCAGGAGCAGGGCACCCTGGCGCTCGCGCTCTCGCAGCCCCTCTCGCTCGCCACGTTGCTTTCCGGCAAGGTGCTGCTGCGGGCGGCCGTGCTGGTCGGCACCGTGGTGCTCTGCACGCTGGCCGCGCTGGTCGTCGGTGGCGTCGACCTCGCATCGGGCGGCGCGCTGCCGCGGTTGGCGTTGTGGCTGGGCGCCGTCGTCGGCTACGGGGCCTTCTGGTTCGGCGCGGCCATGCTGGCGGCATCGCTCGGCCTCGGTTCGGCGGCCAACGCCACCGTGCTGGCGAGTGTGTGGCTGATGTTCGTCGTCGTGCTGCCCGCGGTCTTCAACCTCGCCGCGACCACGTTCTTCCCGGTGCCCTCGCGCATGGAACTCGTCCAGGCCGTGCGCGTCGCCTCCGATGAGGCCAACACCGCCGGCAGCGCGCTGCTCGCGCAGTACTACGAAGACCATCCCGAGCTGGCCACCGGCGACGCCGCCCAGGCGATGAACGACTTCAACGTCGTGCGGGTCGCCGTGAACGACGACGTCGAGCGGCGCGTGCGACCGGTGATCGCGCGCTACGAGGCGCAGCTCACCCGGCAGCAGCAGCTCGTCGACCGACTCCGGTTCATCTCGCCGGCCGTGCTGATGCAGAGCGCGCTGTACGACGTCGCAGGCACCGGACATGCACGCCACCAGGCGTTCCTGCGCCAGGTCGATGCCTACCACGCGGCCTGGCGCGGCTTCTTCACGCCGCTGATCTTCCAGAAGGCGCGGTTCGCCGACTACGACACCACCCCGCGCTTCACCTTCGAGGAAGAAGCGCCTTCCACCGTGGCCGGCCGCGTGCTGCCGGCTCTGGCCGGCCTGTTCCTGCCGGCACTCGTGCTCGTCTGGATCGCGCTGGCCCGTCTCGCGCGATTCCCCATCGTCTAGAGGAGTGTCCGATGCTGATTCGGTTGGCCGCGCGAGCGGCCGTACTACTGGTGTGGGCCACGGCGGCGTTCGCGCAGTCCGTGTCGGTCTCCGGCACGGTGCGCGCCGAACGCGACCAGCAGCCGGTGGCCGGCGCCGTCGTGTCGCTCGGCGGCACGTCGATCGAGGCGATCAGCGGCCCGGATGGCCGCTTCACGCTGCCCGCCGTGAGGCCTGGCACCTACACCGTGATCGCGACACGCGGCGGGTTCGCGCCGGCGACGAGCGAGATCACCGTCACCGCGAGCGGCGTGGCCGCACTGGACGTGCGGTTGCCTGACGGCCTTCTGGTCAACGAGACACTCACCGTGCAGGGGCGGCTCAGCGACTACGTGGAGACCTCGGCGATGGCCACGCGGTCGGCGGCGCGGCTCATCGACATCCCGCAGGCAATTGCGGTGCTGCCGGCGCGGCTGCTGGAGGACGTCGGCGCGCTCGACACCAAGGACCTCTATCGACACATCAGTGGCGTGGTCGACAGCCCGTACAGCTCGACGGTGGTCCGTGGCTTCACGCAGCGCGAGGTGCTGGTGAACGGGGCGCGGGGCAACCCGTTCGGCTCGCTCGAAGGCGACGTCGCCAGTTCCGGTTTCAGCACCAGCCAGTTCCGGCTCACCAACGTCGAGCGCGTCGAGGTGTTGAAAGGACCGGCGTCGGTGCTCTACGGCCCCGGTGAGCCCGGCGGGGTTCTCAACTACGTCACGAAGAAGCCGCAGGAGGTGTTCCAGGTGCGGGCGGTCGCTGGCACCGGCCAGTTCAACCAGCGCTACGGCGAGGCCGACGTCACCGGTCCGGTGAATGCCTCACGGACACTGCTGTATCGCGCCGCCGCGTACTACGAAGACCGCGATCACTTCCGCACGCCGGCCACCGAGCAGAACCTCCATCTGGCGACCGGCCTCACCTGGCGGCTGACGCCGCGGGCCGCACTCAGCGCCGAATACGAATACCTCGACCAGGACATGGGCGGCCATCGCCTGCGTGGCGTGCCGGTGAACGCCAACGGCGACTTCCTGGCCGACTACCGCTGGAGCGCCACCGAGCCCACCGACTTCACGAACCTCAAGGCGCACGTGGCGCAGCTGCGCTGGGATCAGGCGTTGGCGCGTGGCGTGCGGTTCGACTCCACGCTCCGCTATCTGCAATACGACCGCGAGGAGGCCTACCACGAGCCGCGTGGCATCACCGCCGACGGTCTCTTCATGCAGCGCGAGTTCCGCTCCCAGATCCGCACCAACGACGACGTCTCGCTCAACGCCGTGCTGTCGGTGCCGTGGCGCACCGGTGCGATCGGTCACGACGTCGCGGTGGGTGGCGATCTCTACCGCCAGTATCATCTGTTCCGATCGGCGACCGCGTTGCAGCGCAGCCGCGGCGGCCTCGTCGGCAACATCGCGCTGGCGGATCCGGTCTACGGGGCCAGTGCAGCGCCGTACGGCCTCACGGCCGCGTCGTACGGCGACGACACCGCCGACATCCTGCGCAGCGGGCTCTTCGTGCAGGACCTGATGTCGATCGGGGCGCGCTGGAAGGCGCTGGTGGGCGGTCGCGTGGATCACTACGACGACGAGGGCCGGAACCGCGCCATCGCGCTGGCGGCCACGCAGTCGGCCGTCACCGGCCGCTTCGGTCTCGTGTTCCAGCCGACGCCGCGCACATCGCTCTTCGGCAGCGTGGCCAACGGCTTCCAGCGGCCGGCCATCCTGGCGCAGGCGCCGTCGGCCAACGGCCCGCACGATCCCGAGACCGCGGTGCAGGTCGAGGCCGGCGCCAAGAGCGACCTGCTCGACGGCCGGCTGCAGACGACGGTGGCGTTGTTCCGCGGCCGCAAGGCGAACATCCTTCGGCCGGATCCGGCGCAGGGCCCGGGCGGGTTGAACGTCAACGCCGTGATCGCGGTCGGCGAAGCCGTGAACCGGGGACTCGAGCTCGACGTGGCCGGACAGATCACGCCGTGGTGGAACGTCGCCTTCAACTACGCCTACATCCACTCGGAGATCACGAAGGACGCGCTGTCCTCGGTGGTGGGGAAGCCGCTGCCGAACGTGGCGCCGCACCTCGTCGGCCTGTTCACGCGGCTCGACGTGACGCGGACGACCTCCGTGGCGGCCAGCCTGCAGCACGTCGGCGACCGCCAGGAGCCCTACGCCGGCATCCGCGCCAAGGCCTTCACCATCGCCGACCTGCACGTCTACCAGACCATCACCGACTGGCTGCGCGTGCAGGTGCGGCTCGAGAACGTGTTCGATCGACGCTACGCGACCAGCTCGCTCTTCGCGGCGCGTGCCGGCAACTTCCCGGGGCAGCCGCGGACGCTGTCGATGCAGGTCGTCACGTCGTGGGCGCGGCGGTGAGGCGATGATGATCTGGCGCATCGTGCGCACCGAGCTCACGCGACTCGCACGGTCGGGCACGTTCACCGTGCTCGGCCTGCTGCTCGCCACCCTCGTGGCGTCGAGTGGCCTGGTCGCCTGGCGCGCCGAGCGTGCCTACGAGGCACAGCGGCGTCGTTACGCCACGACGGTCGACGAGCAGTGGGCCGCGCAGCCCGACCGCCACCCGCACCGGGTGTCGCACTACGGCTATCTGCTGTTCCGGCCCCGATCGCCGCTGAGCGTGTTCGACCCGGGCGTGACCGCGCACACCGGGTCGACGCTGTTCCTCGAGGCGCACCGCCAGAACTCGATGAACTTCGCCGAGGCGTCGCAGGGGGATTCGCCATTGCGGTTCGGCAGTCTGTCGATGGCCGTGGTGCTGCAGCTGCTCGTGCCGCTGGTGCTGTTCGTGGCGGCGGCGGGCAGCGTGGCGCGTGAGCGCGAGGACGGCACGCTGGCGCTCGTGCGCAGTCTCGGTGTGTCCTGGCCGCTGTGGCTCGGTGGCAAGACCCTGGCCCTGCTGTCGGCCACGCTGGCCGTGGTGCTGCCCGGGGTGCTCGTCGTCGCCGTCAGCCTGGCGTTCACCGGCGACGGCGGCTGGACGGTCGACACGTGGGCGCGTGCAGCGGCCCTGTCGGCCGCGCACGTCGCCTATTTCGCGGCGTGCGCCGCGCTCGGCGTGGTGGTCTCGGCGCTGTGTCGCGCGTCGCGCGACGCCACGCTCGTCCTCGTCGGCCTGTGGCTGGTGCTGTGGGTGCTCGTGCCGCGGATCGTGCCGGCGGCGGCGTCGGCGGCCCATGCGCTGCCGACGCGGGCCGCGTTCGAAGCCGAGGTGGAGCGGCGCACGCGGGCGCTCGGCGACAGCCACAATCCGGCCGACGAGAAGTTCGCGGCCTTCAAGGCCGATCTGCTCGCCCGGGCCGGTGTGGCACGGGTTGAAGACCTGCCGACCAACTACAACGGCATGCAGATGATCGAGGGCGAGCGCCTCACGACCGAGGCCTATCGTGGGATGCGGGACGCCCTGCGCGACGTGCGGCGCGCGCACGAACGCGCCGCTGCCGGCGCGGCGATCGTCGCGCCCTACCTGGCGATGCGACTGGTGTCGATGGCCCTGACCGGCGCCGACGTGGCCTACGTGGACGACTTCGAGCGCCAGGCGGAAGACTACCGCTACACGCTGGTGCAGCACCTCAACCGGCTGCACACCGAGGAGGTGGCCCACGCGGATGACCGCTACACCGCAGCCAGCGGCAGCGAGGCGCCGACACGCAAGCGCCTCGAGGCCGACCATTGGCGCGAGACGCCGGCGTTCGCCTATCGGCCGCTTCCGGCAGCGGGTTCGCTGCGCTCCGCCCGCGCTGCAGTCGGCGTGCTGGTGCTCTGGACCGCGGGGACGATGCTCGTCCTGTGGCGGGTGCGTCCCGAGGTGTCGGCGTGATCCGCACGCTGTGGCGACTCGAGATCGCCCGGCTGTGGCGCAGCCGCCCCCTGGTGACGGTACTGCTGGCGTGGCTGGTGGCCGCTGCCGGCGCGACGGTGCACGGCGAACGCGCCATCGCGCGGCAGGCGCAGGCGCTCTCCGCGTCCGAGGCGCTGCAGGCCGAGCAGCACACCGCGGTGCTGTCGCATCAGCCCGGCGCCGCCGCCGGCGACCAGCTGTATTACCTGGCGTTCCACACGCGACACGAGCCGTCGTCGTGGGCGGCGCTGTCGCTCGGTCAGCGCGAGACGCGCGCCTTCAACCTGAAGATCCGCATGCTCGCGCTCCACGGCCAGCTGTACGACGGCGATCTCACGAGTCCGGTGCTCGACGCGTTCGGCCACGTCGACTTCGTG
>Ga0075163_10007098_pt1 | contig 14842 bp, 7 predicted proteins | sample JI1023141ADNA_FD_71478 | JGI IMG/M metagenome (GOLD analysis project Ga0075163, IMG submission 71478) | Wastewater effluent complex algal communities from Wisconsin, to seasonally profile nutrient transformation and Carbon sequestration -... | ecosystem: Engineered > WWTP > Effluent > Algae...
CCGGCATCGGTCGGATTCACGCGCGCCTTCACGAGCACCGAGCGAGACCCCGGAGGTGGAACGACGGGCGGCCGCGTACCGCCTCCCGTCGGCCCCACAGGTGGTGGTACCGGGGGCTGGGGCTGCTCGATGAGCCGCTTGATCAGCTCCTGCGCCTTCTTGTTCCAGATGGTGACCCAGTCCTTCGTCAGCGGCTGCTCGGCCTGCGCTGCTGCGATGCGACCATCGAGCGCGCTCAAGTGGCCGCGCACATCGGTTCCGACGACGGGATGGTTCACGCCCGCCTTGAGGTTCGAGCGCGCATGCTCGTTCAGCTCTCCGAGTGCGTCGCGGATGCGCTCCGCCTGTTGGACGATGGTACGGAGCGAGTCCGACGCATCGTCGGGCCACGCCGCGAGCAACGCGGTCAGCACCTTGTGGGTGTCAGTCGTGGTCTGGGCGAGGGGGCCGAGGCGCGTGTTGGCGGTCGACAGTTCCGCGAGCCGGTCACCCGACTCTACGCCGAGGTGGACCAGGCGTGAGTGCAGTCCCTGGAGCACGGTGCGCTTGGCCTGCCCCCTGCTGCGGAGTGCCGACGTGAAGCGGTCCTGGCCTTGCAGCGAGCGATGCGCAGCAGGGCGCGGCTCCTCGAAGAGCTGATTGCCGAGATCACGCAGGCGATGCCAGTCGGCGGCGCTCACGAGTTTGCCGCGCTGCAAGCGGATACGCGTCGTCTGCGACATTCCGATGCGCACGTCGACGGGCTCACCATCGACGTCTTGCAGCGCGCGGTGGTCGCGCTGGCAGAGGAAGCACAGGAATAGGTCGATCAGCAGCGGCTGGAACCCGTAGGTCTCGCGCAGGTGGTCGGCGATCGGCGTCCATCCCACCGAGTCCTGGTCGGCGCGCTGCAGGACGTCCTTGATGTATCGAGAGTCAAGACGCAGCGACGCCTTGGTCTGCCCGAGGTTCACGAGCTCGAGGGGCTGGCCCACCGTCTTGAGTACCCTGCCGACATTCTCGTCGTAGGCGACCGATACGCTACCTTCGCCAGCGTCGACCATCCACCCGAGCAGCGCTTCGATGTCCTGCCTCTTCGGCTCGATGAGGAACGTCGGGTGCTGCGGGTAGCGGCGGTCCATGAGGAGCGCTGCGATGTGCTCGAGGTTCTCGGCGAGCGTCTCCCGCGGGCGGCTCGAATCGACGTCTGAGATCAGCGCGAAGAACTCGCCGTGACGGATGTAGACCTCCTTCAGGAGGTCATCGAGCTGCCCATCGAGCGTCTTCTGGCGAATGCCGGCTTGGTCAAGGACCTTGCCCTTGTCTTGCGGGCCAAGCGTCTCGAGCAGATCTTCCTGCCCCGCGTCGGAGAGTAGGTAGCGAACGGCTGCAAGCTCGGTCAGGACGCCGAGCTCGGTCGGGCTCATGTGACGCGGCAGCCAGCACACCGTGTAGACGAGGCCCTGCTTCTTGCGCACGTTGGTCGCACGCAGGCGGTCTGCATCGACTGTGTGCCCTGGCTCGTCCCACGGGTAGTCGACGAGGATCTTGAACGTCCCGTCGGGCGGCGCGAAATCGTCGTAGGACATCTCGCGCACGTTCCCAAGCTTGAGCTGCCCACGCCGCTTGGTACGCCGCCACGAGAGGTCCCAGTCACCCTCGTTCTTGCCACCATCCTCGAAGCCCTTGGTGTTGGCGACGCCGAGCGCGTCACGGAGCGCACCCCAGAACACCTTGAAGCGCTGGGCGGGGTTGTCGACCTTCGAGCGCGCGCGCCCCAGAATCTCGCCGAGGCTCACGCGCCCGAGCACATAGCGAACGAGCGCGGTCTTGCCGTTGCCCGCGACCTGAAGGTCGGGCACGCGCTGCGAAAGCGCGAGTAGGTCGGTCTCTGCCACGCGTACCTGGCCACGGAACGTCTCGCCTTCGACATCGACCGAGTTGAGCTGAACGAGCCGCTCGATGGTGAGCCCGCCCTGCTTCAGTCGCGGCGAGACCTCCGCGAGCAGCACTGTCTTCACGAGCTGGTTGAGCGCGCGGCGGCGCTCGTCGTTGAACTCAGCGCCGGCCTCCTCTGCCATCTTCGCCATCGCTGGTGCGAGGCGCGAGTAGAACTGCTGGTGGATGTCTTGCATCAGCTCCACCTTCTTACTCGCCTCGACGCCCGACTCGGGAAAGATCGCGGAGAAGGCAGAGCCGACCGGCAGGAATTCACCGAGCGGCAACTTCGGGTAGTGGACGACGAGTAGCTCGTAGAGCAGGCGCAGTGCGGATCGCTCACGCTGCATAAGCGACGTTACATCGACCAGCATCTCGATGAGCGCCGGGTGGAACGGGTAGACGTCGCGCACGTAGTCGATGTCGCCACCGGCAAGGAGCGCCGGCAGTACCTTCTGGTGGCGGTCGGCCAGCGAGCTCACCGCCGCACGCACGGCTTCGGCGTTCTTCGGCCGGAGCACACGGCCACGCACGATGTGGCGCAGCTCAACGTCCTGCAGCTTCGTGACCTCAAAGCGCTTGGCGTGGTGGTCGAGGTGCTCGTGAATCTTCGACTCGTCGACGAGGTCTGGGAAGAACTCCTGGAGGTTTCGCTGTCGCGCGACGAACACGAAGATCGGCGCGGGGCGCTGCCCTGTGTTGTGGTCGACGATGACGTTGAGGTTGTTGATCTCAGCGACGAACTCCTGGCCGCTCTTCTCCGCGAGCCAGAGCAGGAACTCGTCGATCATCAGCACGATACCGCCGAAGCCTTGGGCCTTGGCGTGCTCTGCCATACGCTTGAGCCCCTCGCTCCAGCGCGGGTCGATGCCCGCATCGGCGGCGTCGCGGCCCTTGTACTTGAGCCAGGTGCGCGCGAAGCGCTCCTTGGCCTGGATCGATCCTGCGGCGATGGTCTCGAAATCCTCACGACCGCCGACGATGTTCTCGGCCTCGAGCCGCTTCCAAACGACGTCGCCGTACTCCTTCGCCTCGCGGCGGACCTCATCGAAGATCGCATCGACGTTGAGGAACTCGAAGGGCTGCTTGCCGCGCCTCTTGAGCGCCGCGTTGAAGCCCTCGTAGACGGCGCGGTCGAAGCCCGTGCTCTTGCCGCGCACCGATAGCATGTGGATGCGCACGACCAGGAGCCCGGCATTGCTCAGCCACACCTCGTGATCCGCCGCCTCGGCACCCTTGCTCACCTTCGCGTCATGGTGCGCATTGAGCAGCGGGCGGAACTTCTTCCACGCCGGCGTCGCGCCCTCGACGAGCAGCGAGAGCATCGTCATGAAGTGCGACTTACCGCTGCCGAAGCTGCCGTGGATGAAGCGCCCGTACTCCTCGCCGCGATCGAAGACCTGCTTCATGTCGTCGAGGATGCGGGGCAGCTCCTTCTCCACGGCGGGCGTGACGACGTAGTCGCGCGCGAGCTGCTTGACCTCCTCGGAGTCGGGGTCCAGCTCGCGCAGCTTGACAACGAAGCCCATCGCCCGGATGTCCTCGGGGCGCGGGAGCTCGAAGGCCTCGGTGATGGTGGTCATGCGTTCGCTCCTGCGATCCAGCCCTCGTCGGCGAGTCGCTTGCCGGCGAGCAGGATCTGCTCGTCGGCGAACATCTGCTTGCGCAGATTCCAGGCGTGGATGGCTTCAACGATGCTTCGATCGCGCGCACCTTCGTGCGTCATGACCCAGTGGACAGTGGCGAGCAGTTCCATGCCGAAGGACGACTCGAAGCCCTCAACTAGCTTGGACACACGGGCGAAGCGCTCCAGTGTCGCAGGGTGATCCCGCAGGAACGCCCGCGCATCGTCGGCAGCACCCGGGACCAGCTCGAGGGGCTTCTCCGGGGCATCCCCGCCGTCGCCGTAGCCAGAAATCATGTAGCCCTCGATGGTCGAGAGGACATGCCGCAAGTTCTCGGCATACGGGCCGTAGGGAGCCTTCACGTACTTCAGGCGCAACGGCTCGCCTGCCTCCTGGGCGAAGTACATCAGCTTGTGGACCTCGAGCAGCGAGATGGACGGGTCGAGCAAACCGGCGAGGTACTTCTCGAAGAGGCTCACCAGCACTGCGCGCCCCGGCGTCATCTTCGGGACCTCCTTGGTCTTGGCCATCTTGTCGGATGGCCCTGCGTCGGTGGGCTCGAAGACCACGGTGCGCACCTCAGCGATCGCCTCGAAGGCACGCTCGATGAGCGGGCGAACATCTTTCCAGTCAAGTCCGCCTAGACCACACCCGAGCGGCGGAATCGCGATCGACCTGATGCCGCGCCGCTTCACCTCATCGACCAACGCCACGAGGCCGGACTTGATGTCCTCAATGCGGCTCGCGCCGCGCCAGTGACGCTTCGTCGGGAAGTTCACGATGAAGCGCGGATTGGTGAGCTGGCCGGTCTCGAAGATGAACATGCGGCCCGGGGCGACCTCCATGCGCTTGCAGGCCGACTCGTACGCCTTGAAGTTCGCCGGGTACTCGCGCTTGAACTGCGCAGCAATGCCGCGCCCCATGAAGCCAACGCAATTGACCGTGTTGACGATGGCCTCGGTGTCCGCTCTGAGAATGTTGCCCTTCGTGAATTCCATCGTCATCCCTCAGAAGTACCAGCTCGATTGAACCGAGACTTGCGGCCGATGGGCCGCGCTTGCGAGTGCTGCCTGTGCCTGAATGGCGATGGCTTTCGAGGCCACGCCAATGCGTTGTACCAAGCTCCAGGGGAAGTCGTTGTGCAAGAGGAACTCGGCCTGCTTGCCCTCCTTCACCTGGTGGCCGCTGGGCGTGTACGAGCCCGCAGAGAAGTTGTTGGACGCGACCGCGTCCCAGTCGATGTGGTGCAAATCCTTCAGGCTGTTGCGGAACTGCGCGTAGCCTGCTCCTGCGTTCGAGAGGCTGAAGGCCCAGCGTCGCTGCTGTTGGTTCGCCCACGCGACGACAGCGCCGAGGTCCGCTTCGAGATGCACGATAGGTCCCTGGCCACCGCGATAGGCAAGCGCCGAGTTGTTCGCGCAGTGAATGACGTACAACATGATGGAGCGCGGACAGAAGTAGAACGGAACGCAGTCACCGACGTTGAGCCCGGGGTGGCAGCTCACCCGCAGGGACAGACGTTGCTGCTTGATGGTGCCCATGCCGATGGTCGTAGCGGGCCCGCCGCGCGCGAGGATCGCGGCATCGCTGAGCAGCCCTCCGTTGGCGATGATGGCTGGGAGGTTGTCGACGTGCGTGATGTGGTAGATGCACGGGGTCGCGGGAGGCTGACTCATTCGTCGTCCTCCTCGTTCTCTTCGTCCGCGATCTGTGCGGCCTTCTTCGCGTTGCGCTTGGCACCGGAGGAGCGCGTGGTCGGCGGCGGGAAGCGCTTCCTCCAGTCCTCGATGAGCTCGCGGCTCGGGCCCTCGGGGCCCACAAGCGCCTGCAGCTCGGCCTTCAGCCGGGTGGCAGCAGCGGCATCTTCGCGCGCCACGTCGGGCAGCAGGCGCCACGCGCTGTCGAGCAGGCCGATGCGGTCGGCGAGCGGCACCGATGCGTCCTCGAGCTCCTCGTCGATCGCTAGGATGGCCTTCACGCGCTGCTGCGCGGTCCAGCCCGCCCAGCCGTAGAGCGTCTCGACGCCAGAGCGGCCGGGGACCTCGGTGAAGGCGATGAAGCGCTCCTTCGGCACGTCGAGCTTGCCGCGCAGGCGCCAGTAGTCGGGCTTGAGGAAGTCGCCGGATCCGTAGGCGGGCGGAACCTCGGGAGTGACCTTCTCTCCCGCGTCTTCGCGGCGCTGGTCGGCCCAGGTGCGCTCCCAGACCTCGCGCTTCACGAGGCCGGCGGGCTTGTAGACGTGGAAGCGATGACCCGGAACTGCGTCGCCCTGGAGCGCGCTCATCACGAGCTGCGCGAGGCTGAAGTCCTTGCGGTTGGTCAGCACCTCACACACGGCGAGCAGGCGCGCGTCGTCTTGCAGGTTGGCGACGAGCTGCTCAAGCAGGAACGCCCGCGTGCGCGCCTTCGCGGCCTGCTCGACCCGATCAGCGAGCCATTCGGTGAGCGCTACACGCTCCTGCTCGGCGTAGTCGGGCTTGTACCAACGGCGCTTGAAGTTGGCGGTCTCGATGAGGGCGAGAGCGGGCGTCGCGGCGGTGCGCGCGCGGCGGGCTTCGACGCGCTTCTTGAGGGCGGCAGAGGCTTCCTTGGGCAACGCGGTCAGCGGCTCCCAGCCGTGTCGCTTCCACCAGTCCGAGGGCTGCTCGTCGGGCTCTTCACCCCGCGTGAGCGTCTCACGGTTCAGCACGTCGCGCTCAGCGAAGGTGAGGTTCCACGGGAGCCACGTCGGAGGGCACGCTTCGACCTGGCCGGGCGCGACGATGTCGCTCGCAGTGTCGAGGCCGTAGAGCGCGTAGCTGAGCCAGTCGAGCTCCTCTTGGAGCGCGATCATCGCCGTGCAGTCCGCGAAGTCGGACTTATGGCGCTCGTCGAGTGCCTTGCGCAGGTCGCTTCCACACTTCCACCCCGCACCATCGAGGACGCTGCGCGCCGAACGAGTCGTTCGCGTATGCGCGAGGGCATCGAGCCTCGATGCGTAGGGCACCGTCTTGGCGCGCGCTTCGAGAACCGGGAATAGTCCCATCTTCGTCGAGTCGTGCTGGTAGCGATCCATCCACGACTCGGGCTGGATGCCTCGGCCAATGCCGCTGCCCGCCTTGTTCTGGAAGACCTGCTTCATCCAGAAGCACGCGGTCGAGGAATTCAGAAGCCCGAGGAGCGCGAGATGGTCACTCTCCGTAGAGCCCACCGGAAGCTTGATGACTGGGGCTGTCTGGCTGAACACGCTGCCGCCACGGTCGAACACAAAGTGGTTGTGCGTTGCGACCTCAGCGAATGCGACCGATGCGCGGACTTCCAACTTATCCTTGAGTACGGCACCAAGCTCGCGCCAGTTCATGCCACGCGCTTCTTTAACCTTCCCGAAGAACAGCCCGGTTCTGAGAGACGTTCGGTATCGCCAGAAGTACGGCTCCGCGGTTGCAAGGTCACGGAACGAGCCGTCGTCGTTATGCGGGTAGAGGATGTAGCTTGGATTGATGCGCCAATCTCTCGCCGACTCCCCCTCGACGAGCGGACGAACGCCGTCGCTTGAAATCCCAGCTCGTTGATATGCGCCCTCGCTCTCGAAAACGTAGAACTCGTTGGTGCCCGGAACGGCCATCACGCCGACTGCAGAAGCCATCTGGCTGAGGCGTTTCTCCGCAAGCTTCTCCACCTGCTGCTTGAGTTCCGAGGCCCCGCCGCCGCCGAGACTCCACGGATGCTCGCTCAGTGTCGGTCGTGGAAGGTCCGCAACGCTCACATATTCGTTCTCGAAGCCGACTTGATTCCAGCCGGCGGCGATGCTCGACCACACCTTGGCCTTTGACGGATCTTCAGGCGTGCCGCCCTCGGATCGTTTGCCCATGACGGCGCGCACGTGCGTCCCTTCGGGCCTGCGGTTGCGGCCGAAGAGCAGGATGGTCGGCGTGCCGTGGAACGGGATGTACGCGCCCGACGTGTCAGCAACGAGCGTTAGGTCGAGACCTGCGAGCACCTTCTCGATGAGCGCCTTGCCGAACTCGCGTTTCATGAAGTTATTGCTCGTGATGAGCCCGACGAAGCCGTCCTTCTCCGCGAGCTGAAAGCAGCGCTCGGTGAAGGGCGCACCGAGGGAGTACTTACCGGTGGCGGAAACGTAACGGCGGTTCTTGCCGATCAGTTCGCGGTGGTACTCCTTCCGCGCCTCGTCGCGCTCGAGGATATATGGAGGGTTCGCGACTACTGCATGGAAGCTCTTAGCGAATACCTTCCTGAGCGCCGCGCGGACATCCGAACGCGTGAGCGTCGCGCGCGGCCTCTCCTCGACCTTCTCGAAGAGCGAGAACTGGAGCGACGGCTTCTGCTCCTCTTTCTCCACCTGCTCGAGCCCGTCGGCCCAGTACACGTGCGGGTGAAAGCGCGCAGCATCGGCGAGCTTAGTCACGCCCGCCAGCTCGGCAGCCGTCATGATGAGGCGCGTGCGAGCGAGCGCGCAGGCGTAGTCGTTGAGGTCGACACCCACGACGCGGTCGATCGCATGCCCGACGACCTTCGCGCGGTCCCAGTCGGCGTGCTTCGCGGCGGTCGCGGCGACGATGCGCTTGAGCCCGTCGATAAGAAAGTGGCCCGAGCCGCAGGCGGGATCGAGCAGCCGCACCACGTCGGCGCCGAACGTCTCAATGGCGGGCGTCAGCGTGCGGTCGAGGATGAAGGCGCGCACGAAGTCGGGCGTCTGGCAGAGCGCGAAGCGGTCCTTCACGACCGGATCGAGCTCTTGGTACAGGTCACCCATCAGCTCGCCCTCGAAGTGCTCCTCGGCGAAGCTCCACACCGCGCCCGAGTCGGCGTCGCGGTGGCGCCAGAAGGCGATGAGCGCGCGCGACAGCTCGTCGGAGGGCTGCGCCACCTCGGCGGGCTGCGGACTGAACAGCTCGGGCACGCCGCCGCGCGAGCTGGCGAGGTCCTTGTAGATCCAGCGCAGGAAAGCCGTCTCACCCAGGTTCGGCGCGAGCTTCTCGCAGAGCTGCTGGGCCTCGGGATCGAGGAGGCGCCCAGGCGCGAGCAGGCCGCGATCTTCGAGCACGCGCACGTAGACCGACTTGAGCACCCAGAGCACCGCTGCGCGGCGTGAAAGCAGATCCGTCCAGACCTCGAAGTCCTCGCCGACGCGCTCGTCTTTGTGAAGCTGCTCGGCGGCCACGCGCGTAGCGCCTGGCGCGCGCATCTTGGCGCGCAGGTCGGCTGCGATCTTCGCGACGTGGTCGCGCAGCGCAGTGGTCAGACGGGCTCGGTCGTTGGCTTTCATCGATGGTGACTCAGCCCGGCAGGGGGTTCAGAAGAGGCAGCGTCGCGCCTTCGAGGTGCCACATGGCGGCCCCCTCGTTGAAGCGCGGCTGGCGGTTGTGGATGACGCCCGGGACCACGAGGATCCAGAAGCCCCGGCTGCCGGAGAGCGTCTCGTCGTAGAGGCGGCGCGGAAGGTCGAGCGCCTCGCATAGGCCGAAGAGCGCAGTGTCGCCGAGGACGATCACGTTCCCCGCCTTGCCGTGTTCTTCGACGAGGTTGAACAGCGTCTGCTCGGCGGCCTCGGTTAGCGCCTCGCGCTGGGCGACGAAGCGCTCGGCGCGCTCGAGTGACTTGATGTCGGCGGCGTGCTCCGAAAAGAAGGCGTCCTCGAAGGACACCCACTTGCCCGCCACGCCACTCGAAGAGAGCGCAGCAGCGACGGAGCGCCCGATGTCGGCGTGGTGCTCGGGCGGCGTGACGAGCATACGGAAGCCACGCGAGCCCGAGGCCTCTTTCAGCATGTCGCGCACGACGAGCTCGGGACTGCGCTCAGCGCCGAATGCGTTCGGTAGGTCGTCGGCCGCGAGCGGCTGCGAGGCAATCACAGATCCCGCGCGGCCCGGCACCACGAGTGAGCCCTGCACGCGGCAGTCGAGATCACGCAAGATGGCCAGAAGGTGGTCAGGATCGGGGTACGGCGTGTGCGGGCCAAAGATGCGCCGCACGCGCGCAGCCAAGTCGTCGAGCGCGATGGACTCGCGCGTCTGGTCGATGACAAAGGCGATGCTGTGCTTCGGGTCGACTGGGCCGATGAAGAGATGGCCGGTCTCGGCGATCTGAACGTCCTCGCAGATGCGGACGCCGAGAGCGAGCGGGTCGCCATCGAAGTGCGCAATCAACCCCGCGAGGGTGCGCCGCGCGGTGTCGGGCTCGACGGGCGGCCACTGGCCGGCGAGGCGCACCACCTCTGCAGCGAACGCCTTGACCGTCTCGCGGTCGAAGATGGGGCGCGTTACTAGCGGCTGCTCGGCGCCATCGACCTCGAAGATGTGCGCGCGGCCCGGCGTCACGCGCACCAGAAGCCGCACGATGCCTTCACCCGTGACGATGCCGGCGGGCCACTCGCTCTCGAAGCGCTGACCGATCTCATCGAGCCGTACGATGCCACCGAAGCCATCGACCACGGCGTCGAACGCGCTCGTGAGGTCGGCGAGTGCAGAGAGGTCGAGACGCTCGAGCCCCTTCGACGAGTCGCTGCTGACCTTTGGCTGGTTCGTCCTGAGGTCTTCGGCGATCTGCTCCTGCGTCTCTGGCTCACCGGTGATGCCGATGGAGCGCTCGACAGCGATGCGCTGGCCCTCGCTGAGCGGGCGCGAGGCGAGCTCCCAGATGCGGTCGAGCGTGTGCGCGCCGTCGTCCTTGCCCCCCGCCTTGCCCTCGGTGTGCGCGCGGAACTGGTGCAGCGCCTCGACGACATCGGCGAGCTTCTTCCGACCAATTCCAGGGAGCCCGAGCAGCTCAGACCGCGTGAGCGATGCGACCGCGCCGACCGTGGGAAGGTCGGCCTGCGCGAGCGCCGAGCGCAATGCCTCGCTTAGCGGAAGCTTCTGCACGGGCTCAGGCGAGTCACACAGGCTGGGCACAAGCGGCTGCTGGACGGCAGCCGTCGACGTCGTCGCACCGGACAGTCCGCGCGCGAGAAGCGTCTCTTGGAACGCGATAATGTCGTTTGCGGTCTTGGTGCCGATGGCGTGGATGGCGCGCACCTGCGCAGCTGGCAGCGCGAGCAGCTCGCCCACCATCTGCACCTGGCATCGGGCAAGCGCGTTGATCGCGCGGCGCGAAAGGCCCGTGAGCCGAAGCGGCGTCGTGACGTCCAGTTCCTTCGGCGGGGGGATGGTGGACGACGTGGTCGTGTCCTCGCCGAGCGCGACGAGCAGCACCTCGCGCATCGCACGCGCCGAGGGGAAACGCTTCTCGGGCGTTGGATCGAGCGCCTTCTTGAAGAACTCAGCAAGGCCGGAGGGCTGAATGTCTTCGTCGGAGACGCTCGGCGACTGGCCCGGCTCGGGCACGCGACCCTCGAATGCGTGGCGCCCGGCGTAGAGCTCGAAGAGGCAGAGCGCAGCAGCGAAGCGATCGGTTGCATGCGTCCAGCGCGCGCTCGCGGGATCGCGGTAGAGGGCGGTGCCGCCGTAGGGGGCGTCTTCGCGCATGGCCGCGAGGCTGAAGTCGATGATGGTGAGTCGGCCGTCCGAGACGAGCAGGTTGTCGGGTTTGAGGTCCTTGTGCGTCACCGACTTCTGCTCGAGGTAGTCGAGCCCCGCGATGAGATCCTCGGCGAGGCGGCGCTGGGCGGTGGGCTCGGGCGCCGGGTTCTGCACGAGCCACTGACGCAGGTTCATGCCGCTCACGCGCTCCATGACGAGCGTGAGGCGCCCCTCGACCATTTTCGTCAGATCGATGACCCGGACGACGTTCGGGTGGTCGAGGCCGGTGAGCACTTGGTACTCGCCGCGCAGGGCCTCTTCGGCGACGTCCTCGGAGCGGGCAATTTTGAGCGCGCGTGTGCGACCACTGACGAGGTGGCGCGCAGCGTAGACGACGGCCATGCCGCCTTGACCGAGGCGCGTGACGATCTCGTAGTCCGAGCCGATGCGCGTGCCGGGCTGAAGGTTGTCGGCGTCGAGGGGTATGCGACCCACATTCGGGATGAGCGCCTGCACGCGAGGGGACGGATCGCGACCAACGCGCACCACCTCGATGGCCTCGGCGAGCGACGCGTATCGATCGGTGGCGCGCAGCTCCACCATCTTCGCGACCGCCTCGTCGAGGCTGAGCGGGAGGCGCTGCGAGATGTCACGGACGCGGCGCATCAGCCGGCGCTGCGCCATGAGCTGGCGTGTGTTCTCAAAGAGCGGCTTGCCCGTGAGAACGAGCGCCAGCATTGCGCCCAGGCTGAACTGGTCGGACGCGGGCTCGGCGCTCGAGAACGCTGTCACGACCTCCGGTGCCGCATAGACGAGGCGGTCGTCGTGGATGGTCGTCAGCGAAATGGTCGCGTCACTCGTCATCTGCTTCGCGAGGTCAAAGCCGATGACGCGCACCTCCGTCGGCTCCTGTTTGTCCTCGACGAGCACCACGTCAGGACGCAGCAGGCGATGTACGACGCCCTGTCGATGCACCTCGTCGATCGTTTGCGCGATGCGCATCCATAGGTCGGTGCGGACGCGGAGGTCGGCCTTCTCCTTGCCTCGTGCGTCGGGGCCGTAGCGTTCGACCCACGTGGTGAGCGTGATGCCCTTGAAGTACTCGAGCGGCAGGACGATGCCGCTCTCGTCGGAGAAGGGCTGCTCAGCGGTGAGCACACCTTCGCTGCGACCGAGACGGCCTAGCACCTGCGCCTCCCACCGGGCGCGCTCCGCGATGCGGTCACGCTGCGTCTGCGTCGCGAGCGGCGGGGTGCTGTAGATACGAAGCACGCGCTCGGCGCCCGAGAGCGTGTTGCGCCCGAGCAGCTCAGTGAACGTGTCGTGGTGGTGGATTATCTCGATGACCTCGTACTCGCGAACGCGGCGCACGGGGCGCGGACCGCTCTGTGCACCGGTGAAGAGCTCAAGTAATTCGCGCTCGGCGCTCGAAGCAGGCGCAAGCGCGCGGCCGCTGCTGAGGCGCTTGATGAACTCAGCGTCCTGGAGCGCGGCGAGGATGGTCTTCTTCGTGTGGACGCGGTTGTTGCTCGCGGGACCGCATACGCCGACATCGGTCGTGGCCGATAGGAACACAAGGCCCTCGACACAGACTTGGCCCGCCTGATAGCTCGCGTTCTTCAGGTGCGACTTCAGCACCTGCGAGGTGATGCGATTGAGATTGAGCGGACTGCGGATCTTCTCGGGTAGCCACCAGTCGTTGTCGGTGCCCTCGATGCGGCCTCGGTACGACTTGATCTCGACGACGAAGATGGCATGCGGGGCAACGACGACCGCATCCAGCTCGTAGATCACGCCGCTCCGCTCGACAAGCCAAGCGTTGCCGTAGACGGTGAAGCTCTCGGGGAGCCCCTCGACGAGGAAGCGCAGCGCCTGCCGTTCGGCGTCGTGAGCGGGCTCGCCGATCTGAATGAACTTGGCGGCCATCGCTTATACCAAGAGGACCTTCGCGCTCGGGAACCAGATCGCGAGCTGGTCCTCGATGCGGAAAAGTCCGCCCTTGTCGTGATGAAGTCCGATGATGAAGTCGAAGGAGCGTTGACGGAGCGGATGCTCCGGATTCTTGAGTTCCGTCGCGTCGGTGCGCGTGGCGAAGTCGGAGTGTGGCGCGCCAAGTTCGAGGGCAACGACGCCCGCGAGCGTGAGCTCTTGCCAGGAGTCGCACGCCACGACGAAGTTGTCCTGCAGTGTGAGGTCCTTCTGGGCGCTCACGAGGTGATGCGCTAGCTGGCCGCCCGTGCCCGGCAGCTCCAGCACCTTCTGGTGGGCCTTCACAACGTGGAGATCCGAGCGCGCCATGCGCGTCGGCAGACCGAGCAGGCGTGCTTGCTCGAGGATGTAGTCGGCGCTTGCCGCGCTCAGTGCGAGCGACTCGATGGCCTTGAGCCAGCTGTCGGTGACGGACTCGGGTATGCGATCCGGCCGGAGCCCGCCGCCCACGGTCTCGGGATCGAATGGCACGCGATGGAGGACAGCGGCGTCCTCGAAGAGCAACGAGACGAAGTCGACGCTGGAGAGGCGACCATGGAAGCGCCTCCAGGTGTCGAGCTTCGGCTCAGTGAGGCGTGGCCTGCGCCGGCCGGCCGCTTCGTCGCGAGCGAGTGCGTGAAGGAGCGACGCAGCCCACACTCCCGTGGGACGCTGCGCGTCGGCTAGCCCAGTGATATCGAAGCTCAGCATCAGCGATCTCCCCGCGTCGGGTCCTCGGAGGTGCCCTCGGCGCGGACCCACTCATCGACCTCGGAGAGCTTGAACTTCCAGAGGCGCCCTATCGTTTGCGCTGGCAGGCTGCGTGTCTCGATCCTGCGGTAGACGGAATCCTTCGCAACGCCGAGGTGCTTAGCGACGTCCTCGACGGAAACCCACTGCTCGGTTGTCATCGACTCTGCTCCAGCTCTATGTAACCCCTGCGCACCGGCGCAAGGTATCCGAACCGGGCTGTGCCAACAAGACCCGACTAAAGTCGAGAAGAACACAGGTGGGTGCCGGACCCCCCCGCAAGAGTCGTCAGCTTCGCCCACGACGCACGCTGCTCGGCTCACATGCCCGCGTGGGTCGCCGCTTGGATGGTGCGCTCGGCCAACGGCTCGGCGCCGACGACGGCGAAGAGAGCTAGCACCTGTTCCTGGAGGGTGGCGGCCAGCATCATTAGGTCGAAGAGCTGCGGGACCGTAGCGTGCGTCAACCCCAGCTTGCGCATCAGGGCAGCCTGGCTGGCCGCGAGCCCACGCTCGATGGCGGCCTGGATGGTGTGCGAGGGCCAGTTGCCGAGCGACCTTGGCGGAGCGTTGAACGGGCTCGGGCTTGTCGGGCGGCGCAGTCCGGGGGGAACGCCACGCAGCGGCTTCGGCGCGAGAAGATAGGCTCCTCGTTCCCGGCTGGTGAGACAAAAGACATCGTCCTGCGAAAATCCTCGTCGAGTTGCAGGCACTTCGCGGTGTGTGCGGAACTTAAACTGGGGAAGGCCAGAGGCACTAGCAAGCGAAATGCAGGACGAGCCAGGACTGTCTATTAAGTTGGGGGAAGTCACTGCCAGGCGGCACTCGCTCTTCACGATGCTGGACGCTCCAAGCTAAGCGGATCCGGTTCTGCCTCGACCGATGGAGCATCAACCTGCCCCTGACTGAGGATGACCCAGCGGTAGTCGTCGTCACACGACGCGCAGATGCTGGGCCAGGCGTTATTCGAAATGATTCCACGCTTCCGTTCTAGCAGTTCGGACCACGTCATCGATCCTACATGACCGAGCGGATGCCCCCCGGTGACGTCATTGACGCACGGCAGAATCTGACCCTCCACCGATATGAACGTGACCGCAGCGAAGACGCCGCAGCCGTGGCA
>Ga0075163_10007101_pt1 | contig 14838 bp, 9 predicted proteins | sample JI1023141ADNA_FD_71478 | JGI IMG/M metagenome (GOLD analysis project Ga0075163, IMG submission 71478) | Wastewater effluent complex algal communities from Wisconsin, to seasonally profile nutrient transformation and Carbon sequestration -... | ecosystem: Engineered > WWTP > Effluent > Algae...
GTTGCTGCAATAGATAAGGCAAGCATTATCATAACACTACTACTTTCTTTCTTTCTACTGAAGGAACCTATGACTCCCAAAATCATTGTTGGTGCCAGCCTGATTTTTGTAGGTATGATTGTTTTAATCTGGAAATAAATCTTTATAGAACTTCAAAATCCAGAGTTGCTCCAGAATGCAGACGTTAGTTTGATTATACAAAATCAAATGAATATGAAGACAATAATAGTTGCCGTTGCAATTGTGCTTACAGTCACCCAGGGTAACGCACAAAAAATTAGTACCAAAGATGTTCCAGTCAATATCAAAAGCAGTCTGGAAAAAAACTATGCAGTCAAGGATGTAGACTGGAGCAAAGAAGGAGCAAATTATGAAGCAAGTTTTGAACAACAAGGAACAGAGATTTCAGTTGTATTCGATGGTACCGGTTCTATTTTAGAGATTGAACGTGAAATCAAGAAAAATGAACTTCCATCTGTGATTCATGATCTCTTAAAGAAGGACTATGCCGCGTTTGAAATTGAAGAGGCGACAAAAATTGAATCTAAGGGAGAAATAACTTACGAGGTGGAAGTAGAAAAGGGTAAACAAACTTTTGATCTCATTTTTGATGTAAATGGAAGGTTGCTTAAAAAGCTTTCAAAGGATGATGAAGAAAAGGAATAATTTAGGCTGAATTCCAATCTGTTCTACAGAATTTCTCCAAAATGTACCCATAAATTTGAATCAGAAACACTTAATGATCAGGTCTGTATAAATGAGTTTTCTGGGAGGGTAAATGACCAGTCATTATAGCCAGCAGGAGTATCATTTCCTGCTGGCATTTTTAGTTGAAATTCTGATTTATGAAATATCTGAACCTTGGCCTCCTGATAATCCTTCTATTAATCGGAAATTTATCGGCCAAAGCACAATTCAACAATAAACGTAATTCCGAGAAATCACTATCGTTTAAGAGTGTTACTTCTACAAAGCCTCCATTTCTTAAATCAAGAAGTTTTCAAAAGGCCATAGCAGTTCCCCTTTTGTTTACCGCAGCAGGATTATACTCATTAACAGACAACGATTTACTTAATAAGTATGAAGTTCACGAAGAGCGACAAGAATGGATGCCCAAGTTTCATCACCGTGCCGATGACTATCTTCAGTATGCACCAATTGTTGCTGTTTATGGATTAAATGCATTAGGAATAAAAGGGAAGAATGATTTTGGAAACAGAACAGCTTTACTTGTAAAGTCTGAACTATTAGTAGGGGTGTTGACCTATTCATTAAAAAGGATTACGGCAGTACCTCGTCCTGACACAGGTCAGCCAACATCTTTTCCATCAGGTCATACTGCACAAGCCTTTGCAGCAGCAACGTTCATGTCAAAAGAATACGGTCATAAGAGCATTTGGTATAGCATCGGTGCTTATGCAGCAGCCACTGGTGTCGGCACTATGCGTATGATGAACAATCGCCATTGGGTTTCCGATGTGTTAGTGGGTGCTGGTATTGGAATATTTTCAACAAATATTGTTTACCTCACCCATCAATATAAATGGGGTAAGAAGAAAAACGCGGGTCAAACTCTGGTTGTCCCTTCTTATGACGGGCAAACTGGAATGGTAAGTGTTGTCCACCGTTTTAGGTAACTTGTTTTAACTCTCTACAACTTATTTCAACTTTAATTCAACCCTATCTCAACTCATTTGCATTCCATTCTAAATTGGCCGCTATTGATTTGTTAAAACGAATTCATTTATAATCATTCATAATGTTTCATATTCCTTAAAAAGCCTTAAGTTGGCCTATCACCTGTTCTGATATTGTTCAAAAATTAAAGGGATGAAGGTGAATGAGGGAAGAGTGAATGAAGAAGTTTTTGTTTTAAAACCGCTTACTCATAAACAATTGGCAGAGATGTATGGAGTGAGTTGGTTAACATTCCAGAATTGGATTAAGAAAGTGGAAAAGGAGGTAGGAAAAAAGACAGGACATTTTTACCATGTACCCCAGGTGCGCAAAATTTTTCAACTCTTTGGAATACCAAAGAAAATCAACGTTTCCGTTAATGACGTGGAGGAATTATTTAAGTCAGGGAATTAAGATTTCTTGAGTTGCTCTTTTAGCAGCACCATGTCGCCTTCCAGTGCATTAATTCTTTCGTACAATCCGGAGGGTTCTGGTGCCTGGCGGGTGAGCTTGATTTTGAATTTCCAAACCTCCTTAATATTCTCAACAGGTAGAGGAAACGTTGGATATTGGGGGTCTTTGTTATCCGATTTACAAATAATCACGCCTCCTTTATCTAGGTAGTTCAGGCAACGTTTCAATACTATGTTATCAACCTCTTGGGCATTGTTTACTAAAATGTAAACGAAGCCGTCTCGTATGGCTTCAAGCTTTTCAACGTATTCGCCCACCACAATATCTCCAGGAAAAAATCCTGTACGATCAGCTAACATGCTGTATCCGCTTACCTCAAAGGCTCGGTACGTTCCGTGATTCAGACCTGGAATCCAGAAGGTTGGAAGATGCTCAATGTATTCAGGTTGTTGTGCTCCTTGAAGGTATCCGGCCTGTGCTTTAATTGGAACTAGTACGATGTTGTCCCTTCCGGTTTTATCTACAGTAGTGACTAAAGTCCTGACGGGAGCTACGGCCATTTCTGCCTTTTTTTTCCCCTTTGCATGTCCTACCAGATTATCCCAACTTGTTGAGTAATACTTAACTATCTTATCGATTGACTCCAGAGAAGGGTACATTTGACCACTTTCAATTTGCGAAACGGCTGAACGACTCAAATCTACCGGAGCGCCAAATTCTTCCTGAGAAAGCCCTTTTTCAAGCCTTAAAGCTTTAATTTGGTTTCCTACGACACTCTTTGTCAGCATATATTTATTTGTTTAGCATTACTTGACAATATTAGTAAGGATTACTTAACATTGCAAAAGCAGCAAGGAAAAATAGAAACAAAGCATATGAAGCGAGAAATTACAAAAACCGAGGAAACCGGACACAAACCAGAAATTTTCGTCTTGAGACCATACAATCACAAGCAACTGGCCGATTTCTACGGAGTATGTTGGTTGACGTTTCAGAGATGGGTGAAAAAGAACGAAGACCAAATCGGAAAGAAGACTGGTCACTTTTACAGTATTAACCAGGTGCTTATTATCTTTAAAATATTTGGCATGCCTAAGCGATTCAAGGTCTCGTTGTCAGAGGTGGAGGAGATGTTTAAGGCAGCATGATTCTGCAATACTTAAAAGTTGATTAGTAGAGCAATCTGCTATTATCTGAATCGAATTTACATAATAAGCTTCGCCCAAGAGCTCAAAGTCTGTGACACAAGTTGGCACAGATTTTATTTAAATTAGGCGAACTCACTATGGAAAGAGAAATTCTAATATCGCTTTCAAACAACTTCACAGACATCCTTCCACAAAATGAGGAGTCTCTACTGTTACTGGTATGGCTTTACCAAAAGGTTGAAAATGGCTATATCAATGAGGACTTTGAACAGAAAGATCTTGATGACACAATTGAGGAAGTTGCGGAGTTTATGCAAAAAGGGACCGCTATACAGAAAGAAACCTTATTAAAAAAATTAAGCGCCCACTTCTGCCATACACAAATAGTTGGTAACAAGTACTACATGCACTTGACTGTTTTTGCCAAAGAAATGTGCAGGTTGTTAATAGACCAAGTTCAACCAGAACTTAAGAAGTTTGAGCTATATCATGTTCTTAATAGAACATTACCACTTCAAGATGAAGATTTACAAAATATTGAAAAGTTCAGTCATTGGTATGAACATAACTTTTTGCCAGCACAGAAAACCATCCTTCGAAACACTGAAATGTTGCAAACAGCAATTGAGGAAAAGATTAGTGATTTAAGAAACTTATTAAAACCTGAGATTGATAATCCAAAAGAACTAATCAATTCCTTTACAACTATTTTTAAGGAGCTAGAAACACAAACGATAGGTCTTATAAACACTCTTGATTACAAAAATGAAACGCTAAATAAGATTAAATCGCTAAAGAGCAAATTTTCAGACAATGAAGAGACATTTAATCGCTTCGATAAAATGCAGAGAGAAATTGATGGTTTCTTTCAAAGCATTGATAGACGAATTAGTTCAATCAATGATAAGATTCAACTTGCTTCAAAACGTTTGAAAAACCTTTTCAATACTTTAAAACATAAACAGCTTTTTAAAATTCAAATCGAAAGATTCTTAACCATTTTATTGAAAACAAGCAAGAATGAGAGAGGTCAAATCAAATTGCATAATTCAATTGAGAAGAGATTAATTCCATTCATACAAACAAAGTTTGTTTCGGTTCCAAAACTTGATTTCAAAAATATTTACACCTCTGAGCCTCAGAAACAGAACTATGATAAAACGCATGAAGACGCTGAGCGTAAAAAAGGACTTGCGCTATTGAAAATTCAAGAAGCAACCTCACAATGGTTAGACAAAATCAAGGCGGAAGGTAAAGCCGGAAGTGAAATAGACTTCGAACAATGGTTTGATAAAATAATTGACCAAGAGAATAATCTGGAAGTTCCAATAAATGTTTGCTTTGGCTTGATCGAGCAACATAATAAAGATGAGAATGTAGTTATTTCAATTGAACAAACTGAAATCCAAAAGAAAGAAAATGATTTATCATTATGGAGAATGAAAGCCAATATTATCAATTCATAACCACTGATAGAGCAGCTAGGTATTTTGCCGATGCAGATATTGCCCTCAAACAGGGTAAGCACTTACAAGACTATGGCATGGATAGTAGACTATTTTCATTTGTAGATGAATATTATGATAAGGGATTAAAGGACTATTATCAACATTTATTTCAAATGAATTTAGTAAGGGATAAGAACGACAATCAAGTCTTTTATTATTTAGACTTTCCTGATGATGGTAAAGGTAAGTTCGGAAAGGAAAATAGAAGTAAAGAATTGGAAGATGAAAAGGTAATTTTTGCTATTCTGCTTTTGAATATTTACAAAGGAAGATTTTTTGAACATAAGGAAATCGAATGGACGGAACTAGAACAAGTTTTCAAAGAAGGTGAACATAAGGAACTTTGGCAGAAATTACTTTTTGGTCGTGTAAAACCAAGCTATACAATTAACGAAGAGCTTACTGTTAAAGACAAAGTGAAAAGTGTTTTAAAGGATTTTGAAAAATTAGGGTGGGTAGAGATTAAGAGCATTGAGGAGATGAAATTTGAAATAATGCCAAGCATTGAAAGAATCAGCCGCCTCTATAGAGATGTGATACATAATGTTGATTCAATTCAAGCCTATTTAACCGATGACGAACTCTCCTAAAATATACTCACTATCTACTGTGGGAGTGAGACAGCATGAAAATGTTGATTATCATTTGCATAGTGTAAGAACGGACTTTACAGGTAACAACGGTTTGGGTAAGTCCATAATAGCAGACTTACTGCAATTGATTTTTGTTCCTCTTAGAGATGAGTGGAAACCAGGTACTGAGGGTCTTGACAAAGACAAAAGAAGAATTGAAAGTATACCTCTCGAAAAGGATTGGATTCAGTTTGCCTACAGCTTTTTAAATATTGAGAAATCAAAAGGGCAATTTTTAACTATAGGTGTTTTTATTCCAAATACTTCACGAGTTCCCGTTAGACCTTTCATAATCCAACAAGGCGAAGACTTTGAAACTAAAGGTTCAAGGTTAAAGACATTTAAGCATATTCTTAAAGCAAAGGACTTCATTGCGGATACAGGACATATATATGACTTAAAGGCTTTAAAGAGACATCTGTATGATAGCTATAAGATTCATCTCAAGGATTTCTTTAATAAAGAAGAAGTAAACAATTACTTTGACTTACTTTTCAAAAATCAGATACTTCCTATTGACTTAACAAAGGAAGTTAATCTTAAATCTTTTGCTAAAGTATTGCAGTCGTTCTCAAGAGCAAAGACACTTGATATTAACAAGTCTAAAAGCTTGCAAGATTTTCTATTTGAAGATAACGATGAAATCAAAGCAACATTTGAGACAAGAAAAGACGTGCTAAATGAGCATATCAGAAACTTCCATACTTCTAAGCAGGAGATTGAAACCTTAAAATTAAAGCAAGAGAAACTGGAGCACTTGCAATTGACGTTTAATACATACGATAATTCTAAAAAGGAGTACCTCCTTAAAAACTGCCATTTGTTGTCCAATCACTTTAAATCAGATGAAAGGGCTTTTAATGAAAATGAAAATAAACTGAATAAAGCAATTGATGAATTTAAGGGAACTTCGGAGGAATACGACATACAAATCATAGCTTCTTACTCAAAAATGCTTGAGCAGAAGGAAATATGCAATGAGGTTAGAGTACGGCTGGAAGAGCAACAAGCAGAGGCTGGCAAACAGAATATTGAATCTCTAAAGAAGGAACTTCGAGAGAAGCAGAATTTCATTGAAATAGTAGAGAGAGTTAGATCAATTACTGAGGAATACAAAACTGTTGAACAAATCGAGAATGCCTTTAATGAGTATCAACTTAAAAAAGAGTGTAAAAGGAAACTCGATGAGTTAAGTGAAATGAATTTATTTAGGGAGTTTGAAGATTCATTATGGAGCAAAGATTATTCTAATGCCTACGACTTCTATAATGAAAGAAGTAGAATTCTCACAAACTCTGTAAGAACACTAAAAGAAGTCTTATCTCTTTACGATGGCAATAATCCTGACTCTCTTTTTAATTGGGCTATTAAGAACAACGAAGTCCTGTCTAGAGAACAGGAAACAATTGTAATGCGTTTTAAGGAAATTTTTACAAAGAGAATTTCAGCTAGCCAAGGGAAAAGATATACTCTAAACCCAAAGGGATTGCTAAGTTCCTTTGAAAGTGATGGTGAAGGCATTTGGGTAAACTTAGGCGATGTTTCAGAGTATTACCCATTAGTTTCAAAGCAAATATTTAACAGTAAAGGAAAACTTCAACAAGCGATTGAAAATGATAAAGAGAATATCAAACGTGAGATTACTGAGTTGGAAAATGAGGGTGAAGAAATAAGAGCATTAAATGAAGCATTAAACAATATTGGATTCAACAGAGCGTACTTTAATATATATCTGGACAGGGAGAAATATAGAAACTGGCAACCTAACAGCTTATTTACAGAAGAGAATATCAATTTTGCAATTACCCATTTTCAACAACTATTTGACATTGATTCCTTAAATAGAACAGCTTCAGAGCTTAATTCGAAAATTGATAAACTTATTGGAGATTCAATGGTCATTGAGACAAAGCTTAAGCAAAATCTTGAAGACTTAACAGAATTACTTAATGATCATATCAATGAAATTAAGAAGGAATTCACAAAACCAATTGAAAGGCCTAATCTTGATTTACTACTAATTGACTTGGATAAACTTATCGAGTCTCGTAGCGAGAATAAAAGAGAAATAAAGGCGCTAGAGAGAAATCGTCTTAAAACCAAATCAAAACGGGATGAACAAAAAGGTATCATTGATGAGTGCAGGAGAAATATCCCTATACTGAAATCAAATAGGACCCATTCCGAACTTCAGTTTAAAGATGCTAAAAGAAATTTAGAAGAAAACACAGACCTTATCTTTGAAAATCAGCTTCAAATGGGTGATGTAACTCAGGAAGTTGTGGACAATCTAAAAGCTGAATATGAGACCTTACAAACTCGTTACAATTCAGAATATTCGCACGTAGCCGAAATGTTCGAAGAATCGAAATCAATCAATCGCAATCCAGAAATCTATAAATCAGATGGTCTACCTTATTTCAACTTTTATTCTTTGGTAAGCCTCCTTTGCGGAAAGATAGGTCTAGAACACTTAACCAATAAACTTTCAGAATTGAATGACAACCTAAAGACATTAGGTGAACTTCAATTAAAAATACTGACCGAAGTTTTTGGAATGGTCGAAAAACAATATGATGACTTCTACAAAACAATTTTAAATCTAAATTTCTTTTTTGAGAAGAATAGAATTAGTGATAGTTACAAGTTTAGGGTGGAATTTTTACCAAAAAAGGATATTAACATTGACTGGATTCAAAAAATGAAAGAAAAGACTAGGGTTTATAAACATGGTATTGACCTGTTTACAAATCCGGAAGATTTTCCTTCACAAGACAACACACCTGAAAATCTAATACGAAATATTGCAAAACAATTTTATAGTTCTGCAAACCCTGATCCATCTAATTTATTAGACCCTAAATATTATTTTACAATAAACGTTAGGATGGAAGACGATGATGGAAAGCAGAACTCAGGAAGTGGTGGACAAGCTTATACCGCACTTGCGCTTTTATGTATCGGAAGGCTGTCAATTGTTCAGAAACAACAAGAAAAGCATTTGGGTGTTAGATTCATAATCATCGAAGAATTATCAAACATTGACGATACCAACTTTAATATTTTCCCTCAAATCGCCAAGAGATTTGGTTACCAGTTAATTACTATGACACCTAAACCTTTTGGTTCATATACGGACGAAGAATGGTATTTGCATATGCTAGTAAAGGGAAAAGAAGATAAGTTTAGGAATTACACACCTATGAGTTTCTTCAAAACTAAATCAAAGAATATTGAACTGGAGGAATATTTAATTAGGAATAATGAATTGGAGGGAAATTAAGCAGCTACATAACCTATTCATAGAGGGTGTAACTTCCAGTGTGATTCTAAAGATCCCATTAGTAAAGCGTTGGCAAGAAATGGAGTTAATAGCGGAACAAAATCAAAAAACCGTTGTAAAAACGGAGCTGTACGATTCCTTTTATACAAAAGAATTATTATCAAAATATAAATCATTTAACGCGTTACTTGATTCGCTAGACTTATTGGAGACCAATTTTGAAGAAACGGAATTAGTTGCACTTTTGAGAATTCAAAGTGACAAGGAGGAGATATTAATTACAGGAAAAACTAAAAAAGAAATCTCCACCATATACTTTGACAGCGCAAAGTACTTAACTGAAGGTAGTTCACTTTACAAGGCAATACTTAAGATTTTGCATGTAGTAGAATTACCCGCAAAGGAACATGAGCAGCAATTTCTATTCATTCTCCATTGTAAAAATAAAATCCCTAAGTCAATTATACTTTGTGAGAACCTTAATCAATTAACCAAACCTAGACTTGATGATGTTGAGCTTTGGTATGCTGGAGGAAGAAACACAGCTAAGTTAAAGTTCTTAGTGGAACCTGCTATACCATTTTACTATTTGTGCGATTGGGACAATAGAGGAATTGAAATTTATCAGGACATAAAGAAAAATATTTTTCCAGGCATTAAAATACTTATTCCACAAAAGCCTATCAAATTCTCGGACACGGTTTCAAAATGGAAAACCAAAATTGATTATTCACTTTTCACTACTGAGGCCAAACAAATTTTGGATAATTTAATCCCTGAAAAATGGATAGAGGAAGAAAGCATTAATCATCCTTTTCTTTTGAGATGATTAAGGCGAAACGTTAATCGTTGATAATCTTTTAAAGTCTTTCATAATCGTAAACGGTCATTAACAAACCTTAACCTTCACTTTTTCCGCATTCTACATTTGGCAGAGTGAGGGGAAAAACAATCATAAAGGCACAATTTCTTCAGCACGTTCGCAACGAGCTGGATGTAAGGAATAAGCACAATAGGAAATCTATTGAGCGCATTGCATCGTCTTACGGGATCACTGATAGATCTGAAGTAAAAGAATACACTGAGCTTGCTATCGTTCTGAAAGCAAGAAGCATCTCACTTTCATCATTACCAGTTCAAGAAAAATATTGGAGCATCGTTGACCTTTACAAAAGCCAAGTAAATATTTCTCACCGCACAAGCCAGAGTATCTTATTACAACAATATAGTACCCCAGCTCCCATCTCCTTTCTTGCAGGTATTTTCACTAACGCAGAACAGAATATTTCAGTATTTGAACCATCCGCTGGAAATGGTCTGCTTACTATTGCAGCCAATCCCTCAAGAGTAATTGTCAATGAAATTGATGAGCTTAGAAGATCGAACTTATCCGAACAGGGTTACAGGCAAGTATTAAATCAAGATGCCACAATTCCGTTTAAAGGACTTGAAAAGAAGTTTGATGCAGTCATCACGAATCCTCCCTTCGGACTTTTAGATGAGGAAATTAAGTACCAGACCTTTACTATTGAAGTGCTCGATCACTTAATGGCCTTACGTGCCTTGGACTGCATGAAGGATAACGGTAAAGCCGCAATCATTATCGGAGGACATGCACGCTATGATAAAAAAGGAAGAATTCAAAAAGGGAAAAACCGCTTCTTCTTTAACTACCTCTTCAGCAGATATAATGTAGTCGATATCATTCCCATTGACGGTTCCAAGCTTTATTCCCGTCAAGGAACTTCGTTCGATACCAGGCTCATGCTGATTGATGGACGCAAATCTCAACCCTCCGGTGCAGCTCCTTTAAGAAATGCAGAACGCGATGCGGTGGTTGATTCCTTTGAAGAGTTGTATGAGCGAGTAATGAGCGTAACAACACCAAGACAAGAATTTACAATGACAAAACTTGAATTAGAAGCACAGGCTCTTGCCCTGGAGCTTGAATTAATGAGCTTCGATGAGCTTGGTATGCCATATACCCCTGCGTCAAGCAGTTGCTTTGTTCTCAATACGGTAGTGCCTGATTCAATGGGCTTCGAAACCCACAGTGCATTGCAGAGAATTAAGGAGGCTGTAGGTGGAGATATAGATGAGTATGTACGAATCAAACTTAACTATCGAAGCAATGTAGAACTGTGCAAAGCTTTATCAGCCGAACAAATTGATGCGGTGGCTATGTCAATCTATAACATCGAAGAAGGAGGCGTTGGGATGATTATCGGAGACCAAACCGGAATTGGTAAAGGTCGAATAGCCGCATCTATTATTCGCTATGCAGTTGAGCAGGGAGTTCAACCCGTTTTCATTACTGAAAAAGCAAACCTGTTCTCTGACATTTATCGTGATTTGTCAGCGATAGGTTCTTCGCACCTTGTTCCTTTCATTGTCAACGGGCGCGAGAGTAAGACCGACATCAAAGATGAAGATGGGAACATCATCTACCAGGCACTTCCGGCAGCAGACCAAAACAGAATATTTGAAGGACAGCGCATACCGCGAAACTTTCATTTTGTGGTAGCTACTTATTCACAGTTTAATTCGCCAGATAAGAAGCCAACAAAACCTGCATTCTTAAATGCTATTGCAGAAGATAACATTGTCATCATGGATGAAGCCCACAATTCATCCGGCTCCGGTAACACCGGAAACTTTATGCAGTCTGCATTATCTAAATCGAGAGGCGTGGTCTTTCTGTCAGCAACTTTCGCCAAGCGTCCTGATAACATGCCCATCTATGCGATGAAGACTTCCATCCGCGATGCAAGTATGACAAGGGATGCACTGATTGAAGCAATTACCAAAGGTGGAGTAGCCTTGCAAGAAATTCTGGCGAGTCAACTTGTAGCAGAAGGTCAGATGATACGAAGGGAGCGTTCATTCGAAGGTGTGGAAGTAAACTACATTACCCTTGAAGATAAAGAGCAGGAGCATAAAGCCATTGCAGACAATATCACTTCAATCATTCGTGACATCATCAAGTTTCAAACTACCTATGTGGATGAGATTGTGGAAGAGCTTGATGACATTGCAGTAGCAGAAGGAAAGCAAGTGGAGATTCGCGAAGGAACATCTCAAGCAGGAGTTGATAACCTACCATACTTTTCCAAAGTCTTCAATGTAATTAATCAAATGCTTTTTAGCATCAAGGCAGAGGCAGTTGCAGAACGAGCCATAGCGCGATTGAAGGAAGGCAAAAAACCAGTGATTGCTTTTGCCAGCACAATGGGAAGCTTCATTGAACAGATGGATAACGATGCAGGTCTCGCAGTAACCGATGGCGATACCATTAATGCAGATTTTTCTGTAGTGCTTCAAAAAGGTCTTGATGGAATTTTGCGTTACACGGAAACCGACATGGATGGTCAGAAGGTTTTCAAGAAGTTTGAAATCTCTGACTTCCCATTAGAAGCCCAGGCCGAGTACTTCCGGATTAGCGAACGAATCAAAGAAGCATCCACTGGAATAACAATTTCTCCCATTGATGTGATTGTTCGAAAAATCACGGGAGCCGGATTCAAAGTAGCCGAGGTTACCGGTCGTAAGTATGAGCTTCAGATTAACTCTAGGACAAACAAAGCATTGGTGATGACACGCAAGCGTGTAAATACCAACGATGCTTTCAGGCAATTCAATAACAATGAAGTCGATGTTCTCTTAATCAATCAATCCGGAAGTACGGGGGCTTCCGCTCATGCCATTGTAACTCCAAAAGTTTCTAAGGATAAAGTGAAGCAACGGGTTATGATTGTATTGCAAGCAGAGCTTGACATAAACACGGAGGTTCAGAAACGAGGACGGATAAACCGCACCGGACAAATTTTTAAACCTATATACGACTATGTAAACTCTGCCATCCCCGCTGAGAAGCGTTTGATGATGATGCTTCAGAAGAAGTTGAAATCACTGGATGCTAACACCACCTCCAATCAAAAGTCATCTACAAAAATCTTGGACGTTCCTGATTTCTTAAACAAGTATGGAGACAGGGTAGTAGCAGAATATCTGAAAGAAAATCCGGAGGTCAATATGTTATTGGATGACCCTCTGGGTCTATCAACACGCGAAGTAGATGGAGCAGAATTAGAAGATGCTGCGCACAGAGTTTCTGGAAGAGTCGCAGTACTTTCAACCCTCATGCAGCAAGATTTCTATAATGAAATCGCTAATCGTTACAGTGAGTATGTAGAGTATCTCAAACAGATCGGTGAGTATGACCTTGAAGTGGAGGCGATGGATCTTCAGGCAGAAACACAATCTTCCAGAACCGTGATTGTTGGCAAAGGTGGAACAAGCGAATTTGGTGATGATAGCATCTTGGAGACAGTGATGGCTAACGTTCTCAAAAAACCATTCTCGATGCAAGAGCTTAGCAACCTCCTTGCAGAGTCACTCCAGGGAAAAGATGGAAGAGAATTACAAAAGGAAGTGAAGTTGGAGTATGAAGGATATATGGAGTCGCAACTTCAAAAGGAAATTGCGGATAATGTGGCGTACTATGAAGACCTCATGCAAAAGGTTCCTCAAGAAAAGAAGATGCAAAAGCTTGCTGAGAAAGGTAATGCAGCCGAAGCGCAAGAAGCGATTAAAGCCAGAACCACTGAGCTTCAGAAAGCAATGAACGATTCCGAGGAAAAGATTAAACGCTCATTCCATAATAGAAGGCAATACCTCGAATCCATTTTTACTTCCTTCTATGTAGGACGAAATCTGAATTATCCCGTGAGTAGTTATGAGGGAGGTCAGGAGCTTGTACCTGCTGTCTTTTTAGGTTTCATCATTGATAAGAAAAAGAAGAACCCCTATGCGCCAAGTTCTATGCGCCTTCGCTTTGCATTGGCAAGTAGTAACAAGTACATCGCCATTCCAGCAAGCTACGCACAGGACGTAAGAGCAATCATTGGTGCAAGTGTTGGATTACCGCACCTTGAAAAGGAATCGCTTTTGGCAAAGTGGGAATCCTCCATTAAAGAGAGTACAGTTGACAGAAAGATACGGCATATCATTACCGGAAATGTGCTTCAAGCTTTCAGTGCCTACAAAGGGAAACTTGTGAGCTATACTACAATTGATGGAGGAATCAAGAAAGGAATCCTCATGCCGGAATATTGGGAGCCTGGAAATGATGTCGGTCAAAAAACAGTGGTACCCATTTCCAGGGCAATGAAAATCATCCGGTCTTTAACGATTGGAGCAAGTATCACAACAAAGAATGGAGTATCGATCTTCCGTCAGCCTGGGAAATTCAAGATTGTCGTTTCCTCCTCACGTTCAAAGGGCGGTGACACATATCTTGATCCAGACCTCTTGAAGATTGTTGACGGAAACAACTTTGAAAAGATTTCTGACCGAATGACTGCGTCATTGAGTGAAGGCAGAATTGATGAGTTCGTCAATGTGCTCCAGGAGAAGTTCAATGATAGTGTTTCGCTTAGTCCTCCACAGTATGAAGTAATCAAAGGAGAAATTCCAAAAAAGGAACCAAGGACAAGACCTACCATCGTGATGCTCCCTAAACAATCGCAATCTGAAATGGAACAACTGGAGCTTGAAGCTCTTGCCCTGGAACTCGAATTAGAACTATTAAACTTTGCAGCGTAATGATAACGGCTAGTAATTATTTTATTGAAGTGGAGCGAATCGGTGTAGAGACTTTGCCTGAAACGCTAAAGAAAGGACATGACCTCGTGGTGAAGAGTACATCCAACGGAACGAATTGGGCGAACTATCAAAGCAGTGAAGGTATCAAGAAGGTCATAGACTTGTATTTTCAAAAGCTGAATGAGTATGCAAATACAGTCAGTCCGAAAAGTACAACTCCTGAACCTCCAAAAGCGAAGAAACCTCCGGTTAAAAAAGTCGAACAAAAGACGAAGGTAAAATCGGTGAAGGAAACCAAAGAGCCAAAGAATGTAAAACACGTTGAGCACATCCGTGAAGAGGTGAAGTACATTAAAAGGTATGTTGGGTTACACAATAAGGTTAAGTCACCCAATGCCATTCTTGCTTTTATCAAAGCCTTACAGCGTTCCATCGTTCAAAAGCTCATCCGTAAAACCTCGCCATTGTCGGAAGAAATTGAAATGATTCAGAACAAACTTGTTCAAGCTTATAATAAGATGAAGGGTGATGAATCTTTTGCTATCAATGATAAAGACCTTAATCACCTTGTC
>Ga0075163_10007102_pt1 | contig 14837 bp, 16 predicted proteins | sample JI1023141ADNA_FD_71478 | JGI IMG/M metagenome (GOLD analysis project Ga0075163, IMG submission 71478) | Wastewater effluent complex algal communities from Wisconsin, to seasonally profile nutrient transformation and Carbon sequestration -... | ecosystem: Engineered > WWTP > Effluent > Algae...
GCAACCCGACGAGGATCGCGCGGGTGACGTCGCACGTCGTGCACGTGTAGTCGGTCGCCGCGACCAGCGTGACCTTCGCGTCGGGACGCCCGATCGCCGGCAGGCCGTCGACCTTCACGGCGTAGACCTGGCTACTCGCCCGCGGGCCATCGGTGATCGGCACCTCCGCCTGCAGCCGGTCCCGCCACGCGCGGTCGACCGACCCGACGGCCTCGACATCGCCGAGCCCGCTGATCACCAGGATGCCGGTGGCGCCGACGAGCGCGAACGCGGCGAGCGCCGTCCAGCGCGCGCGCGCCGGGCTCACCCGGGTGATCGGCAGCGCCTCCGGTGGCTCGATCGGCACGCCCTCGCCGCTGCCGAGCGCGCGCGCGAGGGAGTCAGCCATCTGGTCACAACGCCCATCGCCGTCGGCGTGTTCCGCGGGTCAGCGAGTCGCGGCCCGCAGGAACTGGATCGCCAGCACGTCGAACGCTCGGCGGTTTTCGGTGCGTTCGAACCAGTGCCCCTCGTCCGCCGCGGCGATCGACCACACCGGCGCGGTCTCGCGGGCGGCCGCGATGAAGCGCGCGGCGGTCGCGGGTGGAATGCGGGGATCCCGCTGGCCGTACGCCATCAGCAGCGGCCGCTTCAGCTCGTGGACCCAGCGGAGGGGCGACAGCGCGGCGAGTCGCGCGCGCGTCTTCGGATCGCGCTCGTCGCCGTACTCCGCGCGCCGGTGATCGCGGCGATACGCGGCCGTGCCCTCGAGGAAGCCGACGAAGTCGGTCAGCGCCCCGAGCGTGATGCCGCCGCGCAGCCGATCCGGGAACGCGTGCAGCGCCGCGAGCGCGAGGTAGCCGCCGTACGACGTGCCCATCACGACGACGCGCGACGCATCGAGGTCGGGCTGCGTCGCGATCCAGGCGAGCGTCGCCTCGACATCGCGCAGCACGTGCTCGCGCTGGTCGCCGTCGTCGAGGGAGGCGAACGTGCGGCCCTGCCCTGCCGAGCCGCGCACGTTCGGGCGGATCACCGCGTAGCCCTCGGAGGTCGCGAAGTCGACGAACCGATCGTAGGTCGGCAGCCAGCGATCCTCGGGGCCGCCGTGGAGCTCGACGATCACGGGCGACTTGCCGCCGGAGCTCGGGAGATAGGCGAGGAGTTGACTGCGCACGCCGTCACTGGCGACGAGGTCGTGGATCGCTGCCTGGGGACCATCGACCCGTTCGATCGGCCAGTGCGCGATCTGCTGGAACGAGTCGGGGCGATAGACGTGGACCTCGCGCACGTGCGTGGCGTCCGCGTACGTGAAGCCGATCGCGTCGGCGCGCGCGACGAGATCGCGGATCACGCCGCCGTCGGGCGCCTCGGCGATCACGCGGTGGTACCCGGTCGCGACGTCGATCAGGCGCAGCGTCGACACCCCGGCCAGATCGACGATGACGACGATGCCCTGCGGAAGGACCGCGAAGTCGACGACATCTCCGTCGAGCTCGCCGACCTGCCGGCGCCAGCGCGTCGACATCCACTCGAGCACGCGCCGGTCGTTCCGCTCCACGATCGCGAGGACGTCGCTGCCGATGAAGCTGCCGCGGACCGCGAGGCCGTCGGGATCCGTCAACGCGACGGCGTTCCCCGTCGCGATCTCGATCAGGTACAGCCCGGCGCGCGCGAACGCGACCTCGCGCCGGGCGAGCACGAAGCGCCCATCCTCCGAGACGTCGAGCGGCGACCACGGCCCCTCGCTCGCGATCTTGGTGGAGGTGCCCGAGATCGACGACATCCACAGCTCCGCGGGCCGGTCGATGGCGAGGCCGTAGAACGCGCGATCGCGAGCGAGGTCCCACCACGGATCGACGATCGTCCCGGTCGGTGAGATCGCGCGGTCGCGGATCATCAGCTCGCCGGTCTCGTCGGGCAGCGCGCGCGTGAACACCGGATCGCTCCACCGCGTGAAGCGCGCCCAGTCCGCTTCGCAGTACGCCGCGGGTCGTACGCCACCGACGTAGTCGAACAGGCGGCATCCCCCTGTGGCCGCGACGAGCGCCCCTCGAATGGCCCGCGCGGGCGTGAGATCGAGGAGCCGAGCCGACGGAGGTGGATCGGTCGCACGCCGCGTCATCAGCTCCGGATCGATCGCCGGCGCACCTTCGATGCGGAGGCCACCTAGCTGATAGCTCGCCGCTCGGGGAGCGACCGGCGGAGGTCGCGGCATCTCACGCGCCGGCGTCGACGAGCCGCACCCGACGACGAGCAGCGCCGCGAGGGCTCGGGACCCGATAAAAAGCCTACTCGGCACGCACGAACGACGCCACCTTCCAGTCCGCACCCCGGAGCTCGAGGGTCAGTTGCCACGCGCCCGGCTTCTGCTTGTCTTTCGATGGACACACGATCTTCTTGTCGCCCTCCGTCGCGCAACCCGCCGCGATCGTCTTGGCCATGCCGTCGAGCGACTCGGGATCGGCCTGCCACATCGCCATCGCGGTGTCCGCGCCCGGATCGGCACCGGCGCTCCACGTCACGTCATCGAACACTTGGAGACGCAGCGAGGCGTAGTCGCGATTCGCGCTCGCATCCTTGAGTGCGGCGAGGCGCTTCGCGGCGGTTGGGGGCACGTTCGTGAATGCCTTCGGATCGGTCTTCGGGATGGTGTCCTCCTGCTTGACCTCGGGGGGCAGGTCCTTCATCGGCACCGCGAAGCTCTTCACGCGCTTGTGGATCGCGAGGATCAGCGCATCGGTGCGGCCGTCGAGCCAGTGGGGTCGCGCCGGACCGCGCAGCTCGGACGGCATCGCCGCGCCGGGCTCCCACTCCGAGGCATGCCCCTGCACCTTGACGCGCCACGGCCGGCCCCCGGCGACGGTGATGTCGAACCGGATGAAGAACTTCTTGTACGCGAGCCGCGTGGGCTGACCCGCGGCGGCCTGGCCCTGCGTGGTGGCGAGGTTGCCCTGGTTCAAGCCGCCGGTGGACAGGGTCTTGGACTGCGCGACGTCGTCGGTGTTGTTCGCGTACGTCACCTGGTGCCAGGCGGTGCGGATCGCACCGGCGCCCGGGCTGTCGTCGAGGGTCGGGTAGATGTCCCGGGTGGCCTCGAGGACGGCGCTGTAGACCACCGCGAAGTCGGTGTCGTAGAGCGACCGCTTCGCGCGCTCGACCTCTTTCTTGCTACCGCACGCAGCGATCGAGCTGAGCGAGATCATCGCCAGCAACAGCATGATGATAGGGTGCCGGCGGGATGTGGCTCGCATGAGAAGTCGTCCTCGAAATAGCACACCGGCCAACAAACCGCGCCAGGGAACTGGTAAGGCGAAGCCCTTACAGTCCCTAAAGAAAGCGACGCACGCCACAGCCGCGCACGTCACTGCCCTGTCGCAGCTGCTCGCGGAGCGCTGGCCGAAGGTGGTGGTCGAGCTCGATCACAAGAACGCGTACGAGCTGCTGGTCGCCACCATCCTCGCGGCGCAGAACACCGACAAGAACATCAACACCATCACGCCGGCGCTGTTCGAGAAGTACCCCGACGCGAAGGCGCTCGCGCAGGCCAACCAGACCGAGCTCGAGCGGATCATCCTGCGCAGCGGCTTCTACAGCCAGAAGGCGAAGAACCTGATCGCGATGGCCACCAAGGTGGTCGCCGAGCACGGCGGCGAGATCCCGAACACGATGGAGGCGATGGTCAAGCTGCCCGGGGTCGGGCGCAAGACCGCCAATGTCGTCCTCGGCAACACGATGAACATCGCGTCGGGGATCGTGGTCGACACGCACATCTCCCGCGTCGCGCCCCGGCTCGGCCTCACCGTCCAGCACGATCCGGTGAAGATCGAGACCGAGCTGACCGCGCTCGTTCCGCAGGACCAGTGGATCGTGTGGGGCAACCGGATGATCCACCACGGGAGGTACATCTGCCTCGCGAAGAACCCGCTGTGCGATCAATGCCCACTCGCACCGCTGTGTCCGAGTGCGTTCGCCGATGTGATGCCGGCGAAGCCCGCCGCAGCCCCGAAGAAACCGAAGACGAAGGCGGCGCCGAAGCGTAAGGTGAAAGGCGTGAAGCGAGTCAAGGCATGAGCGCTCCGGTCGTTGCCGTCGCGGCGATCGTCTACGACCCGCAGGGTCGCGTGTTGCTCGTCGAGCGCGGCACGCCGCCGGGTGAAGGCATGTGGACGGTGCCCGGCGGTCGCCTCGAGGCCATCGAGACGCTGGCGCAAGGCGTCGCGCGCGAGGTCCGCGAAGAGACCGGGCTGATCGTCGAGGTCGGGGCGCTCGCGTGCGTGGTCGAGCGGATCGGCGATGATCACCATTTCGTGATCCTCGATTACGTCGCGCGCGCGATCGGCGGCGAGCTTGCCGCGGCGAGCGATGCCCGCGCCGCGAAGTGGGTCGACGAGGGCGAGCTCCAGCAGCTGCCGCTCACCGAGGGCTTGCAAGACGTCCTCGCACGCGCTCGCAAGGCGCACGCCGCGTGGTTTCAGCGACGCTGATCGCGCGCTGAGCCCCGTGCTACATACGGCCCGTGATTCAGCTGCCCGTGATCGCCCATGCCCCCGCGCCGCCGCGGGAACGCACGCCGATCCGCCGCGGCGACGTGCCGGAGACGAAGTGGTTCGACTGGCGCTGGCAGCTCGCGAACATGCTGACCGATGCCGAGGATGTCGCGCAGCTGTTCGCCCTGACCGAGCGCGAGCGCGCCGGGTTCGCCGCCGCCGATGGCCTGTTCCGCGTCGGCCTCACGCCGTACTACGCGGCCCTGATGGATCCGGCGCACCCGAGCTGCCCGATCCGGCTGCAGGCGTTGCCGGCGGTCGCCGAGGCGATGATCCGCGACGAGGAGCTGCGCGATCCGCTCGGCGAGGACTCGCACAACCCGGCGCCGTCGATCATCCACAAGTATCCCGATCGCGTGCTGTTCCTGGTCGTCGATCGCTGCGGCATCTACTGCCGGCACTGCAATCGGCGTCGCCTGGTCGGCGGCGACGATCCGCCGAGCACCGCGGATCTCGAGGCCGGCCTGGCCTACATCGCGAAGACCACGCGCGTGCGCGACGTGCTGCTGTCGGGCGGCGATCCGTTCCTGCTATCGACGCGTCGCCTCGGCTACCTGATCGAACGGCTGCGCGCGATCCCCCACGTCGAGACCATCCGCATCGGCACGCGGCTGCCGGTCGTCTGTCCGATGCGGATCGACGACGAGCTGGTCGCGATGCTGCGCCCCAAGGCGGGGGAGACGCCGGTGTTCGTCAACACCCACTTCAATCACCTCCGCGAGCTCACGCCCGAGGCCGTCGCCGGTTGCGCGAAGCTGGTCGACGGCGGCATCCCGGTCGGCAACCAGACGGTGTTGCTGCGCGGGATCAACTCGTCGACGCGATCGCTGCGCGCGCTGATGCGCGGCCTGCTCAAGGCGCGCGTGCGCCCGTACTACCTGTTCCAGGGCGACACGGTGATCGGCACCGATCACCTGCGCACGCCCGTCGAGACCGCGATGGAGCTCTATCGATCGCTGCGCGGCTGGATGAACAGCATGGCGGTGCCGATGCTCGTGCTCGACGCACCGGGCGGTGGTGGAAAAGTTCCGCTGATCCCGAGCTACGTCAAATCGATCGATCCCCAGCGCGTGGTGTTCGAGACCTACCGCGGCGTCACGCTCGAGTACCCGCAGCCGCGCGAGCGCGATTGCAGCGTGGCGTACGATGCCGTGCAGTTCGCAGGCGTCGAGCCCGACGACGATCGTGAAGGCAGCACCTGACGTCGTCGCGATCGCGCGCGAGCTGGGCTTCGCTCGCGTCGCCGTCGTGCCGATCGAACCGCCGCGCCGCCATCACCTCTACGAGAGCTGGCTGGCGGCGGGCCACGGTGGCGAGATGCACTACCTCGCCACGCCCGCGCATCGCGCGCAGCGCGCCGATCTGCGCACGATCCTCGACGGCGCGCGGTCGCTGATCGTCGTCGCGCTCGCCTACGGGCGAGGCACCGTCGTGCCCGTCGATCGGCTGCGCGGCACGATCGCTCGCTACGCGCGCGGTGACGACTACCACCTGGTGATGCGCGACAAGCTCGTGCGGCTCGCCGACCGCCTGGCGCAGGAGCTCGAGACCTCGATCGCGTCCCGGCCGTGCGTCGACTCGGCGCCGGTGCTCGAGCGCGAGTGGGCGGAGCGCGGTGGCCTGGGGTTCATCGCGAAGAACACGATGCTGATCGCACCGGGGCTGGGCAGCTACGTCGTGCTCGGCGAGCTGCTCGTCGATCGCGAGCTCGCGATCACGGCGCCGGAGGCTCTCCCCAAGCCGCGCTGCGGCTCGTGCACCGCGTGTCTCGACGCGTGCCCGACGCAGGCGTTCCCCGCCGCCTACGCCCTCGATGCGCGGCGCTGCATCTCGTACCTGACGATCGAGCACCACGGGATCATCCCGACGGAGCTGCGCAGCGCGATCGGCACCTGGGTGTTCGGGTGTGATGTCTGCCAGGAGGTCTGTCCGTTCAACGCTGCGGGCGAACGCGACGTGATCGACCCGCTCCTCGTCGCGCGGTCCGTCGAGCACGCGACGCCCGATCTGATCGCGCTCGCGCGACTCGGGACCAACCAGATGCGCCAGCTCGTCAAGCGCACGGCGCTGCGCCGCGTCCCGCGCGAGGTCCTGCAACGCAACGTCGCGATCGCGCTCGGCAACACCGGCGATCCCGCCGCGATCCCCGCGCTCGTCGAGCTCCTCACGAGCCCCTACCCGCTCGTGCGTGCGCACGCGGCGTGGGCCCTCGGTCAGCTCGGAGACGGTGCCGCGCTCGAAGCCGCGCTCGCCGTCGAGACCGATGCCGAGGTACGCGCCGAGCTCACGGCCGCGGTGTCACGAACCGCGGATCCGCGACCCACTTCGCCACCGCGGTGAACTGGATCTCGTGCAGCACGCCGTCGAAGCTCGGCATCAACTTGTTGGTCGAGCCCTTCGTGACCTGACGCGCCACCAGCTCGGCGGTGACCCGTTGCCGCAGCTCGGGCGAGGTCAGATCCCGAACGCCGATCCGCGCGACCATCGCCGCGGGGGGGCGCCCGTCGGGGCCGTGGCAGCTGGCGCAGTACGCGGCGAAGATCGCTTCCCCGTCCTTCGAGTCGGCGGGGACGGGCGCCTTGCACGCCGCGAGCAGCAAGCAGACCAGTGCGAACCTCACCCCTGCCAAATGCCACCCCCAGGAAGCGCTGGCAACCCCGTGCTAGTGTTCCGCGCATGCGGTGGATCGTCCTAGTCGTGTGCGTGCTCGCCGCTGCGTGCGGCGGGACCAAGGTGCCCTTGCACTCCGGCTACAAGTCCGACAAAGCGAAGCCCTGGAAGAACGCGAAGGCGATCAAGCTCGACGACAAGGGCGAGGGTAAGGCCGACGGCGCCCTCAACTACGCGTCGCAGGCCCGCGCGCGCTGGTACGCGATCCAGCTGCCGAGCCATGGCGAGCTGTCGATCCGCCTCGAGGTCACGCCGCCCGGCGACGAGACCAACGAAGACTTCGACATGGCGCTCGAGGTGCTCGACCCCGGCTTCCGCGTGATCGGCAAGTCCGACAAGGAAGAGGAAGACGCCGGCGAGCTGACCAAGAACAAGACGCTGTTCGATCTCGAGCCGGGCAAGTACTACATCCATCTCTATCTGCAGGGGCGGCTCGATAGCGGCGACTTCAACCTCAAGGCCACCTTCAAGGGCACCAAGGCCGGCGACAAGCCGAGCGATTTTCCCGCCCAGGTCGCGTTCATCGACGCCCTGCCGATGGTCCCGCTCAACGACGACACCCCCAAGAGCTACCGCCCGCCCGTCGTCACCACGACGGTCCGGACCCGGCCGGTGGGCCAGCCGAAGAAGCCCGACGACAAGCCGGTCGCGACGGTGCTCAACGCCCGCATCGTCGGCGTCAGCGTGGTCGGTGGAGGCACCCGGATCGTGCTCGGCCGCGGCACCCTGACGGGCGCGACCTCCGGGATGAAGGCCAAGCTCAACGGGATCGCCGGCGTGTTCGCGATCGAATGCAACGAGAACACCTGCGCAGCGCTGGTCACCGCCACCCCGGATCAGATCAAAAGCGCCGGTACGACCGTCGTGTTGCTGCCCTAGGTCGCGTACCCGCTTGAATCCGCGAGATTTCTCGGCAACACTTCAATGATGTTCGGGAAATCGGTGAGGGGCTTGTCCCTTCTCGCCTGCGTACTCGCCTTGATCGCGTGCGCGCACAACGTCAATCAAGACAAGGCGACCACGGCCGACGGCAAGGTCAAGGGTGCCAAGCCGATGACGCTGGAGAACGGCGAGGCCAAGACCTCCGGCATCGTCACGTATCCCGGCGGCGATCGCGTCGACTGGAAGTTGCTCGAGCTCCCCGAGGGCAAGAAGGGCAAGCTCGAGATGAAGCTGACGTGGGTCACCCCGCGCCCCGGCCTCCAGCTCGCGTTCGACGTGTTCGACGAGTGGAACACGCAAGTCGCGGGCTCGAAGAAGACGAGCAAGAAGAAGGCGCGCACCTCCGGCCGGCAGAAGGTCGCGTCGGTCGCCGCGGCGAAGGGCAAGTACTTCATCCGGATCTACGCGGTCGGTCGCGGTGATGCCGGCAAGTACAAGCTCACCGCCAACTTCGAGGAGCAGTCCGGCACGCTCGCGTTCGATCCGCTCAAGGTCGCGATCAACGATCCGCCCAAGCTCGCCGACGTCCCCGCGATCGAGCAGGGCTGTGACGAGTTCACGTTCGATCCCAAGGTCGCCGCCTGCAAGATGGTCTGTCCGTCGACGGGCGCACCTCCGGGCTGGCCTGCCTGCAAGGGCAAGTGCCCCACGCCGCCCACCGTCGACGAGCCCGCGTGCTGGGCCACGATGCCGTGTCCGCGCGGTCAGCCCGACGAGCGCATCAAGGCGTGCAAGCCGCGCGACTGGCCGCCCTGCCCCGACAAGAACAACCCCGACGACTCGAACCCCAACTGTCGCGTCAAGGCCGCGCCGATCGTCGGCCGCGTGATCGGCAAGACCGTGCAGGGTGCCGACGTGATCGTGCAGGTCGGCGTCGGGAGCGATCAGGGCATCAAGAAGGGGTGGACGGGCACCGTGATCCGCGGCCCCGACGTCAACGACAAGGCGTTCCCGGGCGGCGACGTGACGATCATCCGGATCGACAAGTCGGTCACGGTGGTGAAGGTTCGCTTGACCGCGGATCAGGTCGAGCAGAACAAGAACATCAGGTTCTCACCCCCGTGAACGCCCGTGAATAACGACCCCTTCGTCGGCAAGGTCATCGACAACCGCTACGAGATCCAGCAACGGATCGGCGAAGGCGGGATGGGCGTCGTGTACAAGGCGCGCCAGATCTCGATCGACCGCGTGATCGCCGTGAAGCTGCTCAACGCGCAGATGGCGCAGGACCCGACGTGGGTCCAGCGCTTCTACAACGAGGCGAAGGCGTGCTCGCGGCTGCAGCACCCGAACACGATCCGGATGTTCGACTTCGGTCAGACCTCCGACGGTCGGTTGTTCATGACGATGGAGTTCCTCGACGGCATGTCGCTCCGCGATGCGCTGGCGAAGGGGCCGCTCGCACCCCAGCGCGTGATCAAGATCCTGATCCAGTGCTGCGCGTCGCTCGCGGAAGCGCACTCGATCGGCATCATCCATCGCGACATCAAGCCCGATAACGTGTTCCTGCTGAACATGGCGGGCTCGCCCGACTTCGTGAAGCTCCTCGACTTCTCGGTCGCGAAGCTGCTCGAGGGCGATCGCATGAAGACGCAGGCCGGCGTGGTGTTCGGCACGCCGCAGTACATGTCGCCCGAGCAGGGCCGTGGGCTGCCGCTCGACGCACGCAGCGATCTCTACGCGCTCGGCATCCTCGCGTTCGAGATGCTGACCGGGACGGTGCCGTTTCACGACGACAACCCGATGACGGTGATCCAGATGCACCTCCACGCCGGCGTGCCGCCGATGTCGGAGCAGATTCCGTACGCGGTGCAGCAGATCGTCCGGCGCGCGCTCGAGAAGGATGCCAGCCGGCGCTACCAGTCGTCGGGCGAGATGATGCAGCACTGCCAGCAGGTGTTCGCCGAGCTCACCGCGGGTGGCGTCTCGATCGGCGCCGGCGGGATGCCGCGCACCGTGGTCGCCCCGGGTGGCCAAGGCGGCTATCAAGCACCCGGCATGCAGGGTGGCTTGCCGCCCGGGATGATGCAGCCGCAGATGCAGCAGCCGCAGATGCAGCAGCCGCAGATGCAGCAGCCGCCGCAGACCGGCTACCAGCAGGCCTCGCCGCAACAAAAGACGATGGTGGCGATGCAGTCGCCGTTCGCGCAGGGCGCACCTGGCGTGATGCCGCAGCAGAGCGGGCTCGCGCCGCAGCCGCAGCAAGGCTTCCAAAACTCGGCGCCGAACCAGAAGACGATCGTCGCCGGGATGGCGCCGCCGAACCTCGGCGCGATGAACGGGATGCAGCAGCCAGGCATGATGCAGCCGGGGATGCAGCAGCCAGGCATGCAGCAGCCAGGTATGGGGATGCAGCAACCCGGCATGGGAATGCAGCAGCCCGGTATGGGGATGCAGCAGCAGCCACCGGGCATGCCGAGCGGACCGCAGAAGACGGTCGCGTTGCCGTCGAGCGAGGGCATCGTCTCGATGGCGCGCAGCGGCCCGATGCAACCGGCGCCCGGCCAGCAGGGCCAGGGCATGAGCGGCAGCACGGCGCCGGCCACCGGAGTGATCCAGCAGGGTGCGAGCACGCTGTTCTGGATCGTGTCGTTGTTCATCGGCGTCGCGATCGGCGCGCTCGCCTACGTCGTGGTGTTGCAGCTCTAGGCCATGACCGACGATCCCGACGACAAGCGAGCCCGGGACGTGCTCGCCGGTGAGCTCGACGCGCAGACGCAGGCCGATCTGCAGCGCTGGTTCGGCCTGCCCTCGTTCGACCAGGTCGCCGACCAAGGCGGCTCCACGCCGGAGCAAGACCTCGAGCTGATGCTCCGGCAGGAGCGCCAGCAGAAGGCCCTCGAGGCGGTCGATCCCGCGATGCTCGAGGCGCATCGCCGGCGCACCGAGCCGGGGGACGACCTGCTGAAGTTCAAGGCGACGATCGACGTGGTCATCGATCCCTCGATCGCCAAGCTCGACATGACGATGATCGATGCCGTGGTCGCCGAGCCCCGGCAGCGCGAGCGCCCGGAGGAGCTCGAGGACGATCTCAAGGACTGCACGCCGCAGGCGCTGCTGCGCGACCTCCACCGCCCCGAGATCGACTTCGACAAGACGTTCGAGGTCGTCGACATGGCCGCCGAGCAGCGGTTCGATATCGTCGCCGAGGTCGCCACCGCGATGGCCACCCGCTGGAAGATCGAGGTCGGAGGCGTGACGGGCGTCGGGTCGTGGAACGAGGCGCGCGCGTTGCTACGCGAGTTCAAGTCAGGGATCCGCGCCCCGTGGCAGACGATGTTTAGCGAGCAGCCGCTACCGAACCGCCGGTGGAAGCCCGAGGAAGATCGATGACACCGGGGAAGCTTCGACCAGCGCGGCCCGTACAGCGGAACATGCTCGTGCGCCTGTGGGGAGGTGGCCGATGAACGGTGGGTTGATCCCTGTCGAGCGGTTCTTGTTGCGCGCCGTGGGCCGCACCGACGTCGGTGCCCAGCGGACGCAGAACGAGGACGCGATGTACTACGACGACTTCCTCGGCGTGTACATCGTGTGTGATGGGATGGGTGGTCACGCGTCGGGTCAGGTGGCATCCGACATCGCGATCCGCACCATCGTGCACTCGCTGAAGACCGGCGATCCGCCGCCCGCACCGGGCTCGGACCCGCTGGTCGCGGCGATGCGCGCCGCCAACGCCGGCGTCTATCAGCGCTCGCAGATGGACCACACGTGCCACGGCATGGGCACCACCGCGGTCGGCATCCGGTTCGAGGAGAACCTCGTGCACATCTGCCACTGCGGCGACTCGCGCGCGTATCTCCTACGCGGCGGCCAGCTCCAGCAACTCACGCGCGATCACTCGCTGCGTAACCTCTACCAGGACCGCCCCGACCTGATCGGCACGCTCGGTCCCGCCACGTCGAACGTCATCATCCGGGCGATCGGCCTCGATGCGAACGTCGAGATCGAGCACAACGCGATGACGCCCGAGCACGGCGACATCTACCTGCTGTGCTGCGACGGCCTCAACGACCTGGTCGACGATTGGATGATCCGCGAGATCATGACGTCGGGCGATCCGCTCGAGGTCGTCGCCGAGAACCTGGTCCGTGCCGCGAACAACAACGGCGGCACCGACAACATCACCGTCGTGCTGACGCAGACGTTCGTGGATCCGCTCTGGGTACCGGCCCACGCGTACCCGCAGCAGATGCACGGCTACTGACGACTACTTCGTCAACGCTGCGGCGCGCTTGAGCTCGGTCGCCATGTCGTTGTAGCGCCCGAGGCGCGAGTACACGCGTGCGAGCCCCGAGGCGACGCGCGCCTCGAAGCCTGGCGTGGTGCCGGCTTGCTGGAACGCCTGCTCGGCGCCGAAGAAATCACCACCGAGCGTCAACACGTCGCCGAGCGTCGCGTACATCGCGGCGGCGGAGATCGGCGACGACGCGTAGCCAACCCCGGCGCGGAGGATCTGTGCCGCGCGCGGACAATCGCCGGATCGCGCGAGGGCGACCGCGTACGCGACCCGCGCGTTGCCGTAGCTCGGCGAGAGATCGAGCGCGGCGCGCAACGCCTCCTGCGCCGACGCGAGATCGCCGCTGTCGAGCGATGCCCGCCCGCGTTCGTAGTAGCGGCGCGCGACCGACGACACTAGTCGAGCTCCAGCAGGCTGAACCGCGCCGAGGCATCGTCGCCGCTGCCCTCGGGCTTCTCGGGTGCAGGGGCCGGCGGGGTCGCGGGTGCCGCCGTGGACGTGGGCGCTGCGGCCGCCGCCGCAGGTGCCGGCGCATCGCCCCCACTCGGCCGACCACGGATCGACAGCCCGCGATTCGGCGGCGGTGCTTCACCGGCGGGACGGGCGGGTGCGGGTGCGGGCGTCGGCGCGGCCACCGGTGCGGGTGCAGGCGGGCGTGGGGCGAGCGTCGCCTCGACGACCCGGACTCCGGGTGCGGGTGGAGGTGCTGCCGCGTGCGGGCGCGTGTCGACGAAGTTCGCCGGTGCCGCCGCGGCGCGCGCGAGCAGCGGCTGGACGACGCCGTTGATCCGCACGCCGACGCCTTCGCCGTCGACGACGAACATCGCGAGCTCGGGATGATCGAACCGCGTCTGGAGAGCTGCGATCAGCTGGCCGAACGACATGTTCTTGAGATCCGACAGCGTCTCCGCTTGATGGATCAGCATCGGCGGCGGCCCCTCGACGACGTACTCCTTGACGACGAACGTCAGGACGTCGAGTAGCGTGTCGCGGTCGGCATCCGCGAACGCGTCGCGAACGTTAGTGGCCAGGTCGCGGATGTCGGGGCGGGACGGCATGAGGGCTCCTAGATCGTAGCTCCGTCGAGATCGATGCCCGTGGTGTCACAGCCGACGAGCTTGGTACCGGTGAGGTTGGCGTTGCACAGGTTCACGCCGCGGAGGTCGCATCGCACGAACGTGGCCCCGCTCAGGTTCGCGCCGTACAGGTTCGCGCGCTTGAAGTCGACGTCGAACACCGTAGCGCCCGTCCAGTCGGTGCGCGAGAGCGACACCGTCGCGTGCGCGTAGCCATCGAACACGCTCTTGATCACGACGGCCGAGGAAAAATCGGAGCTGTAGAGCTCGGAGTCCTTGAAGGTGCAGTTCTGGATGCGCGCGCGATGCAGCTTGAGCCGCGCCATCCGCACGGGGCCGAGCTCGCAACGGAGCAGCTGTGCGCCGGTGAGGTCGAGCTCGGTGAGGTCGCAGTCCTTCATCTGCACGCGATGCCACAGCGCGCCTCGCCACTGCGAGGTCCGGAGATCCGTCTGCTCGAGCTTCGCGCGCTCGAGGCGGCTCTCGTCGCCATCGGCGCCGCGCAGATCGAGGCGCATCATCGTGACGTTGTCGAGATCGATGCTGCGCAGCCCGACGTTGTGCGCCGCGAAGCCCTGGATGGTGCGCCCGGCGAGCTCGTCACCCGCGACGAGTCGTTCGAGCTGAACTCGTGACTGCACGACGCCTGCGTCGGCCTCCTCGGTCATCGCTCACGAGGATATCAGTTACGCGCGGCGCGAACTGCCGGAGCGCCACTGTTGCGTGCGCGCGGCATCGCCGGCCATCTCCAGCACGCGCGCTTTGATCTTCTCGATGTCCTTGTCGAGCGCGGCCTGGCTCTGCATCCGAGCCGCACCCTCGTTGACCGCCTGCATCGTCGACATGCCGGAGGCCTCGAGCTTCTCGAGGTCTTCTTGCTCGTGCGCCTCTTCTTCGATCTCGGCGAGCTCGGCACCGAACGGCATGTCGTCGTTGTACGACTTGTAGTGGAGGCCGCCGGCCCCCTTCGAGGCACGCTGCGCCTGCGCGACGTGGGTGAGCTCGTGGGCCAGCAGGGCCTGACCGTCCGAGCTGCTCATCGACTTGTCGGGCGAGCCGCCCAGCAGGATGGCGCCCGTGCGCCCCACGGTCACGGCGTAGGCGTTGCGCTGCTTGTTGAAGTCTTCTGCGAACTCGCCGGTGAACACGCGGACGTGGCCGAGGTCGACGCCGAACCGCTTCTCGTACTTGCTGCGAACCGAGTGCTCGAGCGCCTCACCGCGCCCGGCCTTACGCGCGAGGACCTTGAGCAGGCGCTCGGGGTCGTACTTGCGCGCGAGCTCGTCGCTGAGCTCTTCCGGCTTGGGTTCGTCTTGGTCCGACAAAATCGATCTTCCCGGGACCAGGTCCCAGACTTCCTGGGACTCAGGTCCCAGACCCTAT
>Ga0075163_10007103_pt1 | contig 14836 bp, 9 predicted proteins | sample JI1023141ADNA_FD_71478 | JGI IMG/M metagenome (GOLD analysis project Ga0075163, IMG submission 71478) | Wastewater effluent complex algal communities from Wisconsin, to seasonally profile nutrient transformation and Carbon sequestration -... | ecosystem: Engineered > WWTP > Effluent > Algae...
TCTTAATTGTAAGATTTGAGTTTCATGATTGTGTCAACTCGGCATGAGCTAACAGGATCAATTCTTAGCTAAAAGGAAGAAGATAGATTTATCAAAACTAGTCCAACAGCAACACAATGTTTGCAGAAAGCACCTTCATCAGCAAATAAACAGTTGCAAGAATACTGTAGCTTTTTTCCTTTAAGCCAGAACTTTATTTCATATAATTGAGAGCCTTGAACTTGTGCTGTAATGGACTGATTTTCCGTTTCAGTTATTAAAAGTACTCGTCCATTGGTAGCATAATATTGGCCGCGCTCAAAAGTACTATGTCCTACCATCTCTCGTAGTAGTAGTTCATTGAGTAATCCTTTTAATGAAACACCCATTGCTTAGAATTTTATCCATGTTACAAATCTGCCTTTATATTCCAGCCATTCCAAAACCCTGAGAATTACTACTACCAAATCCACTTTCCCAACCAAGCCAAATCAACTCAGGGTTTCCTCTTACTATAAAAGGAGCAAGAACACTCTTTATTTCAGTATTACCATAACTAATAAGCCTAGTAATCTTTTTGCTATCAAAACCACCTACTGATTTTATATAATCTTGGTCAAATTCAAAGTGAAGTTGGCTATCATCTAATTCTTTTCCATTAAGAGTATAGTATTTAGCCAGTAGGTTTGATACTACTAACTCTCCAAACTCTTCTTCATTTGCTCTAAGATAATATTTAACTCGCTTCCCATCAATATCTTGCCAACTTGTGGATACAGTTAAAGGAGATAAAGCAATAAATCTCATTTCTTGAGTAAAAATAGGTGTAGGGATAAATTCTATATCAGTGACAGAAAATAGAGACCTACCAATACGTACTGAGTTCTTTATAGCTAAACTAGCAACGATAGAATCAATAATATCTGAAACAGGAGAAGAGATTTGCCAATAAACTAAACCTTTATCAAAACATTTATATTCTCCACTAAAGTAATAATTAGGTAGTTCTGGAACGCCAAAAACAAAAAACTTAAAACTCTTGTCAGTCTCATCACCAAAGCCAGGGCGCAAACCTTCATTGTGTAAAAAACTAGCTAGTTTTGGAGAAACTAAAGAAATAGTTTCATAAATAAATCCTGCCAGAATATGGTGATTTACAGGTATTGATGCTGGATATTTCTCTGCTACCAAACTTACTCTAATACGCATAGGATTATTCCTCATAGGTTCGATAAGCTTTTTATTCTAGGTATTATCTCATAGATGTTTGTATAGGAAAATTATTTTCTCTTTTTCCTATAGCATTTTGTGGCTAGAGTCTTTTACGCATTTCTTTGCTTTTTGTTTTTGTCCACCTGTATCTTCTTGTTTTTCAATCATTCAGCCTTTTTATCTGAATACCCTCAGGTTCGATAAGCCATTCAACTCTACAACAAGATTTTGAGGTTGATGAGGAAGATGGTGAGTGTTTCAATTCCTCATAGGTTCGATAAGCCATTCAACCTTCAGCTGCCTCATGATAGATCTGTCTATCTGGAGTTTCAATTCCTCATAGGTTCGATAAGCCATTCAACCTATCCCAGCCGATAAAGGTTGGATTTCCGCTAATCTTAGTTTCAATTCCTCATAGGTTCGATAAGCCATTCAACTCAAAAGTTTATCGATGACAAAATGAAGGCTGGCGAAGTTTCAATTCCTCATAGGTTCGATAAGCCATTCAACTCGGAGATACGATTACATTTAAGACAACCGATGGTCGCAAGTTTCAATTCCTCATAGGTTCGATAAGCCATTCAACCTCTTCATTCTATTCTTGATAAGTTAGTTGGTGAAAAGTTTCAATTCCTCATAGGTTCGATAAGCCATTCAACTTACCTCAAATCATTCTGTAAGCAATAACGCTTACAGAAGTTTCAATTCCTCATAGGTTCGATAAGCCATTCAACGTTTTCTAAACACTCACAACCAACATCTTAAAAATAGTTTCAATTCCTCATAGGTTGAGGCTATTCAGTAAAAATAACCCTTTAGTCAAAAGGGTTAAAACCATAGCAAAAGTAATAAACAATCCGAAATCAGAGAGATAAAAAAGTATTCAGAAATTCGGTATTCAAAAAATCTCCTTTTAGTGATTTAATTTTAGAAAGTAAAAACACTAAAAGGAGATAAAATGAAAAAAAATTAATAAAAGAATTATATCAGGAAAAGTTAGCGCATAAGTTAGAAAAATGGCAAAAGCGTAAAAGTAGAAAATTAAAAGACGAATGGCTAGAGGCAGCCTTAATATTAATAAGACTGGAACTAGAAAGTATAAGAGAAGAGTTAGAAAAGTTATATAGCCCGAACCCAAGAGGAAGAAAACCATATGACGCAGTATGTATGCTAAGGGCAATGCTACTAATGGTAATACTGAGATATAGTAAAATTACAGAGTTTGCAGAGGAATTAGCAGAAAAACCAAAATTAGCAACAATAGCAGGATTTGAGCCATACCAAACACCAGCCGCATCAACGTTTTATCTATTTATAGATAGAATGGAGGATGGAAAGTACCAAAAGCCGTGTGAACATGCCATAAAGCTATCCAAATATAGGCATGCAAAACAGCGCAGAAATCTTAGGAAAGAAAAAGCCAATAGAGAAGAAGCTAAAAAGCAAGCTTTAGAAAAATCAGATACAGTAACAGAAGAATTAAAGAATAAACTATTAGCAAGAGTAGATGAGCCAAGACCGAAAGATTATCTATATAGACTAGAAAATCTACTAATGAAATTGGCGGTAATTCCTTCAGCCAAAAGGGGCTTACTAGGAGATTTGAAAAAGCTAAAAGTCTGTGGAGATGGCTCTGCACTAGAGACAGGAGCAAATTGTTATGGAAGCCCAACATGTGATTGCCGCAGAAAAGGAATATATAAATGTGAACACGACCGATTTTATAGGGACGCAACAGCAAATTGGGGGTATGACAGTTATAGAGACTGCTATTATTTTGGGCATACTTTCTACCAGCATTGTGTAAGTAGTCAGGAACATGATCTTCCAATTCATGTAATTATAAGCCAGGCGAGCGAAACAGATTTTACCCTAAGTTTAAAAAGTCTAGACCGTTTTATAAAGACTAGTAAAGATAATGGTTTAGATATAAATATTTATGCTGCAAGCTATGACGCTGGACAGGATTCTGTAGGCAATTATCGTTACCTTTTGGCTAAAAATATTAAGCCTGTTATTGCTCTCAACTCCCGTCAAGGTCAGCACCCTAAGCCTACTGGCACTGCTGAAAAAATCAGTAAAGAAGGTATACCTCTTTGTGAAGCTGGATTAAAAATGCGTCGTCATACTAAAGATCAAGAACGCATTTATTTTAACTGTCCAGTTAAACGACCTTCTCACGAAGGTAAATCTCGTCTTCATGTTTTCAAATCCCATGTTGAAGAATGCCCTTTAGGAGTTCTTTGTCAACCTGAAAGCAAAATGGGGCCAATTGTCTATGTGCGTTCTTCTGAAGATCCTCGCTATTATCCTGATATTTCTAGAGATAGCAAAGAGTATAAAGACCTTATGGCGTTACGTTCGGGTTGTGAACGCTCTAATTCTGCTAAAAAAGTTGTTTATAAACTTGACCAACGTCCAAGTCGCTCTGCTACTCATTTTTTATTTAGGCTTTATTTGGTTTCTATTATTGAACATGCCAAATCTTGGCTTTTTGAGGATAAGAAACTTTTTGGTGATGACTGGCAAAATTTAGCTCAACTTCATCTTTTAGCTGCTTAATTTTTTGCCTGCTTTTTAACTTGGCAACGCCTGTAGCTTTTTGGCTACTTGGCTGCTGCTGTTCCTTTTTATTCCTGACTTTTTTATTTTCTTGTTTTGCTTTTTTGCCTTCTTGCTTTTTCCTTGCTTAAATTCTCACTTTTTACTTGTTACCTTACGTATTTATATTATTACCCTTCTTGTCCACCCCCTATCTTTTTATTCCTCAACTATTCAGCTTTTTTAACTGAATAGCCTCAGGTTCGATAAGCCTTTCAACCAACAGGATATGACTAGTTAATAGTTAATATCTAACTTTGTTTCAATTCCTCATAGGTTCGATAAGCCATTCAACTTCCGGTTTCTTCATCTGTACCTTCCGGCACTCATCAGTTTCAATTCCTCATAGGTTCGATAAGCCATTCAACGCGAAGTTATTTAGCTTATTTATCTGTCGATATATCGGGTTTCAATTCCTCATAGGTTCGATAAGCCATTCAACAACTATTTCTTGCGATCAAAATCCTACTCTTGATGAGAAAGTGTTTCAATTCCTCATAGGTTCGATAAGCCATTCAACTCTTGCTGCACTGTCGAGCAATAATTGCTTTGCAGTACGTAGTTTCAATTCCTCATAGGTTCGATAAGCCATTCAACTATAAGGAGATAGTTTATGCAAAATATTAACTTATCTGTTTCAATTCCTCATAGGTTCGATAAGCCATTCAACTCTTGGAATTCTCTATGTTGGGATGTCTATCATCTCAGTTTCAATTCCTCATAGGTTCGATAAGCCATTCAACGTTTGGCTGGTATTCTTGGAATTCTCTATGTTGAGTTTCAATTCCTCATAGGTTCGATAAGCCATTCAACAAAATGCCTCGTCTGCGAATAACGGGGAAGCCCTATAGTTTCAATTCCTCATAGGTTCGATAAGCCATTCAACTCAAAGAAATGCCGATAGAGCTAACGAAGCAATAGTTGAAGTTTCAATTCCTCATAGGTTCGATAAGCCATTCAACACAGAAGCTGTTGATGAAATTCAAGAAAAGAAGGAGTTTCAATTCCTCATAGGTTCGATAAGCCATTCAACACCTCCCAGTTGGTGGCTTGACCCGAAAGCGGGTTTTAAGTTTCAATTCCTCATAGGTTCGATAAGCCATTCAACGTGGCAGACCTTTGCCACTTGGCCGCCGGTGGTCGCGTGTTTCAATTCCTCATAGGTTCGATAAGCCATTCAACTGCTCACGCTACAACTTTGTCATCACTAAGACTCAGGTTTCAATTCCTCATAGGTTCGATAAGCCATTCAACTTAGAGATTTAATTGGCAAAAATGCTGTAATTTCTAGTTTCAATTCCTCATAGGTTCGATAAGCCATTCAACAGAAGAGCTTGCTCAGACAAGCGGGCCATATGCATGGGTTTCAATTCCTCATAGGTTCGATAAGCCATTCAACTTCTCTTTTATTGTTTTTCTTTTTACAGGCATGACCAAAAGTTTCAATTCCTCATAGGTTCGATAAGCCATTCAACATTGGATAATTTATGCTCTAAAAGAGCTTTCCATTAGAGTTTCAATTCCTCATAGGTTCGATAAGCCATTCAACAGGGTTGGTGCTTGGGTAAGATTTCAGCTAAAGCAAAGTTTCAATTCCTCATAGGTTCGATAAGCCATTCAACTGCTGTTCTTGAGGAGGTTGTATGCTTAGTACCTGTTTCAATTCCTCATAGGTTCGATAAGCCATTCAACAGTGATTACTCTTATTGTCGAAACACAGGGAACCATCCGTTTCAATTCCTCATAGGTTCGATAAGCCATTCAACAAAATTATAGATTTATCTATTAAAAATCCGATAATTCAAGTTTCAATTCCTCATAGGTTCGATAAGCCATTCAACAAAAATATAGTGGAGGACGATATATGCTAAGAAATAAGGTTTCAATTCCTCATAGGTTCGATAAGCCATTCAACTAAAAGATCTAGGTGTTCTAGATCTAAAATTAAGTTTCAATTCCTCATAGGTTCGATAAGCCATTCAACTACTATTCCGCAATCAACTTTTGAACTCTTATCCCAAGAGTTTCAATTCCTCATAGGTTCGATAAGCCATTCAACATGAGCATGATGTTCATGAAGTGTCTGTACTACTTTTGTTTCAATTCCTCATAGGTTCGATAAGCCATTCAACAAAAGATCGGTGAGGTAGAGGCTATTGAAATAGTGTTTCAATTCCTCATAGGTTCGATAAGCCATTCAACAGAAAGTTTAATACATTTCCAAAAACCGCTGTAAGTTTCAATTCCTCATAGGTTCGATAAGCCATTCAACTAGTCGAATTAGGCATAGGAGTTGGTTTGGATGTTGTAAGTTTCAATTCCTCATAGGTTCGATAAGCCATTCAACAGGTACCGGATATACCTGCATTTGCGAAACCGGAATTGTTTCAATTCCTCATAGGTTCGATAAGCCATTCAACTGGTGTGCAAGCTGTTATTGCCCAAGATTACTCGAGTTTCAATTCCTCATAGGTTCGATAAGCCATTCAACACGATGGAAATTATATCTAAGACAGTAAAAGCCTAGCTGTTTCAATTCCTCATAGGTTCGATAAGCCATTCAACATGACTGGAAAATAAATACAGTTCGGGCCTAACAAGTTTCAATTCCTCATAGGTTCGATAAGCCATTCAACCAGATGGTAGATATATTTACGTGGTTTCTTATACAAAGTTTCAATTCCTCATAGGTTCGATAAGCCATTCAACATGAAGTAGTAAACGGCCGTACCACGCAAGGAGCGTAAAGTTTCAATTCCTCATAGGTTCGATAAGCCATTCAACTCACTGGAAAGTATCCAGTGAGGCAACTAACGCCAGTTTCAATTCCTCATAGGTTCGATAAGCCATTCAACAGCTAGAATAACTACTAGAGAGGAAAATCCAGCTTGTTTCAATTCCTCATAGGTTCGATAAGCCATTCAACACAGAAACTGACCTGTGTCCTTGGTAGTTTTTTGAGAGTTTCAATTCCTCATAGGTTCGATAAGCCATTCAACTTGATGAGAGGAAGGTTGCCCTGGAATTTACGGGTAATATGGTTTCAATTCCTCATAGGTTCGATAAGCCATTCAACGTTGGAACCTGTTCAGCAAAGTCCTCTACAGTTAAGTTTCAATTCCTCATAGGTTCGATAAGCCATTCAACTTTGTTATAAGTTAGTTGAGTGGTTTGGTTTTGAGTTTCAATTCCTCATAGGTTCGATAAGCCATTCAACCAAACATGAAAAACATGTGAAAGAAGCCGTTGAACTATGTTTCAATTCCTCATAGGTTCGATAAGCCATTCAACCTGCGGGATTACGAATTTCCAACAGATGAAGAATCTGGGTTTCAATTCCTCATAGGTTCGATAAGCCATTCAACCGCTGAGTCTATAAATAACACAATCTATAGAAGTTACAAAGACATTTTTGCACATCACTTTTTTAGAGGTGAAAAAATGCCTTGCACATCTATTACAACCATAGCTAAATGATTCAAAATCAATAAGATCACATCTCTTGCAGAACATATTCTACGAGCATCAAACAACTTCTTAATATTCTATAAGTTAGCCTGTATATGTAAAAAGTACACGAACATGTGCATTCAACTCACGCAATGATAACAAAGGGGTTATGACTTTTTTTGCTTGGGTAAGTCATTTCCGTTCTTTGAAAACAAGTTGGACATAGATAATAATACCTTACTTGGTCTTCTTTTTCGTCTATTACTGAACATACAGCTTTTTTTAGACTCACAATTTCATTCTGTTTTAGATGAAATTCAAACACACTTTCCTGTACAGGCCATCCGAACCTTTTCAGTGTTTTGAATAGTTTTGTTCTACGTTTGTCATCGGGAATATCGTAGGCTAACACTATGAACATTACTTGCCTCCATTTTCTTTTTCTAGTATTCCTAGTATGTCATTTTCATTAAGTTGAAATGGCTGATATATAGCTTCCTCTCCTAGTATTACACGAGCAAAATGGCGCACTTGCAATTCAATCACTTTACGATAAGAGGTATTAATTTTCTGTAACGGATAAAAAATGGTTTCATTCAATTGTGTTGCATATAATTGCAAGAAACGCTTTAATGCTTCGGATGCTAAACGCAACTGTTTATCAGCATTTAGTACAAAGTCTGTTTCAACTATGATTCTTTTGTTAAGTACAGTTAGCACTAGCCTATCTACCACTACTGAGCGATGTTCTTCCATTAGATCGCTAGCAAGAGTTGCATGTCCATGATGAGGACGATGAAAAACACCAGCATAAGGATCAAGACCTACCATATTAACTGCTGCAAATACATCGTTATGCAAAAGAGTATAGCCAAATGATAATAAGGCATTGACTGGATCAGTAGAAGGATGGTACTTACGAGTCTCAAATCCCCAATCTCCTTTAAGAGCAGATTTAAATGTTTTAAAGTATGCTGCTGAGGCTGTTCCTTCAAAACCATTGAGTGAATCCAAGTTATTAGCCATTGCTATTTTAGGTAAAAGAGCTTCAATTTCTGAAATAGGAGAGCGGCCATCTGTTCTTAGCCGACGCTGGCGTTGAACCATTGCCATCATACTTCTGATCTTGCCAGATACAATTGCTGAAGCATTTCTCACACAAAAGCCAAGATCTTTAACAGACTCGTGTTGGCGTTGTCTAAGTAAAGCATTTTTAGCTAGTCTACTTTCCAAGCGGCCACGATATCTTCCAGTTGAGGAAAGAAAGCAGACATCAACACCTTGCTCAAAGCAATAGGTCATAGCTGAAGAAGTTAATTGGATATTGCCAAAAATAATAATTTGTTCAACTTTGAAGTCAGGTACTTCTTGAATAATTTTATCTTCACGTCGCACAATAATACGACCAGCAATATGTCTAATAGTTGCTCCTTGTTGGGTTACATAAATGATAGCCATAATAATTACTCCTTATTTAGTAAGTTTGATTGTTTACTGTTACAAATCATTTAGTTAAGCAAATATTGTAGATAACTTGTTTGTTATCATATAAGTATAATTTTTGAACCTAATCAGATTAATTAAAACCTAATAAGCTAGTTCTTAATTAATCTTAATCAAGTAAACTGATCAGTCAGAATCTTTACGGAAACGCTTAATTATTGAGCCAAGCTTTGCGGCTTTATCTTTGACCTGTTGTGCTGTTTGTTGACTATAGCGAGAAATAATAGGAGTTACTGTGTTACGAACATTGTTTAGTTTAGGCGGAATATGGTCTTTAGCAGCTTGAAACACAGTTACTATAGGAGAAGTATTCTTTGCTGAAATAGGTGTTGCAGTATTGTGAAATTGTTCAAAGCGATAACCAAGAAATTCTAGTCCTTCATCAAAACGGATAATACGAGTCTTTTGAGGGTGGAGTTGTAGCCGTAGTTCTGAAAGTTTTTCTACTACTAATTCCATAGCACGCTCTGCTGATGGCTTATCCTTGCAACAAATCACAAAATCATCGGCAAAACGCACTAAGTGAAGCTTGGCTTTCATCATTGCAACATCAAATTCATGTAAATAAAGATTAGCTAACAAAGGACTAAGCGCACTACCTTGAACAATACCATGAAGTCTATTTTCATCCTTTCCAAACTGCTTACGTAAAATATTAGACACTGCTGGAGCAACAGCAGCAGAAACTAAAGCTGTGCCAATAAGTGTAAGTGCTAATGGAGACATTACTTTTCTTATTTGATTAGAATAAGTTAATGCACAAAGTAGGCCACTACTACCTAGTTTTTTTAGTGCTTCTTTACGCGCTTGTTTACGTGTTTCTTCTGGCGATACATTTAATTCTTCAGATAATCCTATATTGTAAGACTCGTTAGGATAGTAAGGATAAGATCCGAACTTATTTTCATTAAGTATATTAGATACTGCATTATCAACTGAGTCAGACAACCATCCACTTACACGATCATAAACGCTACTAGTATTGTTAGGAGTAGGGTTTGCTTTTGGTAAAGTTACTCCAGTGTCAAGCCACATTCTGATTAGAGCTTGAAAGCGTTTATCACGAATACGATCACCAAAAAGTTTAAACAAAATATTATGATCAAAAGAACCAAAGCAGTCAGCGATATCCGTATCTATTAAGTACAAGTCACCAGAAGCACGATAATCAAGTACTTGCTTAACAGCCATTGGTACACTTCGTTCAGGTCTAAAACCATAACTACATCCCAAAAAAGATGGCTCAAACAAAGCTTCTAAAACATCTTTGGCAGCACGTTGCAAGATGGTGTCTTCAATAGTGCAGATGCCAATTGTGCGAGTACCACCACTAGACTTTTGGATTTCAATTGTGCGCATTGGCAAAGGATAGTAACGCCCTTCACGTACTTTTTTAGCAAGCGAAATAAGATTAGATTCAAGGTCTTGAGCATATTCAGCAACTGTTACTTGATCTATTCCTGCGGCAACACGTCCAGAACGAACAGATTTCCAAGCTTTCATCAGTGTTTCAAGGCTATATAATCTTTCAAACGCATTAAGATGTTTATTCATAATTCACCCCTAGTTATAAAATTTACGAAAAGTTTTTTCTGTAACTACCTTAGTGTTAGCAAGATAATCTTCAATCCTTCTTCCATTAGGATTAAGTAATACACAAGCTAGAGAGACTAATTCATAAGCCAATACAAAAGGAATAAATTCCCAAAAACACCAAGCAGATTGTGTAAGGGTAACGAAAATACGTCGCAGCGCAGCTTGCCACCAACTGCAATGACTAGTTGGAGTATTAGAAATAACTCTAAGCCTACACACCCATTTACCTATTCCTCTACGTTCTGGCGTAGAGTCACATAACAAGTGGTAGAGTACGACTACTAATATCCATTGTGGGAAAAAGAAAGCTAGAAAAGGCAATGGAACAAATCTATCAATAATTGAAGCAAATATACGCCTCCAGGTAGCTGGACGATTTGCTTTTATAAGAGCTTTGTTAGTAAGTGGTGATAAAGGTTGTGCTGTAGGTATAGTTTCAACTTCCAAGTTAGGTTTGGCACTCATTTCTATTCTCCTTTTTCTCTTTTTTGCTGTACTTAATAAGTTTTATATAATCAACAAGATGTATTGATAAATCCTAATAGTTGATTATGTTGGGTTTATGCATATAAAATTATTAGAGCAATAGTTCTCTTTCACCTGAGGATTTCAGGTTGTAGAAGTTATAGAGTTAGGGTAAAGGAATAAATTAATAGAAGTTAATTATTTACAATAGTTATTTGCTTTTGTTCAAGAACTACTTAATTGTTGCTCTTGCATGTATTATTCTGTTTGCATTCAGAAACTTAATTTTGTTAAGGGGAAATGTTAGGTTAAGAGGTTTATATGTGACAATGGTTTTTGACCACAAATTGGTCTTAAACAACAACTAAAAAATGTGCTAGTAAATTTTAGCACTTGATGTTTATTATTTAAGAGGAACTTATACAGCTTGTCCTGTTATAGATGAAGGTTTTGTGTTTGAAATTAAAGGTTAAACTTAATTTTATAAGTTTTCTTTCTAATTTTTCCTATAGCATTTTATGTGCCATTATATAAGTCATTTTGCATAAATCTTTAATTCTATGTTAATAAAACAGTTCTATGTTTTAGAAAATTGATAAAATCAATTTTTAATTTTATATTTAATTTGACTTTATCTAATACTCTAAACTAGTTAGACTGTATTCTAATTCTCCATAGTGTCTATTTTGGAATATCTCCCTTTTTGGTAAGTTGCTTTAGAGGTTCTGGTTCTTTATCCGCAGCAAGTCCTAAAGCTTGTTTGTTACGAAACTTTGTATTATCTGAACCTTTTTCTCTTTTGTTAGCAGCAAACCATTCAAGTGAAGGATAACGTACCACAGAGTTAGTTGGTGTTAGTAACGACTCAAGATCTTTAAAAGTTGGTAACAATTTGAATTCTGTTTTGCATAAAGATTCTATTTCTTGCTTAAATTTATTTACTAGTTTTGTTTTAAAGTCTTTCAACTTATTATTATTATCGTTTTCCTTATAAGAAATTATAGGTACTTTTTCAAATTCTGTATGATATTTATTTAAATCTAATAAATCCATTTGAGTTACTTGTATTTTCACACTACCAAATCCGAATGGTTTAGCATAACCTATCCTGTGAAACCACTCTTTTTCCAATTCTAAAGACCACAGTAAAGCTCCAAGTTCCAAAGGAGCAAGGTTTTCAAAACGAATTGTAAACTCAAATTCAGATTCTTTATCAAAAACTTCTTTAATGGTACGATTTTGTTTTCCTTTTTGCTCAGTAGTATATTCTTGAGAGTTTAGCTCTTGTTGGCATTGATAAAACTTACGGCCTCTTAGTTGAACCCCTTCAGTATTATAATCTATGATACCTTTAAGCCCATTTTTATTTAACAGATAGAAATTAGTTGCAGTTGGTTGAGGAGAGGAAAGTATATTTAAAGTAGTTTCTTCAAAATTTGGTTTTCCTTTTTTTAACTCCCCAAAAGAAAAGTTTACTCGACCAGCGTATGCATTGCGAGTTTGATTATTTACGTTCAAGCCTTTTTTAACCCATCCAAATAAACGACATGTAGGGCAAAGCTCTTCATACTTATTACAATAGCATAAAGAAGGAGAAGAATTTTTCAAAATATCAGTTAGACTTTTTTCATATGCTATACGCGGCACAGCTACAGGAACAAGAGCTTTAACTTTCCCCAAAGGATTTGTTGAGTCTTTTTCAAGTAAGGCATAAACCAAAGTTCCTTCAGATAGTGTTTTTTCAGATTTATCTATAACAAATCGACTAGGTTTAATTTCTTTTTTAGCATGTTTTATAATTAGCAGTTTGAACTTAGTATTTTCTTGATTTCCAATAGTGTTATCAAGAATTTCAAGAAAATTCTCTTTCCCTATAATATCTTGATTTTTTAACTTTTCTAACTTCTCCAAAATTTCATCAGGAACATTTTCAATCTTTAAGCTATATAAAGATTGTCTTGTTATTCTAAAGTCTGAATCTTTTGTAGAATCTTCTTTAGCCAAACGCTTTTGGTGACGCTCTTGATAGTTTTTAATTAATGTTTCATACTTTTTACAAACATCATCAAGCAAGTCTACCCGTTGGCATTCATCTTCCTTATCATTAAAGAAAAATCGCTCACTGTGTTTTCGTTCAGTATTCTGTCGTGTTATGCATAACCATCCTTTTTTTATACAAAATATTCCCTCTTTGTCAATTTTTATCCGAATTATTTTTTCTGTCTCTAATTCACTTTTTTCACCTATTTTCAATACTTCCCAATACTTAATTCTATTATATGCGTGCGGTACTTCTTGCATAAGTGCATAACATTTTTGGCCATGTTTAAATTTTGTTAGATCTATCTTTTCACTTTCCTGTCTGCGTGTACGAAAACCGGTTGCAGTTTTAGAGTTGTTTACTCTATAGTTGGGATTTGTGGGCGGTTCTAGTGTATTACTAGGATCTATTGGCCAATAACCATAAACCCAAGCTGCATACTGTGTATCTACCTTGTCTTTTGTAGCCTCTAATGGTTCTCCAACCTTTAATGGTGTTGTACCAGTTAGCAAATTTAACTTAAATTTTTCGCTCTCTTCAGCTTTTTCAACACGAGCAGGAAATAATTTTAAGCTCAAGTTTTGATCTCGGTACTCAAGAGGCTCTAAATCGTCTTCTCCTTCAAATACACCTAAACAAGATCCTGTTATTGTTTCAAAAAGGCTTCTTATTGTCCCTCGTATTGTGGTTTCTGGTATGGCATAAGTGCCATTGATTTTAAAAAAGTCATAAGTTTTATGTTGTTTTTCATTTTTTATTTCTTCGCCAGAAATAAAAAATGTAGTTTGTGGGTTAATAGCACAGGTAAGTTTTCCTGTCATCCCAACATATCTGTCATGAGGGGGAGGAGAGCATCTATTAAGTAAGTGTGGTTGTTCATTTACTGGGATTTTAAGAAATCGAGCAAAATTATAAGGGTTCAGAAAATCGTATTTACTGCTATTTGATATTGATTGAGTTGTTTTATTGTTAAAGCTTGTTTTATTAGCAACATAGTGTTTATTTATACAACTAATATTAGTTCCTGTACTAGAGCCATTAATTCTGAATGTTATATCAAAAGTTACACTTACTTTTTCTTTTATATCTCTTTTACTTTCTTCTTTTACATTGTTTATATCAAAATAACTATGAGTATCATCTTGTTGTTTAATAACTCCTCCAAGAATTCTACCATCTGGAGAGCTAATAATTATCGTCACAATCCCTTCAGGCATTTATTTAACCTCCACTTTTTGAAACCAAACAAACATTGTTTGACCTGCTTGTGTAAAAGCTGTGTATTTTAGGACTACTCTATCTCCATCTTTACGATTAGTTGTATCTACTGGATAACAAAGCTTTGCCCAACCTACACGGTCATCAATCCAACGGCCAGCATCTTCACTGTATTCTCCCCAAAGTAATACACTCTCAGGATGCTTGCGTAGCTTAATCTCTTTGTTTTCGGCTAGATGCCAAAAATCATTATCATCAGAGATAAAATTAAGGTTTTGGCTACCTTTTTTACCAATAAAGTTCCACTTAATGGTATATCCGTCTCGTCTTAGCTTAAGGTCGCCACCTTCTCCAAAAACTCGGCCTCGCTCAAGAAATTTGTAGTTTTCGTCTGATGGCAAGGTCTTATCCTCAAACTTTATCTCGTAAGAATACTCCCAAATGCGATAAGGCATACTTGAAAAATCCCAAGCTTCTAGAAAAGATTTTAATTCCAAGTTTTGGTTTGAAGATGTTAGTCCTAATTCTCCTCCCCAAATGGCTATAGCTAATTCTTTTTCACCAAGAGGTTTTTCATTAATAAACTCATTAAATAAATTCTGTATTAATTGAGATGTTTCTTTTGGAGTAGACATTTATAAGCCTCCATTGCCGTAAAGCTCTGCTATTTTACCCTTTTCATCAAAGTATGAGTCTTTAATAAGGGTAATCTTTTCATCACGATTAAATTTCTCACACTTTTCATTAAACTCTTTAACCCATAAAGTTGCT
>Ga0075163_10007104_pt1 | contig 14835 bp, 10 predicted proteins | sample JI1023141ADNA_FD_71478 | JGI IMG/M metagenome (GOLD analysis project Ga0075163, IMG submission 71478) | Wastewater effluent complex algal communities from Wisconsin, to seasonally profile nutrient transformation and Carbon sequestration -... | ecosystem: Engineered > WWTP > Effluent > Algae...
CGGCCAAGCCCGCCATTGCCGCGGTTGATAGGCGCCAGTGCCTCGCGAAGGTCCACTTCCACCAAAGGTCGCAGGTCCATCACAGTCCTCTTCTGACGCTATTTTACCTGAAGGACGCCCAGACGGACTCGGAGATCTGCCTCATGCGGTCCAGCCGTCACCTTGAGTCGGGCGCCGTCGCCGCCCGGCCAGAACCCAGTGAAGATCTGATAATACCCCGCCGGCTGGTTCATGCGGCTCACTGGGATGCGATGCTCGTCGGTGACATAGGTTCCCGGCGACCAGTAGTTGGTGGCGTACTTGCCATTGAGCGGCGCATGGTCCCCGTTCCAGCGGGTGCCCATGCCGTCGAAGTGCAGGAAGATGCGGTAGTTGACCGGAATCGGCGCCAGCACCTTGAAATAAAGGCGGATCAGCAGCTCCTCGCCGCGGTTGACCTCATTCGGGATGTCGTAGCCGATGAGCTCCAGCTTGTCGTCGAAGGTGATGTGCGGCGAGAGCGACTTCTGCGGATGTGGCTCCGTGTCGGATATGAAGCGCCGCAGTGGGTTCAGGTCGTCTTCGCCGGGCAACAGGCGGTTGGTCAGGAGCAGGAACTGCGCGTTGCTGTCGTCGACGACAAAGTAGCGCGAGCCGCGGATCCGAGCCTCGCGGTCGACGGCGGCAAGCTCGCTGGCGCCCACGATCACGAACGAGCGCTCCGTCGGCTTGGCGAACAGGAACGACATCACGTCGGGCAGCGAGTAGAGCTGCGTGCTGTTCTGCCCATAGATGCGCCCCGACGACTGCTGCACGCCGTAGAGCGCCAAGGCGCCGCCGCCGAGCTTCTGGTAGCGGGTGTACAGGCCGCGGTACGAGACGTGGCGGGCCAGCGCCGGCGCCAGCCCATGCGCGGTCGCCCCGGCCCCGGCCAGCGACAGCACGATGCCCAGCCCCAGCAGCCGGCGGCGCCAGGGCGAGCGGGCCGCGATCGCCAGACCAAACACCGCCCCCAGCACGATGCCGCACGCGCTCAGTGCTTCGCCGATCGGCGACAGCGGAGCCGGCCAGCGCAGCGTGTCGGTGAGGTGCGCGCTCATGAGCTGCTCGGGGGCAAAAAAGAAGTCGCGGCCGACCATCACGATGCACAGCGCGGCGCACAGCCCCGAGGCTGCACCGCCGGTCTCAGGCTCGCGCAGGAGCCGGGCCAGGTAGGGGCCGAGCAGCAGCGCCAGCGCCGGGGCCGCGGGAAAGCTGACATCAGCGACGAGCGCGCACTGAAGCGTGGTCAGCACATAGGTGGTCGCGAACCAGGCCAGCGGCAGGAGCAGGGCAAAGCGGCCATAGGCCGCGCGCTCATCTGAAACCTCCGAAGAGATCGCGGCGGCGGCGTCAGCGTCAGGCGCCGAGTCGAGCTGCGAAAAGAGCGCAACGAAGGCCAGCGGCACGAGCCCGGACCAGGGAAACAGGTAGAACCCGAGGCCCTTGAGCAGCGTGTCCACCTGCGGCTCGCGGCTCGGCGGCCAGTGCAGGACGCCGCCCAGCCAGGGCACGTAGCCGGCCAGCCGCTCGGTCGAGATCCCGGGCAAGAGGCCGATGGCCACCACCGCCGCCAGCACCGACAGACCGAGCGTGCGACGATCGCGCACGACCAGGATGCCCAGCGCCGCGACCAGCAGGCAGGCGCCGGCGATCCCGAAGCGCCAGCCGGGCGGCGCTGCGGCCATCTGAAGCACCAGCCGCACCGCCGGCACCAGCAGCCCGCCGCACGCTCCACCCAGCAGCAGCTGCGGCAGCCAGGGCCCACCCGAGAGCGCCAGCGCCGCGACCACCGCCGCGATGGGCGCCACCACTCCGACCAGCGTGCCCGAGCACAGCAGCCCGCCGGCCAGCCCCGGCAGCGCAAGACTGAGTCCAATGGCAATGCTGAGCCCCCGCCGCTCGGGGCGCGGCCAGGCGAGCGCCGCCAGCCCAAACACCGCCAGCGTGTGAAACAGCATGGGCGGCAGCGTTGCGCTGATGTGGCGCGCGCTCAGAAAAAACAGCGGCGACGACAGCATCACCAGGCCGGTAAACAGCACGCCCCAGCCATCCCTGGGCATCAGCCAGCGCGCCAGGCCGTACAGGGCGAGCAGGGACAGCAGCCCGAGCGCCAGCATCGGCGCCCGCCCGCCGAGCTCGTTCATTCCCAGCAGCCGCGCGCCCAGCACCACCGGCAGCTGCGGCAGCTGCGCCCGAAACGACTTGGCCTGCCAGAGCGTGTGCGGATCAAACGGCTCGGCGGCGCCTTCGAGCAGCCGGACCTCGTGCGGATCCCAGAGTCCCTCGGTGCTGAGGCGCGGAGCGAGCAGCAGCGTCGCGAGCCCGAGGAGCACCAGGGCGGTGCGAGCAGTGGGTGAGGCGAACCAGCGCAGCCAGGCTGGCGAAGCTGTCGAGGAAGATGGCGGAGATGGGATCTGGGGGTCCATGGAGCGGCGAAAAAGATCGTCCATCTCGCCGTCCATTGCAACCCTGGCGAGGTTACTGCTTGGCGGTGATGACGCCGCAGCCGATGCGGGCGCCCGAGTTGCCGCTGGGCTGGGTGACGGTGTCGTCGGGCTTCTCGTGAAGGACGATGGCGCGGCCGATGACGCCGTTGGTGGTGCCCGAGACGGTGAGGTCGGCGGTCTCAAGCTCCAGCTTGCCCTTGCCGTCTTCACCGACGGTGAGGTTGCCGAAGTCGCCGCCGTGATGCATGGGCTTGTCGGGGGCGCCGTGCTCCATCTTGCTGTCAGGGCTGAAGTGGTCGCCGGCGCTCTTGGCGTCGGGGGCCGAGCAGTCGCCCTTCATGTGGATGTGCAGGCCGTGCTGGCCGGGGGTGGCGCCGCTGACCTCGACGACGATCTTGAGCTTGTCCCCGGCCTGCTCGAAGGAGGCGGTGCCGGTGGCGGTGCTGTTGCTGCGCGACTCGATGGTGGCGGTGGCAGCGGTGGCGCCGGGCTGGTTGGGGTTCGGATTCGGGGCCGGGTTTGCCGGACAGCCGCTGCCAGCCGCGACGAACGAGAGAAACAGCGCCGCCTTGACGGCCCCGTCCAGGCCCAGGGTGAGACGCCGCGTCGAGAATACCTTGTGCATCATCTGCCTCCTTTTGTTGACAGCTACATACTTGGTTTGGCCGCCAGCCAAAATCAAGCGCTGGTTTGCGAGGTCACAACGTGCCAGATCGCCGGCGGGCGGCGGAACTCGGGCTTCCCACAGCCTGCGGCTGGGCTGCTATCCTGGGTGCCATGGGGGATCGGCGTCCTGGGCAGGCGTCTGCGATGCTGCGAGCAGAGACGCTGCTCTTGCCGCTGGATGCGGTGCGCGAGGCCGCGCTGCGGCTGCTGGCGCGGCTGCTGGGCCCGGAGCGGGTGCGGCCGCTTTTGACGCAGCCGGATCTGCGGGTGGCCATCGGAGGCAGCCTCAGCATCGGGGCGGCGCTGGGCATGACGCTCTATTGCCCGCTGCTGCTCTTGGCCGTGTCGCCGCTGGTGCTGGGGGTGCCGCACCTTCTGGCGGACGTGCGCTATCTGGTCGCGCAGCCCGGCTATCACCGGCGGCTGCGGCTGGCGCTGCCGGTCGGGGTGGCGCTGGCGACAGCGGCCCTGGGCCTGGGCATGCGGGCGGGGCTGATTGCCATGGCGGCGGCGCTGGTGCTGTCGGGCAGGGGCTCGGGCTCGGGGCGGCTGGTGCTGCTGCGCCGAGGCGTGGGTCTGGGGCTGGTGGCAGCGGCTGCAATATTTGGACTGTGTACTGACTGGTACTGGCTGGAGCTGGGCCTGGCGCACGTGCACAACTTCGTCGCCATCCTGCTGTTTTATCTGTGGCGGCCGCGCACGCGGGCGCTGCACCTGTGGCCGCTGGCCCTGTTTGCGCTTGGGGGCGCGGCGCTGATGGCGGGCCTGGTGCCGCTGGGGGCGACGGCGCTCGGCGGGTTTGCCGGCCACGAGACGCTGAGCGCCGACGGCCAGAGGGCGTGGCTGGCGCCGGGGCTCGGGACTGACTGGGCGACGCGGCTGGTGCTGCTGTTCGCGTTTGCGCAGGCGGTGCACTACACGGTCTGGCTGCGCCTGATTCCCGAGGAGGCGCGCGAGCGGCCAGCGCCGCGGCCGTTTCGCGCCAGCCTGCGCGCCCTGCATCGCGACCTGGGCGCGCCGCTGCTGCTGCTGGCGACGGCGGTGGGCGTGGCGCTGGCGGCCTGGGGGACGGTGGAGCTGAGCGCTGCCCGCATGGGCTACTTCCAGGTGGCCGCATTCCACGGCTACCTGGAGCTCTGCGTGCTCGGAGTCTGGTGGGTCGAGGGCCGCCCGGCCCGGCTAGCAGATAGGGGCTAGCGGTTTGTGGCAGCAACTCGCGCGAGAAACGCGCGGTGGGGGGAGGCTCACTTGGCTTTGCCAAGTGAGGGGGGACGGGCAAGTCCCCCCCTATTAGAAAATCGGGCGCATGATGGCGTCGCCGCCGTCTTTGCCCTTCTTCTTCTTGCCGTCCTTGGCTTCGCCGTCCTTGGGCTCCTTGGCGGCCTTGGGATCCTTGGGCGCCTTGACGGCCTTGGTGTCGCCGTCCTTGGGCTCCTTGGCGGCCTTGGGATCCTTGGCAGGCTTGGTGTCGCCGTCCTTGGGCTCTTTGGCGGCCTTGGGATCCTTGGGCGCCTTGGCGGGCTTGGTCTCACCCTCGGCTGCGACGGCGTCCTTGCGACCGCGGCGGGGCTTGCTGACGGTCTCGCTGGCGGCGCTGTTTTCGGCGGGCGCGTCCTTGACCAGCGGCAGGTCGATGACCTGATCGTCGCTGGCGGTGATGGTGCGCGACTCCTCTTTGTAGCCGGTCAGGCGGACCTTGATGTCCACGGGCTTGCCGCCCTTTTTGATCTTGAAGGAATAGGGGGTCTTGAAGTCGCCCTCTTCGTCGCTGCGGAACACCTCGGCATCGGGCGGGTTGGTCTTGACGACGATGCTCACCATCGACTCGACGGGCGCAACGGTGGTGCCGACGTTGGTCGGGTTGCGGTTGCCAGCAACGCGAGCCCCCACGACCACCAGGGCGCCGATGACCATGGCGCCGATGAAGCCGATGAGCACGTTGAGCGGCCGGCGACGGCCAGACTGCTCGGCCGAGGCCCCCGACAGCGTGGTCGGGCGCGGTCCACCGACGCCGCCGACGGGCATCATGTCCGGGGTCATGCCGGGAGCCATCATCATGCCGGTGGGCATGGGCTGGCCGTTGGGCATCATGGGCATCTGCGCGATCGGCCCCGACGGCATCATCTGCATCTGCTGCATTTGCTGCATCTGCTGCATCTGCTGCATCTGCATCTGCTGCTGCATGGCCGGCGGCATGTTGGGGTTCACGACGGCCCAGACTGCCGACGGTGAGCGCCCGGCGCCGGCCATGGGGTTCGGCCCCGACTGGCCCAGCATGCCGCCGCCGCTCATGGCCGACATCGGGTTCGGCATCATGGCCATCTGCTGCGAGGCCGGCAGGAACGGTGCGCCGCCGGTGGTGGGCGCGGGCGCTCCCTGCATCCAGGCCTGGTAGTGCGGCCCGGGATCGTTGAGCGCCATGAGCATGTCGTTCATCGACTGGAAGCGCTCCTCGCGCTTCTTGCGCATGCAGCGCAGGACGATGGCTTCGAGCTCAGGCGGAATGTTGGGGTTGATGCTGCGCGGCGCGTCGGGCTCGCGGGTCAGGTGGGCGACGAGCACCTCGCCGAACCCGTCGCCGGGAAAAGGGACGCGGCCCGTGAGCAGCTCGAACATCATGACGCCGAGGGCGTAGATGTCGGCGCGGGCGTCGATGTTGCCCTTGCCGTCGCACTGCTCGGGGCTCATGTAGGTCGGCGTGCCGATGACCATGCCGGTGCGCGTCTTCTGCGAGAGCGCGCCCTGATCGGTGGTCAGCTTGGCGATGCCGAAGTCGAGCAGCTTGACGTAGTTGCGATCTCCCTGACGGTTGCAGAGGAACACGTTCTCGGGCTTGAGATCGCGGTGGATGACGCCCTTGCCGTGGCTGGCCGCGAGCGCGCTGCCCGTCTGGGCGATGATCTGGAGCGACTCGCGGATGGTGACACCCTCGCGGCGCATGCGCGACGCCAGGCTCTCACCGTCGAGAAACTCCATAATGATGTACTTGCAGGCTTTGCCGTCGAAGACCGTGTCGCCGAAGTCGATGATATCGACGATGTTCGGATGGCTGATGTCATTGACAGCCTTGGCCTCGTTGAAAAAGCGGGTGACGACGTCGGGCTTCTCGCAGAGCTCTTCGTGCAGCACCTTGATGGCCACACGCTTGCCGATCGTCGGATGGAGGCCCAGATAGACCGCCCCCATTCCGCCTTCGCCGATTTGAGACTGAATGTCATAGTTTCCCAATCGCTTGCCGACCAGGCTCGTCGTCATAAAAAAGACTCCGGAAACGCTTACTTACAGGCGTTAGAGGCGCCCCCTCACAGAGGGGTCTTCTGACTGCGCAATCAGTTTATCAGGATCGAGGCAGCGATAACAGCCTGCATCCACGGGAAGCGGTCAACTTGGGTCAGCACCGGACAAATTGCCTGGGCTGCGGGGCGGACGTATCGCGGGCTCATCTTGAGCCATCCCGGGCGCATCCCGGGTGGCTGAGCTGGGCTGGGACGGGAATTTCGTTCTTTACAGCGTCCGCCCGTCTGAACTATAAACCGGCCGTTTCACGTACTTGCCTTGAATATCCGCTTGTACCGAGGTCTTAACCCCGCGTCATGACTCTAGATTCAGCAACCTACCTGTCTAAAACACAGCCCCGGAGGATTCTCGAAATGGCCAGGAGCCAGAAATTGTTCCGACACATCGGACAACAGGCGGCGGCGCTCTTTACGCTGCTTGTCGCCACCGCCGCACATGCCACGATGAATGGCAGCGGTGGTGAGCACGAAGGAGCGAAGCATGTCAGCGAAGCATCGCTGGTGCTGCCCAATCTATCGTCGGTGCAGTTCCTGGGAGTGGACGGCCGGACGCTGCTCATGGGCGGCCTGGGCGTCTGCGCGCTCGCCATGATTTTCGGTCTGGTGATCTTCACCCAGCTCAAGAACATGGCGGTCCACCGCTCGATGCGCGAGATCTCCGAGCTCATCTACGAGACCTGCAAGACCTACCTGATCACACAGGGCAAGTTCATCATGATGCTCTGGGTGTTCATCGGCGCCATCATGATCGGCTACTTCGGGTTCTTCGCCCGCGACGCCCAGGGCAACCCGCTGACGCCGCTCAAGGTGATCACGATCCTCGCCTTCTCGCTGGTCGGCATCGCCGGCAGCTACGGCGTGGCCTGGTTCGGCATCCGCGTGAACACCTTTGCCAACTCGCGCGCCGCCTTCGCGTCGCTGCGCGGCAAGCCGTTCCTCACCTACGCGATTCCGCTCAAGGCCGGCATGAGCATCGGCATGCTGCTCATCGCCACCGAGCTCCTGCTGATGCTCGGCATCCTCCTGTTCGTGCCCACCGACTACGCCGGCCCCTGCTTCATCGGCTTCGCCATCGGTGAGTCGCTCGGCGCCGCGGCGCTGCGCATCGCCGGCGGAATCTTTACCAAGATTGCCGACATCGGCAGCGATCTCATGAAGATCGTCTTCAAGATCAAGGAAGACGACGCCCGCAACCCCGGCGTCATCGCCGACTGCACCGGCGACAACGCCGGCGACTCGGTTGGCCCCTCGGCCGACGGCTTCGAGACCTACGGCGTCACCGGTGTCGCGCTCATCACCTTCATCCTCCTCGCGGTCAAAGACGCCTTCCAGGTTCAGCTGCTCGTCTGGATCTTCGCGATGCGCATCATGATGGTCGTGGCCTCGGGCGTCTCCTACCTGGTGAACGAAGTGATTGCCAAGGGCCGCTACGCCAACGCCGACCACATGGACTTCGAGCAGCCGCTCACCTTCCTGGTCTGGCTGACCTCGTTCGTCTCCGTCGGTGTGACCTACGCGGTGTCGTACCTGCTCATCAAGGATCTCGGCGACGGCAGCATGTGGTGGAAGCTGTCGACGATCATCACCTGCGGCACCCTCGCCGGCGCCATCATCCCCGAGCTGGTGAAGGTCTTCACCTCGACGAACTCCGCCCACGTGCGCGAGGTCGTGACCAGCTCGCGCGAAGGTGGCCCGTCGCTGAACGTGCTGGCGGGTCTGACCGCCGGTAACTTCAGCGGCTACTGGATGGGCCTCGCGCTCACGGTCATCATGGGCACCGCCTACTGGGTCTCGATGCAGGGCATCGCGGATCTGATGATTGCGCCCGCAGTCTTCGCCTTCGGCCTCGTCGCCTTCGGCTTCCTCGGAATGGGTCCGGTCACCATCGCGGTCGACTCCTACGGTCCGGTCACGGACAACGCCCAGTCCGTCTACGAGCTGTCGCTCATCGAGAACGTCCCGAACATCAAGGAAGAGATCAAGCGCGAGTTCAACTTCGACGCGAACTTCGAGAAGGGCAAGGAGTTCCTCGAGGAGAACGACGGCGCCGGCAACACGTTCAAGGCCACTGCCAAGCCGGTGCTCATCGGCACTGCCGTCGTCGGCTCGACGACGATGATCTTCTCGATCATCATGGTCCTCACCAACCACCTCACCGTCAACATGGACAAGCTGTCCATGCTCCACCCGCCCTTCCTGCTCGGCCTCATCATGGGCGGCGCGATGATTTACTGGTTCTCGGGCGCTTCGACCCAGGCCGTCTCGACGGGCGCCTACCGCGCGGTCGAGTTCATCAAGGCCAACATCAAGCTCGAAGGCGTGGAAAAGGCCTCGGTCGAGGACTCGAAGAAGGTCGTCGAGATCTGCACGCAGTACGCGCAGCGCGGCATGTTCAACATCTTCATGGCCGTGTTCTTCTCGACGCTGTCGTTCGCCTGCTTCGAGCCGTACTTCTTCATCGGCTACCTCATCTCGATCGCCCTGTTCGGTCTGTTCCAGGCCATCTTCATGGCCAACGCCGGCGGCGCCTGGGATAACGCCAAGAAGATCGTCGAGACCGAGCTCAAGGAAAAGGGCACCGACCTGCACGCGGCCTGCGTCGTGGGCGACACCGTTGGCGATCCGTTCAAGGACACCTCGTCGGTCGCCATGAACCCGGTCATCAAGTTCACCACGCTGTTTGGTCTGCTCGCCGTCGAGCTGTCGCTGATGCTCGGCACTGGCACCGCGCACATCATCTCGATCGCCTGTCTGGCCGTTGCTCTGGTGTTCATCCACCGGTCGTTCTACGGCATGCGCATCGAGTCGCATGGCGTCGCCGCCGGCAAGTCCGCCGCCAAGTAGCAAGCCCCCTCGCCTCTTCCCGCGTTTCCCCGCACAATCCCCAAGCAGCCCCAGCATCAGCGACTCAAGCTCGCTGACGCTGCGCGGCTGCTCACTCACCCAGCCCACCACGCCGCAGCCCGCGCGCCGCCACGGCCCGCCGAGCCCCCCTCAGACATCGACATTGTGCATTGTGACAAGCTGCCCCCCTCACCTAGCCTCTCCCCGACGGGGAGAGGCTAGGTGAGGGGCCAGCAGAGACGGATTATGCCGCCCTCACCCGACCTGAGGGAGAGGGGACGGGGGCAGAGCAGGAGGAAGCGGGGGGGGCTAGAAGCGGGCCTGGAGCGTGAAGTTGAAGCCCAGGCGGTGCGGGTTTTCGAACACGCGCGACTTCAGCTGCGTCACCGGATCCGTGATGAACCGCGTGCCGTTGGGATCGTACTGGTAGTACGTCTGCGCAATGAACGCGAACAGCTCCAGGAAGTCCTGCTGGAGCAGGATCTTGGCGGCCAGCGCCGGCAAGGCCGTCTCGCCCGTCGGCAGGATGACCACGTCGCCCTGGTTGCGCACCACCAGCACCGCCGCCGTCGAGTCGAGCGGGTTTACGCCGTTGGGCGGCGGGCTGTAGCTGGCCGGCCGGTCGATGCCCAGCGTCAGGCCCACCGTGTTGCCGATGCTCTCGAAAAAGTAGTCGAAGCCGATCGCCGCGAAGAGCTCGCCCGACGCCATGGCCCCCGATGGAAAGTCCTGAAACGGCACCAGGCTGGGCTGGTTTAGCAGCAGAAACTCCATGGAGCGGTACATCGCATCGAGCCGCAGCCGGAACGTGCCGTACTGGATGCGCAGGTTCACGTCGCCGGCCAGCCCGTACTGAAAGCGGCTCGACTGTGCGATATCGGGATTTTCCAGCGACGTGCCCTCGAACGTAAACTCCGACATCAGCAGCCACGACAGACCCGGCCGATACAGGGGCTTTGACAGGTAGCGCAGCGCGCTGTTCCAGTCGTTGCGATACAGCGCCGTATCGGCCGACATCGTCGGAGGCAGCCCGTCATACACCGAGAACTGCACCGACCCGCCAAACGTCTGCACCGGCAGCGACTGCGTCAGGATGCGCGGAATCGTCCCGCGATCGAAGTAGCCGCCGTTAAACTCGATGCGCATGCGCCCCGGGATCGGATCCACGCCGGCCGCCCCCAGGATGCCCCAGACCGAGTGCAGCTCCTGATCCTGATCGTAGCGCAGCACGCTGGTCTTGGCGCCGATGTAGGCGTACCAGCGATCGTCGGCGATCTGCAGCTTCACACCCGGAATCGGCGGCGTCGGCGGCGGGTTCAGGTTGGTCGGAATATCGGGGTTCGACTTGAAGAAGATCGGCGAACCGCCCCACGACAGTCGCCACGAATACCCCAGGCGCATGCGGTCCGAGTTCAGCGGAAACGCGGTCAGCGAGATGTTGGTCCGCCGCGTGCGCGTCGGGTCGAGGTAGTAGTTGACCTTGATGTAGCTGCCGTCGTCGATCGACGACAGGTTCACGTCCGAAAACTGGAGCAGGCGCAGCACGTACGCCGCCTCGCCCTCCCAGCGCTGGCGCTGGATGTTCTTGTACAGGACGATGTGGGTCAGGCTCTCGTAGCCGGTAAAGCGCGTGTCGTAGTTGTCGAAAAACAGCACGCCGAGCTGGTTCGGGCGGTCAAAGCGCCAGCCCGGCACCGACGGGTTGGTCTCGCCCGGCTTGGCGAGCACGTTCTCGTTGGTCAGCGTGACATTGAGTCGCGTGTCGACGAAGTCATTGGCCCAGGCAGGCGCGGCAGATGCCAGCAGTGCGGCGCCGGCCCAAAAGGCCCATGCACCACGCGCTCCGGGCACAGTTGTCGACGGAAGACGGGGGACTTTGGCGAAGCTCATCGCGGCTTCGTAACACAGAACAGGTCAGGGGCCAACCAGCGCTTGCAGGCTCTCCCCTGGTTCTCCCGGGCGCTCAAAATCGCCTGGGGCTGACCAGCGCATCGGCGAGCAGCGCCAGCGCCGTCCCCGCGACCACATCCGCGACGTAGTGCTGCTTGACCAGCACAACCGAGATCAGCACCAGCCCCGCCAGCGGCCCCACCAGGTAGAACAGCCGCGGCGACAGCCGCCGCGCCATCAGCGCCGCCAGCACCGCATTGGCGCAGTGCAGCGACGGAAAAAGATTCACCGGCGGGTCGACCGCATAGTAGTACGCCAGCACCCGCGTGCTGAGCGACGTCACCTCCAGCCGCTCGGGCCGCAGGCTGGCGCGCACCGGGTAGAGCAGGAAGATGGCGAAGCTCAAAAGGTGCATGGTCATGTAGGCCAGCGCCTGCCGGCGCATCCCCGGCAGGTCGCGGAGCGGCCAGCCGAACAGCGCAAAATCGGGCAGCACCAGCGCCAGCAGGTAGGGAAAGACCATCCAGGGCACGAGCGGCAGCCGCTGCTCCCACGAAAAGACCAGCGGAAACTCGACCGCCCGCCGCAGCGTTGCGTGCCCGACCAGGAAATAGCCGCCCAGGAACACGCCCAGCACGAGCAGCGTCAGAAACAGCCGCTCCAGCAGCGCCCACACCGGAATCCGCCCCCTCATGAAACCCTCACGAAAACAGATCCCGCAGGGCGAACGACGGCCTCAGCAGCCGCAGCGCCCGCCGGGCCAGCGTGTGGCTGAGCCGCGCCTCGCCGCGCACCCCGCGCAGGCGCCGCTGGGCATCCAGGTAGGCGGGAAAGTAGCGCGCAGCCGGCGGCAGCGCCCGCAGGCTCAGCCGGAGCGCCGGCAGGGTCGCCGCAAGCAGCGCCCGCTCCGCAGCGCCCAGCGGCAGCCCGAAGGCCTGGCGCAGCCGGTCGGGCAGCAAGGACGCGGTGTAGGCCCGCATGAAGCGATAAAACGGCCGCATCGCCCGGTTGGGCGGCGTCAGGATGTGCTCGGCCAGCTCGCGGCCAGCCGCGCCCACCACCAGCGCATCCGAGTCGAGCATCCCGGCGTAATAGCGCTCAAAGGCCGCCCAGTCTGCCGGCAGCTGGCTGGGCAGCAGGCCAAACAGCAGCGCCTGCGGCCGGCCGCTTGAAAACAGCTGCTCCTGCTCGGCCCGCGAGAGCGGCCGCACCAGCTGGCCAAAGACGCGCTGCCCCGTGTGAATCAGCGTGGCCAGCACCCACAACAGCGCCTCTTCGCTGCTGGCCGCATACTGGCTGCCCTGCGCAAAGCGCCCCAGAGACTCGTCCAGCCGCCCCGAGGTCCGGTCGTGAATCGCCCGCACCCGCCGCGCCGCCTGGAGCGCGCTGTCGAGGTCGCCAAACGCCATGGTCAGCACGCGCACAAACGTGCGCCGGAAGCGCCCCGCCACATCGTGCTGCACCCGCGAGTGGTCGCGCACCGCCTGCGCCACGAACGGATGCGCCAGCTGCAGCAGCGCCGCCGCCCCGCCCCCAAGCAGCAGCACCGCCTCGCGATTGACCTGCCAGAACATGGACTCGGGCCCAAACAGGCCCACCTGGCCGCTCCCGTGCTGCGACAGCGCGCTCGCCTGCGCCTGCCTCAGAGCCTGCTCGAACTGTTCTGTGGAGACCATGGGCTCTCCGTTTCCCCGTCTACACGCTTTTCACGTCTCAACGCCGTGCCACCATACCAGCGGGGAAACCTCCAGGCTATTGTTAAGGCGGCGCTCTTTGGAGCCGCCAGCAATCCATCCCCAGCGTCCTGGAATTGGTGCTATGAAGGAGCATGCTCGACCGCATCATTAGCCTGTTCGGCAGCCTGTTCGGCGGCGCTGGCCTGCTGCTGCTCGCAAGCGGCTCCCTGGGCTGCGCCACCACGGCCAACAACGCGACCCTGCTTCAGGGCGGCCTCGTCGACCCGCAGGACCTTGTGGCGAGCCTGCGCTGCCCGCGCGGCACCACCCAGACCCAAGGGCAAACCATGGGGGTTGTCACGGCCATCTGGTGTGAAAAGCCGGGCAACATCAAGCACGGCGCCTTTGTCGAGTGGTACGAAAACCACCAGAAAAAGGACGCCGGCGAGTACCTGGACGGCCGTCGCCAGGGCACCTGGGTCTTCTGGCTGCCCGGCGGCCAGCAGGACAGCACGATCACCTACGAAAAGGGCGAGGTCATCTCGCAGACGGCTGCTCCTGTTGGAGTGAATCCTGCACCCACCGCCGCGCCGCCGGGCGCCCCGGCGCAGAGTGCGGCGCCTGCCCCGGCCGCAGCTCCGGCCCCGGCGCTGCCCCAGGGACCGCTGTCCCCGCCGCCCGCTCAGTCGCCCGCATCGCCTGCCATGGCTCCTGCGCCGGGGCAAAGGTAGGGAGAGGTAGGGAACCCCTGAATGGCTGAGGCGCGGGGCCATAAGACGCTGCACCGATGTGTCTGCCTGTTAGGGGTCGCACTGGTCGCACCGGCTTACGCACGCGCCGAGGTGCCGGACAAACCGACGCCCAGGCCCACGCCGGCAGGGGTTTCCCCTGGCCCACGCCTCGAAGCGCCCCGCCCTGCCCCGCCGCGGCCCAGCCCCAGCACAGCCAAGGGCGCGGACAAAAACAGCACCCCCGAGCAGAAGCTCGACCGCGCGAAGCTGGCCTACCAGCGCGGCGACTATGGCGCCATCGTGCTGCTGCTGCGACCGCTGCTCTATCCCGAGACGCTGCTGGCGCAGGAGGAGCAGGTGCTGCTGGCGCACAAGCTGCTCGCGCTCAGCTACTACTTCGAGCACGACGAGGGCGGCGCCGAGCAGGAGTTCAACCTGCTCTTATCGCTGCGGCCCGATTTTGCGCTGGATCCGGTGGTCGATCCGCTGCAGGCGGTGGCGTTTCTGGACGACATCCGCCGCCGCAACAGCGAGAGGCTGGAGGAGATCCGCCGCCGCCAGGCCGAAGAGGAGCAGCGCCGCCGCGTCGAGTCCGAGCAGCTGCAGCGGCAGGCCGAAGCGCTGGCGCAGCAGCGCACGCGCCGCATCTACATCGAGCGCGTGGTCCATCGCCGCTTCAGCGCGGTGGATCTGCTGCCGTTCGGCGTGCCGCAGCTGGTGGCCAAGCGCAAGACCGTCGGGTCGCTGCTGCTCGTCGGTGAGGTGCTGGCCGGAGCCGCTTCGCTGGCGACCTGGATCACGGTGCGCTATCGCTACCCGAACGGCATGTATCCGGCGCGCGAATACCAGACCCAGCAGGCCCTGACCGGCACCTACCTGGGCACCGGCGCCCTGTTCTGGGGGCTGGTGCTGACCGGGCTCATCGACGCGCTGGTCCACTCGCGCACCATCACGGAGATCCGCGAGCTCAACGGTCCGCCGCCCGAGCTGCGGCGCGACAGTGCGCCCGGCGACACTGCGCCCGGCGACAGTGCGCCGCAGCCTCGCACCTCTTCGCTCCACTTCGGGATAGATCTGTTGGCGCCGGCGCTGGCGGCTGCGCCCCGAGCCACCGAGCTCAGCTTTTCTCTGGGAGGCACGTTCTGATGGCAGGTCCGCTGGTGCTGCGCGTGGCTGGTTCGGCGGGCCCGGCTTCGGGTCAGGCGGCGCGCGTCTATCGGCTGCACAAGCGGCTGACCACCATCGGCCGCAGCCCCGATAACGA